>Ga0222426_100533_pt1 | contig 23115 bp, 17 predicted proteins | sample 2B50Ametagenome_FD_180087 | JGI IMG/M metagenome (GOLD analysis project Ga0222426, IMG submission 180087) | Enriched microbial communities from leaf-cutter ant dump, University of Wisconsin, Madison, United States - 2B50A (version 2) | ecosystem: Environmental > Terrestrial > Nest > Insects nest...
CGGGGACAAGTCTAAGCGCAGTGTCTGGCTTTGTAACGCGCCGGCCGCCCTACCTCAGCACTCCGACCTCTTCCAGCCGCTTCCCGCGAAGCGCTCGTCAGCTCCGCCAGCCGCACCGGACCTGCATCGGTGCACGCTATGCCAGCCCCAAAGCAGGAAGCTTGCCAGCTCGGCGAAAAGCCCGGCGATTCAGCCGCTTAGCGAAAAACACCGCGCGCCGGGCGATGGCCGGGTGCCATGTCGCGCACCAGAACCGGGCAGTCCTGCCGCCATGCCTGCGCAAAAATCGTGCAGCGCCCTGCTTTTTCCGGCCAACGCGGGGGCCGACCAGGGCCATCCGGGCGGCGCCATAGGGAAGAGGCTCGACCAGCGCTGGACCAGGGCCATCTATCCGAAGGGATTTTCCGAAAGCCTGAAGGCAAGTTCCTCAGTATCCGAGCGGGCGTCGCCGCAGGAGTCGAAAGACCTATCTTTCGCCGATTTGCGGACAACCAGCGATGAGCCTTCTCCCCAGCCGCCGCGCCTGGCCCGGCCAGGCAACCCCCACGCCCGCCAACCACTTCAGGCAGGACATCAACGGCCTGCGCGCCCTGGCGGTGGTCGCGGTCATCCTCTATCACTTCGACGTCGGCGGACTGGCCGGCGGATTCGTCGGCGTGGACGTGTTCTTCGTGCTCTCCGGCTACCTCATGGCGGGGATCATCGGCACGGGCCTGCAACGCAACGACTTCTCCGTCCTGGCGTTCTACTGGGCCCGGGCCAGGCGCATCCTTCCGGCGTTGCTGGTGGTCTGCGCGGTCGTGCTGGCCGTCGGCTGGCTGCTGCTGGCACCGAACGACTACAAGACCCTCGGCCGGCACGCCCGACAGTCCCTGGCCTTCCTGTCCAATCACCTGTATCTGAAGGAAGCCGGCTACTTCGACAGCGCCAGCCAGGCGAAATGGCTGCTGCACACCTGGTCGCTGTCCGTCGAATGGCAGTTCTACCTGGCGTTGCCGCTCATCCTCGCCCTCGCCTGGAAGCTGCTGCCCCGGCGCGGCACGCTCGTGGGCGTGCACCTGGCGCTGTTCTCCTGCTCGCTGGCGCTGTGCATCACGCTGACCGCCAGCCATCCGCAAAAGGCTTTCTACCTTCTGCCCGCCCGCGCCTGGGAAATGCTCCTGGGCGGGTTGTGCTTCCTGCTCTGCTCGAACCTCGGGCTCCCGGCGACGGCGCGGCGCCTGCTGGAAGCCGGCGGCCTGGCGCTGATAGGGGCGTCGGTGTTCCTGCTCGACGAGTCCGCCGCCTGGCCCGGCGCACTGGCGCTGCTGCCGACATTGGGAACCGCCATGGTGCTGGCGGCCCGGCGGGAAACCTCGCCGTGGTGCACCCATGGCGCCGTCCAGTGGCTGGGCACGCGCTCCTACTCCCTGTACCTGTGGCACTGGCCGCTGGTGGCCTGGCTGTTCCATGCCGGCCACCGGCAAACGCCCCTGTGGATCGCCGCAGCCTTGCTGCTGACGCTATTGCTGGGCGAACTCTCCTACCGGCTGGTGGAACGACCGACGCGACGCTGGCTGAGCACGAGCAGGCGAACGTTCGCCGTGGCCGGCCTGGCCGGGCTGATGATCCTCGCCGGCTACCTGGCGCAGGTGGTGGTCAGGGCGAAAGGCTTCCCGCAACGGATGCCCGCGGACATCCTGGCGATGCGGGAACAGGCTCTGCAGGGCACGCCGCGCAACGGGGAGTGCCTGAGCAAGGGCGCGGGCTGCGTGTATGGCGGGCCGGACATCCAGGCCATGCTCATCGGCGACAGCCACGCCGCCTCCGTGGTCACCGCCGCGCAACTCGCGCTGCCCGACGCCGGCCAGGGCATCTACCTGCGGGCCGCGCCAGCCTGCCTGCCGGTCCCCGGGCTGCACATCCGCGAGCACCCGCGCGACAACCCGGAGGACACCTGCAACCGCCTGCGCCGGCAACTGCCGGCCGAACTCGGCGACGCGCCCGGCCGGGTGCCACTGATCATCGTCACCCGCACCTCCGTCTACCCACTGGGCTACAACGGCATCGACCAGAACCGCAAGAACCGGCCGCAGGCCTACATCAGCTCGCCCGTGGACGAGCCCAGCAGCGAATGGCTCGAGGCGTTCGCCCGGCTCTACATCGACCACGCCTGCGCCCTGGCGCGGCAGCGCCCGGTCTACCTGGTGCGGCCGATACCGGAAATGCGCGTCGACGTACCGGATGTGATGAGCCGGAAGATGCTCCAGGGGAAGGCGCCGCAAGTCACCCTCAGCCGGGCCGACTACGAGGCGCGCAACGGCTTCGTCTGGAGCGTGCAGGACCGCGCCCGCGAAGCCTGCGGCGTGCAGATTCTCGATCCGCTTCCCTACCTGTGCGACGAAGGGCAATGCTACGGCGGCCGGGAAGGACAGGCCTACTACGCCGACGACAACCACCTGAACGCGGCGGGCAGCCGGCTCCTGGCGCCCATGTTCGCCAAGGTCTTCGCGGACCTGTCCACGGCCCAGGCCGATCCCCCGCGCTAACGCGCAGAACCTGCGGCGGCTGCCCGGTCCGCGCCAGCGGCACCGGGCAGCGTGATAGACTCCCCACCCAGTCCCAACCGGAAACCCTCGCCATGCTGCCGCCCAAAGCCTTCCTCGACGCCCTCGGCCAACAGGCCAGCTGCCTCTTCGGCGGTGAATCGCCGCTGCCCCGCGCCGAGCTGGAGGCGCAGTTCAAGGTCCTGCTGCAGAGCGCCTTCGGCAAGCTCGACCTGGTCAGCCGCGACGAGTTCGACAGCCAGATGGTGGTACTCGCCCGCACCCGCGCCCGCCTGGAGGCGCTGGAAGCCAAGGTCGCCGAACTGGAAGCCAAACTCACGCCGCCCGCCGAGGCCGAATAAGCCGCAGGGGTTGGGAAAGGAGAGAGCGATTCCTCTCCCGCTTTTCTTCCCGTTCGTGTTCACCAACCCGGGCCAACAAGAAACTTCCCACAGGACATCGGCAGCATTACAGCGGCCTCCAGCATGGTCCCGGCTTCCCTGACCTCCTAGACTGGCGGTTTGTGAGGGAAGAGGCTGCCCCCATCCATGTCCCTGGCCATCGTCCACAGCCGCGCCCAGGTCGGCGTCGAGGCTCCCGGTGTCACCGTCGAGGCGCACCTGGCCAACGGCCTGCCGTCGCTGACCCTGGTCGGCCTGCCGGAAACCGCGGTCAAGGAAAGCAAGGACCGCGTGCGCAGCGCCATCCTCAATTCCGGCTTCGAATTCCCCGCCCGACGCATCACCCTCAACCTCGCCCCGGCCGACCTGCCCAAGGACGGCGGACGCTTCGACCTGGCCATCGCCCTGGGCCTGCTCGCCGCCAACGGCCAGTTGGCCGGCGCCAGCCTGGACGGCCTCGAATGCCTCGGTGAACTGGCCCTGTCCGGCGCCCTGCGCCCGGTGCAGGGCGTGCTACCGGCCGCCCTGGCGGCACGCGCCGCCGGCCGCGCCCTGGTGGTGCCGAAGGAGAATGCCGAGGAAGCAAGCCTGGCCAGCGGCCTGACCGTCTACGCCGTGGGCCACCTGCTGGAGCTGGCCGCGCACCTGACCGGCCAGACGCCCCTGGCGCCCTACCAGGCCCGCGGCCTGCTGCGGGAAACCCCGCCCTACCCCGATCTCGCCGAGGTCCAGGGCCAGGCCGCGGCCAAGCGCGCCCTGCTGGTGGCCGCGGCCGGGTCGCACAACCTGCTGCTGAGCGGCCCGCCGGGCACCGGCAAGACGCTGCTGGCCAGCCGCCTGCCGGGGCTGCTGCCGCCGCTGAGCGAAGACGAGGCATTGCAGGTGGCGGCCATCCACTCCGTGTCCGGGCGCGGGCCGCTGACGCACTGGCCGCAGCGCCCGTTCCGCCAGCCGCACCACAGCGCCTCGGCTGCCGCGCTGGTAGGCGGCGGCAGCCGGCCGCAACCCGGGGAGATCACCCTGGCCCACGAAGGCGTGCTGTTCCTCGACGAGCTGCCGGAGTTCGATCGCAAGGTCCTGGAAGTCCTCCGCGAGCCCCTGGAAGGGGGAGAAATCGTGATCGCCCGGGCCAACGGCCGGGTGCGCTTCCCGGCGCGCTTCCAACTGGTGGCGGCTATGAATCCGTGCCCCTGCGGCTACCTGGGCGACCCCAGCGGCCGCTGCCGTTGCACCCCGGAGCAGATCCAGCGCTACCGCGCCAAGCTCTCCGGCCCGCTGCTGGACCGCATCGACCTGCACCTGACCGTGGGCCGCGAGAGCACGCGCCTGGTGCCCCAGGGCGACAGCCTGGGCAGCGCCGAGGTCGCCGCGCAGGTGGCCAGCGCCCGCGAACGGCAACTGGCGCGACAGGGTTGCGCGAACGCCGTCCTCGACCTCAAATCAATGCACCATAATTGTGCGCTGGACGATCAGGACCAGGCCTGGCTGGAAACCGCCGGCGAGCGCCTGGACCTGTCCCTGCGCGCCCTGCACCGCATCCTCAAGGTCGCCCGCACCCTGGCCGACCTGGAAGGCGCCGAACGCATCGCCCGCTCGCACCTGGCCGAGGCCCTGCAATACCGCGCCGGGCACTGAGCCTCAGCAGCGCCAGAACGGCCGCAGCGCCTCGATGCGCGCCTGCTCGCGGGAAATGCCGATGTCACGCAGCTGCTCGTCGCTGAGTTCCAGCAGTTGCCTGCGCGTGCGCACCCGCCGCCAGAACTGGCGCCAGCGGCTTTCCGCCGGGCCGCGCGGAGCCAGGCTGCCGTCGTCGATGCCGAGCAGTTCGCGCTGATACAGAGTCAAGCGCACGTCTGTCATGCCGTTCATGTCGTCACTCCTCCTCCGAGCCTGTGGATAGAGTGGCGAAAGGGCAGCCTGCATTACAGATTCAAAGAAATGGAATTTTTTCCATACAGACAGCGGAAAAAACCAACTGAATGGCGTATTTTTGCCCGATCTGTACTGGTCTTTGCCGCCACGATGCGGCACGGGGCATCTGTCATGAAACGCTACGCACAACTGGCCGCCACCCTCGGCGAGCGCATCGAGCAGGGGCTGTACCGCCCCGGCGACCGCCTGCCCTCGGTGCGCTCACTGAGCGAAGAGCACGGCGTCAGCATCAGCACCGTGCAACAGGCCTACCGGGTGCTGGAGGACGCCGGGCTGGTCGAGCCGCGGCCCAAGTCCGGCTTCTTCGTCCCCGAACGGCGCCCGCAGCCGGCCATGCCGGCGATGACCCGGCCGGCGCAGCGGCCGGTGGACGTATCGCAGTGGGACCAGGTGCTGGAGCAGGTGCGTCACGCCCCCGGCGGCGATTTCGTCCAGCTCGGCCGCGGCACCCCGGACATCGCCAGCCCCTCGCTCAAGCCGCTGCAGCGCGCCATGGCCAACGCCGCGCGGCGCACCGACCTGCAGGCCCTGGGCTACGAAGGCCTGCAGGGCTCGCTGGCGCTGCGCGAACAGATTTCCCGGCTGATGCTGGACTCCGGCTGCCAGGTGCCGCCCAGCGAAACGATCATCACCACCGGCTGCCAGGAGGCCCTGGCCATCACCTTGCGCGCCATCTGCCAGCCGGGCGACATCGTCGCCATCGATTCGCCGAGCTTCCATGGCGCCATGCAGACGCTCAAGGCCCAAGGCCTGAAGGCCCTGGAAATCCCCACCGACCCGACCAACGGGGTGAGCCTGGAAGCCCTGGAGCTGGCCATGGAGCAATGGCCGGTGAAGCTGATCCTGCTCACCCCCAACTGCAACAACCCGCTGGGCTACATCATGCCCGACGCGCGCAAGCGCGCCCTGCTCAGCCTGGCCCAGCGCTACGACGTGCCCATCCTGGAGGACGACGTCTACGGCGAACTGGCCTATGCCTACCCGCGGCCGCGCAGCATCAAGTCCTTCGACAGCGACGACCGCGTACTGCTGGCCAGCTCCTTCTCCAAGACCGTGGCGCCGGGCCTGCGCACCGGCTGGGTGGTGCCGGGACGCTACCTGGACCGCATCCTCCACCTCAAGTACATCGCCAGCGGCACCTGCGCGCCGCAGCCGCAGATGGCCCTGGCCGAGTTCGTCGGCGGCGGCCACTACGAGCCGCACATCCGCCGCATGCGCGCCCAGTACCAGCGTCACCGCGACCTGATGACCGACTGGGTCGCCCGCTACTTCCCCGAGGGCACCCGCGCCACCCGGCCACAGGGCGGCTTCATGCTCTGGGTGGAACTGCACCCGCAGTTCGACAGCGTGCGGCTGAACCGCGAACTGCAGGCCGAGCGCGTGCAGGTGGCGGCCGGCAGCATCTTCTCGGCCGCCGGCAAGTATCGCAATTGCCTGCGCATGAACTACTCCAACCGCGACCTGCCGCGCATCGAAGAGGCCGTGCGCAAAGTCGGCGCCTGCGCCACGCGGCTGGTGGAGGAGTTGAGCGCCGAGACTGGGGAGGATGTCGCCCTGGCGTGAAGTAGGCATGACTCCAACGTAGGGCGGATAACCGTTCGCGGTTATCCGCCGCTGTCCAATGCACCAAAGCCCATCAACGGATGGCATGGACGGAAGGTTCGGCGGCCTCCCCTGTAGGAGCGGATCTCATCCGCGATCCGCGCTGGAACCTCCGGCTATCGCGGACAAGGTCCGCTCCTACGTTGCAGGCGAGCATGGTTTCTCGTAGGAGCGAGCTTGCTCGCGAATCACCCCCGCAGCGGAGTCTGTTCGCGAGCAAGCTCGCTCCTACGAAGAGCACTGCAAGACGACGGAGGATGCCGTGCCTGACGGCACGAAACATTTATCCACAGCACGCCTCCCGCCCAGCGGCACGGGGCTGCGATACTCGCGGCCTGCCTCCCGGAGACCACCATGACCAGCCTGATCCTCGGCCCACTCGCCATTCCCATGCCCCAGGCCCTGCTCTACCTGGGCTTCCTCGCCGCGCTGCTGGGCGGCTGGCTGGCCGGGCGCAGGCGTGGCGGCAACCCCGAGGGGGCGCTGTTCGCCATGCTCCTGGCCGGCCTGCTGGCGGCGCGCCTGGCCTTCGTCGCGCGTTACGCCGGGCAGTACGCGACGGCGCCCTGGAGCGTGCTGGACATCCGCGACGGCGGCTTCCTCGCCTGGCCAGGCGCCCTCGCCGCGGCCCTGCTCGGCGCCTGGCTGACCTGGCGCCGCCAAAACCTGCGCCGGCCGCTGGCCATCGCCTTGGTGAGCGGTCTCTGCATCTGGGGCGGTGGCAAGGCGGTGGTCTCCGCCCTGGACCGCGGCCAGCAGCTGCCGGCCCTGGCACTGAGCGACCTGCAAGGCCGCCCGGTGAACCTCGGCCAACTGGACGGCCGCCCGTTGGTGGTCAACCTCTGGGCCACCTGGTGTCCACCCTGCCGGCGCGAGATGCCGGTGCTGGAAGCCGCCCAGCAGGCGCGCCCGGACGTGCGCTTCGTGCTGGTCAACCAGGGTGAGTCGAGCGAGGCCGTGGCCAACTTCCTCGCCGGCCAGAACCTGAAGCCCAGGGAAGTCCTGCTCGACCTCGGCAACCAGTTCGGCCAGGCCACCGGCGCCTACGGCATGCCGACCACCTTCTTCTACGCCGCCGACGGCCACCTGCGCCACAGCCACATGGGAGAGCTGTCCGCCGCCAGCCTGGAGCACGGCCTGCAGCAGTTGGCCGAGCCCCGGCGCTGAGCCGGGGCCGGCCGAACCCGCGCTACTGGATCTGCTCCGGCGTCACTATCACCCAGTTCTTGTCCGCGGTGACCGGCTGCCCCAATTTGGCCTGGGCCTCGGCGTTCTTCTTGATCATGCCGTCGAGTTGGTCCATGTACTTGGCCTTGCGGTTTATCCACAGGTGGACGCCGTTCTCGGCGGTGCCGTTGAACAGCATGTAGCCGTCGCTGCTGGGGGTGTCGCCGCCGACCAGGATGGGGCGCTTCCACTGGTCGATGTAGGTGAGGATGGCGGCCTGCTTGCCGGCCATCCAGGTCGCCGGGGTCCACAGGTAGGGGGTGATCTCCAGGTCCAGGTTGGCCTTGGGATCATATTTGCCCTCGCCGATCTGCTTGCGCGCGGTGGTCAGCGCGCCGGTCTTGCGGTCCTTGAGCAGGGTGGTGACGCCGATGACGTTCTCCGGCTTCACGTTGTAGCCGTACTTCGGATCGCTGGCGACCATACGCACCAGTTCCTCATGGGCGGCAGTCATCACGTAGACCTCGATGCCGTTCTCCATCAGCTTGTTGTACAGCTCCTGCTGGCCGGTGAAGACCTTCGGCGGGTTGATCTCGATGGTCTTGACCGCGTCGCCCTCGTAGTAGGTGCTGGGGATCGGCTTGCCGTAGGCCATCAGTTCGTCGACGTAGCCCTTGAGTTCCTTGAGGGTGAAGCCGGAGAACACCTGGGCGACCCAGGGGTAGCAGACCAGGTCGTCGACCTCGCAGAGGCGGTAGTAGTAGCTGTTCAGGCTTTCCTTGTGGCCGCCCACGTCCTTGAAGGGGATCAGCTTCAGCGACGGGTCGAGCTTCTCGCGGGTCAGCACGCCTTTCATTTCCAGGAAGGGCAGCAGTGACTCTTCCAGGTCGTAGCGGTAGCTGGTGTTGTCCATGTCGAAGACGGCATAGGCGCCCTTGTTGGCGTTGGCCGCTATCAGGGCGTCCAGCTGCTTGGCGGCCGGCTCCGGCCAGTGCTTGAGTTCGGTGGCGGCGAAGACGCTGCTGGCCAGGCCGCCGAGCAGCAGCGCGGCGAGCAGGGTGCGCATGGGTTTCATCTGGTTTCCCCCGAGGTGGTCTTGTGGGTGGAAGGACCCGGCGCGGGCCGTTCCCTGGACTAGTCCAGCATTCACCCTAGCAAAGCCGTGTTGCAGTCCTGCGATGAACGCGACCTCGGGCGTTGCCTGCGCGCCAGGACTTGGCCAGGAGCGACAGGGCATGCCTGGAAGCGGCGGGCAGCGCAGGGGGCGCCGCCCGCCGCTGGCTCAGAGAATCTCCTCGGGCGTGACCACCAGCCAGTTCTGGTCGACGCGCACCGGCTGGCCGAGCCGGGCCTGGGCCTCGGCGTTCCGCTCGATCATGCCTTCGAGCTGGTCCATGTACTTGGCCTTGCGGTTCACCCACAGGCGCATGCCGTCGTCCGCCGTGCTGTGGAACAGCATGTGGCCGTCATTGCTGGGCGAGTCGCCGCCGACCAGGATGGGCTTCTTCCATGGGTCGATGTAGGTCTGGATGGCCGCCGTCTTGCCGGCCATCCAGGTGCCCGGGGTCCACAGGTAGGGGGTGAATTCCAGGTCCAGGTTGGCCTCGGGATCGTACTTGCCCTCGGTGATCTGCCGGCGCGCGGTGGTCACCGCGCCGGTCTTGCGATCCTTCAACAGGGTGCTGACGCCGATGACGTTCTCCGGCTTGACGTTGTAGCCGTACTTCGGGTCGCTGGCGACCATGCGCACCAGTTCCTCGTGGGAGGCGGTGAGGATGTAGACCTCGATGCCGTGCTCCATCATCCGGTTGAACAGTTCCTGCTGGCCGGTGAACAGCTGCGGCGGCTGCACCTCCACGGTGCGCAGGGTATCGCCGTCGTAGTAGTCGCTCTTGACCGGCTTGCCGCTCGCCATCATGGCGTCGAGGTGGCCCTTGAGTTCGCGCAGGGTCAGGCCGGAAAGCGCCTGGGCGGCCCAGGGGTAGCAGACGCGGTGGTCGAATTCGCAGAGCCGCGTGTAGTAGCTGTTGAGGCTTTCCTTCTTGTCCTTGAGGTCCTTGAAGGGGATCAGCTTCAGCGAAGGGTCGAGCTTGTCGCGGGTCAGCACGCCCTCGTTCTCCAGGTACGGCAGCAACGCCTCGGCGACGTCGTAGCGGTAGCTGGTGTTGTCCATGTCGAAGACGGCGTAGGCGCCCTTGTTGGCGTTGGCCGCAATCAGCGCGTCGAGCCGCTTCGCCGCGGGCTCCGGCCAGTGCTTGAGCTCGGTGGCGGCCACGGCGTTGGCCAGGCCGCCGAGCAGCAGGATGCCGAACAGTAGTCCATAGGTTTTCATCGAATGTTCCCCCGGTTGCGAATGTCGGGGAAGGCCCGGCGACAGGGGCTTTGGCCCATCATTGAGGCCGGGCGTTTTCCCCTCCGCCACGACCGTAGCAAGGGGGAAAAGGACCAGACAGGCGGTCGGGCGTCGCATGCGCATTCCGGTCGCAGGGGCCACGGAAACGCCCTACAAGCTACTCCAGAATTTCAACCTGCGGCAGTCGCATTGCGCTGACTTCGGCCAGAAGAAAATCCCTCAGACGACGCAGGCGCTCCTGCTGCCGCCGCGCCTTGGGCCAGACCAGGTAATAGCTCTCACCGCTGGCCACCGCGCTGGTCCAGGGCAGGGCCAGGCGGCCGGCGGCGGCGTCCTCGGCGACCATCACCAGGTCGCCGATGGACAGGCCGTAGCCGCGGGTGGCCGCGACTATGCCCAGCTCCAGGGTGTCGAACACCTGGCCGCCCTTGAGCGACACCTGCTCCTCCAGGCCCACGCGCTGCAGCCAGCGGCGCCAGTCGCGGCGGTCCGGCGTGGGGTGCAGCAGCTCCGCGGCGGCCAGCCGCTCGACGTCCCAGGGGCCATCGTCGAGCAATTGCGGGGCGCCGACCGGGATCAGCCACTCGGGGAACAGCAGGCAGCTCTCCCATTCCGCCGGGAAGCGCCCGGCGCTGAGCAGCACCGCGCAGTCGAAGGGCTCGCGGGCGAAGTCCACCTCGTCGACGTCCATCCAGGCGCTGGTCAGTTGCACCTCGATATCGCTGTTGGCCATGCGGAAGATGCTCAGGCGCGGCAGCAGCCAGCGCATGGTCAGGGTCGAGGGCGCCTTCAGGCGCAGCACGTCCTCGTCGCTGTGCAGGCTGGCGCAGGCGCGCTCCAGGGCGTCGAAGCCGTCGCGCAGACCCGGCAGCAGCAGGCGCGCCGGCTCGGTCAGGCGTAGTTGGCGGCCCTGGCGCTGGAACAGCTGGCAGTCGAAGTGCTCCTCCAGGGTGCGCACGTGGCGGCTCACCGCGCTCTGGGTGATGGCCAGCTCCTCGGCGGCGCGGGTGAAGGAGGCGTGCCGGGCGGCCGCCTCGAAGGCGCGCAGGGCATAGAGCGGGGGCAGGCGACGGGGCATGGCGAGCCTTCAGGCATGAGTTTGACTCATGCATTGCATCGCTTTTTTCCTTTTGTGGGAAGGCCCCACGCCCCACCAGAATGGGCGAATCGACCAATCCGGGAGGCGCCAGGCGCCGCCCAAACCAGACTCATGCCATGCCCACGCCCTACCGCACCGAACTGCAGGCCATCCTGCGCCTCGCCGGGCCGCTGATCGCCGCCCAGCTGGCCTATGTCGCCATGGTCTTCACCGACACCCTGATGATGGGCAAGCTCGGCCCCGGCGCCCTGGCCGCCGGGGGCCTGGGCGCCTCCACCTACGCGTTCGTCTCCACCGTGTGCAGCGGCGTGGTGGCGGCCACCGGCAACCTGGTGGCGATCCGGCATGGCGCGCGCGACAGCGCCGGCGCGGCCGCCGCCACCCAGGCGGGGCTGTGGGTCGGCCTGGGCCTGGCGCTGCTCGCCGGCGCCCTGCTGTGGCACCTGGAGGCGCTGCTGCTGGCGCTCGGCCAGGCGCCGGCGACGGTGCACGGCACCATGAGTTTTCTGCACAGCATTCTCTTCGCCCTGCCCGGCTACCTGGCCTTCATGGTGCTGCGCGGCTTCACCAGCGCCATCGAGCGGCCCGGCCCAGTGATGGCCATCAGCGTGCTCGGCGCGCTGGCCAACCTGGGCCTGAACTACGCCTTCCTCGACGGCTGGTTCGGCCTGCCGCGCCTGGGCCTGGCCGGCATCGGCCTGGTCACCGCCATCGTCATGAACCTGCTGCCGCTGATCCTCGCGCTGTACCTGCGCTGGCACCCGGCCTATGCCGGCTACCCGCTGCTGCGCGGCCTGGGCCGGCCGCAGCGCCGGGAGATCGCCGAGACGCTGCGCCTGGGCCTGCCGATCGGCGGCACCTACGCGGTGGAGTCGGGCATGTTCACCGTGGCCACCCTGTGCATGGGGGCGATCGGCGCCACCGCGCTGGCCGCGCACCAGATCGCCATCCAGTCGGTGTACCTGGCCTTCATGGTGCCGGTGGGGATTTCCTACGCGGTGACCTTCCGCATCGGCCAGCACTACGGCGCCGGGCGCCTGCTCGAGGCGCGCCGCGCCGGGCGGGTGGGCATCGGCTTCGGCGCGCTGTGCATGTTCGCCTTCGCCCTGCTGTTCTGGCTGGCGCCGCGCCAGGTCATCGGCTTGTTCCTCGATCTCGAGCAACCGGCCAACCAAGCGGTGGTGCAACTGGCCGTGAGCCTGCTGGCGATCGCCGCCTGGTTCGAGCTGTTCGACGGCCTGCAGAGCATCGCCATGGGCGCCATCCGCGGCCTCAAGGACGCCCGCACCACCTTTCTGGTGGGCCTGGCTGGCTACTGGCTGGCGGGCGTGCCGCTGGCCTGGCTGCTGGCCTTCCCCTTCGGCTGGGGCCCGCACGGCGTCTGGTGGGGGTTGGCGGCGGGGCTAGCGTGCACCGCGCTGGGCCTGTGCCTGGCCTTCGAGGCACGCACCGCGCGCTTGCTGCGTCCGGCCGTGGCGCCGGGCTTCAGTTACCGGCCGGGTCCCGCTGCCTGAGCGCGCGCCCGGCGCCGAACACCAGGAAGCGCGCCAGCTCCGCCAGCGGCAGCGGGCGGCTGATCCAGTAGCCCTGCACCTGGTCGCAGCCGAACTGGCGCAGCAGCTGGCGCTGGTCGGCGCTTTCCACGCCCTCGGCGACCACCTCCAGGTTGAGGTTGTGCGCCAGGTTGATCATGGCCCGCACCAGTTGCCGGTTCTCCGCGCGCTCGGACATGCCGCCGACGAAGCTCTTGTCGATCTTCAGCAGGGTGATCGGCAGGCTGTTGAGGTGGACGAAAGAGGAGAAGCCGGTGCCGAAGTCGTCCAGGGAGAAGCGCACCCCCAGTTGCCCCAGCGTCTGCATGGTCTGCAGGACCTGCTCGCTGCGGCGCATCACGGCGGTTTCGGTGAGTTCGAATTCCAGCCAGCGCGCATCCACGCCGCGCTCGGCGATCAGCCGTTGCAGCGTGGGCAGCAGTTGGCTGTCCTGGAACTGGCGGAACGACAGGTTGATGGCCATGTGCAGCGGCGGCAGGCCGCGCCCGAGCAGCCACTGCATGTCGCGCAGGGCGCGGGCGATCACCCAGTAGCCCAGCGGCACGATCAGCCCGCTCTCCTCGGCCAGGGGCACGAAGTCCCCCGGGGTGAGCAGCCCGCGGCTGGGGTGGCGCCAGCGCACCAGGGCCTCGAGGCCGACGATGGTGTCACTCTCCAGGTCCAGGCGCGGCTGGTAGTGCAGTTCCAGTTCGTCGCGGCGCAGGGCCCGGCGCAGCTCGCTCTCCAGCTCGGCCAGGCTGCGCGCGCCGCGGTTGATGCGCTCGTCGAAGAGGTGGAAGGTGCAGCCCTGGCGCATCTTGGCCTGCTGCATGGCGATGTGCGCGTGCCACATCAGGGCGTCGGCGCTGTCGCCGGAGCGGGCATGGGCCAGGCCCAGGCTGCAGCCCAGCAGCAGGCTCTCGCCCTCCACCCAGTAGGGCTCGCCCAGCACTTCGACGATGCGCTCGGCCAGGCGCTCGGCGCGCCGTGGGTCGCGGCGGGTGTCCAGCAGCAGGGCGAACTCGTCGCTGCCCAGGCGCGCCAGGCGGTCGCCGTGCTCCAGGTGCGAGCGCAGGCGCGCCACCACCTGCAGGATCAGGCGGTCGCCGGCCTGGTGGCCGAGGGCGTCGTTGACGTGGCGGAAGTTGTCCAGGTCGAGGTGGCCGAGGGCCAGGCCGTGGCCCTGGAACTCGTCCAGTTGCGCGGCCAGCAGGGTCTGGAAGCCCTGGCGGTTGGCGATGCCGGTCAGCGGGTCCTGCTCGGCCAGGCGCTGCAGGGTGGCTTCCAGGCCACTGCGCTCGCGGGCATAGCGCAGGGAACGGCGCAGCACCTCGCTGCTCAGTTGCGGCGTCAGCCAGTCGGCCACGCCGGCGGGCGTCTGCGCGGGCTCGTGCTCCAGCAGCAGGATGATCGGCAGCCGGCAGTTGTCCCGCGACGGCAGCCGGCCCGGGGTAGCCAGCACCAGGCCGACCTCGTCCTCGTCGAACAGGCTGCGGGCGGACTCCCAGGAAGGCGCGGTGATCAGCGAATAAGCGTTGCCCAGCGCGGCGAGATGCTCGCGCAGCAGCTGGGCCCACTGTGGCGTTTCAGCCAGCAGGAGCAGGCGCGTGGACTCGACCGACGCAGCCAAGCGACCCCCATGAAAAGAAAAGGAATGCCCCGGGCGCCATTCCATGCCCCGGCCATCCGGATTGGCGTTCCAGCGCCCGGACGATGCCGTCTGTCGGCGCGGAACCAAGAAACTCTTCAGAGTTTTCTTCAACTAATGCAGCCACAAGCCTAATACAAGTATGAATTTATCCAAAACGGCGAAGCGCGACGGCGTCACAGATCGCCGTTTTTCCGCAGCCCCGGGCGGGGCTGATAGAATGGCCGCCCGCTTCGCCATCGATACCCTTCCCGAACCATGTCCCGACTCAACCCCCGGCAGCAAGAGGCCGTGAACTACGTCGGCGGCCCCCTGCTGGTGCTGGCCGGCGCCGGCTCCGGCAAGACCAGCGTGATCACCCGCAAGATCGCCTACCTGGTCCAGCAGTGCGGCATCCGCGCCCAGTACATCGTCGCCGTCACCTTCACCAACAAGGCCGCGCGCGAGATGAAGGAGCGCGTCAGCACCCTGCTGCGCCCCGGCGAAGGCAAGGGCCTGACCGTCTCCACCTTCCACAACCTGGGCCTGAACATCATCCGCAAGGAATACGCCGCCCTGGGCTACAAGCCCGGCTTCTCGATCTTCGACGAGAGCGACGTGAAGGCGCTGATGACGGACATCATGCAGAAGGAGTATTCCGGCGACGACGGCCTGGACGAGATCAAGAACCTGATCGGCGGCTGGAAGAACGACCTGATCCTGCCCGACGAGGCCCTGGCCCAGGCACGCAACCCCAAGGAAAAGACCGCCGCGATGGTCTACCTGCACTACCAGCGCACCCTGCGCGCGTACAACGCGGTGGACTTCGACGACCTGATCCTGCAACCGGTGAAGCTGTTCCAGGACAACCCGGACATCCTCGAGAAGTGGCGCAACCGCGTGCGCTACATGCTGGTGGACGAATACCAGGACACCAACGCCAGCCAGTACCTGCTGGTGAAGCTGCTGGTGCAGCAGCGCGCGCACTTCACCGTGGTGGGCGACGACGACCAGTCGATCTACGCCTGGCGCGGCGCGCGCCCGGAAAACCTGATGCAGTTGAAGGACGACTTCCCCTCGCTGAAGGTGGTGATGCTGGAGCAGAACTACCGCTCCACCAGCCGCATCCTCAAGTGCGCCAACGTGCTCATCGCCAACAACCCCCACGTGTTCGAGAAGCAGCTGTGGAGCGAGATGGGCGAAGGCGACCCGATCCGGGTGATCCGCTGCCGCAACGAGGAAGCCGAGGCCGAGCGGGTGGCCATGGAAATCCTCACCATCCACCTGAAGACCGAGCGGCCCTACAGCGAATTCGCCATCCTCTACCGCGGCAACTACCAGGCCAAACTGATCGAGCTGAAGCTGCAGCACCACCAGATTCCCTATCGCCTGTCCGGCGGCACCAGCTTCTTCGCCCGCCAGGAAGTGAAGGACCTGATGTCCTACTTCCGCCTGCTGGTGAACCCGGACGACGACAACGCCTTCCTGCGGGTGATCAACGTGCCGCGCCGGGAGATCGGCTCGGCGACCCTGGAGAAGCTCGGCAACTACGCCACCGAGCGTGGCTGCTCGATGTTCGCCGCTAGCGGCGAGCTGGGCCTGGCCGAGCACCTGGACGCGCGCTTCGTCGAGCGCCTGCAGCGCTTCAAGCGCTTCATCGACAAGGTCCGCGAGCAGTGCGCGGGCTCCGACCCGATCGGCGCGCTGCGCAGCATGGTGATGGACATCGACTACGAGAACTGGCTGCGGCAGAACGCCTCCAGCGACAAGGTCGCCGACTTCCGCATGGGCAACGTCTGGTTCCTCATCGAGGCGCTGAAGAACACCCTGGAGCGCGACGAGGACGGCGACATGACCATCGAGCAGGCCATCGCCAAGCTGGTGCTGCGCGACATGCTCGAACGCCAGCAGGAGGAAGAGGAAGGCGCTGACGGCGTGCAGATGATGACTCTGCACGCCTCCAAGGGCCTGGAATTCCCCTACGTGTTCATTCTCGGCGTGGAGGAGGAAATCCTCCCCCACCGCTCCAGCATCGAGGCCGACAGCATCGAGGAAGAGCGGCGCCTGGCCTACGTCGGCATCACCCGGGCGAAGAAGAACCTGGCCATGACCTTCGCCGCCAAGCGCAAGCAGTACGGCGAGATCATCGACTGCTCGCCGAGCCGCTTCCTCGACGAACTGCCGCCGGAGGACCTGGTCTGGGAAGGCCAGGAAGACGCCCCGGTGGAGGTCAAGGCGGCCAAGGGCAACGCGGCCCTGGCGGACATCCGCGCGCTGCTCAAGCGCTGAGCCTGCGCGCCGACGCGCTCTTCGTAGGATGGGTTGAGCTTGCGAAACCCATGCGGTCGTGGCGATGGGTATCGCTTCGCTCAACCCATCCTACGATGCTGGCACGGACGGGAAATGCGCCGCCAACCTGTAGGAGCGGGCCCTGCCCGCGATTCGCGCGCAGGGCGCGCTCCTACAATGGAATGCCACGGCGACGGCCAGCCGAAGCTGTCCATCCGATCAACTTCTTCTTTTGTCGGAAGGTCGCGCAGGCCGGCGCTTACGAGGTAGAATTGCGCGCTTCATCAGCGGCCCCAGCTCCGCCAGGAAGCCCCCAATTGAACACCCTCAAAGACAAAATCCGCAGCGAAGGCATCGTCCTGTCCGACCAGGTCCTCAAGGTAGACGCCTTCCTCAACCACCAGATCGACCCGCTGCTGATGAAGCAGATCGGCCACGAGTTCGCCGAACGCTTCAAGGGCCAGGGCATCACCAAGATCGTCACCATTGAGGCCTCGGGCATCGCCCCGGCGGTCATGGCCGGCCTGGAGCTGGGCATCCCGGTGATCTTCGCCCGCAAGTTCCAGTCGCTGACGCTGAAGAACGACCTGCTGATCTCCAAGGTGTTCTCCTTCACCAAGCAGACCGAGAGCACCATCGCCATCTCCGCGCGGCACCTGACCGCCGCCGACCACGTGCTGGTGATCGACGACTTCCTCGCCAACGGCCACGCCGCCAAGGCGCTGATCGACCTGATCCAGCAGGCCGGGGCGAGCATCGCCGGCCTGGGCATCGTCATCGAGAAGTCCTTCCAGGACGGCCGCAACCTGCTGGAAAGCGAAGGCTACCGCGTCGAATCCCTGGCCCGGGTGAAGTCCCTGGCGGGCGGCGAGGTCGAGTTCCTCGACTGACTCAGGCTGCGCGGTGAAAAAGGCGGGCGCCCGGCAAGGGTTCCCGCCTTTTTCATGCCCTTCATTCTCTTCGTAGGAGCGAGCTTGCTCGCGAACGACCCCGCTGCGGAATCCGTTCGCGAGCAAGCTCGCTCCTACACAAAGCCGTCCCGGGTGGCGTGCAGGCCGGCGAGGATCAAGCGCTGGTAGAGCTCTTCGCGCAGGCCATCCGGCTGCTCCAGGCCCATGCGCGCCAGGTGCGCCGGGAAGGCCGCCGGCTCCGGCGCGTCCAAGGTGGCCTTGCCCAGTTCGAGGATCTCGCTGAGCCGGAGTTTGCTCTTCAGCCAGGTCAGCGCCCGCAGCAGGTCGCGTTCCTCGGACATGAAGTCGCAGCCCAGCGGGTATTCCGGCAATGCCTCGCGATGCTGCGCACAGACCGCCTGCAGGCGTTCGGGAAGGTTGTCGCGGTAGCGCCGCTCCAGCTCGAAATCCGCCGGCAGCTTGCCCGCCGCCTTGGCCTCGGCGATGAGGCCGTCCTGGAAGCGTGAATCGGCGATGGCCAGTAGCGCTTCGATCACCTCGGCGTCGTTCTTCCCGCGCAGGTCGGCGATGCCGTACTCGGTCACCACGATGTCGCGCAGGTGCCGCGGAATGGTGGTGTGACCGTAGCTCCAGACGATGTTCGAGCTGACCTCGCCGCCGCTCTCGCGCCAGCTGCGCAGCAGCAGGATGGAGCGCCCGCCGTGCAGCTCGTGGGCCTGGGCGACGAAGTTGTACTGGCCGCCGACGCCGCTGACCACGCGGCCGTCCTCCAACTGGTCGGCCACCCCGGCGCCGAGCAGGGTGACGGTGAAGGCGCTGTTGATGAAGCGTGCGTCGCGGCGCTGCAGGCGCTTGAGTTCCTCGTCGCGGTAGAGGTTGTTGACGAAGCCGATGCCGGTCATGGCGATGCCGGCCAGGCGCTCGGCCGGCAGTTCGCGCAGGCGCTGGTAGAAGGCTTGTGGGCCGAGGAAGAAGCCAGCGTGCAGCCAGATACCGCCGGCGTCCGCGCGCGGCCGTTCCACCTGTGGATAAACCTGCCGCTTGAGTACGCCGGCCTCGGCCAGGTCCAGCAGGCCCGGCACGAACATCTCGCTGCAACCGTAGAGGCCCTGGCTGAAGGTACCCAACCCACCTTCGCGTTCGATCACTCCGGCGTGGCGCTCGGCGATCTCCAGTTCGGCGAGTAGCGAGCAGTATGCAGCGTTGTCGCGCTGGCGCAGCAGCAGCGCCGAGGTCACCGCATCGCCCATGGCGCCAATGCCGACCTGCAGGGTGCCGCCGTCGCGCACCAGGGCGCTGGCGTGCAGGCCGATGCAGTGGTCCTGCCAGCCCACCGGCATGTAGGGCGTGGAGAACAGCGTGCTGCTATCCGCCGGCTGTTCCACCAGCAGGTCGAAAACCTCCTCGTCGACCTCGGCGTCGCCCGGCATGTACGGCAGGTCGCGGTGCACTACGCCGATGCAGAGGATGCGCTCACCGGCCGCGCGGCGGCGGCGCAGCATGGGCAGCAGGTCGAGGGTGATGTCCGGGTTGCACGCCAGGCTCAGCCTGCCGGGCCGCGCCGGGTCGCGGGCGACCAGCTGGGCCACGGCATTGATGCCCTTGGCGTCGAGGTCGCGGGCGACGTGGCTGTAGTTGCAGCTGATGTAGTTCTGCTGCGCCGGCGCGCTGTCCAGTAGGCTACCCGGCTGCAGGTAGAACTCCTCGACGCGCACGTTCGGCGGCAGGCTGCCCTGGCGCAGGTCGCGCAGGTAGTCGAGCTCCGGGTAGTCGCCGTACAGGCGTTCGACGAAGGGCTCAAGGAAGCGCCGCTGCAGCTCACTGCCGGCCTGGGGCCGGCCCAGCGACAGTGCGGTGTAGAGCGTCAACTGGCGCGCCGGCTGCTCGCCCAGGCGCCGGTAGAGAAGGTTGACCAGATGGTTGGGCTTGCCCAGGCCCAACGGCAGGCCCAGGCGAATCGGGCCATCGAGCCCGGCCAGCAGGTGGTCGACGGCTTCGTCGAGGGTGCAGCGGTGCGCCAAGGTGCGATCCTCCGTGGTTGCCTGTCCAGTTTGGACCGGAAACCGGCGGTGAGGCTCCGGCGTCTTTTCATTTAAGTGGTGCGGTGGTTCAGCGAAGGTGGCCAAGCCTGACTCCGCTCCCTCACCCCAGCCCTCACCCGGAGGGAGAGGGGGCCGTTCGGAGTGGGTGGGGAATTTGGAGTCATCCTGAAACGCCTACACCTCCTCGTCATTTCCGCGAATGCGGGAATCCAGTGTTTTGCATATGGATTCAGGGAGCTTCGTGATTCCGCTTCACGCCGAACGGTCCCCTCTCCCGCTTGCGGGGGAGGGTTAGGGAGGGGGAGCGGAGTTCAGGGTTGGCAGAAGTGTGTGGGCGGAGTCCGTCACCCTCTCCCCAGCCCTCTCCCTGAAGGGAGAGGGGGCTGTCCTGAGCGAAGGGAAAATCCTGAGTCATCCTGAAACGCCTAACCCTACCCCGTCATTCCCGCGAACGCGGGAACCCAGTGACTGCGGGGTTCGCGAGCAAGCTCGCTCCTACGAAAAGCAAAAGCGCGTTTGCTCTTGGGATTTCCAGAGAAATAGCCGAGCGCACCGAAACGCCCCTTCAGAAGGCCGAGCGAAACCCGCGCTCAGGAGGTCATGCGACATGGATGTCGCGAGAGCCCCGATGGGCTACAGGGACGTACCCTCGGGGCGGGCCTCCGTGGCGGGGGAGTTCGTGAGGGTAGCCCGACTCTGTCGGGCCCGTATGTTGGGGCAAGCCTTTTTGGTTCCTTTTGTGGCGTTTGACAAAAGGGACTCGCCCGAGGGGGCGAAACAAGAGACATCAACGCACTCGGTGCGGCGCGCTACACCGAGCCCAACCCAAAAGTCTCTGGGTTCCCGCGTTCGCGGGAATGACGGGGTGGAGATCGGAGCGCAGGACCAAAGTTCGCAAACCAAGCCTTCGCAAGCCAATCCCTATCCCCACCCCCATACGAAAAATGCCGTTTCCCCAACCAGAGAAACGGCATTCTTTCTTAAGCCGACAGCATCAGCCCGTAAGCGGCTTTTCCTGCCAGCCCGTGGCTCAGAGACCGGACATATGCTTGATGGCAGCCTTCAGCTCATCGTCCGAACAGTCAGCGCAAGTACCTTTCGGCGGCATGGCATTGATGCCGGAAATCGCCTTGGCCAGCAGACCATCGAGGCCCCCCTGGTCCTTGGCGCGCTTGTCCCAATCGCCCTTGTCGCCGACCTTGGGCGCACCCAGCAGGCCAGTGCCGTGGCAGTTGGTGCAGACCTTGCCGACGATCTCTTCGCCCGAACGCGGCGCACCGCCACCTCCGGCGGAAGCGACAGCGCCGACGCCTTCGCACTCCTTGCCCTGGACGCAGACCTTGCCCACCGGTTCCAGGCGCTTGGCGATGTCGTCATTGGTCGTGGCTTGGGCGCCAGCGGCCATCAGGGCCAGTACGGCGGCCTGGGCCACCAGGATTTTCTTTATCAGGTTCACCCTTTTACCCTCATCGTGGCTTGTACGCCCGGGCACGGTTTCCATCGCAGTCTAGCTAGCGCGGGCGGCCGCAAGTATAACGGAAGAGCGCGCGTCTGAAACAATTGCAGGGCCCGCGGGGGCCTTGCGTCATACGGTCGCAGGCGGCTCAGCCGCCTCTAAAAATTTGCCGGAGTCGTCGCGCTTATGAGCCTCGCCGGCGCATCGAAGGGGTTGCGGAAGCGATGCGGGCGGGTGCTGTCGAAATAGTAGCTGTCGCCGCTTTCGAGGACGTAGACCTCGTCGCCGACGGTCAGCTCCAGGCGGCCTTCGACCAGCACGCCGGTCTCCTCGCCTTCGTGGGAGTACATGTCGTCGCCGGTGTCGGCGCCTGGCGGGTAGGTCTCGTCGAGCAGCGTGATGGCGCGGCTGGGGTAGGCCTTGCCGATCAGCTTCATGATGATGTCGCCGTCGGACAGGTCGCTGAGCTCGTCCGCCTTGTAGACCACCTGGGTGTTGCTGTCCTGCTCGATGTCCAGGGAGAAGAATTCCACCAGGGACATGGGAATGCCGCCCAGCACCTTCTTCAGGGAGCTGATCGACGGACTCACGCTGTTCTTCTCGATCATCGAGATGGTGCTGTTGGTGACGCCCGCGCGCTTGGCGAGTTCACGCTGGGACAGCCCTTTGAGTTTACGGATGGCTTGTAGGCGAGCGCCAACGTCCAAGGGTGGGGTCCTCCTTATCTTATTTCTTGTTCTGCCAGGCTCTAACGGGCGGAACCCGCCTGCGCCTTGCGGCGAGCGGGTTCCGAAGTGCCCGTATCATGGCAACACCGTTCAGTATTTACAACAGATCGGCCTCGGATACTGCGCAAACTTTACGCAGTTCGTCGCTCAGTCGCCGCTGTAGACCCGCGGTACGCGCTTGAGGTTGCAGAACAATTGATAGGGGATGCTGCCGCACAGGCTGGCGAGTTGGCTGGCCGGGACGTTCGGCCCCCACAGCTCGACGCGGCTGCCCAGGCCGGCGCCGGGCAGGTCGGTGAGGTCGACGGTGAGCATGTCCATGGACACCCGGCCGATGATGCGGCTGGCCTGGCCGTCGATGAACACCGGGGTGCCGTCCGGCGCATGGCGCGGGTAGCCGTCGGCGTAACCCATGGCGACCACGCCGACGCGCACCGGGCGCTCGGCGACGTAGCGCGCGCCGTAGCCCACCGGCTCGCCGGCCGGCAGTTCGCGCACGCCGATGATCTTAGATTCCAGGGTCATCACCGGGCGCAGCTGGTCGGCCAGCGGCTGGGCCTGTTCGAAGGGGGTGGCGCCGTAGAGCATGATGCCCGGGCGCACCCAGTCGCTGGGCACGCTCGGCCAGCCGAGGATGCCGGGGGAGTTGCGCAGGCTGACCTCGTAGGGCTGGCCCAGGCCGGCGCGCACGGCCTCGAAGGCGGCGACCTGCTCCTCGGTGCGCGCGCAGTCCAGCTCGTCGGCGCGGGCGAAGTGGCTCATCAGCACCACCTTGGCCACGTGCGGCAGGGCCTGCAGGCGCGCCAGGGCGGCGGCGTAGTCCTGCGGGAAGAAGCCGACGCGATGCATGCCCGAGTCCATCTTCAGCCACAGCGTCAGCGGCTTGGCCGGGCGCGCGCGCTCGATGGCCTCCAGTTGCCAGGCCGAGTGCACCACGCACCAGAAGTCATGGCGCTCGATCAGCTCCAGCTCGCTGGCCTCGAAGAAGCCTTCCAGCAGCAGGACGGGCGCGCGGATACCGGCTTCGCGCAGCTCCAGGGCCTCTTCGATGCAGGCCACGGCGAAGCCGTCGGCTTCCGCCTCCAGGGCCTTGGCGCAGCGCACCGCGCCGTGGCCGTAGGCATCGGCCTTGACCACCGCCAGCGCACGCGCGCCGCTGACTTCGCGGGCCAGGCGGTAGTTGTGGCGCAGGGCCTGGAGGTCGATCAGGGCACGGGCTGGACGCATGGCGGGAACTCTCTGTTATTCGGGTACGGCGCAGCCGCGGGCGAACCCGCGCCCACGAAGGCCGTGAAGCAAAAAAAGGCCTGGCAATCCGACCAGGCCCCACGCAAAGGGTTTACGGCAGGGCCGCGACCACCGACATCTCCACCAGGATCTCCGGCTCGCAGAGCCTGGCTTCCACGGTGGCGCGGGCCGGGGCGGTGCCTTGCGGCAACCACTGGTCCCAG
>Ga0222426_100534_pt1 | contig 23105 bp, 16 predicted proteins | sample 2B50Ametagenome_FD_180087 | JGI IMG/M metagenome (GOLD analysis project Ga0222426, IMG submission 180087) | Enriched microbial communities from leaf-cutter ant dump, University of Wisconsin, Madison, United States - 2B50A (version 2) | ecosystem: Environmental > Terrestrial > Nest > Insects nest...
CTGAGCGTGGAGCAGAACCTGCGCTACCACGCCGCCCTGCACGGCCTGCCGCGGGCCCTGGCGGCCGGCCGCATCGAGCAGGAACTGGCCCGCCAGCAGTTGCAGGAGCGCCGCCGCGACAAGGTGCGCACCTTGAACGGCGGCCACCGCCGCCGCGTGGAGATCGCCCGCGCATTGCTGCACCGCCCGCGCCTGCTGCTGCTCGACGAGGCCAGCGTGGGGCTGGACCCGGCGGCGCGCCAGGGGCTGAACGAACACGTGCGCCAGCTGTGCCGCGACGAGGGCCTGACAGTGCTGTGGACCACCCATCTGCTGGACGAGGTGCGCGGCGACGACCAGTTGCTGGTGCTCGACCGCGGCCGCCTGGTGGCCCAGGGCGAAGCGGCGCAGGTCAGCGCCGCCGACGGTGGCGACCTGCCCCGCGCCTTCGCCCGCCTCACCCGCCTGGAAGCCTGCGCATGAAGCCATACGACACCCTCGGCTTCGGCCCCGCCGCCTACTGGCAGTGCCTGCGCGGCATCGTGGTGCGCGAGTGGCTGCGCTTCGTGCTGCAGCGCTCGCGCTTCCTCAGCGCCCTGGTGCGCCCGCTGCTGTGGCTGCTGGTGTTCGCCGCCGGCTTTCGCGCCGCGCTGGGCATCTCGATCATCGAGCCCTACGACACCTACGTGACCTACGAGACCTACATCGTCCCCGGGCTGTGCTGCATGATCCTGCTGTTCAACGGCATGCAAGGCTCGCTGTCGATGGTCTACGACCGCGAGATGGGCAGCATGCGCGTGCTGCTCACCAGCCCGCTGCCGCGCGCCTTCCTGCTGGCCGGCAAGCTGCTGGCCACGGCGCTGGTGTCGCTGCTGCAGGTATACGCCTTCCTCGCCATCGCCTGGCTCTACGGCGTGCAGCCGCCGGCCTGGGGGCTGCTCGCGGCGCTGCCGGCGCTGCTGCTGGCGGCGCTGCTGCTGAGCGCCCTGGGCCTGCTGCTGTCCAACGCCATCCGCCAGTTGGAGAACTTCGCCGGGGTGATGAACTTCGTGATCTTCCCGCTGTTCTTCCTGTCCTCGGCGCTGTACCCGCTGTGGAAGATGCGCGAGGCCAGCGTGGGGCTGTACTGGCTGTGCGCGCTCAACCCCTTCAGCCACGCCGTGGAGCTGGTGCGCTTCGCCCTGTACCAGCGCTTCAACCCGCTGGCGCTGGCGGTGTGCCTGGGGCTGACGCTGCTGTTCGCCGGCCTTGCGCTGCTCACCTTCAACCCGCAGCACGCGGCGCTGCGCAAGGGCTGAAATCTCCTACTTTGGTACTGGATCAACCCTCCGGACGTCGAATTTCCAAAGCAGCGCCCCTGGCATGTAATGGCGGGCAGAAGAATAAATATCGAGATGCCACCATGCCCCGCCTAGCCCCTGCCCTGCTCTGCGCGCTGCTGGGCCTGCCGCTGGCCCATGCGGACGAAGCGCTGTTCTCCAGCGACGGCTACCGCACCAGCCAGTACCGCAGCCCGACCCCGGCCAGCGCCGACCACGCCACCACCCTGGACACCGCCGCCCTGCAGGCGCTGCTCAAGCGCGAACCACGCACGCGCCTGGTGGACGTGTACCGCCGCACCTGGCTCAACGGCCGGTTCGTGGCCAACGAAGCGCATCGCAACCTGCCCGGCAGCCTATGGCTGGCCAACACCGGCGACGGCGTGCTGAGCGCGCCCTGGCAGGCCTACTTCCGCGAGAACCTGCGGCAGCTGAGCGAGGGCGACCCGACGCGCCCGCTGGTGTTCTACTGCCGCTCGGACTGCTGGGCCAGCTGGAACGCGGTCAGGCGCGCCCACGCGCTGGGCTATTCCAGGCTCTACTGGTACCGTGACGGAGTAGACGCCTGGGAACAGGCCGGCCTGCCCCTGCAGGACGCCCAGCCGCACCCTTTCCCCTGAGCACACCCGGCAACGGCTAGCCGCCGCCCATAACGACAACAACGAGGTGTAGGCCATGTACAAGATCCTGATCGCCGACGATCACCCGCTGTTCCGCGAGGCCATCCACAACGTCATCGCCGACGGCTTCCCCGGCAGCGAGGTGATGGAGACCGCCGACCTCGACAGCGCCCTGGGCCTGACCCAGGAGCACGACGACCTGGACCTGATCCTGCTCGACCTGAACATGCCCGGCATGCACGGCCTGAGCGGCCTGATGAACCTGCGCAACGAGGCGCCGACCATCCCGGTGGTGATCGTCTCGGCCGAGCAGGACAAGCAGGTGGTGCTGCAGGCCATCACCTACGGCGCGGTGGGCTTCATCACCAAGTCCTCGCCGCGGGCGCAGATGACCGAGGCCATCGAGCAGATCCTCAACGGCAACGTCTACCTGCCCTCGGACATCATCCGCACGCAGAAGGCCTCGCCGCGGCGCAGCGGCCACGAGGAGCACGGCATCCCGCCGGAGCTGCTGCAGGCGCTGACGCGCAAGCAACTGCTGGTGCTCGAACGCATGACCAAGGGCGAGTCGAACAAGCAGATCGCCTACAACCTGGAGATCGCCGAGACCACGGTGAAGGCCCACGTCTCGGCGATCCTGCGCAAGCTCAAGGTGCACAACCGCGTGCAGGCCATTCTCAGCGCCGGCGACATCGACTTCGCCGCCTACCTGCGCCGCTAGGGAGCCCCCATGCCCGCCTCGCGCACCCTGCTGCTCACGGCGCTGGCGATGCTCGCCTTCGCCGGCAATTCCCTGCTCTGCCGCCTGGCCCTGAAGGCCACCCAACTGGACGCGGTGAGTTTCACCGGCATCCGCATCCTCTCCGGCGCGCTGATGCTCGGCCTGCTGCTGCGCCTGCGCGGCCGGGCCAGCCAAGCCAAGGGCAACTGGCGCGCGGCGGCGGCGCTGTTCGTCTACGCCGCGGCCTTCTCCTACGCCTACGTGCAGCTGGACGCCGGCACAGGCGCGCTGCTGCTGTTCGGCGCGGTGCAGGTGACCATGCTGGTGGTCGGCCTGCTGCGCGGCGAACGCCTGGCCGGCCAGGCCCTGCTGGGCTTCGCCCTGGCCCTGGGCGGGCTGCTGGTGCAACTGCTGCCCGGCGCCGGCGCCCCGCCGCTGACTGGGGCGCTGCTGATGCTGCTGTCCGGCGTGGCCTGGGGGCTGTATTCGCTGCTGGGGCGTAATGCGGGCGATCCATTGGCGGTGACTACGGGCAACTTCGTTCGAGGTATCGCCTTTGCTGCCGTGCTGGCCCTGGTGTTCCATGGCCAGTTGCGGGGGGATGTGCCGGGAGTGGTCTACGCGGTGCTGTCCGGGGCGCTGGCTTCGGGGATTGGCTATGCCATCTGGTACGCGGCGCTGCCGGGGCTGTCGGCGATCCAGGCGGCGTCGGTGCAGTTGAGTGTGCCGGTGCTGGCGGCGTTGTCCGGGGCGTTGCTGCTGGGGGAGCACATCGGTTTGCGGTTGTTGCTGGTGTCTTGTGCGGTGTTGGGGGGGATTGGGTTGATACTGCGGGCCAAGGTGCGTGTGCCGGCTGCCCAGCGGGCTTGAGCACTGGCTGGCTTTTCTTTGCCGGTGACTCCGCTCCCTCACCCTAACCCTCTCCCAGAGGGAGAGGGGACCGTTCGGCGTGCAGTGTGATTTCGGCGCTCGCCGGCCACACCGAGTTGCCGATCTGATCACCACATACCCGTCATCGCAACCGCATGGGTTTCGCAAGCTCAACCCATCCTACGAAAAGCGCATCGGCGCAGCCGGCAAGATAGTTTCCGGTGTTCTCCCTGTAGGAGCGGACTCCGTCCGCGATGTGCATCAGGTTCGGACCAGGGTGAATTGCGGATAAATCCGCTCTTACAAGGCGCAGGAAAAGCCGTGTCGTAGGATGGTGTTGAGCGGAGCGATACCCATCACCACGACTGCGCGCGAAAATCGCGGGCAGGGCCCGCTCCTACAGGTACAACACCAGCCTCAGCCAGCCCTATCCATCAAATGACACAACGCCGTCTTCAGCTTCATCGGCCTCACCGGCTTGTGCATCAGCGTATGCCCCAACTCCCGCACCTGCTGCTTGAGTTCGTTGCTGTAGTTGGCCGTGATCATCAGCGCCGGCAGCGGTGTACCACGGCGGGCGTTTATCGAGGCCACGGCGTCCACCCCGTTGCAGCCGTCGTCCAGGTGGTAGTCGGCTATCAGCAGGTCCGCCTCGGCGTGGAAGTTGTCCACCTGGCGCGCCAGGTCCTCTTCCGATAGCGCCGTGACCACCCGGCAGCCCCAGGCTTCCAGCAGGGTGCGCATGCCGGCGCAGATGGCCGCGTCGTTGTCCAGCACCCACACCCGCGAGCCGCGCAGGCGTTCCACCAGGTGTTCGGCCTGCTGCGCCGGTTCCGGGCGGGCGCGCACCGCACCGCGCGCCAGGGGAACCTCGATGGCGAAGCGCGAGCCCTTGCCGGGCACCGAGCCGACCTGGATGCGGTGGCCGAGCATGCGCGCGATCTTCTCGACGATCGCCAGCCCCAGGCCCAGGCCGCGGTCCTGGTGGGAGCGCTGGGTGTCGCCGCGCTTGAACTCCTGGAAAATCTCGCCGAGCTTGTCCGCCGGGATGCCCATGCCGGTGTCCCAGACCTCGATCCACAGGCTCTGCCGGCGCCGCCGGCAGCCCAGCAGCACGCGGCCGGCGGGTGTGTAGCGGATGGCGTTGGACAGCAGGTTGCGCAGGATCCGCGCGAGCAGCTGCAGATCGCTGCGCACCTGGGCGTCGCAGGCCACGTAGTCCAGGCGCAGGCCTTCGCTGGCGGCGATCTGGCGGTATTCGACGGCTAGGTTGCCGAGCAGCTCGCCCACCTCGAAGGGCGCGATGTCCGGCTTGATCACCCCGGCGTCGAGCTTGGAGATGTCCACCAGAGTGCCCAGCAGGTTCTCCACATCTTCCAGCGAATGGCTGATGTTGCGCACCAGGCCGTCACCCTCGCCGCGCTCCTGCAGGGCGCTGGTGAACAGCCGCGCGGCGTTCAGCGGCTGCAGCAGGTCGTGGCTGACCGCGGCGAGGAACTTGGTCTTCGACAGGTTGGCCTGCTCGGCCTCGCGCTTGGCCTCGCGCAGGCGCGCCTGCACCTGGCTGCGCTCGTCGATCTCGCGCTTGAGCTGGTCGTTCAGGCTGGTCAGCTCGGCGGTGCGCTCGCGCACCCGTTGCTCCAGGTTCTGGTAGGCCTGGTGCAGGGCCTCGGCGGTGCGCCGGCGCTCGGTGATGTCGCGGATCAGCACGAACAGCCCGGCGACCTGGCCGTCGGCCTGGCGGTTGGGCACGTAGGAGCGCTGCATGTAGCGCTCCTGCCCGGCCAGGTTGGTCTCGGCGATCTCGAAGGTCACGCTCTCGCCCGACAGCGCCCGCTCGAAGTACGGCTCCAGGCGCCGGCAGTGCTCGGCGCCGTGCACCTCGCGCAGGTTGCGCCCGAGCATCGCGCCGCTGGGCCAGCGGTACCACTGCTCGTAGACCTTGTTGGTGAACTCGTAGACCAGGTCGGCGTTGAGGTAGGCGATCAGCGCCGGCACCTGGTCGGTGATCAGGCGGATCCAGCGTTCGCTCTCGCGCAGCGCCTCGGCGTGGCGGTAGCGCTCGGTGATGTCGGTGAAGGTGTTGACGAAGCCGCCGGTGGGCAGCGCGTGGGTGCGGATTTCCAGCATGCGGCCGTCGAACAGGCGCTGCTCCAGGGCCGCCAGGGGCGCGCCGTCGTCACCGCGGCTGCGCGGGGTGAGCAGCGGCAGGCCGCTCTCGCCCATGACGTCGGCGAAGGGCCGGTGCGCACCGATCGGCGCCAGCCCGCAGAGCTCCAGGAAGCGCCGGTTCCACAGCTCCAGCGCGCCCTCGGCGCCAACCATGGCCACGCCCTGGGACAGGTTGTCCACGGCGCGCTGCAGCAGGTGCGACTTCTGCGCCACCGCCTGCTCGCGGCGCGCGGTCTCGCTGAGCTTGATCTCGGTGATGTCGGTGTAGAGCACCACCAGGCCGCCGTCGCGGGTCGGCCGCTCGCTCATGCGCACCCAGCGGTCGTCGCGCAGGCGGTAGAGGGTGTGTTCGTCGTCGTTGCTGCGCTGTTCCTCGACGATCAGCCCGCTGCTCTGCGCCAGGCGGCGCACCTCGGCCAGCCGGGTGCCGGCGCCCAGGCGCGCGCGGGTGGGCGCCCAGAGCGCGCGGAAGCGTTCGTTGAACAGCACGATGCGCTGCTGCGGGTCGAACAGCACGAAGGCGTCGGAGATGCTTTCGATGGCGTCCAGCAGGTGCTGGTGGGCGGTCTCGGCGCGCAGGCGGGCGTCGCTGAGCAGCTGGTTGCTGGACTTCAGCTCGGCCATGGCCTGGCTCAAGGCGTCGGTGCGCTCGCGCACCTGCTCGGCCAGCACCACCGAGTGCTGAAAGGCCCCGTAGGCGCCGTCGCCGCGCGAGGCGCTGGATTCGATGCGCTCGATCAGCGCGGTGTTGATGCGCTGCAGCTTGAGCTTGTCGCGCTCGAGTTCGTCGATGCGCGCCAGCAGCTCAGCCGGCGCCGCCACGGGGACGGCCAATGGCGACGCCGGTGAAGGTCTGGTTGATGTGCATGCCATTGAATTGCTCTCCGTAGGTGTTGAAGCCGATCACCTGCTGGTGGCGGAGAAAAGCGGCGGTGGCTGCGCTGTCGCCCGCCACTTCCAGCTCCAGGCGGCGCAGGAAGCAGTCGCAGCCGATGGTCAGCAGCGGCGGGCCGAGGCGTTCGTGCAGGCGCGCGAACTGCGCCTGCAGGTTGGGCAGCAGCGGCCCGGTGCTCATGGCGGTGAGGACGATGCCGTTCTCCACCGCGCAGTAGAAGGTCAGGCTGAAGTCGTCGTGCACCTGCTGGATGGAGCGCACGTAGTACTGGTCCTTGATGCGCACCGCCAGCGGGTGGCGGGAGAACAGCTCGAAGCTCAGCGCGTGGGGCTCCACGCCGACCAGCCGGGCGTATTCCAGGGCGGCGGGCTCGGCGTTGAGTTCCAGCACCCGGCGGCTGGCGCTGTCGGCGCGGGTCACCACCAGCTTCTCGCCGCGCGGCACCACGTGGTGGGTGGTGAACACTTCGAAGTCGAGCCAGGTGTTGAACAGCAGCACCACCGCCGCGCCGGTGTGGAACTGGCCCTGGTAGTAGACATGGGTGTGGGTGAGGTGGTTGTCGTCGCCGGCCGAGCCGCCGAAGTGCGGAATGGCGCCGAGCGCCGCGCTGAGCGCCGCCAGCACCACTTCCTCGCGGCTGGACAGGCCGTCGAGCAGGGTCAGGGCGAAGCTGTGGTCCTTGATCGGCGCCAGCTCGCTGCTGCGACAGTCGGCCACCAGGGCCTCCACCAGCTGCTGCGCGTCGATCAGGCTGAAGCGTTCCATCTCGTCGATCAGCGCGCTGGCCACGGCGAAGCTGCGCACGTCGAAACCCACCGCGCTGACGCAGCCGCGGCCGTAGCCCTGGGGGGTGATCTCGCCGGCGGTGGTGCAGCCGACCAGCTCGATGCCGCCGAAGTACTGCTCCAGCGCGGCGGCCAGGGCCGACAGGTCGTACTCGGCGGAGCAGAAGAACAGCACGAAGCCCAGGTGCGGGTGGATCAACTGGCGCGCCAGGTCCTGGGCCACCGCCTCCACATCGCGGGCGCTGGACATGCCCCTGACTACGCCTTCTCCCTGCCCTTCCTGCATAAGCCTGCCTCAACGCCGGTTGACCACGGGGGCATTCTACGAAGGCGCCCGGCGCGGCCCCATGCTACTTGGGTGCTGGCGGGGACCTCCGAAAGGCGTAGCTCCGTGTCATTCGTAGGAGCGCGCCCTGCGCGCGATTCGCGGGCAGGGCCCTACGTCGCAGGTGAGCACGGCTTTTCGTAGGAGCGAGCTTGCTCGCGAACAAACGGAGTCAAGTTCAGCTGCGGAGCGGGGGTTGGAGTCCGTAACCCTCTCCCCAGCCCTCTCCCTTCAGGGAGAGGGCTGGGGAGAGGGCGCTCTTCAAAGCAACACCATCCCCCACAAAAAAACGGCGGACCGACGCCACCGCCGCCCCGCCCAATTACTGCCAAAGGAGCTCTGAGGATTATTACCAGTTCAATACCGCGCCAACCGCAAAGGTGTCGGTGTCCTCGCTCACCAGCGAGCCCTTGCGGCCGTCGATCTCGTACTGGTTGTACTCGGCCACCAGCTTGAGGTTGTCGTTGATGGTGCGGAAGTAGGCGATGCCGCGGGTGGAGTAGTCCGCCGCGCTGCCCAGGCCGTTGCCGTCGTCCTCGGTCTTGCCGTAGGACAGCGCCAGGCGGTTCTTGCCCCAGGTGTAGGAGCCCTGCAGCAGCATGCCGCGGCTGTCCACCTCGCGCAGCGCGGCTTCGCCGGCGTTGTTGGTGAAGAAGGGGTTGATGCCCTTGGCGGTGAAGCCCGAGCCGGTCAGCGACACGCCGCCGAACTTGGCCTGGATGCCGTAGCCCAGGCCCTTGGAGGTGACGTCGTCGACCTGGTCGTTGGTGTTCTTCGAGGTCTGGTAGGCGCCGTTGACCCAGCTGTAGATCTGCGCGCCGCCCAGGTCGAACTGGTAGCTGATCTCGCTCTCGTAGCGCGGGTTGTCCTGGTAGGCCTTGTCGTCCAGGCCGTCGCTGGCGTCCTTGTCGATCTGGTTGGTGTCGATCGGGTCCATGATGCCCACCGCCACGCGCAGGCCGTCCACCAGGTTGTTGTTGCGGTAGGTGATCTGCGAGGTGGGGAACGGGTACGGGTAGCCGGTGCCGATGTTGCCGAAGGACACGCCCTTGCCGTCCACCAGGCCGAGGGTGTCGCTGGCGTTGCCGAAGCCGGCCAGCAGTTCGTCGAGGAAGATGTTCGAGCGCGAGAACAGGCCGAAGTCCTTGCCGATCAGCACCTCGCCCCAGTCGCCGGCCACGTTGCCGTAGAACTGCCGCACGTCGATGGCGGTGTCGGTGCCGTCCTGCTCGCTGTCGTTGATGGTCACCCAGAACGAGGAACGCCCGGTGAGGGTCAGGCCGTCGATCTTCTTGCCGAAGTTGAAGCCGATGTAGTTGGGCAGGAAGCCCATCTTCACCCGCGACTGGCGGCGGTCGTAGGTGTCGCCCTCGCGGTCCACGTCGCTGTTGACGTAGAAGGCGTTGAAGTAGCCGTCGGTGGAGAAGGTGGTGTCGTCCTTGTCGTACAGCTTGATGTCGGCGACGGCCGGCAGGCAGCCCAGGCTGCCCAGCGAGGCCAGGGCCAGGGGCAGGAAACGGCGAATGGCGGTGTTGTTCTTGTTCATGACGCGCTCCGCAGGGGATGGATGACCGTTCGGGGTCGTGGCGGAGGCGATTATCGAAACGCCCCGCGCGGCGCCATACGCTGCTTTGGGCGCGCTTCGACGCTGCTTGCGTGGGGCTTGCCGGAGCGCTGCGCAAGGCCATGGCACCAGGCCACCACAAGGCCCGGCGCCTTGGTCGCGGGGGTAGCGGCACCTTGGCAGCGGGCCTTGCGGCGCAGGACCAAAGTCGCAGGCGTACGTGTCCGGGGCGGTACGCCCGGGCAGCAGCGGAAGAAAGTCTGGGGGTGGATCAGGCGCGGTGGGTCAGCAGCCAGCAGCCGCCCTGCTCGCCCAGCAATGCGGCATGGGCGGCCTGGAGATCGGCGCGAGTGGTGCGGCGGGCGGCCTCGGCCACGCGTTGCGCGTGATCGGCATCCACGCCGGCGAGTTGGTCGCGCCAGGCTGCGCCCTCGCTAGCTGGCTCATTCGCCAGGCTGTGGGCGAGGTCGTGCAGGCGGGCCTCGGACAGTTCGCCCAGGGAGATGGCGGCGTCTTCCAGGAAGGTGCGCAGGTGGCCGAACAGCGCGTCCGGCTGCGCGTGCGGCGACTGCACGGCGAACAGCAGCCCGCGCCAACCGGCGACCTGGCGGAAGCCGCAGAACAGCGCGTAGCCCAGGTTCAGCTCGACGCGCAGGCGCTGGTAGAAGCCGCCTTCCAGCTCGCGCGCCAGCAGGCGCCAGGCGGCCTCCTGAGTCGCATCCCGCCCTGGCAGCGGGTAGAACAGCAACAACGCCGACTCGCCCTCACCCGCCATGACGCAGCGATGGCGGCCGGGAACCAGTGCCGGCGGCAACAGCAGCTCCGTCGCCAGCAGGCCAGGCACCTGGCTTGGCTGGGGCGGCTCGACGTTGCGCGCCAGCACATCCCAGCGCGCCGAGGGCCAGTCCGGCAAAGCCGTACCCTCCCCCGCCAACTGGACCGGCAAGGCATCGAGCAGACGGCGGATCGGCAGTTCGGCGGCCTTCTGCTGCCGCTCGCGCAGCAGCAGGCGCTCCCCCTGGGCCAGCGCTGCCGCGGGAGGCTCGGCCAGTAGCGCCAGGGCGCCGTCCAGGCAGCTTTCCAGGCGGTCGGCCGGGCCTTGCAGGCCCAGGGTCCAGTCGGCGCCCTCCTCGTCCAGGCGCAGGCTCACGCCATTGCGCCGCGCCAGCCCGGCCAGGGGACGCAGGCCGTGGCGCAAGGCGAGGAAGTGGCTATGGGCCGGTGCGCTCGGGAAGCGCCAACGCAAATGGATCGCCCCCGTTGCCGCCGTGCTGGCCGCAGGTGGCGCCGCGAAGCGCCAGGGCTGCGGGGCGAAGTCCACGGACTCGACCGGGCTGCGCCCCAGGTGCAGGTCGAAGCCGGCTACGCAGGCGGGCTGGCCCGGCGCATCCGCCGCCACCAGCAGGCGGACCAGGCGCGATGCGTCCAGCGCCGCCAGCCATTGCGGCGAGACCGGCGCCGGCAGGCCCCGGGCACGCCGCTGCAGTTGTTCCAGGGGAGGCAGTTGCCGTGCTTCGTCCGCCACCAAGGCAACGCCGCCACCCTCGCGCAACGCCCGCAGCCAATCGAGGAAGGCCGCCTCGACCCGCGCGGCATCCCGCGCCTGGGCCAGTTCGAAGGTCGCCGCCAGCAGCGCCTGCCCCGGCGCGCGGTAGACCACCCGCAAGCTCGCCGCATCGCACAGCCCGCGCTCGCCCAGCCAGGCCAGCAATCCACCCTCCGCCTCGTCGGCCAGCAGGCCGGCCAGGGCGTCGAAGGTCTGTTCGGCGGCGGCATCCAGCTCGGCCACGGCGAAGCCCAGCACCAGGCGCGGCGCACCGGGCAGGCGCAGGTGCAGCCTGTCGCCGGCCAGCGGCACCAGGGCCGGCGGCAGGTTGCGGACCGGCACTGGGCCAGCCAACCAATCCCCGCAGTACCGGGCGGTCAGGGCCTGCAACTCATCGAGGGACTGCGGCCCCTGCAGCCACAGCTGCACATTGCCGGGCCGGTAGAAACCGCCATGGAAGTCCCGCAGCGCGCCCTGGAAGCCCGCCTCCTCCACCGCCAGGCTGGCGCGCCGGCCGGCCACGAAGCGGCGCAGCGGATGCCCCTCGGCCACCCCGGCGGCCAGGGCCGCGTCTATCAGCGTGCCGGCATCGCTGGCGCGGGCGATGTATTCCGCCTCCAGCACCTCGCGTTCGCCGAGTTGCGCGCTAACTTCCAACCGCGGCCGGGCCAGCATGTCGAGCAGGCACTCCAGGCCGCCGTCCAGCTCCGCGGCGGGCACTTCGAAGAAGTAGTCGGTAGTGCGCGCCCGGGTGCTGGCGTTCAGCCGCCCGCCCCGCGCCTGCACCCAGGGCATCAGCCGCTCGCCCGCGGCGAAGCGCACGCCGCCGAGGAACAGCAGGTGTTCGAGGAAATGCGCGAGCCCGGGGTGCGCCCGCGGCTCGTCATGGCTGCCGGCCGCCACCCGCGCCAGGGCGGCGGCGCGGGTGGCCTGCGGATCGTGCACCAGGGTCAGCCCCAGGCCGTTGGCCAGGACGACCTGGCGGGCCTGCGGGGGCGCGGCGTTGCGGTTCATGGGCAATCCAATGGTGTTCTGCCGCCACCTTACCCGCACGCCGGAGGAAGGGAATAGTGCTTTGGAGGGGTCAGGGGCCGCTGGCGCTGATGACGCCCGTGCGCACCTGCTCGGCCATGGCGATCAGCCGTTCGGCATCGCCCTGCAGGAACGCCGCCATGCGCACCAGGTGCACCGCCTGGGATGCCGGCAGCTGCTCGGCGGCCCGCCCCAGGTCGGTCGCCAGCCCCTCATGGCGGAAGGCCATGTTCAATAATTCGCGCCGCAGCCGCTGGCTCGCTTCGTTCAGGCCCATGACGCACCCTCGCTGGCAATCGAAAACTCCAGCATAGACGAGCCGGCCTCCGTGCCCCGCCGGCCGTCATACCCAGGTATGCCGTGCCTATACCCATGTGCATTTCTGGCCATCGGGCCGCGTTCCTATAATCGCCACCCGAGGTCCCGCGCCGGGCAATGCAGGCGCTTGACCTTGACACTAGCGTCAAGCCCCTAGAGTTCCGCCGGTGGAGGTGAACATGCGGATTGGCGAACTGGCACTGCGTACCGGCGCGAGCACCCGCGCGCTTCGTCATTACGAAGCCCGGGCGCTGATCGCGTCGTCGCGGCTGGAAAACGGTTATCGCGACTACGCCCCGGCCATGGTGCAGCGCGTGCGCTGGATACGCGAACTGATCGAGTGCGGCTTCAGCACCCGGCAGATCCACGGCCTGTTGCACTACCTGGAAGAAGAGGAAGACAGCGAAGGCTTCCTCGCCTGCCTGCAGCGGCACGTGGAGAAGCTCCAGGCACTGGACGCGCTCCAGGCCCGGCTCGCCGATCGCCGCGCGAAGCTGGCGGAGAAGATCGGGCGCTACCTGCCGCTGCCGGCCGATCCTGCATGGCAATCCCCCACGCAAACTCACTCGGCAACGACGTTGGAGGAATGATGGGAAAGCTGAATGACAAGATCGCGCTCGTGACGGGCGGCAACAGCGGCATCGGCCTGGCCACCGCGCAGCGGTTCGCCCGGGAGGGCGCGACGGTGGTCATCACCGGGCGGCGCCGCCAGGTGCTGGACGAGGCCGTCGGGCAGATCGGCGGGAACGCCCTGGGCATCTGCGCCGACGCCAGCCGGCTGGCCGATATCGACGCGCTGTACCAGCGCATCGGCCAGCTGTACGGGCGGCTCGACGTGCTGGTCGCCAATGCCGGCGTCATCCGCCCCGCCGCGGGCGAACAGGTGGACGAGGCGCAATTCGACGAGCAGTTCGACATCAACGTCAAGGGCGTCTTCTACAGCATCCAGAAGGCCCTGCCGCTGCTGCGCGACGGCGGCTCCATCGTGCTGGTGTCGTCCATCGCCCACCTCAAGGCCCTCGACGCCCATGTGGTGTACGCCGCCACCAAGGCCGCCGTCCGCTCCTTCGCGCGCAGCTGGGCGGGGGAACTCAGGCAGCGCAACATCCGCGTCAATTGCCTGAGCCCGGGCCCGGTGCTGACGCCGATCATCGGCAAGATGGGCATCGGCGACGAGCAGTTCGCCGCGTTCGAAAGGCAGGTGGCCGGCCTGATTCCCCTGGGCCGGCTCGGCCGCCCCGAGGAGCTGGCGAACGCCGCGCTGTTCCTCGCCTCGGACGACAGCAGCTTCATCACCGGCGTCGACCTGTGCGTGGACGGCGGCCTATCGCAGCTCTAGGGCCTGGCCCGGGCAGCCCCGCAGGTCGAAGCGGACCAGCGCGCCACGCGGCGGGTTGACCAAGGCCTGCAACTGCCCGCCATGGGCCTCGATGATCGAACGGCAGATCGACAGGCCCATGCCCAGGCCGCTGGGCTTGGTGGTGTAGAAAGGCGCGAAGACCTGCCCGGCATCCTGCGCGGCGAAGCCCGGCCCGGTGTCGCTGACGCTCACCCGCACGCCGCCTGCGCCATCCGGCGCCGTTTCGATGTCCAGCTGGCGCACGCCGTCGTCGACCTCGCCCATGGCCTCGATGGCGTTGATGATCAGGTTGAGCAGCACCTGCTGCAGCTCCACCCGGTCGCCCTCCACCGGCGGCAGGCCGTCGGCCAGTTGCGTGCGCACCGTGGCGCCACCCTTGGCGGCCTGGCCGCGGGTGAACTCGATCATTTCCAGGATCGCCTCGTTGATGTCCAGCGCGGCCTTCTGCGACGGTGCCTTGCGCAGCAGCCCGCGGATGCGCTTGAGCACGTCCGCGGCGCGGTTGGCGTCCTTGACGATGCGTTCGAGCCCCTGCCCCACCTCGCCCAGGTCCGGCGGCTGCGCGCCCAGCCAGCGCTGCGCCGCGTAGGCGTTGGTGATGGTGGCGGCGATCGGCTGGTTGACCTCGTGGGCGATGGACGCGGTGAGCTGGCCCATGGTCGCCACGCGGTTGGCATGGGCCAGTTCGCCCTGCACCTCGCGGTAGCGCCGCTCGCGCTCGGCGAGGTCGCGGTACAGCCGGGCGTTCTCCAGCGAGGCGGCGGCCTGCGAGGCCACCAGCTTGAGCACGGCGGTGCGCGCCGGGCTGAAGGCGCGGGCGGTCAGGTTGTTCTCCAGGTACAGGGCGCCGCTGAGCTGGCCCTGGTTCATCAGCGGCAGGCAGAGGATGGAGCGCGCCTGGCGGTTGCGTACATAGGGCGAGCTGGCGTATGCCGCCTCGGCCAGGGCGTCGTCCAGCGCCAGGCTCTCGCCGGTGCGCAGCACCTGGTAGAGCAGCGCTTCCGGCAGCAGCGCCTCGCTCAGCGGCTCGTCGCGCAGTTGCAGGCGCGGCGCGTCGTCGTCGACCGTCACCTGCGCCACGATGCGCGGCCCGTCGGCGCCCTGGAGCACCAGCACGCCGCGCTCGGCGCCGGCCTGTTCGAGGGCCGTGCGCATGACGCTGTCCACCAGCCGCTCCAGCACGATTTCGCCGGAAGTGGTCTGCAGCACCTTGAGCACGGTGGCCAGGTCCAGCTGTTCCACCGGGGCGGCCATGGTGGCGATGGGGCCCGGCGCCGGCACCTGTTCGCCGAGGAAGGGATGCCGCGCCTCCAGCTGCCGCAGCTTGCCCTCGGCGCCCCAGCGCAGGTAGCAGGCATGCGCGCCCTGCAGGTAGACGCGGGCCACCCTGTCGAGCCCGCGCGCGGCATAGCAGGCGGCCGCCAGTTCGTTGGCCAGCGCCTCCACCTGGAGGAAGCCGTCGTCCTGGGCGGCGCGGATGGCCTGCTCGTAGTGCAGCTCGGCATCGGCCACGCGGCCCTGCAGGCGGGCGAGCTCGGCCTCCAGCAGCAGGACGTGGCAGGTGAAGTTCGCCGGGCAGAGGTCGGCCCACACCCGCAGTTCGTCCCGGTGCGCGGCTATCGCGTCCAGATGGCTGTCGGCATCGCACAGCGCGGCGTGAGCAAGCGCGTCGAAGAAGCAGTATTCGCCCTCCTCGATGAACGCATGGGAAGTCCACAGCAACGGCTGCGCCTGGGCGGAAGCCTCCAGCGCCGCCGAGTAATCACCGGCGAAGTAGCGCGCCTGCAACTTGCGGATCCAGTACCAGCAGCTGTACACCCGCGACGCATCGGCCAGGCGCGCCTCGGTATCCGCCTCGCGGAAGCCGCCCTGGTCGAGGTGGCCGAAGCGCGGGGCCAGGCCGCGCAGGGTGCGGATCAGCGCGCGCTGGTTGTCGAGGAAGTCGATCACCAGGCCGAAGCCGACCTTGCCGGCGTAGGCCAGGCCGCGCTCTGCCTCGGCCTGCAGCTCGGGCAGCGGCTCGCCGCTGAACAGCAGGTTGGACACCAGGCTGTTGCAGGCGAAGGCGCCGAACGGCAGGTCGCCGGTGCGGTTGGCGCTGTCGAACACGCGGCGCAGCTGCTCTTCGCAGGCGCGCACCGGCTGCACCCAGCGCTGGGCGAACAGCGAGAACGACAGGTAGGTGCGCGCCTCGTAGCGCTCCAGGCGGCGGCGTTCGACGAGTTCGCAACCGAGCCGGCCGAACTGGAAGCCGGCCTGGTAGTCGCCGAAGCGCCGCCCGGCGACCCGCGGGATGTTCGCGTAGGCCACGCAGGAGGCGTCGCCGTTGCCGTGCTCCAGGCTCAGGTTGATGGCCTTGCAGATGGTCAGGCAGGCCAGGTTGCCGTCGGTGTGCAGGGCCGGCGAGAACAGCGTGGTCAGCGCCTCGATGGTGGCCAGGGCGAGCGGCTCGCGCATCGGCGGCAGGTCGATGAGCGTGTCGATGGGCCGCGCGCCGAGCTGCGCGCGGATGCGCTCGTACTCGGCCTGCACCGTGGCGTCGTCCGGGTGGGCCGGCCAGTCGATGCCCACGTGGCGGAGGAAATCCAGGCAGACCGCCACGGCGTCGTCGCGGCGGTCGAGGATCAGGTAGACGTCCACCTGCAGGCAGGCCACCCAGGCGCGCTGCACGGTCGTCGCGGCGCGCCCGGAGAGCATCCGCAGGCGCTGCTCGGCCAGGGCCACCTGGCCGGTGGCGAACTCGCATTCGGCGCGGCCGGACTCCAGGGCGAACAGCAGTTCGTGGCGGCCCTGCCAGCTCGCCTCATCCAGCAGCTCCACGCCGCGGGCGAAATAGGCCAGCGCCGAGGCATAGGCGGTCGAGGCCTTGGCCCGCTGCCCGGCGAGCAGGTTGAACCCGGCCAGGCGCTCGCGCTCGGCCGGCTCGGCGATCAGCGCGGCGCCGCGGTTGAGCTGGCCGACGATCTCGAAAATCGCCTCTTCGCGCGCCTGCGGCGGCGTCTGCTCGGCCAGCAGGCGGCCGATCCGCAGGTGCGCCGCGGCGCGCTCGGCCTGGGGGATCAGCAGGTAGGCCGCTTCGTGGATACGGTCGTGGGCGAAGGCGTAGGCGCCCTCCCCCCGTTCCACCAGTTCCTGGCGGATGGCGTCCCACAGGGCCCGCTGCAACTGGCTGCGCGATAGCGCCAGCACGCTGCCCAGGGTCGCGGCCTCGGCGCGGTTGCCCAGGCAGGCCAGCTGCTGCAGCACCTCCTGGGTCTGCGCCGGCAGCCGCGCCAGCTTGTCGAGCATCAGGTCGACGACGTTGTCGGTGTAGCCCATCGCCTGAATGCGCCCGAGGTCCCAGCGCCACTGCCGCGCCTGCGCCTCGAAGGCCAGCAGGCCCTCCTCGGCCAGGGCCTGGAGGAACTGGATGACGAAGAACGGGTTGCCGGCGGTCTTGTCGTGCACCAGCTGCGCCAGCGGGCGGATGTGCGTCGGCGCGCCGTGCAGGGCCTCGGCGATCAGTTGCTCGACGTGGCCGCGGCCCAGCGGCGCCAGGCGGATTTCGTCGATGCGCACCTGCGCCTTGCCGACCTTGCGCAGCGTGGTGCGCAGGGGGTGGGCCTCGTCCACCTCGTTGCTGCGGTAGGCGCCGAGCAGCATCAGGTGGCGCAGGTCGTCGCTGGTCAGCAGGTCTTCCAGCAGGTCGAGGGTGGCCGCGTCCAGCCATTGCAGGTCGTCGAGGAACAGCGCCAGCGGGTGTTCCGGCCGGGCGAACACGCCGATGAAACGCTTGAGCACCAGCAGGAAGCGGCGCTGCGCCTGCTGCGGTTCCAGCGCCGGCAGCGGCGGCTGCTCGCCGATGATCAGCTTCAGCTCCGGGATCAGCTCGGTCATCACCCGCGCATTGGCGCCCAGCGCCTGCTGCAGGGCCTGGCGCCAGCGCGCCAGCTCGCGGTCGTTCTTGCCCAGGAGCATGCGCACCAGGCCCTGGAAGGCCTGCACCAGGGTGGAGTACGGGATGTTGCGCTTGTACTGGTCGAACTTGCCGGAGGCGAACAGCCCGCGCGGCGGCACCAGCAGCTTGTGCAGCTCGTTGACCACCGAGGACTTGCCGATGCCGGAGTAGCCGGACACCAGCACCAGGCCCGGCGCGTCGCCCGCGACTATGCGTTCGAAGGCGGCTACCAGGGTGCCGACCTCGCGTTCGCGGCCGTAGAGCTTCTCGGGGATCAGCAGGCGCTCCGGCACGCTGTGCCCGTCCAGCGGGAAGTCGTCGATGCGCCCGTGGCGCTGCCAGCTCGCCAGGCAGCGGCGCAGGTCGTGCTCCAGCCCGGCGGCGCTCTGGTAGCGCTCCTCGGCGGTCTTGGCCAGCAGCTTCATGACCAGCTGCGACAGCGGCGCGGGGATGCTAGCCACCCGCGCCGTGGGCGGCACCGCCTGGCGCGCGATGTGGCAGTGCACCCACTCCATGGCCTCGCTGGCGGCGAACGGCAGGTCGCCGGTGAGCATCTGGTAGAGGGTGATGCCCAGGGCGTAGAGGTCGCTGCGCGAGTCGATCGAGCGGTTCATCCGCCCGGTCTGCTCGGGCGCCATGTAGGCCAAGGTGCCGGCGATGGTTTCCGGCGGCTCCGGCGCCAGGCGTTCGCGCGGCAGCCACGAGGCCAGGCCGAAACCGCTGAGGCGCACGCGGCCGTCGGCGCAGTCGACCAGGATGTGCGGCGGCTTCAGGTCCTTGTGCACCAGGCCGCGCTGGTGCAGGTGGCCCAGGGCCGCGCTGATACCCACGGCCAGTTGCAGGAAGCGGCCGATCTCCATGGGCGCGCCCAGTTGCGCGGACAGCGGCTCGCCGCCGGGGTCTTCCAGCACCAGCAGGCTGCGCCCGCCCTCGCGCAGCAGCTCCAGCGGGCGCACCGCCCAGGCGCCGTCCAGCTGGTCCTTCAGGCCGAACTCGTGGGCCAGGCGCTTGACGCTGGCGGGCTGCGGCGGCTCGCCGGCCGGGCGCGCGAGCAACACGCCGAGCCCATCCTGGCGCGGATGCCGCCCACGGCTGAACACGCGCTCGCCGTCGTCCCAGAGGACCTGTCGTCTGTCGCTCATCCCCGCTCCACGCCGCGCCCGCTCAGGGGGCCCGGCGCGTCTGCGGCGCGATGCCCAGGGCCTCGGACTTGCGCACCAGGTCCGCCACCGAGCGCGCCGCCAGCTTGCGCATCAGCTGCCCGCGGTGGACCTTCACCGTCACCTCGCTGAGGTTCAGCTCGGCGGCGATCTGCTTGTTCATCAGCCCGGCCACCACGTAGCCCATCACCTCCCGCTCGCGGGGGGTGAGCGCGGCGTAGGCCTCGCGCAGCCCGGCGCTGGAGCGCTCGGCGGCGAGCCGTTCGGCGTCCTTGGCCAGGGCGTTGGCCACGGCGTCGAGCATGTCCTGGTCGCGGAACGGCTTGGCGAGGAAGTCGACCGCGCCGGCCTTCATGGCCTTGACGGTCATGGCGATGTCGCCGTGGCCGGTCATGAACACGATGGGCATGCGCAGGCCGTGCTTCTCCACCTGTTCCTGGAAGGCCAGGCCGCTCTCGCCACGCAGGCGCACGTCGAGCACCAGGCAGCTGGGGGCGTCGTCGCGGGGGAAGGCGAGGAAGTCCGCGGGGGACTCGAAGGTCTCCACGCGCAGGCCGATGGAGCGCAGCAGCCCGGACAGCGCCAGGCGCATCGACTCGTCGTCGTCGACCACGTAGACCACCGGCTCCCTGGGCTTGGCGCTGCCCGGCTGCGCCCCCGATTGCGACCACGAATTCATCCGGCTTGCTCTCCTGCGACCGACGCCGCGCATGGCATACGACTGAAAAAACTAGTCCACCACGGCGTCTCCGACAACGCGGCGGGACGCCCGGCATCCGGACGAAGTTAGCGCGCCGCCGCGCCCGCTCGCCAGGACAGAAATCCCAGGTTATCGGCCAGCGCCGGCGCCGGGCTTGCCAAGCGCCGCCGCAGGCGGTATCTCGCTGCTGATTGGAATCGGCATGGCAGCATTGGCAATGAGCATCACCCCAAGCGACAACCCCCAGAATGCGTTGCCCGGCAACGGCCCGCGCGAGGTGCTGTTCGTGGCCTACCCGGACATGGGCCTGCTCGACCTCAGCGGCGCCCAGACGGTGTTCTGGGCCGCCTCCAAGGCGCTGGCCGAACGCGGCCTGCCCGGCTACCGCCTGCACACCGCGAGCCTGGCCGGCGGCCTGGTGCGCACCGTGGAAGGCCTGGCGGTGGACAGCACGCGCCTGCCGCCGCCGCACGCCGTGGCGGCCGACACCCTGGTGGTGCCCGGCGCCCCGGACATCTGCCACACGCTGGACAGCCATGCCGAGCTGGCGGGCTGGATCAGCGCCGCCGCGCCGCGCATCCGGCGCGTCGCCTCGGTGTGCAGCGGCGCCTTCCTGCTGGCCCGCGCCGGCCTGCTCGACGGCCGCCGCGCCGCCACCCACTGGGCCCTGTGCGACGCCCTGCGCCAGCGCTTCCCGGCAGTGGAAGTGGATGCCGACGCGATCTTCATCCAGCAGGGCGAAACCTGGACCTCGGCGGGCGTGAGCGCCGGCATCGACCTGGCCCTGGCGCTGGTGGAAGCCGACTGCGGCCGCGAGGTGGCCATGGCCGTGGCCCGCGAGCTGGTGGTATACCTCAAGCGCCCCGGCGGCCAGGCGCAGTACAGCACCCTGCTGCAGTCCCAGGCCGCCGACAGCCCGCTGTTCGACGAACTGCACCTGTGGCTGGCCGAGCACCTGGGCGAGCGCAGCCTCACGGTGGAGCAGCTGGCCGAGCGCGTGCGGATGAGCCCGCGCAATTTCTCGCGGGTCTACAAGCAGCGCACCGGCCGCACCCCGGCCCGGGCCATCGAGCTGTTCCGCCTGGAGGCCGCCCGGCGCCTGCTGGAGCACTCGACGCAGAGCATCGAGCAGATCGCCCGGCAGTGCGGCTTCGGCAACGAGGAAAGGATGCGCGTCACCTTCCAGCGCCACCTGTCGATCGCCCCGCGCGACTATCGCAGCCGCTTTACCCGTGAGGCCTGAGCACTACATTCGTATCCATGAACTTGCCCTTCATTGATCAAGGAAGTTGCCAAGTTGCGGAAAGTGCCTCGACGGAAGTTTGCAAGAACCCATACCCAGGTCTCGCCCGACTATACCCAGGTATACTTCTTCGCCTTGTTCGCTGGCGTATCTTGAAGTCTCGACAGATACCGCCACGAGCAATTCCCGATGACCCAAGAACCCCCGAGTCGCCAGACGGCCGTGATTGCCGTGGTCGACGACGATGACTCCGTGCGCGCGGCGCTGCAGAGCCTGCTGCGCGCCAGCGGCTACCGCGTGCGCAGTCATTCCAGCGCCCTGGATTTTCTCGCCGCCGGAGAGCCTGGCAAGGTGCAGTGCCTGGTGTCCGACGTGCAGATGCCCGGCATGAGCGGCCTACAGCTGCATGAGAGACTCATCGCCATGGGCCTGCGCACCCCCGTCATCTTCATCACCGCCTACCCCGAGGCGGTTCCCGCCCCGCTCGCCTGCCTGCCCAAGCCGTTCGACGCCGAGCGCCTGCTCGCGTACATCGAAACCGCCCTGCGCCAGCCGCGCTGAAACTTCCCCGGCAAGTTCTGTCGATACCCAGGTATATATCCGCCAGACCAACGCACTATTCCGCGAACCCCATGTAGAAGTGTGCGGCGCAAGTTCCCCGAATAGCATGAATTCCACAGCGAACGACTCGACAGTCACGCCGGGCTTGGAGCCGAAACTTCAAGGTCATTCATCACTACGTATATTCGGGAGCAAATCATGAAACAGCAGATTCTGGTGGTGGGCGCAGGCTTCGGTGGGCTCTGGAGCGCCTTGAGCGCGGCACGCCTGCTGGACCGACACGAGCGTCACGACGTGCAGATCAGCCTCCTGGCGCCCCAGGCGGAGCTGCGCATCCGCCCGCGCTTCTACGAACCCGACGTGGGCCGCATGTTCGCCCCGCTGGACGCGCTGTTCGACACGGTGGGCATCCGCTTCGTCCAGGGCAGCGCCGAGCGCATCGACGAGCAGGCGCAGAGCGTCGGCTACCGCGACGCCGCCGGCCGCCAGGGCGAGTTGGGCTACGACCGCCTGGTGCTGGCCACCGGCAGCCAGCTCGCCCGGCCGCCGGTGCCGGGCCTGGACAGCCACGCCTTCGACGTCGACCAGATCGAGTCCGCGGCGCGCCTGGAAGCGCACCTCAAGGCCCTGCGCAACCGCCCCGCCAGCCCGGCGCGCAACACCGTGGTGGTGGTCGGCGGCGGCTTCACCGGCATCGAGACCGCCACCGAAATGCCGGCGCGCCTGCGCGAGGCGCTGGGCGCGGAGCAGGACATCCGCGTGATCGTCGTCGACCGCGGCGCGCAGGTGGCCGCCGCCCTGGGCGAAGGCATCCGCCCGTCGATCATCGAGGCCTCCGCGAAGCTGGGCATCGAATGGGTGCCCGACGCCAGCGTCGCGGCGGTGGACGCCGACGGCGTGAGCCTGGCCGACGGCCGCCGCATCGACAGCCACACGGTCATCTGGACCGGCGGCCTGCGCGCCAGCCCGCTGACCGAACAACTGAGCGGCGAGCGCGACGGCCTGGGCCGCCTGCACGTGGACGGCAACCTCAAGGTGCGCGGCCAGGCCAAGGTATTCGCCGCCGGCGACGTGGCCTATGCCGCCACCGACGACCTCGGCAACCACGCGGTGATGTCCTGCCAGCACGCGATATCCCTGGGCCGCCACGCCGGCAACAACGCCGCCGCCGACCTGCTGGGCGTGCCGCCCACCCCCTACCGCCAGCCCAAGTACGTGACCTGCCTGGACCTGGGCGCCTGGGGCGCGGTGTACACCGAGGGCTGGGACCGCCAGGTCAAGCTGCTGGGCGAACAGGCCAAGGAGCTGAAGACGCAGATCAACACCCTGTGGATCTACCCGCCGGCAGCCGACCGCAGCATCGCCCTGGCGGCGGCCGATCCGCTTATCCCGGTGGCCTGAAGAGCCCCCTCTCCCGCAAGCGGGAGAGGGGGCTGTTCGGAGTGGGTGGGGAGTTCGGAGTCATCCTGAAGCGCCCTCCCCCTCGTCATTTCTGCGAGGGAACGTAGGGCGGATAACCGTTCGCGGTTATCCGCCGTTGGCCATGCCACCGGAGCGTTCGGCGGTGCCGGTGAATCCAATCGCGGACAAAGTCCGCTCCTACGCCCGTGCTTCCTGGAACCGTAGGAGCGCCCCTCTCCCCAACCCTCTCCCACAAGCGGGAGAGGGGGCTGTTCGGAGCGGGTGGGGAGTTCGGAGTCATCCTGAAGCGCCCTCCCCCTCGTCATTTCCGCGAGGGAACGTAGGGCGGATAACCGTTCGCGGTTATCCGCCGTTGGCCATGCCACCGGAACGTTCGGCGGTGCCGGTGAATCCAATCGCGGACAAAGTCCGCTCCTACGCCCGTGCTTCCTGGAACCGTAGGAGCGGACTCCGTCCGCGATGGGTTTGGCTGGACGGGTGTGGAGTCAGGGAGCTTCGTGATTGCACTTCACGCCGAACGGTCCCCTCTCCCGCTTGCGGGGGAGGGTTAGGGAGGGGGAGCGGAGTATAGGGTTG
>Ga0222426_100538_pt1 | contig 22878 bp, 31 predicted proteins | sample 2B50Ametagenome_FD_180087 | JGI IMG/M metagenome (GOLD analysis project Ga0222426, IMG submission 180087) | Enriched microbial communities from leaf-cutter ant dump, University of Wisconsin, Madison, United States - 2B50A (version 2) | ecosystem: Environmental > Terrestrial > Nest > Insects nest...
TTTGAAGATAAAGATATTGCTTATGAAGTGAGCCAGAATATATCAAAACTGAGAATAAAGCTAAGAGTTGCTGCGGAATTTAAATTTAGCAAAACCCATGATTCAATAAAAGACAGATTTTTTGAATGTTTACCGCCTAAGGCATTTAAATTTAGAGCGCTTGTTGTAAACAAAAGCTTAATACACTCTACCATTTTGCGAACTAATGTCGATAGCTTTTACCATTATTTTATTAAGAAACTTTTAGAATGTGACAATGGCGCTTTGTGTAATGCTTCAATTGTTGTGGATGGTAGTGGCGATAGGGAATTTAAAAGAGAGCTAAGTGTATATATCAGAAAATGTATACCCAGAGGAAAAATTAAAAACTTTCAATTTAAAGACTCCAAAAAAGTTGATTTATTGCAACTTGCAGACATGTGTGTAGGCGCTCTCGCGAGAAGTTATGAAAAGAAAAACTATAGATGGTTAACTATTCTTAAGGAAAAGAATTTAATAAATGATGTATGGAATTTTGAATAAAATGCGTCGATGTACCCTAGCTTAGAGTAATCTAAGCAAGTACTCCATACGGAGCCGGTTCGGAGTACAAGGACGACTTGGTAATTAAAGTATAGAAGATGTTTTAGGATGTATCAAGTCAAATGACACATCTAAATTTTGGCTCAATCCCGCTTAACAGTAATTTTAGCAATGCTATCGCTGCTTAACAATATAACTGTCTATCTTATCTTCAATTCTAATAAGCCGAGTATTGATTGAGTCTTGAAACCTAAGCATTATCCTGTCTTGCTGCTCATTAATTTTTTGCTGCTCGATTTTCATGCTATCTAAAGTTCGATAGATTGCGATAATGTCTCTATCATTATTCTGAATTCGGTTTTCTGCTTCGTTAACTAAGCCCAGTAATTTTCCAACGCCAAATACAACAGTTAATACGGTGCCTGCTGATGCGGCTATGCTTATTAAGCCCGCTTTGGTTGTTTTCATTTTTTTAATCCCTCAATTACAGAGTCCTTTTTGCGAGAGCTCCACGAGCTTCCGAAATAGTAGGTCAGAATAATCATCACGGCATCTTGCACACGAGCCGCTATAATATCATCCTGAGTCCCGGGATTATAGATAGCATAAAGCTGTACCATGGCGTAGATAATTAGAAACCCTATGGCTAATATTGTGGGCACTGGGTCATGCTGGCCAACTTTTGCTAACTCAACTTGCCTGCTTCTCGCTGAATTTCTATCTTGTGCCGCAATCTCCTGTTGCCTGATTTCGTACTGATTGTCCAGCTCCTTAATCTTGACTAGTTGCTCTGGGCTAGCAGTTGCAGCTTGTACGGCTTTTAATAGCTCATCTTCTGAAGCATCAGCATTATTGCAAAGCAGTTGCTTTAGTGCTGTTCCTGCCACAGCTCTAGCAGAGCCGCCTAACATACCGCCCAATACTGGGGCTAAAGGACTAATGATTTCCTTGATTTTATCCCACATCATATCTTCCTTAGTTCAAAATGCGGAAGATCGTGAAAGGTTTCATCTTTCACTTGGCTATTCATATTCCAATCCCCTCCCCACCTAATTTTGTGACTAATTTTCCCTTGCTCTAGTAACGTTTCAGCTATTCCCATGACCACGCCCGCAAAATAACAAAAGCGCTTGGTATCTTTCCAGTCAATAGGATATGGGGCAACATCAGCCGCCATACTGGGCATAGAATTATGCTGTCCGTTAGGCCATTTTAACTTGCTTAATCCATCTCTGAACGCTGCATCTTGTTCAGCCTGCCCTCTATGACCTACAATAACAGCGCAGTCAAAATACTTAATCACTTCATTAAATAATGTTTGTAAATCAGGGTGACAGGTTGATAATCGTTCGAGAGATGTTTTGCTAAATGCTGGCATGATAATTCCTTAGTTAATTAATGATAAAATTGCTTGTTCGAAAATGGCCATGACTGCTCCTACACTATCTCTAGTCCTAAAAATTCATATTCAAACGCATTTGTTAAATCAGGCACGCCACCACTAACACCAATCGTAGTTGCTGTTGTAGTTGAGGAATTGTTTGCATAGATTTGAAAATAATCGGTTGTGCCATTGGCGTAGGCAATGCAGGAGCCTGAAACGGTTAAATTACCACCGGACGCCCATTGCTCTTCATTGAGACGTGCGTATGAGTTGCCATTCTTAAATAGTGTTATAAAAAATGCTTTGCCGTTTTCTCCCCCAGCTGAAAATATGCAACTACTAAAACGGTAGTAACCCGCTTTGGTAGGTTTGAATGCGAATGGATTGGCAACAACGCCGCCATTTTTCCAATACATAAGAGTATCAAACAACACGGTATCAAACTGGATAAGGGTGGCCACATTATTAACGGGTATCACTTGGGTAGCGGCAAGATAAGCCCGCCCGACCTGCGCTTTAAAAACTGATTGATTAAGCTGGGTCCTGTCCCCTTTGTTTAGCGCAAGTCCAGCTTGCGTGATGATATAGCATAGCTCTTCTTGCACGGCATTAGCCCAATCATCATCTACAATAGTAGCTGGCACCCCAGTGCTAGGATTTCCTTTGGTAAAAAATCCATTCGGCTTTGGTCCAACAGCTGCAGGCGTTGGTAAAATAGTGGCGGCTGTAGCATTATCAACTCTATACATTATAACTCCTTAAGAATAACTAAAAATTACGATAGTGTGGGCGGGCTTTAACTGATCAACGACACATTCGAGCCTGTGATTACCCCAGGTTCGCAGGGGCTCACCAATGCTTGATGCACCGGTTCTAAAATACGTGTAGGTAGTTTCTGATGCGTTGACTTGCCACACAAACCACCAATCAGCGCCATAAAGCGGCTCACCTACAGCATTCATGCCCACACGAAAGGGCCTAAACTCTGATATGGTGATGGTAAAACCTAGTTGTGCTGCTAAATCGATAAAATATTGCCTAGACTGCCCGCCTCTGGCTGTGAGTTTTGCTAGTAAGTCCCGCCTTCTCTCTTGAATAGTCCCAGCTATTTCTCCACAGGCATCGGGAAGCCCTGCAACCCGCTCCCAGTCGGGTAATAACTCCGTGGTCGTATCTGGAAAAGCTTCGTCTATCAATTGCGCTGCTCGCAAATCGGCGCGATAAAGCTCTTGTGCCAAAGCATCGAGCAATTTAGTTAATAGCGCATTGGGCTCTCGGGTAAATGCGGGACCAGGGGGCAGTAAGGATTGAAGCGCTTGACGGTATTGTTCAGCAGTTGCCATGCTAGCTCCAAGTGATATCGCCGAAGACCGCTATATGGCCGGTGGCGTGGGTTACATTGGCGACGGGACTAATCAATGTGTGATCAAATTCACCATTGGCTACGCTAATGGCCTCATTAATCCGACTGAGATAAATGGTACCGCCCGGCTCTGCATCGCGCCGTATCATGTCCCTAAGTTCTGCTTCTACAGCATCACGAATGGCTGGCGTATCTTGCAAATTCAGGTGGATTTCAAAATCAAGCTCACCCGCAATGGGTGCTGCAATATAGACTTCAGCGGTAACAGGCCTTACCGCCTCAATATAGGCTTGCACTAATTCAACATCTTCTGACTCTGGGATGCCATCTGGATACGTGTTATCCATCATAAATCTGACGGTTACCGTGCCTGCTCCCATTTCTTTGGGGTAAACCCATGCGCGCGTAACACCTGGCACAGCAAGCGCCCATTGAATGTAGTCCTCAGAATTCCCTCCATGCGGAGGGCTTTTAATGCGCTCTAAGAGTCTAGCCAGTAATGAGGCCTCCGTTTCAATATCCGTCCCACCGGTTAAATTACTAGTCAATGCGGCGCTACTATTAACTCCGGGTGGCGTTGAGATAAAGGTTAGCGTTGAGCCGCTTTCTGTGTTGCCATTGCTGCCAGGCTCTACAGCCTCAAGGGCTAATGTTGCTGTGCCGCTTGTTATGGTTGCATCAGCTGTTACAACAAATTGCACGCCATCACTGCGTTGCATGAGTGTTTGGGCTTCGATAAGTGAGCCATTTGTGCCGGTTACGGGTAGTGAGCCGCTGGCTTTATTCGCCGCCTTTTCTTCAACGCCCCAAATAGCTGCCCAGCGCTTTAAAAACTCAGCCTCTGCAGTATCAATAATGACCTGCTTTGCAATAAAGTCCATATATGCGCCAAGGTCATTTCCGGCTCTAGCGTTGATGTACGACATGACACTTAATATGGAGCGCCGTAACCGTGCATCCGACCCCGGTAGGCGGCTATTAATATCGGATTGGTTGCGGTCGATAAGCTCTGTTAACGTCGGTCTACTAAATGGCATTTAATTGGTCCCATACATAGTCATAATAAAATTCCTGTGTTTCGCCATTCGGCTTTTTAATAGCAATACCAATCCCAAGCACACCTTTTCTTACTATCTCGGTCTCAACTTCGACAGCTTGTGCCACTTTGTCATCGAGCAGCCATTGCAATGCTTCTAATGTGTAAGCCTTGGCTAAATTAACCACGTGCTGCGTTTGCTTGCTGCGACAAAGAAGCCACAGTCGAGAGCCGAATTTATCGCCCAAGACCGGCAAATACGTATCGCCCCACCAGCCGCCCCTATCATTCGAGTCTATAAAGTCTTCTGGGTTAGCCCTTCGATTGGTGAATAGGCTTAGATAAACGGCGGTTTCGAGGTCTTTGCCTGACAATAGATCAGGTCCTTGCATGGCAATATCAAAGAACAGTTCACTGCTATTCTGCGTTAAGGTTAGGGCTATATCAGTCATAATAATTACATGGAGTTACTGGGATTTCCGGTGCTGGGCCCGTCATGTTCTTGATGCGTATGGGTATTGTATTGGCTACGCATGCCAGCCATGCTGCGGGTGTTGGTTGCACTATTATCGGTAATATCAGATTTCGATTTGATGTATCCATCGACATCTAAATGACCGGTTATATGAGCATTGCCCTTTATTTCAATTGAAGGCGCATCAATAGTGACTTTTGTAGCGTGCTTGATAAATAGCTCGCCATTTTTTATCAAGATTTGGTTGCCTCGATTGTCATAGAGCATGACATCGCCGACCGCAAGAATGGCTTTAGGCCTAACACTGCGGTTAAAAATGGTAAGAATCGTGCCATGCTCGCGCTCGCCCGCAAAAAAGGCGGCTAGGCATTCAGAGTCACCAGGCGCTAGGGAGGTAAATCCGTACTCTTGCGGATGGTCCATATCATCGCTAACCTCGTCGGCCATAAGCGTAACTTGGGCGAGCTGGACCCCTTTGCTATCATTCGTTAATTGAACACGGCCACGGGCTAGAATGTTGCGAATTTTGTTATAGGCTGCGTTGATTAAGTCGCGCATTATCAACAGTCACAAATAGTTGCAGCTATTACGATAAATCCAGCCAATATGCCTATTCCTGCAACAATAAAGAGCAGTGTTATATAGTCCATAATTACCCCTTGATAAATTCGTTGCTAGAGTCTTTTTTCTTTTTGACTTTCAAGTCTGGCAATACGTCGTAAGCCTGCTTTGGCACAAGCGTTAATCGCGTTTTCTCGCCCATTTCATCTAAGACATAATCAACAGCCTCGATGAGCAAATCTTCATCGACTTCAAGATATTCTGAGGTTAGCCGGGCTAATTGATTAACAGACCAGAGCTGACCATCGTCTTGCCGCCACCCGGATACCGTGACATTAAAATACCTTGATTTACCTTCGCGCGTAGAGGCTTCCCACTTTGCCCGCTGTTGGCATTTGGCTGTATCAGCCTGCCCATCGGCTAGAATGACGAGAGGTCGGTAGCGGGCCATGTTCTCATCAATCACGGTGGCGTGCGGCTCGGTAATAGGTGATGGCTTACCGGTAGGCGTAATAAATTGGTCTCCACCGGACTGCTGACCTTTTACAATGTAGTGCGAATAGCGATTGCTGTTATCGTAAGCGGCATCACCGGCCAGCATGTTTACGCCCTGAACAATAGCGGTAGTTGCTTTCTCGGTTCCGGCCCGTGTAATGAGCAAGTTGCCCTCATTATCGGAGTAAGCAAGGCAGCCGTTTAATGAGCAAATACGCTTAATAGCTTCAAAGACGGTAACGCCTTGGTTGGATTTAAATAAATCTGCGGCATTGACCGTGCTGCCGGTATCTACATTCGCAGTTACTTTAATGCCAAAGGGTTTGCAAAGTTCGCTAATCAAGGCCTCAAGCTTTAATCCACGCCATTGCCCTTTTTTGTCAGCAATTGAGCAGTCGATTAAATCCCCGCCCTTATCTCGACCAATGACCATAATTTGATGGCTTCTACCGTCCACGCGCGGATAGACCGAGTCAACGTAGCCATTTATAATCTGGTCGTCATCAATCATGATTTTGCAGGTATCACCCGCACGGATAAGGCGCGCAACCCCTTGCCACTTGTCGGTAACAGTGAGATTAAATGAGCCGCAAAGATTAGCCATCGAACGGTTTACTTCAATAGCTGTCCAGCCCTCAAAGCGCATATTGTTAGTTAGAAGGGCTAGTGTCATAAATTTTTCATGCTAAAATTAAATCAGTGCTTGGTCTTGCTGGATTATTTTCAGCTAAGAAGGTACAAAAGCGAGTGCTGTCATAGGTTAAATCTATAACAGGTTTGCTTAAACGCATGAGCCGGGTGCGCTTGCGGCTGAAGAAAAGGCCACATAAAAACCCGGACAATAATAAACCTACGCTAGGCGGGTTGTTAGATTATTTTAATACCTCAAGCTCAGTGTGTGGCGGCAAAAATAAAGGGTTCCGTATTCGATTGCGTTTAGCCACTTCTTCTGTTTTATGGGTATCGCCATACTGATTATAGGCAAATACCGCGGCTGGCAGACTGTTTCCTGTTTTTACTGTGATAATATCGGGTAAGCGTGAACCGCGAGCGCTAATATCATTAATCATGGCCGCTTGCACTTTGCTTAATGCATCATATTGCTCATCTTGCAAAGAGTCTGCAAGCTCTGTCATAGCATTAGTTAGCAAATCATCTAAATCATCTCGTATAGCCAGCGCTTCTTGCCGACTTTCGAATGTCATGGCGCTAACACTTCGGGCCATTTCAATCAGGGCGGTATTTTGAATGAGATTTACAATCGCTTGTTGATTTTTAACTTGCTGCTTTCTGTTTGTCGTGGTTGTTGGTACGGGAAGTAAGCTTGCACCAAAATTGATTAAATTCTTTTGCGCCGCATAGGCATCTTTAGGGCTAGTATATATATCGGTTAAACCTGTCACTAGAGGTTGCAGGCCATTGCCTAGGCTTTCTGCGTCTAGCAAGGTGTCAACTTTTGTATCAAAGGCATCTAGGCTGTCCATGTATACGGAGTAAGTATCACTGTTAGTCACTCCTGTTTTAGTGGCTTCACGTATTGCACCTGAGGCCTTGGTTGCTGTATCGGTAGCCGCCGTTTTAACATAATGCGGGCTTTTATCTGTGGTAAAATCCGTAATAAAGTTATTAATGACTGTGGTAGCAGATGAAGCCACTAGCCCTACTACAGCCGATATAGTATCTGTTAGCGAGGAAGGAAACGCATTTTGTCCGGCTTCAACAAAGGTTAGTTGAAACCGATGCAGTCCGCCCTCTCGCTCAGAGTAGCTTACACGGCAATCACCCGTGGGAATGACTTGCTTAATCCCTAGAGTGGGGTGAATAAGTAACCCGGCCGTGTCGTAGCTTTCTATGGCATTAATCAAGGCTATCGCAAAAACATTATTGAGCTCGCCGATTACGTAGGCATTAAAACTATATTGCCTAGCACGCCTGCCTAGGTCTTCAGTATAGGGCTCGTCCCGCTTAGGATATTCGTTCGTTTCATTGCGACGACCGAATGCCATGTCGGTGTCATCAATATAAAATGGAATACCCCGAAAGCTTGCGGGGAGTAATGCGTCGCGCCAGAGTGCCATTATGCGAAGTCCTGAGTGCGGCCAGTATTAACATTAACCTTTGCGGGCTTATCGCTTTTCACTTTATCAACTGTAGCGGTGCCCGAGTCGCTCTTGATATTGACATCAATGGCAACTTTATTAGTTTGTGCCTGTGCAATAGAGCTAATAGCAGGTGATGGAAATCCGCCTACCGAGGAGGGGTACATAGGAGCTGAGCCATTTGGCATTGAAGCAGGTGCGGGCGGGGTTAAGGATGAAAAAGCGCCTTTTATTAACAGAATGCCAGCAATAATCTTGTCGATAGTCCATAACAGCGGCGTAAATACACCAAGCAGTATTTTACCTAATGTTCCGTCACCGAATGTTGATTTAAATAGCTCGGCTATCTTGGTCATGCCATTACCCAATGAGGCCCAGAGATCGCTAAAAAATTTCTTGATAGGCTCCCATTTGATGTAAATTAAAGTAGCAAGAGCTGCCAATGCAACTACTCCTGCAATAAACAGACCTATAGGAGTGGCTACTAGCCCGGCAAAAACCACGCCAGCATGAACTACTCTTGTGATCAGCAACCCAAAACTAACGATAAGACTTGTTATCCAAACACCAGCCATTAATTGAATAAGAGAGCCAAGACCGCCAAGGGGCTCTAGGAAATTATTGGCGGCCATTATGGCTTTAAGAAAACTTGTCCCTAAAGAAAATATACCCTTCCCTAGTGACTCTACAGCTTTTGTTATCTGATTAATCTGCTTGGGATTCATATTTTGCGTAGCTTTAGTCATGCTTTCGATCATAGGCTGAAAAACAGGCAGCAGCTTAGCTAAAGTTGTTTGAGATAGTTTTTCTATACTAATTCTAAAATTAGATATGGTGCGATTAAATTTCTCGGTATTGGCAATGCTTTCCTTTGAGTGCATAAAACCTATTTTTTCAAAGGCAGCAGCTAGCTTTTTAGCATCCGCTGTGCCCAAATTAAGCAAGTGAATAACACTTTCTAGACCAAGTGCTTGGGCCGTTAACAACTTTCTCGCGCCGTCTGGATTTTTCTTAAATACATCAGCCATTTCTAAAAATACACTGATAGCATCTCGAATATTTCCATTTGCATCTTTAGTTTTAATGCCCATGGCAGAAAACGCTCTTGCAGCCTGACTGCTCGGGTTTTGAGCATCGACTAGAGCATGGGTTAAGCTCGTCAGGGATGCAGTCATTTCTTCAGATGTTGCCCCCGTTTGCTGCGCTGCGTACTGCATGGCTTGCAATTGGTTGACGTTTACACCTATTTTTTCAGCATTCTTTATTAGTGACTCATTAACCCCATTGCCTTTAATCATCATGGCGCCAAAGGCTGTACTTACAGCCATAGCGCGAAAAGCAACGCTCTGCAATCTTCCGCCAAAGCGTCTTGCAGCTCTATCAACTCCCATCATGCTGCGCCCTAAATTTTGGGCAGTATTTTGCAGACTACGCATTGAGCGCTGAAAGTTGCCAATCGTATTGCTAAACCTATCAACAGCGCTAATTGTGACTTTGGCGGTATAATTTGATGTCATAATTTATTTGCTTAATAATCTATTCTTTTGTTCTTGAAATTCTTTCTCAGTTAAAATGCCTTTTTCCTTTAGCTCAGCGAGCTTAAGTAATTCATCAGCTATAGAGGAATTATTTATCTTTGCGTTACCTGCATTTGAGGTGGCAATTGTTTCAAGAGGAATATCGTTACTCTTATCTTTTTTCATGCTTTTATAAGCAGAAACGCCAAGAGGCAAACACATTATACCAAGCAAAGCAATCCAGCAATGAGCGATTATTTGCTCAAAACTTGCGCTTGGATTTCCATAGATGTAAATACCAACAAAAATCAAACATAAGATACCGCTACCAATCAAAAAATTTGCAACTTTTAGCTTCAGAATTGAATCTTCAACGCCGACCACATGCTTGTCATATTTGCTCATGATTAACCCCTTTTGAATGAATGAGATTTCATATTACTAAGGGGTTGTTTGCTGGGCAACGGATTTTTATTTGTTACTGCTGTTTTTAATCATCTCATTCAAATGAATTAGCTTACATTCCCACCACAATATTTCATCAACGGTCATTGCATAGAGTTCACTCGGCGCAAATCCCATGCCCTGGGGGTGCGCAAGTACTGCCATGCTATCGGTTATACCTGGGGGGCAACTTCGAAAAAACCAGAAACAATCTCCATGAGCCTGGCAAAGTCGGATAATGCTAGCTGGTCAACAGAGCTGGGGGGAATATCGCATAGCCGCGAGATGTATTGCGCAATGGCTGCGGTATTCATCTCGATACGCTGCTGATTAGGGTTATCAGCCAACGCAATAAACGCCATAGGCATCCCGCATGCACGTATATCGGCACCTACTGGCTCTCGTATTTTAAGTTCATCCAATGTTTCACCCTGCGCTTGAATGGGCTTACTCAGTTTAATGGTTTGCTTTAGTTTCATGCGGTTAACCACTCCCCTTGGGGTCCTTCGAAACGTACCGTAAGTTGACCCTCGCCCGCATCGAGCTCTAATTTATTAACTTGATAAGCATTACGAAGCACGGCCACCTTGCCGTTAATCATCTCAGCCGTTACCGTGACGTTTGATAGCTGTTCTAATATATTGGGGTCCAAGTTAGGTCTATCCGTTATGTCACATTCAATGTAACTGGCTTGGGGCGTTTCTTTAATCCCATGATAGCCATCTTGACCCACTACGCTTTCACGCTCAAAGCTACCGAGCGATATTTTCATGTTGCCACGCAGCGAATACTGCGTGCCATTCACTTTAAAATAAGCAGTTCCTGCTACTTTCATTCTCTAAATCCTCACTTAAAAGCTATTTGGAAGGCGGCTATTTGGAATTGGCCGACCAAGGTGGGTGGCATCATGACATCGACACGGGTTTTATCATTGGCGTTGATTTCTACGATGAGGTTTTGCTTAAAATCATCAATATTTTGAATTAAGCCAGCCTCTTCCCACTCAGCCGCCGCAGCTATAATCTCAGCCTTGAGTATCTTAGGGGTTACGATAGCCTGACCCTCACCAAAACGTGTACCATCGGCAGCTAATTTGTGTCGTGGAAACTTCTGGCTTATGCGGGCACGTATAGATTGGCGTAGGTAAGATAGGGTTAGTGGAGTATTAGCATCTAAGTAGCTACTGTCTGGTACGCCTGCGCTATTAAATTGATAGGTCGTAATAAGCCTATCAATACGCACAGCGCCGGAGCGGCTTACCGTATGAGTCGAAATTCCATCATAAAGTAAAGTGTTTCGTTCGGTAATGTTACGCTTGTCCTCATCATTTTCAGGCAATACACCAACAAGCTCTAGTGTGTTAAAGGGTCTGGCTGGGTCATTGGTAGCAGCAAAGGCCACTTGCCCGCATACAGCAGCAGCCCATAGATAGGATGGTGTAGGGCTGCTTAAAGCTGCGTCCATAATCCCGCTAAACTCATTATTACGCGAATTACCCAGCGTACTTAGCTCAGACACAGAACCCGGCGAAGCTAAAAAGCCGTGTCCTTCTAACATGCGCATGGGTCCCCACCGGCTAATGAGTTCATTTTCTAGCTTGATTAGGTTAGTAGCATCAATATACGGCATAAGCCAGAAATTAAAGATTTCATCGGGTAATGCACTAATGGCGGTTGCTATATCCGGATTGGCAGTACCGTTCGCTAGTTGTGTAATTGCAATTATAAGCCCTGCTGGCGTTGTCTCACCCCCCAATGCACCACGATAATTTAAGCGCATGGGTAGAAGATTGCCCACTAAACCTTTATGCCTATAGGTTACATCCACTTCATAGGCGTTAGTACCATTAACGGCGGCAGTCACAGGCAAATCATGTGCCGCATTGATTGCCGCAGCTAATGCAGTAGCCACAGCTGTGGCAGCATCACCGCTTGCAACCGCACACTGTACGAGAACACCACCTATATACAGATTGATGGTGCCCGCAGCAGTAGCAGGCCCCGTAATTGATACCTTACCTACCGCCTTTGCACCAGCTCCGTTGTCATCTAAAGCAACCGCCCACTTTTCAGTGTAAGGGTTATTAGCAAAGAGCGTATCAAACATATTAGCGAGCATTGAACCACGGCCAAAACTAGTTATCGCCTGTTCTTTTGTAGTAATCAGTGTGGGGACGCCAGCCGTTACTGTGCCCGTGCTTAATCGCTGACCTATCACTAAAATGCGGGTATTTTGGGATTGCGCAGACTGGGCTAGCTGATTAGTAACCTCAGCATAAACGCCGGGCACGCGAATATTGTTTGGAATTTGATTAAAACTGATAGTCATTATTTAGCCTCTTTCTCTTTTTTAGCGGGTTTTTCATCAGCAAGCACAATATCGCCATGGCGCAAGTAGCGTTGCCACTGGGTGCTATCTGTTACCCACTCGCCTTCTTGGGCTAATGGGCGCATGGTTTCAGGATGGCGCACAATCGCGCCAGCTTTTGCCGGTTTTATAAAAATCTTGTCCATGGGAACTCCTAGGGGTTGTATAAATTATCGAGATGGTCTTGCGCGTCGGGTTGGTCTAATGGATCACTAGTGGTTAAGTTGTAATCGGCATAGAATTTATTGAAATTATCAAAGCTTCTTTGTGTGGAATCTTCCTCACCTAACCAGATACGCTGCCTAAAGGTAAATTCATGAAAATAGCGGGCTTTATCCATGCTTAACATGCGAGAGCCAACATATTCTATCGTGTGTGCATCAGGGTCATTTTGATAGTTAAGGATGGCGGAGAATAAGGCGGCTCTAACTGCATGTATTTGGTTTTGCGCACTTTGCCCGCGTCTATCGGCTTGATTATCCAGTACTACAATCACGGTAAATTGCTCTTCGACTTCTTCTAAAAAACTGGGGTTACTTAACGTAGTGGCCGTATCATTGCTGAGCAATACATACATCGAAGGTAAAGCAAGTCTTGCCATATCTTCAACGGCTGCGTAGTCAGCAGCACCCGCAATACGATTGCTAAACACCGGCATTAGCGTGGGTATGGTTGCTTTTAGTCGTTCAATAATCGGTGAAATTAGCATTACTTAAAAGCTCGCTTAAGGGCTGCGTCAATTAGTTTTTCAATTTTGGGCAAATTTTCACGGAGAGATGGCTCAAGCCAGGGGCGCGGCAGTATATGACGAGTTCCTTGTTCAAGCATAGGTGCATAAACTAAGTTACTACCCGTTTCAGCATACATTTCAGCCCTATTTCGTGTGGTTCTAATACTTCTTGCTAGTGTTCCAGTATCTGTAGCTGGTGACTCACCCGGTGCCGAGGCTTGATGTTTTATACGCCCTCGCTTGCCTCGTTTATAGATATGGCCCGTTTTAGCACCCCGCTGAATGCGCTTTTTAGCTGTGGTTTCTACTAAAAAAGCGGAGTCTTCTATAGCGCCATTGATTTCTTTACGTAGAACAGGGTCAATCTTGGCAAGTTTTTGTAAATCCTTGTCTAAGAAAGTGTATTGAATTTCAAGCATTTATTCTTTCGACTTCTTCGAGCATCAGCTCAAGAAATACTTTTCGCTTTTCTATGTCTCTAACTGAGCGGATGCGATAACGAATACCATCATGTACGAGCCAGTTTTCGGCTGTAATGCTGTATTCAGGGTAATAGCGAATAGTTACTTTCGCGCTAATGTCTGCGGTTATTTCTTTTGTTTCAAAATAATGCACACCCTTAAAGGGCTCAAACTTGGCCCAAAGGGTGGCCACATCCATGTAAGTAGGCGTAATACCTACGTCCGTATTCGGTGTCTCAGCAAGGGATTGAATAATTACGCGGTGGCGCAATTCTCCGGTTTCTATGCTCATAGCGCAAACAGCCTAAAAGGTTGCAGTAAGGCGGTAACACCAAAGGGCATTTGGTTAACCGAGCTTGTTGCAGCATTTCGATTGATATAATAATGGTCTATTAGCATCAACATGGCTTGCTTGATAGACCGTGGCACTTTGTCAGCCGCTGTGCCATAACCTGCCACATACTCAATCGTGACAGCATTATACAGGCGGCTGAATACTGGCCAATCTGCACTATCATTTAGTACTAGGCGGTTATCGCTAAGCCGGTAGTTAGTGTTTGCAAATACAGCGCTTGTGTTATCGGTATTGTAGTAAGTAAAGCTGGTAATTGATTGAATGTTACCGCGCGGCAGATTAATGAACCGACTATCTAGACAAAACTCATCATAATCTAACGTTAACTGCCAGGTTTGATTGATAAATGCGCGTAGCGTGTACTGCTCGGCGTATTGCCTAGCTGCTGTAATGAGCGAGGTTAATAGGTCATCATCTGCGGAAGTATCAACCTTCGTGTAAAGCTTAGCTTCAACAAGCGTTACCGGCTCGGTTGCTGGCAGCGTAACGAGCGCCAGCTGCATTATGCATTACCCACGGCCAGATAGCGAATCACGTAGCCCGCAGTTAAATTAAAGGTCGTGCCATCTGCAACGGTTATATTACCAGCAGAGAAAGACACAACAGCATCAGCTGTGACCACTTTATTAGAGGCGTCCACCACTTGTACTTGAGCGCTGCTAACGGTCGCTAAGCCGGTGGCTATTGTTACGGTATTTGCGGTAGCCTCACCTGAGGTTACAGTATGATTACCCATTACTGGCATTTGCATGATTAAACCATTGCGCTTAACGGTGCCATTTAAATTTAGCGGGTTATCACCACCAGATGTGGTTTGCTCAAAATAATTTAATACGTTAGGAGTTAGTGCCATTATTATTTAGCTCCATGTTGAGATTTATTTTCAGGCGCGCCCTTTAAGGCTTTGTTTTGGTGAGGTTGCTTCTTTTTTTCGCCATGCTGCTCTGGCTTTGGATGCTCATTGGGCTGTTCGTTAGGTTGCTCATTGTTTTCATTGCTCATATTGTCCTCACTATCAGCAGGGCTTTCTTCTGGCTCATGGCTATTCACTTCCCTGTGATTCTCAGGGGGCGCAATGGTATTATGACCGGGTTTATCTGGGGCTTCAGGTATGGTAACGGGGTCTTTGACTTCCTCAATAGGCTCTGCCAATTTTCGCTTGATAAAGCTATAGCCAATAGCGCCTAATATGTCGTACTCCTGACCTGCCTTGTATTCGTTAATATCAATGCCATTTTCTGAAGCAATGGCATCTTCTAGCATGCGAATTTTCATCTTGATTTACTCCAGAGAATGCCCCCTAAATGGGGGCAATAGGATTAAGGATTAGGGGTGGGTCCAATATCAGGATTGGCTTTAAGCGCAATCGCCACGAAAGAGCCGCCGGAAGTAACGCCGGTTGATACAATATTGGCTCTAACATAGCGCTTAATGCCTAAGTAGCCAATGCGCTTGGTTTTGTTATCATCAGCAGCTACAAAACCAGCGTCGGCAGTGGTGCCTAGCAACTGGTCTGCTGGCACGGTAGCCGCATCACTTAAGCTTGGATCGTTTCCATGCTGCACAACAATCGCATAGCTACCGTCAGTAATGGTATTGGCGCGAAAGAGAAACTCAAGCGCACCAAACCCTTGCCGGTCAATGATAATGCCATTGGTAGTGGTATTGCTGTTGATGGTCGTTAATGTCAATGCATTAACGGGGCTAATATGATTATGTAAGTCTTTACGAATGCTCATCTTAAACTCCTACTTTCATGATTTTGATAGCTTCAAAGTTAATCACATCGCCACCTACACGCTTAGTAACGTAGAACATTACATAAGGTTTGTTAGTGTATGGGTCGCGTAGAATGCGGATACCTTGTCTATCTAAGATCATATAGCCGCGCTGGAAGTCACCAAAAGCGACAGATAATGTACCGGATGCAACATTTGGCATGTCTTCCGCTCTAAAGTAAGGATAACCAAGGATATTGGAAGGCTCTGCGCCTAATCCTGGTTCCCACAGTGGGCGGCCTTGACCATCCACCATCTTTCTAATTTTGCCGATGGTAAAGCGGTTCATCGCCCAGCGTGCATTGTTTAAATAGCCTGGTTTTAAGGCGGTGTATAAATCTACCAAGCCCTCATAAGTAATAGCACCTGCTGCGCCGGAGTCTATTTGCTCAATAGTTCCCCAGGCTGTACCGTTGTCATACGTTAAGAAGCCACGTGGCTTACCTATGCCATTGCCGGTTACAAAGCTTGTGTTTTCAGTTAAAGCAAATTCAAGGGCAATCTGGTCTTGGATTTCTTCTTCGATGTTAAACACGGAGTCATCAAGCAGATTTTGTGACACCCCGGGGTTGGCATACTGCTCATGCACCTTAATCGATACCTTTTTGTAGCCTGCGGAAGCGGTTTCAGGTCGTGCTTCGGTCTCTGCTACCCATCCGCTAGTAGCTCTATCTACTCGCACTAAACGCTCGTATTGGTCAGTTCCGATGGTGCGAACAGTGGCATATTGGCGCATAGGGGTTGTGTCATGCAGAATTCTAATCACGTTCCTGTCGAATTCTGGAATAACCGTATAGCCACCTGCTGGGTCAGTGCCTGCGGTGAGCGATTTACTTTGAGTTTGTAAAAACTCAAGGTCACCGCGCTCCATGCGCTCTTCACCTTTACGTAAGAACTTGGTAAATACTTGCTTGTACTTGCGCTCATCCTCGGTTAATTTGCTGTCTGAGTCATTAGCTGACACAGTCATAGCACGTTTAGCGGCTAGTTCTGCATTTAAGGCAGCTTCTTTGGCTTCTTCAGCCTTCATAATGGCTTCATCAAGCTTTTTCAGTTTAATCTCAATGAGGGGATCAACATAGCCCTTAACGGACTCTTTAATGCGTTCCTCATTTGTTTTTTTAAATTCGTCAAAGTCACGATTGATTTCATCGGCTATTTTTTTAACTTCAGCTAACATTATGCTGTAACTCCTGATTTTATTGATTGACTTAACTGCTGCAATGCAGCAACTGCTTGTGCAATCTCATCTTCAGCGTCGCACTGATCGTTAATTGCTTTATAGCCGTGGCAAGAAATTGCCTTGGCCTGGTTACGAGAAAATCCAGCATCACGCAAGAAGTTCTCAAAATCTCGTATGGTTTTAATTTCATTGATACTTTTAACGCTGTTTACATTGGCAGCAGCATTGGCTGGGAATGTCACTACGCTTACCTCCCACAGCTTTATATCTGTTAGATAGCGCAAGCCATCATCACCGTAGCGGTAACCGCCTGAATTGACTGAATAGCCAATACTGAGGCCGCTCAATGCTTTGTTTTTTAGTAAGGCATAAGCTTCTTTTGCTTTTACGACATCATCTTTTAATAAACGGCCTTTAACAAAAAGCCCTATATCGTCCTCACGAATTTCATCATAAACGCCGATAGGCTCTTCTGGATTATGCTGCCATAGCATCTTTACTGCTTCAGCTGCATTGGTGCTTAAAAAGTTTCTAAAAGCCCCTTTAACTACCACGTCACCATAGCTATCAATATTGCCAAATACAGAGCCATAACCAGCAAATTCGCCGGTTTCGTTGAGCGTTTTTAGTTCTAGGGGTACAACTAACTGTTTGATTTGCATGTTTTATAACTCTTGGATTGATTGGGGTATATAAAGTAGTACGCACCTGCAATTAATGGCGTTTTCTGCGGAACCTTCGCCGGGTCGCATGATTAACTCTCCACCTATATCAAAAGGCTCACCTATCGCTCGTTGCTGACCATTAGCATCAGCATGGGCTGCCCGCGTTCTTTCATCCTCCGCGCTACACCATTCTCTAATTAAAGGCCTTTCACTTTGCTCTGCGGCAAGCTGGCTAGCATACGTTGCCGCATTATGGGTTTCGGTACGCGCTATAGTCCGTGCCCTATGTGCAGCTATCGTATTGCCAACTGACTCTCTAATAAGCTTAGCTATTTGGTTTTGCCCTAAACCTTCGTTAAATCCTCGCTGGATAGCGTCGGTAATGAGGTCAACTGTAGTCTGATTAATAATGACTGAATGCTGTAATGCGGTGCGGGCTATAAAATCGTTGGCTGTTTGCTCAAAGCTGGATTTAGCAAACCCCAGTTGCTCAAAAATATAACTGCTGAATTTCTTAATTATGGTGGCGTAGTGTGCTATCAGGAGCTTACGCCAATCCTTTATGCCGTTAGCAACTTGATGGAACTCGCCGCCAGCCTCAATAATCTTTGCAGCTTCCCTAGCCTGCTTAGTTAGCAGGCTTTTAGATTGCCTTGCTAGTCGAATTTCACCCTCAGCCATCATTTTAAGCATGACAGCCAAGTATTTTTGTTTATCCATCTTCGTAAGCTTTATTGGCTAATAGCTCTGCTGCTTCTTTACTATAGCCAGCTTGCTTTACCAGATAATCAATATAGATTGACTTGCTAACCTCCTCAGGGTCTTTTTCAGTCCTTGCGTTGAGTCCTTCGGCGTCAAAATCAAGGGGGAGTTTATTAACTGGCACTAACAAGTCATCGGCATTAGGTTTGGGCTTGTAGCCGCTCTCCTCTCTGGCCTCATTAATACTAATGATGCCTTCGCGAACATCGTCCCTAGCATTCTTGCGAGCTACCTCACGCCGTGGCATAAGCGCAGACACTTGGTCTAGGTCTGGCTTAATATCAATGTCCATTTTGAGTTTACGTGTTAGTTGGTGTGATATTTCGGCAAGAATGCTCTGCGTAAGCGGGATAACTGTTTCTTCATAAAGTGATAGTTTAGCTTCAGCTACATTTGTAAACGTTGCGCCTTCTGCCATGCCTAATAAGTAAGCTGGGTAGCCAAACGCGAGGCATATATCCCTTGCTGACGTGTTCTTGCCGTTAATCCAGTCCATGTCAATAGGACTCATACCCATCTGTACCCATTCCATGCCAAAAGGGATGGCATTAACTTTGCCAGCATTGGAACGGCCGGCAATGCGCTTGTCTATTAGCTCTCTTAATTGCGTGACCTGGTTTTCATCAAGAGAAGGGGTTTCTTTCGTACCTTTAAACGCTAGCAAACCGGAGGGTTTAGCTGAATTCTCTAATAGTGCCTTGTTCCATTGTCCCGCCTCATTGTGCTGGTCTACAGCCATAGCTGCCGCGCGAATGGGGCTTAAACCGTATAAGTCGTCTAGCGGGTTAGGCTCCTTAAGGTGTAGGATTTCGGACTCGTAAGTAATAGGGTCTATCTTGTACTCATAGACCTTGCCATTGATGCTATAGATATACTTTTCAGGGATGCTGAACGTGTTAGCAACGATTGTCACCCTATCCGGTCTTAGCGCTGATAGCTCTACCTTGCCGTCTCTACCACCACGCAACATAGCTTCGGTGGTTAGAATGTAGCTATTGCCAGAGATAAGCTTATGCATAACTACGGTACGCATAAATACTTCGTAGCTTTCTCGGGGGTTTGGTCTATCCAAACATTTATTTAAGAAATGTTTATCGTCTTCTATTTCTTTTCCATTAACACTTAGCAACGTAGGGATATTGGCTACCGCTTGGGATATCCGGGTAATGCAATGGTGCGCCACCACGTTTTTAATGTAGCCTTCTTGAGATAGGCTGCTATAGTCTGGCTGCGTCCATGTCGCATAGTTGCTTATCTGGCGTAGGATAAGGTTAATCGGCGTTGATTTTCGTTTTAGCCATTGAAACATAGTTATATTACGTCGATTAAAATTTCTTTTTTAAACATCAGCTCGGTAATTGCATAAACCAGGGCATCTAACCTGTCTGGTGACTCTTCATAAGTAAGAGGATCATAGTCACACATCTGATCTTCAAGATGCGGAAATGACCCAACGTGATGCACTCTACCTTGCTCATAGAGCGCTGCTACAGGCTCGGCTCTTACGTATTTACCGCGCTTAGCATGTATGCCCTTATAAGATATATTCTGGTCAAGGGAGCGTAATAGCGCTTCAATCAGCGCTCCACCATTGTTAGTTTCTGCTATAACCCTATCCGCATGGTGTTTTTTATATCCTTCAACAATCTTTTTCCCCCACTCGTTAGGGGTGTCTGATAGTGAGAGGTCGTTTAATACGTAGGCATGGCCATCAACGCCAAGACCAACAATGACTATGCCGGTCTCATCTGAATTTGGATTGGCAGTAACGGCGGGGTCCACGCCTATTACGATACGTATTAGCTCAGGACATCCCTTAACCCGCAGGTTATCAATAACAGAACGCTGCCAGAGCGCGTTGGGATTATCGTCTAATATCTCGGCATTAAGCTCTTGCCGCCCAAGGCGCGTCCCTTCGTATTTCTTAATAATTGAGTTTAGAAAGCTTGGCGCTAGGTTTTGCGCGTTATCGTATGTTGTGCCTTTTGTAATAAAGGTCTTAGGGTCTCGTGCCAGTTCTTTAACGACTGGGATTGGCCTAGGGGTAGTTGTAATCACGCACTGAGGATGCGCACCTAACCTTAGCCCGAATTTAAGCTGGTCTAAACTTTCGGGGTACCGCCAGGCTGCAAGCTCATCGAGCCAAGCGGCATCATGCTGTGGGCCGCGCAGTCGGTCTGGTTTATCCGCTGAAAACGTAGTGGCTATGGCCCCGTTAGGCCAGGTAAGCCTACGTTTCGACGATTGATAGATAGGCTTATTCCATTTAGGTGAAATAGCTAAAATACCGCTATCACCCTCAATCATTACATCACGCACATCCGCTGCGGTAGCTCCAACTAGAGCAATCCTCCCGCACTTGCCAGATTCTACTTTTTGCCTTATCCATTCTGCACCGGTTCTGGTTTTACCAAACCCACGTCCAGCAAGTATTAGCCAGTTATCCCAATCGCCAGCGGGAGTTAATTGCTTTGGCCTTGCCCATAAGCTCCAGTCGTGCAGTACGGCCTCAGCTTCATCATCCGTCAGTTGGCTTATCGCTTCCTGTATCTGATGCGGTGGCAGCGATTTTAGTAAGCTTATCAATGAGCCTTGATCTTGCGTCGCTAACATTAACTTCTACCGGCTTTTCGCCGCCCTCTAGCTGCATAATTTTAGTGCCATACTTTTTAGGCGCTAATCGCTCTGCCGCCCACTGACGGGCCTTAACTCGCAGCTCAGATCGTCTTGCATACTCTTTGTTAAAGTAGGGATTGCCATCTTTGTCCAGGAGCTCATCTTGTGACGAGTCGTCGGCAATCTCTATTGTCTGGTCGACTAAGAAATGAGCCTGATTTTCTCGCGCGTGCGTATACTGGTCGCAAAATTCTTTGTGCAGCTCCAACCATCTCAATATAGTAGACCTATCCGGCCAGTGAGGATTAGCTTCACAGAGCCTTATCAGACCTTTATCTGACTGAGAAATAGCATCACATATTTCTGTAGCTAATTCAGCCGTATAGTCGGTAGGCCTGCCTGCTTTGGTTTTTTCTTCTTTAGTCTTAGGCTTTTTTACTGTCCTTGCCATTACCTTAACAACTCCAATAACACCAATAAAATGCTTAATTCTGTCAACGTCCTTACGCTAACCACTGCATTTATTAGCCGTTGCATAAGTTACTGCGGCTCCGTGGTTTGTTCGCCATTACGCTTGAACCAGCCGTTTTCTATCATATAATCTTCTTCAACCACTTGTGAGCCAGTCGGCGGCTGCACCAATTGACCTGTTTTATAAAAGCAGGCAACCTGTCCGCTTGTCGGATGATCTATCCGATTTGTATATTGTCCGGTATTGCCATTTGGATATCCGAATTGTTGATTAACGATGGCTATCCATTGCTCATAGATTTCAGCGGTTTCAAAAACCGAATATTTTGGCGAAGGTGTAGCTGTCATAACAATTCAATCCCTATTTCATTTGCGAACATGCGAGAGATGGCGGTCTCCTCGTCTGGAGTAATAGCCCCTTCGATTACGGCTATATCCGATACCAATCCGTAGAATGGAAAGCTGGCTTGGTTTCTTGCCCCGACATATAAATAATGGTCACCAAAAGCATTAGTATTTTTGTTAAGAGCGCCGCCCTGCCGTGTTATTTGCACATTGTTTTTTATTAAGTTAACCTGGGGGTCGTTAACCGTTTTATTAAATTCAACGATTAATATTTGATTTTCATTGACGAAATATGAATTGTAAGAAGTGCCATTGAAGCCAACATTTCCACGCATCGCTGCATATAATCCGTTTACTGTATTACCGCTCAGATTTTCCATGTCGATGTAAAAACCAGTTTGCACACTATTTGTGTTAGATGACAGCTCAAGCAAGATTTTGGCTTGCCCGTCCACAAGCGATGCCGTTTTATTTTGAAAAACAACGACGACGGTTAAAATATTTGTTCGAGATGCTGGTAGCGGGTATTTGCTCACCATGCATTGCCCCAGCCCATCGAAGCTCGCACAAGGCTTGCCATTGAAACCAGTTGCCAAGGCCGTGGGCTGCAATAAATCTGACTCTTGTATAAGTGGATTGTTATAATATGCTTTATTTCGTATGTAGTTGGTTTTTCCAGCCACGGGCGTATACGTTGACAGGTCTCTAAACGAATAATAGTTGTACAGCCTGCCGCCGAATTTGTGCAGGTACTCCAGGTCTACCATGCGTTAGTTTTCCTGTAGCCTATAAACTGCACTAAAATTCTAGCAGCAGATGTAGCAGCAGAAACCCTTGCGATCAACTCATCGCCGAGAAATAAAATATTATTACTAGTTGCAGCTACTGAAAACGGCTGCGGAGTAACACCGGCCGTAATTGATATGGGGGCAGATGTACCGATAGCTATCTCACTCCCGGCGCCACCTACTTTCATGAATGGAGCAATTGTACAGCTACCCGAGCCTAAAGTTGTTGTAATTTGGGTAACGGTGAAATTATTGTCAAGACTAGGCGCAGCGTCATACGGAACATTAACTGTTGGGCTATCTATCTGAACTTTTTCTGAATGAGCCTCAAGCTTGGTACCGCCAGCGATTGACCACTGGGTTGAGCTATTTTTATAAATAATCCCTTTAGCCCCTGGCGCAGCAAGTGTATTACCGAGGAGTGTATTTGTGCCTTCTTTAACAAAAGTTTCATCCACACT
>Ga0222426_100546_pt1 | contig 22616 bp, 26 predicted proteins | sample 2B50Ametagenome_FD_180087 | JGI IMG/M metagenome (GOLD analysis project Ga0222426, IMG submission 180087) | Enriched microbial communities from leaf-cutter ant dump, University of Wisconsin, Madison, United States - 2B50A (version 2) | ecosystem: Environmental > Terrestrial > Nest > Insects nest...
GCGTCCAAGCCCTCGTCGCGCTCGGACGCAAACTGGCCCGCGTCGCCTTCGCACTGCTCAAAAGCCAGTCCGATTACAAGCCGAGGATCAGCCAAACGGCTTGACCCTCCAACATAGAATCTCCTACAGCTCGACGAAGCAGCGCGGGCGACAAATTCCCCGCACCCCCGGTAGGAGCCCGCTCGCGGGCGATGCCTTTGCCCTCGTGCCCCGCAGACAAAACGCTTCTCGAATTTGAGCGAAGAGCATCGCCCGCAGGCGGGCTCCTACCGGTCAGGTGGCGGGGAAAGTGAACCTGACCCCGTTCCTGGTTGCTGCTGCGATAATCCGCCGTTGGTGAATACCCCCGTTCCGGAACCTGTCATGCCCGCACTGCACCGCGCTCTTCCTCCGCACGTCGCCCGCGCCTTCGCGCCGGCCAGCGTCGGCAACGTAGGCGTTGGTTTCGATCTGCTCGGCCACAGCGTGGCTGGTGTCGGCGATCGTGCCGAGGTGCGGCGCATCGACGAGCCGACCGTGCGCATCGCGGCGATCGACGGCTGCGTCGACGGCCTGCCACTCGACCCGCCTGCCAACACCGCCGGCGCCGCCCTGCTCGCACTGCGCGACGCACTGCGACTCACCCACGGCTTCGAACTGGTGCTGCACAAAGGTATCGCGCTGGGTTCGGGCATGGGCGGTTCAGCCGCGTCCTGTGTGGCCGCGCTGGTTGCCGCCAATGCCTTGCTGGAACAGCCGCTGTCGCGTGAGGCGCTGTATCCGTTCGCGCTGGATGGCGAAGCGGTGGCTAGCGGCAGTCGCCACGGTGACAACCTGGGACCGATGCTGCTGGGCGGTCTGGTGCTGGCCACGCACGACCGCCTGCTGCGCATCGAGGTGCCGGATGCCTGGCATTGCGCGCTGGTCCATCCGCACGTGGTGCTGGAAACCCGCAAGGCGCGTGCCGCGCTGGCTGGCCACTACGCGCTGGGCGAATTCGTGGCGCAAAGCAGTCATCTGGCACTGGTGTTGGCTGGCTGCCATCGCGGCGATGCCAGCCTGGTGCGCGAGGGGCTGGACGACGTGCTGGTGGAACCGCGCCGCGCACCGCTGATCCCCAACTTCGCCCGCGTGAAACAGGCCGCGCTCGACCACCACGCGATGGGCGCCAGCATCTCCGGCGCCGGCCCCAGCGCATTCGGCTGGTACGAGAACCGCGACGACGCCGAGCGCGCCGCCACGGCCATGCAGGCCGCCTTCGCCGAAGCCGGCCTGCACAGCGACACCTGGGTATCGCCGATCAACGGCCCCGCCGCCGAACTCGAGGAGATCACACCATGACGTCCGCCTTCATCAGCACGCGAGGCGGCGAGGCGGCCACCTTGAGCCAGGCGATCGCCGCCGGCCTGGCACCCGATGGCGGTCTGTACGTGCCGGCATCACTGCCCCGGCTTGATCCCGCCGCCTTCGATCCGCACGGCGGCCTCGCCGATACCGCAAACACCTTGCTGGCCCCGTTCTTCGACGGTGACGCGCTGGCACCGGAGCTGGCCGCGATCTGCGCCGAAGCCTTCACCTTCGACGCCCCGCTGCGCGCCCTGCCGGCACACCCGCACAGCGCGATGCTGGAGCTGTTCCACGGCCCCACCTCGGCATTCAAGGATTTCGGCGCGCGCTTCCTCGCCGCCTGCCTGCGCCGCCTGCCGCGCGCGGACGCCCGGCCGCTGACGATCCTGGTTGCCACTTCCGGCGACACTGGCGCCGCGGTCGCCGCCGCCTTCCACCGCCAGCCCGGCGTGCGCGTGGTGGTGCTGTATCCCGACGGACGGGTCTCGCCGCGCCAGGCCCATCAACTGGGCTGCTTCGGCGACAACGTGAGCGCCCTGCGCGTGGCCGGCCGTTTCGACGACTGCCAGCGCATGGTCAAGGCCGCACTCAACGACGGCGAGCTGCAGGCCGCCGTGCCGATGTCCTCGGCCAACAGCATCAGCCTCGGCCGCCTGCTGCCGCAGATGAGCTACTACGCCCACGCGGCGCTGGCGTGGTGGCGCGAGCACGGCCAGGCACTGAACTTCATCGTGCCCACCGGCAATCTCGGCAACGCGCTGGCCTGCCTGTGGGTACGCGAACTCGGCCTGCCGGTCGGCGAAGTGCAGCTGGCCTGCAACGCCAACGCCACTTTGCCGGATTTCTTCGGCGGTGCCGACTACGCCCCGCGCGAGGCCATCGCCACCATCGCCAATGCGATGGACGTGGGCGCACCCAGCAATTTCGAACGGTTGCGCTGGACCTTTCCCGACGACGGAAAACTGCGCGATTTGCTGCAGGCGCACAGTGTCGACGACGCCACCATCGGCGACACCATCACCCGCCACGCCCGCGCTCACGGCGAGCTGATCTGCCCGCACACCGCCACCGCGATGCACCGCCTTGACCGTCTGCGCGCCAACGGCGACGACGCGCCCTGGGCGGTGGTCGCCACCGCCCATCCGGCCAAGTTCGACACCGTGGTGGAGCCACTGGTCGGCCACGCCATCGAGGTTCCAGCGGCCTTGCAGCGCATGCTGGATCGCCCCGCCAGCGCTGATCCCGTACCGGCCGTGGATGCCGCCCTGAAGCAGCTCCTGATCGCGGACATCAGGCCATCCGCATGAGCGAATGCAACCGGGTGGACGTCCGTACCCGGTGAGGCCCGTCGCGCCTTGAAATCATGAACGACCCGTCTACGGCGAATCCAACCAGATACCTTTTGGACTTCTGGACGTCCAAACGCGTGAGTTCGCGAATCAGCCGATGATTTCCATTGAAACTGTTGACAGCCACCTGCGGGCTGCTTTAGGTTCAATCGCATGTCGCAGCGCAGCAGCCACTGCCAGAGCACCATCCTGACCCGTCTTCCGACGGCCGACGGCCTGCTGCGTTCCGGCGCCACGATGCTTCTTGCCCTTGTACTCGTACTCCTTATTGGCCACGGAGGTGCGGGCTGAGGGCATGTGTCCAGGTAGCTAGAACAACGACCTGAAAACACCCGAGAAACCCCGCACCAGAAATGGCGCGGGGTTTTTTGTTGCCCTCGGCACCGTCCTTCCGCAGCGGAGCCCAGCGATGGAAACCCAGCAGCACCAAGAGCAGCACCAGGCCGGCGACTCCGCCGACCGCGTACGCATCTTCGACACCACGCTGCGCGATGGCGAGCAGACACCCGGCTTTTCAATGGACCGGCGCGCCAAGCTGCGCATGGCGCAGATGCTCGAGGCACTGGGAGTCGATGTGCTCGAGGCAGGCTTCCCGCAGGCCTCGCCGGATGACTTCGCCGCCGTGGCGCAGATCGCCGGAACCCTGCGTGACACCACCGCCTGCGCGCTGGCCCGTTGCGTACCCGGCGACATCGACAGCGCCGGCCGCGCACTGGAAAGCGCGCACCGCTCACGCATCCACGTGTTCCTCTCCACCAGCCCGCTGCACCGCGAACACAAGTTGGGCATGAGCAAGGCACAGGTGCTGGATGCGGCGGTGGCTGGCGTCGAGCGCGCGCGCGGGCTGTGCCACGAGGTGGAGTTCTCCGCCGAGGACGCCATGCGCACCGAGCCCGAATTCCTCGCCGAGGTGTTCTCCGCCGTGGCCGCCGCCGGTGCCACCACGCTGAATGCGCCGGACACCGTCGGCTACATGACGCCGGCGGAGATTGCCGAGCGTTTCAGCTGGCTGCGCACTCATGTCGCCGGATCGGAGAAGGTGGTGTTCTCCTGCCACTGCCACAACGATCTGGGCCTGGCGGTGGCCAACAGCCTGGCCGCGATCGGCGCCGGTGCGCGCCAGGTGGAATGCACCGTCAACGGCATCGGCGAGCGCGCCGGCAATGCCTCGCTGGAAGAGGTCGTGATGGCGATGAAGGTGCGGCCCGGCTGGTTTGGCACCGACACGCGGATCGACACGCGCAAGCTGTATCCCGCCTCGCGCCTGCTGTGCGAGCTGACCGGCCAGCCGGTCCAGCGCAACAAGGCGATCGTCGGTGCCAACGCCTTCGCGCACGAATCAGGCATCCACCAGCACGGCATGCTCAAGCACCGCGACACCTACGAGATCATGCGTCCGCAGGATGTCGGCATCGCCGAGACCCGGCTGGTGCTGGGCAAGCATTCGGGCCGCGCTGCGCTGCGCCAGCGGCTGGAAGCACTGGGCCACGCGCCCGACGAGGCGAGCCTGGACGGCATCTTCGCGCGCTTCAAGGCACTGGCCGACAAGAAGCGCGAGATCCACGACGACGACCTGGACGCACTGGCCCGCGGCTGCGACCCCGATATCGCCGGCCCGTGGCGGCTGGCCCGGCTGGACACCAGCGCCCATCTCGGTGCCGGCGCATCGGCCTCGGTGCATCTGCGCCACGACGACGGTCGCGAAGTCGCCGAAGCCGCGCTGGGCGACGGCCCGGTTGATGCCGTACTGCGCGCGATCGAACGTGCCACCGGCACCACGCTGCAACTTGGCCGGTTCCAGATCAAGGCGATCGGCGAAGGCAGCGATGCCCAGGGCGAGGCCCACCTCGCCGCGCGCCACGCCGGCCGCGACTGGAACGGCCACGGCGTCAGCACCGACATCGTCGAAGCTGCGGCACAGGCGGCGCTGGCCATCGTCAATCGCATCGCGCAGTACGTTCCCGCCAGCACCCATCGGCCGATGGAGGCCACCGCATGAAGCCCCGCACCCTGTTCGAGAAGATCTGGGACGCCCACGTCGTCGTCGCCGAAACCACCGACGCACCGGCGATCCTGTACGTCGACCTGCACCTGGTGCACGAGGTCACCTCGCCGCAGGCCTTCGACGAACTGCGCCAGCGTGGCCTGAAACCGCGCTGCCCCGAGCGGATGCTGGCCACGCTGGACCACTCCACGCCGACCCTGCCGGCACACGCCGACGGCAGCCGTCCGTACGCGAGTGCCGAAGCCCAGGCGCAGGTGACGACGCTGGAAACGAACTGCCGCGAGTTCGGCATCGAGCTGCACGGCTGGAACAGTGCCGAACGCGGCATTGTGCACGTGATCGGCCCGGAGCTGGGCGCCACCCGGCCGGGCATGACCATCGTCTGCGGCGACAGCCACACCTCCACCCACGGCGCCTTCGGCGCACTGGCCTTCGGCATCGGCACCACCGAGGTCGGCCACGTGATGGCCAGCCAGTGCCTGCTGCAGCGCCGGCCGAAAACCATGGCCATCCACGTCGACGGCGAGCTTCCGCCAGGCGTCGGCGCCAAGGACCTGATCCTGCACATCATCGGCCGGATCGGCGTCGACGGCGGCACCGGCCATGTCCTCGAATACCGCGGCAAGGCGATCGAGGCGCTGTCGATGGAGCAGCGCATGACGGTCTGCAACATGTCGATCGAAGCCGGTGCCCGCGCCGGCCTGATCGCCCCGGACGAGACCACCTTCGCCTGGCTGCACGGCCGTCCGCGCGCCCCGCAGGGCGAAGCCTGGGAACGCGCCGTGGCGCAATGGCGCGGGCTGCGCAGCGACGAAGGCGCACGCTACGACCGCGAGGTGTACATCGACGCCACCGCCGTGAAACCCACCGTCACCTACGGCACCCACCCCGGCATGGCGATCGCGATGGACACGCCGGTACCGGCCCCGCGCAACACGGTCGAACAGCGCGCGCTCGACTACATGGGCGCCGTCGCCGGCCAGCCGATGGCCGGCATGCCGGTCGACGTGGTGTTCGTCGGCAGCTGCACCAACTCGCGCCTGTCCGACCTGCGCGAGGCAGCGGATGTCCTGCGTGGCCGGCGCGTCGCCGACGGCGTGCGCATGCTGGTGGTGCCCGGCTCCGAGGCGGTGCGCCGCGACGCCGAACACGAAGGCCTGCATCAGGTGTTCACCGCCGCCGGCGCCGAGTGGCGCATCCCCGGCTGCTCGATGTGCATCGCCATGAACGGCGACCTCGCCCAGCCCGGCCAACTGGTGGTGAGCACCTCCAACCGCAACTTCGAGGGCCGCCAGGGCAAGGGCGCACGCACGGTTCTCGCCAGCCCGGCCACGGCGGCAGCGTCGGCCATCGCCGGACGCATCAGGGAAGCGAGGAGTGAGTGGAGAGGAGTGAGAAGTGAGTGAAGAGCCAGAGCACTCCCCTCGACGCCTCGGCTCCCTGCCTTTCTCTCACTCCTCACTCCTCTCCACTCACTTCTCGCCAAACGCCATGAACCCGACTACCCGCATCCACTCCCGTACCGCCGTGCTGGCCGACGAGAACATCGACACCGACCGCATCATCCCGGCGCGTTTCCTCACCACCACCGTCCGCGCCGGCCTGGGCAAGCTGTGTTTCCACGACTGGCGCTATCAGGCGGACGGCAGTGACAACCCCGCCTTTCCGTTGAACCGGCCGGAGGCGCGCGGTTGCTCGATCCTGATCGCCGGACGCAACTTCGGCTGCGGATCTTCGCGTGAACACGCGCCCTGGGCGCTGCTCGACCACGGCATCCGCGCGGTGTTGTGCAGCGAGATCGCGGACATCTTCCGCGGCAACGCGCTGAAAAACGGCCTGCTCGCCATCGTCATCGACGAGGCCGAGCACCGCTGGCTGCTGGAGCATCCCGGCATCGAGCTGATCATCGACGTGGACGGCCAGTTCATCGCGCTGCCGGACGGCGGTCGCATCGCGTTCCAGTTGGAGCCCTTCGCCCGCCATTGCCTGCTGAACGGCGTCGACCAGCTCGGCTACCTGCTGCAGCACGACGCGGCGATCAGCGATCACGAACGACGCATGGAGGTGGCGGCATGACTTTCAGCCAACGGCTTGGGCCGCCCTCCCGGCGGGAGAGGGATTGGGGTGAGGCTCCGGCCGGAGTCGTCCACGCCCCGCTCCGCCCGAACCCTTTCCCGGCGCCTGCGCGCCTCCCTCTCCCGGCGGGAGAGGGCTTCATCCGCACCACCGGAGTCCGTCCATGAAAGCCCGTATCGTCACCCTGCCCGGCGATGGCGTCGGCCCTGAAGTCACCGCCGCGGCGGTGGCCGTGCTGGAAGCCGTGGCCACCACCTTCGAACACGAGTTCACGTTTGATGAGCAGATGATCGGTGGCCGCGCGATCGACGCCACCGGCGAACCGCTGCCGGCCGCCACGCTCGCCGCCTGCCAGTGCGCCGACGCGGTGATGCTTGGCGCAGTGGGCGGCCCGAAGTGGTCCGACCCGAACGCGCCGGTGCGTCCCGAACAGGGGCTGCTGGCACTGCGTGCGGCGCTCGGCGTCTACGCCAATCTGCGCCCGCTGCAGGTGCACCCGGCGCTGGCCGCGCTGTCGCCGTTGAAGAACGACCGGCTGAAGCACGTCGACGTGCTGTTCGTGCGCGAGCTGACCGGCGGCGCCTACTTCGGCGCCAAGGCCCGCACCGCCGATGAGGCCACCGACGAGTGCCGCTACAGCGTGGCCGAGATCGAACGCGTGGTGCACCGTGCCTTCCAGCTGGCGCGTGGCCGCCGCGGCAAGCTCACCTCGGTCGACAAGGCCAACGTGCTGGAGACCTCGCGGCTGTGGCGCGCCACGGTCGAGCGCATCGCCACCGGCTACCCCGACGTGCAGCTGGAACATCAGCTGGTCGACTCGATGGCGATGCTGCTGCTGACCCGGCCCAACCGCTACGACGTGGTGGTCACCGAAAACCTGTTCGGCGACATCCTCACCGACGAGGCCGCCGCCCTGGCCGGTTCGCTGGGCCTGCTGCCATCGGCTTCGCTGGGCGAGGGCCGACGCGGCCTGTACGAACCGATCCACGGCTCGGCGCCGGACATTGCCGGCCGCAACCAGGCCAATCCGATCGGCGCGATTCTCTCCGCCGCCATGCTGCTGCGTCATTCGCTGGGCCTGGACGCCGAGGCCACGGCGATCGAGGCAGCGGTGGAGCAGGTCCTTCGCCACGGCCCGCACACCGCTGACATCGGCGGCCATGCCGGCACCGGCGACGTGCGCGATGCGGTGATCGAGGCCATCGAGGATCACGCCCGCGACGCCGCCGCGTTCTTCTGCGGAGCACGCGCATGCGGCTGATCCGCGCCAGCCCTTTTCCGCCTGCCGCGTTGACCTCGGCCAGCGACGATTCGCACACGCCGCACCGGCGTGGCGATGAACCGTCGCTGCCGCCTCCCTCCCTCGCGGCAGGTGCTTTTTCTTCCCGTCGGAGCCATGCCCATGCGCAGTGACCTGATCAAGCACGGCCCCGACCGCGCTCCCGCCCGCGCCATGTTGCGCGCCACCGGCCTCGACGATGCCGCCATCGCCCGGCCACTGGTGGCGGTGGTGCATACCTGGTCCAACGTGAGCCCGTGCAATCTCAACCTGCGCGAACTGGCCACCGAGGCTGCCGCCGGCATCCGTGCCGCCGGCGGCACCCCGGTGGAGTTCAACACCATCGCGGTCACCGATGGCATCGCGATGGGCACGCCGGGCATGCGCGCGTCACTGGTCAGCCGCGAGGTGATCGCCGACTCGATCGAACTGGCCGTGGACGGCCATTGCCTCGACGCGATGGTGGTGCTGTGCGGCTGCGACAAGACCATTCCGGCCGCGGCGATGGCGCTGGCGCGGCTGAACATCCCCGGCGTGGCGCTGTACGGCGGCACCATCGCCCACGGCACCCACCACGATCACCCGATCACCGTGCAGCAGGTATTCGAGGCGGTCGGCGCACACGGCGCGGGCACGATCGATGACGAGGAGCTGGCCGCGGTGGAACGGGACGCCTGCCCCGGTGCCGGCGCCTGCGGCGGCCAGTTCACCGCCAACACCATGGCGATGGTGCTGTCCACGCTGGGCCTGTCGCCGATGGGCTTCAACGACATCCCTGCCACCCATCCGGCCAAGGGCGCCGCCGCCTTCCGTTGCGGCGAGCTGGTGATGGACTGCCTGCGTGCCGCGCGCACCCCGCGCGAGCTGATCAACCCGGCCTCGATGCGCAATGCCGCGCGCATGGTCGCCGCCACCGCCGGCTCGACCAATGCCGTGCTGCACCTGCTGGCGATCGCCCGCGAGGCCGGCGTGCCGTGGTCGCTGGAGGATTTCGAACCGGCCTCGGCGCACACGCCGGTGATCGCCGACCTGCTGCCCGGCGGCCGCCATACCGCCGTGGAGATGTTCGGCGCCGGCGGCAGTGCACGGGTGGCGCAGGAACTGATCGCCGCCGGCATGCTGGAGGACACGCCCACCGTCACCGGCCGCTCACTGTTCACCGAGGCGGAAGCCGCACCGCGCGCCGAGGCGCAGGACGTGGTGCATCCGGTCAGCGCACCGCTGAAGCCACGCGGCGGCTACTCGATCCTCTACGGCAACCTCGCCCCGGAAGGCTGCATCCTGAAAATTCCCGGCCGCGGAGCCGGCAAGGGTGCCACCCATTTCGAGGGCCGCGCGCGCGTCTACGAAGGCGAAGAACAGGCCTTCGCCGCCGTGCAGGCCGGCGCGATCGTCCCCGGCGACGTGATCGTGATCCGCAACGAAGGCCCGGCCGGCGGCCCCGGCATGCGCGAGATGCTCGGCGTCACCGCCGCACTGATCGGCCGCGGCCTCGGTGACGACGTGGCGCTGGTCACCGACGGCCGTTTCAGCGGCGCCACCCACGGCTTCATGGTCGGCCACATCGCGCCGGAAGCGGCACGTGGCGGCCCGATCGCCCTGCTGCAGGAAGGCGACCGCATCGCCATCGATGCCGCCCGCCGCGAGATCTCCACCGACGCCGATCTCGCCACCCGCCGCCAGCACTGGCAGGCCCCGCCACCGAAGGTCAGCCACGGCGCGCTGGCCAAGTACGCCTTGCTGGTCGGTTCCGCCTCCGACGGCGCCACCACCCATCCGGGCAGCAATGTTTCCAGCCCACGCTCCATCCACCACGCCAACCACCAGGGAGTCACCGCATGAGCAGCCACACCCTCGCCTCTTCCCGCATCGCCGTGCTCGGCTACGGCAGCCAGGGCCGCGCACACGCGCTGAACCTGCGCGATTCCGGCCTCGACGTCGTGGTCGGCCTGCGTCCCAACGGGCCAACCTGGCACAAGGCCAAAGCCGATGGCTTCCAGGTCGCCGAGCCGGCCGAGGCGGTCAAGGGCGCCGACCTGGTCGCCGTGCTGACCCCCGACATGGTGCAGCCAACGCTGTACCGCGAATCGATCGAGCCGAACATCAAGCCCGGCGCCGCCCTGCTGTTCGCCCACGGCTTCAACGTGCACTTCGCGCAGATCGAACCGCGCGCCGACATCGACGTGATCCTGGTCGCCCCGAAAGGCCCTGGCGCACTGGTGCGCAGCGAATACGAACGCGGTCGCGGCGTGCCGTGCATCTGGGCGGTGCACCAGGACGTCAGTGGCCAGGCCGAAGCCAAGGCCAAAAACTATGCCGACGGCATCGGCGGCGGCCGGGCGCTGATCATCAAGACCGACTTCAAGGAGGAAACCGAAACCGACCTGTTCGGTGAACAGGCCGTGCTCTGCGGCGGCGCCAGCGAACTGGTGCTCAAGGGCTTCGAAACCCTGGTCGAGGCCGGCTACCAACCGGAGATCGCCTATTACGAGGTGATGCACGAGCTGAAGCTGATCGTCGACCTGTTCTACGAGGGCGGCCTGGCCAGGATGTTGCAGTTCGTCTCCGAGACCGCCCAGTACGGCGACTACGTCAGCGGGCCGCGGGTGGTCGACGCCGGCACCAAGGCGCGCATGAAGGAAGTGCTCACCGACATCCAGGACGGCACCTTCGCCCGCAACTGGATCGCCGAATACCGCGCCGGCCTGCCCAATTACAAACGCCTGAAGCAGGCCGACCTCGAGCATCCGATCGAGCAGGTCGGCGCACAGCTCCGTGCACGCATGCCGTGGCTGCAACCGAATCCGGTCGTGGAGCCGCTGAAGAAGGCCAGCTGACCCCGAACCCGTACCCCGTCCCGTCATCCCTGCGCAGGCAGGGACCCAGTGCCTTTCATCCCGCCCGAAAAGGCCGAGGTCGCTGGAGTCCTGCCCGCACAGGAATGACGGGGCGGCGATGACACGTGGAACCCACCCAGGAAACCGTTTCGTGACGACCCAGGCCAGCCCGATCGAAAGCCAGCTCCCGCCCACCGCCCACCGCATGAGCGGTGCCGAGGTGATCGTGCAGGTACTCGCTGACGAAGGCGTCGAGGTGCTGTTCGGCTACTCCGGCGGCGCGATCCTGCCGGTATACGACGCGGTGTTCCGTCACAACGCCAACCATCGGCGCGACGACGGCAGCGAGCCGATGCCGCTGGTGGTGCCGGCCAACGAGCAGGGTGCCGGCTTCATGGCCTCCGGCTACGCACGTGCCTCCGGCAAGGTCGGCGTGGCGGTGGTCACCTCCGGCCCCGGCGCCACCAACATGGTCACGCCGGTGCGTGATTCGATGGCCGACTCGATCCCGCTGGTGGTGGTCTGCGGCCAGGTCGGCACCAGCGCGATCGGCAGCGACGCGTTCCAGGAGGCACCGATCAGCAACATCATGGGTGCCTGTGCCAAGCACGTGTTCCTGGTCACCGATCCCGCGCAACTCGAAGCAACCCTGCGCACCGCCTTCACCCTCGCCCGCAGCGGCCGGCCCGGCCCGGTGGTGGTGGACGTACCCAAGGACGTGCAGAACACCACGCTGGACTGGCGCGGCAGTGGCGAACTGGGGCTCAGCGGCTATCGCTCGCGCTTGCGCGCGGTGGAACAGGCCAGCCTGGACGATGCCGGCTGCGCCAGCCTGTTCGCGGCACTGATGCAGGCGGAGCGTCCGCTGATCTATGCCGGCGGCGGCGTGATTGCCGCCGATGCAGCCGACGCGCTGCGCGACTTCGTCGACGCCTTCGGCCTGCCGGTGACCACCACCCTGATGGGCCTGGGCGGGTTCGACAGCACCCATCCGCTGGCGCTGCACCTGCTCGGCATGCACGGCACCGCCTACGCCAACTACGCCGTGGAGGACTGCGACTTCGTGCTGGCACTGGGCGCACGCTTCGACGACCGCGTCGCCGGTGTGCCCGACAAGTTCGCGCCACGGGCGAAGTTCATCGCCCAGATCGACATCGACCCGGCCGAGATCGGCAAGGTGAAACGGGTCGACTGGCATCACGTGGGGCCACTCGCCCGCGCACTGGAGCGCCTCACCGCCTGGGGCCGCGCAGACGGCTGCCAGCCACGGCTCGAGCACTGGCATGCGCACGTGGCCGGACTCAAGCGCACGCACGCGATGAACTACGACCGCAGCAGCCCGCTGATCCAGCCCTGCGCGGTGATCGAGGCGATCAACCGCCACACCCGCGGCGAGGCCATCGTCAGCACCGGCGTCGGCCAGCACCAGATGTGGGCGGCGCAGTACTTCGACTTCCGCGCGCCACGCCACTGGCTGAGCTCCGGCTCGATGGGCACGATGGGTTTCGGCCTGCCGGCGGCCATCGGCGCCCAGTTCGCGCGACGCGACCGGCTGGTCATCGACGTCGACGGCGACGCCAGCATCCGCATGAACATCGGCGAGCTGGAAACCGTCACCACCTACGAACTGCCGCTGAAGATCGTGGTGCTCAACAACGTCGGCGACGGCATGGTGCGGCAATGGCAGAAGCTGTACTTCAAGGGCCGCTTCGCCAGCTCCGACAAAAGCCTGCACAAGAAGGACTTCGTGCTCGCCGCCCGGGCCGACGGCTTCGGCTGGGCGCGACGATTGGAGGACAAGGCCGAGCTGGAATCGACCATCGCCGACTTCCTCGCCTTCGACGGCCCGGCCTTCCTCGAAGTGAGGATCGATCCCGACGCCGGCGTGTTCCCGATGGTCGGCCCCGGTGCCAGCTACGCACAGATGATCACCGGCGATTTCATCGCCTCGCGTGCGACGCCGACCGCTGAAGAGGCTGCCATGTCGCACATGTTCTGAGCCTCTGGTTTTCCCTTCTCCCCGTGGGAGAGGGTGGCCCGAAGGGTCGGATGAGGATGCGGGCAAGCCTCGACGCAACACTCGACCGATATCCCGGCTTCCCGCTCCATAGCCAGCCAAGGAACCCGCCATGCATCACACCCTGACCATCCTGCTGCAGAACGAATCCGGCGCCCTGGTCCGCGTGGCCGGCCTGTTCGCCGCGCGCGGCTACAACATCGACACCCTGACCGTGGCGACCACGCCCGACCCGGCCGTGTCGCGACTCACTCTGAGCCTGCAATGCGACGATGCCGGCCTGAGCCAGATCCTGCAGCAGACCCGCAAGCTGGTTGACGTGCTGCAGGTAGCCCACCCGGCCACGGCGCTCGCCGCGTGAAAGCGGCCGGGTGACGGCGATCGCCTTGCCGGATCCAGCTGCCCGCACTCAGTGCGATTTCCCCGGCGCCGGCCTGGCCTCGATCATCTTCCAGCCATTGCCGGAAGGATCCCGGAAGCCCGCATCCACCGCGCCGTAGCGCTCGACCGGCTCCTGCGTGAACTCCACGCCACTGGCGCTCAACCGCTCCCAGGCAGCGCGGCAATCATCCACCACCAGCACCAGCGGCGGCATGGCACCCTTGGCCACCACCTCGGCCAGCGCCTGCGCCGTTGCCGCGTCATGCATCGGCGGCCCCGGCCTGAACAGGCCAAGCTGGAACGAGGGCTGCTCCGGATGCTGCACCGTCAGCCAGCGGTAATCGCCATTGCGGGCATCGGTGTGGACGCGAAACCCCAGCTTTCCGACATAGAACGCCAGCGCTTCGTCCTGATCCCGCACGTACAGGCCAACCACATCTATACCTTGAGTCATGGAACCTCCGTTGATTGAGGCCCTACTTTCCCAGCTGCGTCCTGCCGGCGCTTCTCCGAAACTGCGATGTTCAGTGCCGGGCGGTCAACCGCACGCACGACACACTCGGGCACATGCTGCCGCCCATGCAGCGATGACTGCTCCCGCACCCGCAGGCTTCCCGGGTTCTCGCCCGTGATGTCGCGGAAAATGCGCCCGAAAGTCCCCAGGCTATTCCAGCCGGTCCGGAACGCGATCTCCGTGACGGGCAAATCGGTATCACGCAGCAGCGCCACCGCACGCTCGATGCGACGCGCCAGCAGATAGCGATGCGGCGGCACGCCGAAAGCCTCCCTGAACGAGCGCGCGAAGTGGGCGGGTGAAACCGCGCTCACCTTCGCCAGCCGGGCAACCGGCCACTCCTCGCACGGCGCACGATCCATCTGATCCTTCGCACGAAGCAGCCGCCGCAACAGTTCAGGACTCTGGGACATGGTTCCTCGTGTCCGATTGCCCGGACCAAGCCAGGGCGCGAAACAGCGCCGATCCGGGTGCATTGTCAGGCCGCACGCCGCCGCCCCACCAGCAGGCCGATGCCACCACCAATCACCCCGTAAACCACACCGAGAATGGCCGCAAAGAGGAGCGTGTACATCCAGACCGACGGGGTCAGATCGATATCGATGCGACCCGGCCCGATCGCCCAGGAAACCGCCCAGCCGATCGTCACGTCAGTGACACCCATGACCATGCCGGTCAGGAGTGCGATCCTGAAACCGGACATCCGCGCAGCGGAGAAGGCAAACGCCATGCAGAGAATCGCAGACCCTATGGTTGCGCAAGAGTAAGAGAAACCAAACGCAAGCGATGCCACGGATGCCGCTGCATCGAAAACGACCACCGACAAAGATGCCAGAAGAAGAAATTTCAGGACTTTCAAGAATGTCTCCCGTGCAACCTGATGTCTGATTCGAACGGCGCTTGCTCAAACACCTCGAACTGTTGACGTTGACGGCTCAACACCGTGTGGGACAACGGCCGGGACGCATCGAACCACGGGCGGTCAAACGAAGACCCAAGCCGTTGCGCTTGCTCACTCAAGCACGCGTCGTTGCTCGCGAAAAGGTACGGAAATCTGGACATCCGAAACGGCTTGAGCAAGTGCCATTCGTCCCCGGCACCTTTTCTTCGGCACCTTTTCTTCATGCCCCATCCGACGCCTGGATCAACCGGCGCCGCGAAGTGATGCCGGCTTGCGTGATTGACCCGGCACCGCTCTTCGACGCAAACAAAAGTCATGGACTGGCGCCGGGCGACCGATGTTTCGTGCCCGGCCAGACGATGGCTTGCGCCAGAATGACCGTCTCGCCATTGAACGTGGCCGCGGGCGCTCGATGGAGCTCGTAGCCAAGCGCAAGGGCTTCACTTACCCGGTGGCAGAACGCCGCGTCGTCCGGACCCGTGAGTACACGATAGGTGGGCAAGTCATCCGGTGGTTGCGTCATGCGATGGCCTCGTTGGCGGAGGGGGTACCCGTGGCGGGGATGACGTGACGACAGGGCCGTACGCCTCGAACAAACTGTCGAGCATGCGCAGCTCGAACGCCTCCATGTCATTCGCCGGACAAGCCAGCCATCCACTTTCTCCAGCAGCTCATGAAGCCTTCTCTGCAAGAACCTGAGGCCTGTCATCTCCAAGCCTGGCCCTCAAACCCGACCTCCGCCCTGTTGCCGGCCGGCACCTGGAGTCCCTCGTCAGGCCCCACCTCATGTCCCTTTCACGTAACCCATTGCCTCAACGATGCGTCCGCCACGGACCCGCATCAAATTGATGCCGCGGATCGAATTGGCGCCATCCGCACCCCAGCAATAGCGCCACCTGACAGTCGCACGCTCACCGACGACAAGCACCTCTTCGCGCACGAACCAGGCATTCGTCGAACTGGCGAGGCCTTGCCAATTCGCCAGGCACGCAGCTTTTCCAACGAGGCGAGCACCATTTGGAGCGGGGTTGGTATTCTCGATGACGCAATCATCAGCCACGAGATCCTCCATGGCTTGCGGATCGTGACGATCGAACGCCTCGTGAAACTTGCGGATGACCTCCCTTGTCCCGCGCGCAGCGTCATCCGCAGGCCCCGCCATCGCGATCTGGTCCGGGGCAAGAGATGGATAGTCCATGAACTTCTCCTTGAACGGGAATGGCGATGCCTGACACCTGGATTCAACCGCCACACGAAGTGGATTCGGCCTCAATCGCCAGGCGTCACTCCGCACCATCGGCTCATTTCAAGCCTTTCCGGCTATCCGGCCTTCAAAGGCCCGACAACCTTGTAAGTACTGAGGATGACGCCGGAAGGCGTGGCTTCCGTGCCGAGGAGCTCGAATGAGCATGCCGGGGTTCCCTCTGCAAGGAAGCGTTTCCCGATGCCCAACAGAACCGGATAGACGATCAGCAGGACCTCATCCGCAAGCCCATGTTCGAGCACCTGCGACGTGAGCGTGGAGCTGCCCCAGAGAATCAAGTCCGGCCCCACCTGCGACTTGAGGCGACGAACACTTTCGACGATGTCCGGCCCCAAGCCCTCGAACGGGCCCCATTCGAGACCCTCCGGACGATGGGTGGCGACATGTTTCGTTGCCGCATTGAGGCGGTCCGCCATCGGACTGCTCGGTGCCTTTGGCCAGAAGCCCGACCAGATATCGTAAGTGCGACGACCAAGCAGCAAATCGAAGCGCTCGCCCAGCGCGGCCGCGAGCATGTCCAGGCCACCGGGGGTTCGATAAGGCGCGATCCAGTTGCTGTAAGGGAAATCGCCGTCATCGGTGGAGATCTGGATCACGCCGTCCAGCGAGATGTGTTCGATGATTCTCAGCTTTCTCATCTGACGTTCCGGGTTCTGGAATGCTGCAACGCCGATGTTCGAACGACTCGGCTTGCGACCACACGACGAACCAGGGTCACGACTTTCGACAGTTCCTCAAAGGAGACGGGGCAATCAAGCCACGAGCCCATGACCCGCCAGCCTTGGCACCACCCCGCAGTTGCTTCAATTGCCTCCGTTCTCCTTGGGAAAAACCAAAACAGGGAGCCCTGCTTGCGCACGAAGATCACCTCGAACCCGTGCCGTGCGTCCCCGGCAGCTGGCTCTGCCGCCCTTGGCGACGCGGCGGATCACCCGGCCGCTGAGCGAACGCCTGCCCGCCACTGGTTGAGCAGGGTTGCCAGCTCGATGGCGGACTTGCCGTACGTATCCGGCAAAGCCGCCTCCACGCCAGCCACCGTGCGGGAGATCGCGCGGCCACGTTGTTGTCCGAAGAATCCCGGCGCGTATCGCCAGCACACCATCTGGCGACCACCGACGGACGCAACGAAGAACGAATCGATGTCCGACCAGGGAATGTGCCACGTGCGGTAGAGCGAACAAACCGTCATCCGCTCCGGCTCAAGCCTGAGAAAGCTGCTCCCCGGCAGCACCGTGACCAGCGCCACGATCGCACCCAGCCCGAAGAGAATCCCGGTGAGCCAGGCAAGAAGCGGGTGCTTCGGTCCAAGCAGTACCGCCACGACAACGAAGGCGACCGAGGTCATGAAAAGCGCCAGGTGTTTCCACGGGCCGGGTTTGAGTTGCAAAGCGTCGTTCATGAAATCGCGCGCCAAGGCAGCGCCGGTCCAATGCTGGCCCGGCGACGAAACGATGTCGACTTGAACGAATCTTCAGCCATGCCCTGCGGCACTGCGCAGCAACTCCGACAACTCGATGGCCTCGGACCGGCTCAAAGTGATCGGATCGATCTGCGGGGCCCTGCGATCGAACTGCTCAAGCTCGACGCCGATCCACGCGGGCTCGCTCTTCCCCAGCGCATGCACCTTGATGCGAAGCGCGCGCGGGGTGTTGACCACATCAACGCTGCCCACGGTCTGGCTGATGCGCGCACTGAACAACGCACCGGACATGCTCCGGTACCTGGCCCGCCGAAAAATCAGCAGGGCAGCCACGAGAACCAGCACGGTTGTCGACAACGTCGAAAGAAAAGTCATCTGCTTCGCCTTGTGTCCGAGTCAGGCCGGGCCTGTCCTCAAAGGGAACGGAGGCCATCAACGATGGTGCGTGATGATGCCAATGTGGACAGATGGCCATGGAGATCATCGCTTGATGGCCTCCGCCCCCATGACGGATTTTCAGGCCTCGCTTGCGGCGCCATGGAGAACCGAGATCCTCTCTGCGTCGTGACCTGGATAGTCCGGGTCGGCGTAGATGTACATCCGTGTTATCAGGTCCCCGGAAAACTCGAATACGCTGCAGAACCGTCCTTGGGAAACATCTCCGTCCGGCCACGTGGTCCCGTCTTTCATGGTGCCCCCTTCCTGCCCCTCAACCACGACGGTCTGACCGGACACGATGAAGTTGAAGCCGGGAATGTCGTGCCAGATGCTTCCCAGTGAGGCGCCCATTTTCCCGGCGAACGCGATCAACGAGTCCTTGCCCCGGGTGGTGCCGAACTTCGGAAAGAAGAATTCGACGTTGTCGTCAAACAGACCAAGGAAGCTCGCATCACCGGCATCGACTTTCTCGAAGTAGGAAATGACTGCCTGGACTTTGGCATCGCTGGCATTTGCAGTGGACATTCGGACCTCTCTTGTTTGATGCGGAGCCGGGCTCAAGCCTGGCCGGGAACCGGCATTGGCCCCATGATCAGGGAGCCTCGCGGTCTGCCCCAGCAGCGGGTGGCTTCGATTGAGCCGATGACCCGACATCGAAACATCGAACCGAAGGTACCAGCCTTGGCGCGTCGGGGCGACAGGCCGCAAGAGGGGGAGGCAGGTGCGTGCGGATGATCCATGCTGCGCATCGCCGAGACCACCCAAAGAAGACGGCGACACCTGAACCTGCCAGCCGCCCGCGACTAACCCAGCCAACCTCGCACCATGCCTTTGCAGCTGAGCCACACGAGTCCAATGCCGATGGCCAGCACGACCGATTGCATGACGACCGCAACCGGGCCTGCCAAAGCGGCACCATCGACCAGGACAAACAATCCGAAGTCCTGGAGCAGGATGCCGATCAGGGACAGGACAAGGACCGGGAGGGCCCACTTCTTCCGCAGGAACAAGCCGATGCAGCCGATGACACCGCCACCGACGGCGATTCCCGTCGCGGCGACAGCCCAGGCGGGACGAGCGGCATAAAGCGCCTGCTGCGATGCCGGAAGCCCGACGATGTCTTCCGGCGACAAGTTGAGGTCGGCGCCGAAAGCAATGCAGCCGAGCAGATTCCAAAGCGCGGCGACAATGGCCATGAACCTGAGCCATTTGGGTGGCGTATTCATCCGCGTTTCCTCCAATGGCGATGGAAGTGCCCGGGACGGCTGGCGCTTGAGTTGAGCGGCGTCGAAGCTGTCCGCCTTGAACGAGATCTCAGGCCTGGTCGCCAAGGTCGCGGCCAAACCACTTGCCGATGGGCTTGGCAAAAACGAGCACGAGCACACCGATGACGATGTAGGCCATGTTGCCGATCACCGTATGCGCCGGGTAGTGCTGGACACTGATACCCGCAGCCACCTCGATCGCGTACATGGTCCAGCCAAGCACGATGAAGGTCGTCCATGTGGCCGCCACCAAGCGAAGGACGAGAATGACCCACTTTTGATATGAGTTCACGACAGACATCCCTAGCGAACCGAGGCCCGGAACCGGCGGCGCGCAGAACGCATCCACTGGATGGATTCAGCGCCCACGAAGCCAGCTTTTCGCGGTGAGGCGCTCGACCTCGTCGTCATAGCCGGCCGTGGGGTTGCCACCTGCCGGATCACCCTTGAACGCTCCAAACAGGTGCTCGGCAAGAACCGACCCCACCGCATGAATGGCCTCGTGACGCGACAACCCGGTCGACGTCAGTCGTGACATGGCCCGGGTGACGGGCGCGTGGCCTTCCGCGATCTGGTTTTCGACGATCGCATGGATGATGGCGTGCAACTCGATGTTGGGCAGCTCCACCCGCGCCTGCCGGTGATACTTCTTCGCGAGCACGATGCGTTCTTGCTCATCCAACGCAAGCCACTGGGCGGCATCAGGCGTGCGTTCCGGGTCGTACTTGTGCATGGGTTCTCCGCAAATGGTCAATTCAGGCAGCACCGCGAAGCGGCGTCGCCCCAGATGAGTTGGTGGCGCCATCGTACGGCTGCCACCGGTAGTGCCCATGGTGCGCCAATGAAAGCAGGGCGAAGTCATCGGGAGTATCGCCGTACACGTGGACCGCGTCATAGTCGCTCAACCGATAGCGCTCCGCGACCCGCGACACCTTGTGCTCACGCACGCACTGGGCACGACCATAGCGCCCCGTGAGGATGCCATCGCGCTGCTCCAGCACGGAGCCCACCAGCTCGACGCCCTGCTGATCACACCAGGGCCGAAGCGCAACCTCGAGCGCGCCCGTGACCACGACGACACGATCGCCGCGCGCCTGATGCCAGCGAATGCGCTCGAGCGCGATGGGCCGGATCACGGGCGGGAGGACTTCGGTCGCGAATGTCACTGCATGATCGTCGACGGCAGCTCGCGACATGCCGGACAAACCGGCGCGAACCGCTGCTGCTCGAATGGTGTTTGCGGGCACGAAGCCCAGCTTGTAGCCGATGATGAGCGGCGCCAGAGCAAGCTTGCAGATGGCGATCCGCTTGCGCGGAACGGCATGCTCAAGGAACGCCACGAACATCTCGCGATCCGTGATCGTTCCATCGAAGTCAAACAGAGCGATGTCCATGCGTTTTCCCGCTGGTGCCGATGCCTGGGTTGAGCCGTGTCGCGAAGCGGCGTCGACTTGAACGCATTGTCAGGCGGACCACATGCGATCTTGCGGCCGCCATCTACGTAGCGCGAGCTCGCATGCAAAATCCGCCGGGATGCATGAGTACTCCGGCGCAGACAGCTCTTCCGCCGTGGGCGAGCGCGTGGTGCGGATGTGTACGACGCTGTCCACTTCCAGATTTGACCAGCGGTATATGGCATAGGCCGATTCACCACGTGTGGGTTGCTGCTTGAGCAAGCTGGAGCCGCCGAGATCGGAGAAGTCATTGCCCGCGGAAAGACGGGAAACCCGGCCATCCCGTTTGGGAGAGACAAAATCCACGAACGCGTTGAAACCTTGGCCAGAGCCCAGCTGGCCGCCGGGCGGGTCATGAAAGACGAAGCTCCAGTTTCCACCAAACAGAGCCCTCTTGGTCAGCACGGCAAACACTACGTCGCGCCCGCCGAACCTGACATTCAGAAGGTTTCCGGGGCGAATCTGGATCATGGATCGCCTGACGCTGGAGTCGAGCGGCGGCGAAGCCATCCGCTTGGACGACGGGTTAGGCCGCTGCACCGCGGGACGGAGCCAGCGCACCGTTGGCAGAAACGGCGCGATGAACGCGATAGAGACCGAGAGCGCCGAGCCCGAAGAAAACCAAGCCAGCCACGGCAAGCGCCTCCACAAGCAAAGTCGGGTTACCGAACGTGGGTGATCGCGGAAAAAGTCCGAAGGAGATGGCACTGAACGTAAGCAACACTGTGCCCACCACCAGAAGCAGAGCAGATTCGACAACTTTCATGTGCAACTCCCCTTTGCAGTCGAAGGAAATACAACGGTTATCACGATACTGCTTTGAGCGGCCTGACGCTTGAGTCAAGCCGCGCCGCGAAGCGGCATCGGCTTGAATGAATTGTCAGGCGCCGCCCGCCGAAATATCACGATTCTGGAAATCTCCCGTGCTCCACGAGCGGAGCCGCCAACTTTGCCCATGCCGGACGATGGCTGGTGAACAACGCGTCTGTAGGTGAAAAGATAGTGGGATCATCCAGGCTACCCACGTAGATTGTGACCATGCCAGGCTCCGACTCGGGCGTACCAAACAGCAGGCAACCGCACTCCGAGCAGAAATTGCGGACGGCCGATAGGCCGCTACCGCCCAGAACCAATGATTGCTTTACCGGCCCAAAGTGAGTGAAGGATGATTTGGGAACGCCCAAAACTGGAACGCCGCCACTGCCAGAAGCACGTTGACAATCGCGGCAGTGGCAGATGACAGAGAACAAGGCGGGTCCCGGTGATCTGTATTGAACTGCACCACAAAGACAGCGGTCGACGAGCATATGTGCTCCTGCAGTTGACGAGATGGTGTGATAGGTGCCTAACGCCAGAATCAAGCCGCGCCGCGAAGCGGCGTCGGCTTGAATGAATTGTTAGATTTGGTGGCTATTTCTGCTGGACTGGGTAAACCAGAAGCTGCCACCTGATCTGGCCGTTGGCAGGATTGTGCTGCCGATGGTTCTGAGGCGGGAGTGCATGGCCACCTGCGATTGCAATCTCGTCCCCGCAGGATGTGCAGCGGTAAATTCCTGGATGTGGTGCCTCCGTGCCTGGTGTATGCGTTGCATCGAAGGCCGCATCCTGCGATTGGGTCAAACGGTTGCCGTACTTGTAGAGAGCCACATCACACCTCCTGTGTTGTTTGGATAAATCTAACGCCTGAATTAAGCCGCGCTGCGGAGCGGCGTCGGCTTGAATGAATTGTTAGACGTCACTGACGCGGCTGCTGGAGTACGTGCGAAAGGCTAGAGCCAGAAGCTGCTTGATAGCACTGCCAGTAGAGCTTCAGCCAGTAGTCGCGTTTTCTCTTATCACTGTCAGACGCGCTTTCCCAGCCAGAGATGTGGGACATCAGCTCGTAGGCAACGCGAGCGTTGGAGTCGCTCTTGATTGCGACAGGGCCGGACACGGAAATTGACGAGTCAGCCATAACTTTCCCCTTACGTTGATGTGGATTTACGCTTAAGGATGCTCTGATCTATTCCCCGTCTGAGGCATCATAGCGACGGCCCCAAGGAAGCACATCCCCGATGAAGCAACGCTCGTTCGCATCGTTGAGTTTTGAC
>Ga0222426_100550_pt1 | contig 22438 bp, 14 predicted proteins | sample 2B50Ametagenome_FD_180087 | JGI IMG/M metagenome (GOLD analysis project Ga0222426, IMG submission 180087) | Enriched microbial communities from leaf-cutter ant dump, University of Wisconsin, Madison, United States - 2B50A (version 2) | ecosystem: Environmental > Terrestrial > Nest > Insects nest...
AGTCGGTCTCGGTGGAGCTGAACACCTCGGGGGAGTACTCGAAGCCCCACTGGGTTTCCGGCGCGGCGGCGGCCAGGCGCTTGATGGTCTTGCCGGCGGCGATGGCGATCTGCTTGACGCCTTCCTTGTCCTGGTTGAAGACGATCTTGCGGAAGCTTGGCGCGCAGGCGTTGTAGTAGTGCACGATGGCGCGTTTGGCGCCCTTCAGCGACTCGAAGGTGCGCTCGATGAGGTCGTCGCGGGCCTGGGTCAGCACCTGGATGGTGACGTCATCGGGAATGTGGCCGCCCTCGATCAGCTCGCGGACGAAGTCGAAGTCGGTCTGCGAGGCGGACGGGAAGCCCACTTCGATTTCCTTCAGGCCCACCTGCACCAGGCACTTGAAGAAGCGCATCTTCTTCTCGGCGTCCATCGGCTCGATCAGCGACTGGTTGCCGTCGCGCAGGTCGGTGCTCAGCCAGATCGGCGCCTGGTCGATGATCTTGTCCGGCCAGGTGCGGTCGGGCAGGGTGATCGGGGTGAAGGGACGGTATTTCTTCGACGGGTCTTTGAGCATGGTCATGGGCGGAATCCTTGTTCTTCCGGGCCAGCGGCGGCCCTGCGCGGTAGAAAGATGAAGAGGTGAAGCCGGGAAACGGATTCAGCCACGCAGTCGCGGGCTGACCAGGCGCAGGCAGGCGTGTTGGCGAAGCAGGATGAGGGTGTGTGCGGTTTTCATAGCGCCCACCCTAGTGCGCTTTGGGGGTGGATGGCAAGCATTGTGGAAAAATTGGTAGAAATCGTCGATCAATAAATACAAACGAGATTTTATGCTCGTATGTGAGCTTTATTGCGCAAGGAATTGCGAGGCGCTTTTTCTGCTCTACTCTCCGATGCGTCTCCATGCCGCACAGCATTGAGCCATCGGCGAATTGCGCCCATCGGCCCGGCAGGGTAAAACGCCGCCAATCGATTCGGGGACTTCCAGTGACAGGTCGCAGACGGCGAGGCACAGGACAAGGCACGGGCATCTGGCTGGCGCTCTTCGCCATGCTGATGATCCACCTCGGCCCGCTGCTGTCGCAGTCCATGCCCATGGATCACCCCATGCCGGCCATGGCCGGCATGGAGGACATGGCCTGCTCCGAACAGATGCGCGGCGGCCACCATGGCTCCGATGCCGCGCAGCAGGGCTTCTCCGCCGACCACTTCATGGAGAAGTGCGGCTACTGCGGCCTGCTGCTCCACAGCCCGGCGTTGCAAACCCCGCGCCTGGCGCTCTCCGCCGACCTGCCCGGGGCCGCCCCGGCGCCCCAGGTCGTCATCGAACAATCCATCCCGCCTTCGCCGATCTTCCCCGGCGCCCGTTCGCGCGCGCCACCATCCATGACCGCCTGACCCTTCTTTCGCCGTAGCCAGCGCAAGCGCCATCACGCAGAGGAACCTTCCTCCGTGCGCGTCCGCCGCGCCTGGCCAGAAGAACATCGTCATCGATCATGGAATTTCGCATGTCCAGACTCTTCCTGCGCGGGCGCGTTCGCCCGGCGCGCCTGCGCACCCTTTGCGCACTCACCGCCCTCGGCGGCATCGTCGGCCTGACCCCGTCCGTACGCGCCGACGAGACCGACGACCCACACGCCGGCCACCACGCCATCGAACTGCAACCCAGCGTCATCACCGCGGTGGCGCAGAGTTCGCCGCTGACCGTGGTCACCGACCCGAAGCAGGCGCGCCAGCCGATCCCGGCCAGCGACGGCGCCGACTACCTGAAGACCATCCCCGGCTTCTCCGCCATCCGCAACGGCGGCAGCAATGGCGACCCGGTGCTGCGCGGCATGTTCGGCTCGCGGCTGAACATCCTCACCAACGGCGGCGTGATGCTCGGCGCCTGCCCGGCGCGGATGGACGCGCCCACTTCCTATATATCGCCGGAGACCTACGACCGGCTCACCGTGGTCAAGGGCCCGGAAACCGTGATCTGGGGCCCCGGCGCCTCGGCCGGGACCATCCGCTTCGACCGCGATCCGGAGCGCTTCGGCGAACTGGGTACGCGGATAAACGGCAGCCTGGTGGCCGGCTCCAACGGCCGCTTCGACCGCGTGCTGGACGCCGCCGCCGGCGGCCCCGAGGGCTACCTGCGCTTCACCGGCAACCGCTCGCAGTCCGACGACTACGAGGACGGCGGCGGCAACACCGTGCCCTCGCGCTGGAACAAGTGGAACGGCGACGTCGCCCTGGGCTGGACGCCGGACGCCGACACCCTGGTCGAGCTGACCGCCGGCAAGGGCGACGGCGAGGCGCGCTACGCCGGGCGCGGCATGGACGGCTCGCAGTTCAAGCGCGAGAGCCTGGGCCTGCGCTTCGAGAAATCCAACCTCGGCGGCGTGCTCGACAAGCTGGAGGCGCAGGTCTACTACAACTACGCCGACCACGTGATGGACAACTACAGCCTGCGCACGCCCTCGGGCACCGGCATGATGGCCGGGCCCATGGCCTCCAACGTCGACCGCCGCACCCTCGGCGGGCGCCTGGCGGCCACCTGGCGCTGGGACGACTTCAAGCTGGTCTCCGGCGTCGACGCCCTGAGCAGCGAACACCGCCAGCGCAGCGCCATGGGCATCGGCGCCTACGACGAAGTGCCGTGGAACAAGGACGCGGTCTTCCACGACTACGGCGCCTTCGGCGAGCTGACCTGGTATGCCGCCGAGCGCGACCGGGTGATCGCCGGCGCGCGGCTGGACCGCGCCTCGGCCAAGGACTACCGGCAGACCACCGGCTCGGGAATGACGACGCGGCCCAACCCCACGGCCGACGACACCCGCGCCGACACCCTGCCCAGCGGCTTCCTGCGCTACGAGCACGACCTGGCCGACTCGCCCACCACGCTCTACGCCGGCCTCGGCCACGTGCAGCGCTTCCCCGACTATTGGGAGCTGTTTTCCCCGAACATGGGGCCGGCCGGCTCGGCCAACGCCTTCGACGCCATCAAGCCGGAGAAGACCACCCAGCTCGATTTCGGCGCCCAGTACGAGGGCGAGAAGCTCAAGGCCTGGGCTTCGGGCTACGTCGGCGAGATCCGCGACTACATCCTGTTCACCTACACCAGCGGCGGCATGATGGGTGCAACGTCCCAGGCGACCAACGTGGACGCCCGCATCATGGGTGGTGAGCTGGGCGCGGCCTACCAGTTGACGCCGAACTGGAAGACCGACGCCACCCTGGCCTACGCCTGGGGCAAGAACACCAGCGACGACCGCGCGCTGCCGCAGATGCCGCCGCTGGAAACCCGCCTGGGCCTGACCTACGAGCAGGGCGACTGGAGCGCCGGCGCCCTGTGGCGCCTGGTGGCGAAGCAGGGGCGGGTGGCCGAGGGGCAGGGCAACGTGGTCGGCAAGGACTTCGACGAGAGCGCCGGCTTCGGCGTCTTCTCGCTCAACGCCGCGTACCGCGTGAACAAGCACTTCAAGGTCAGCACCGGCGTCGACAACCTGTTCGACAAGGACTACGCCGAGCACCTCAACCTCGCCGGCAACGCCGGCTTCGGCTACCCGGCGAACGACCCCCAGGCGATCCGCGAACCGGGCCGTACGCTCTGGACCAAGGTGGACTTCAGCTTCTGAGCCCCGGCGGCCGCGGTCGCCGGTATGAGCGGGGGCGCCCAGCAGCTATGCTGACCGAGCCCCCGGCGAAGCCGCCCGCTCGACGGGCGGCCCATGAGATCGTTAGGAGTTTCCAACATGCGCAAGACCCTCCTGGCCCTGGCGGCCATGCTGTCCTTCTCCACTCCGCTGCTGGCCCACGAATACAAGGCCGGCGACCTCGACGTCGAGCACCCCTGGTCGCTGCTGCTGCCGGCCAACTCGGAGAACGGCGCGGCCTATTTCGTCGTGCACAACCACGGCAAGGCGGCCGACCGCCTGCTCGGCGCCGACACCGAGCGCGCGGCCAGCGCCGAGGTCCACGAGCACCAGATGAAGGACGGCATGATGAAGATGCAGAAGGTCGACGGCGTGGACATCCCCGCCGGCGGCACCGTCACCTTCGCCCCGGGCCACTACCACCTGATGCTGTTCGGCCTGAAGAAGCCGCTGGCCGACGGCGAGCGCTTCCCGCTGACGCTGCACTTCCAGCAGGCCGGCGACCTCAAGGTCGAGGTGCAGGTGCAGAAACAGGCGCCCGAGGCGGGTGAGCACGGCATGTCCGGCCACGATATGTCGGGTCACGACATGCCCGGGATGAAGATGAACTGACCGTCCGGCCGGCCGCGCGCCGGCCTTTTCCCAGGGTGGGAAAATGGAGCCGGGCCGGTTTCGGCTCGACATGGGCCACCCATCCGTGGCCGGGAGGTGAGCATGCGCAATGTCCGCAGTGCCGCCATGCTGGCGGTTGCTGTCCTGCTGGCCGCCTGCAGCCAGTCCGGGCTGCGCAACGACCAGTTGCCCCTCGACCAGCACCTGGAACGCCTCGGCTACCGCCAGGGCGAGGCGGTGAAGTCGATCCCGGTGTGGGAAACCCAGGGCTGGGAATACCTCGACAAGGGCCACATCGTCCTTGGCCACGCGCCCGGCCGGCGCTACCTGGTGGCCTTCTCCTCGCCGTGCGACAACCTGTCGTTCAGCAACCGCCTGAACATCAGCAGCACGGTAGGGGCGGTGACCAAGCTCGACCGCATCCTCTCGTATGACTCGACCGGTATCCCCGAGCCTTGTCTGATCGGCGAACTCTACCGTCTGGAGCGCATTCCCACCCGGGCGGAATGAACCTCAGGGCTTGAAGGCGCCGATGAAGATCGCCGGATCGACGCGGGCGTCGTTGAGGCTGACGTTCCAGTGCATGTGCGGCCCGGTGGCGCGGCCGGTGGCGCCGACGCGGCCGACCACGCCGCCGCGCGGCACCTGGTCGCCGAGCTTCACGTCGATTTTCGACATATGGCAGAACATGCTGATGAAGCCCTGGCCGTGGTCGACGAACACGGTGTTGCCGTTGAAGAAGTAGTTGCCGATCAGGATCACCTTGCCCGCCGCCGGGGCCTTGATCGGCGTGCCGGCGGGCACCGCGAAGTCCAGCCCGGAGTGTGGGTTGCGCTCCTCGCCATTGAAGAAACGGCGCAGGCCGAAGGGGCTGGAGAGCGGGCCGTTGACCGGCTTGTCCAGCACCAGGTTGCTCGGCGTGCCGGGGCTGAAGCTGCGGTAGGCGGCGGTCTGCTCGGCCAGTTCGCGGTTGATGCGCTTGAGGTCCTCGGGCAGCGGGTTGACCTGGCGGGTGTTCTTCAGGGTGATGCGCTGTTCGCGATAGTGCTTGCTGCCGACCTGGAACGGCAGGCTGCGGCTGGCGCCGGCCTGCTTCACCTGCAGTTGTTGCTGGCCCGGCTTGACGCTGAGCGGGATGCCGACCACGGCGATCCAGTCGCGGCCTTCCTCGCGCACCACCAGCACCGGCTTGCCCTGGTAGCTGGCGCTCGGCGCCGGCCCCGCGCTGCCCAGCTGGACCACGGCGACGCCGCCGGGCACCGGCTTGTTCAGGGTACGGCTGATGAAGCCCTCGGCATGGGCGGGCAGGGCGAGAAGGGTGGCGAACAGCAGGCAGAAGACGCGGAACATGGGCTTTCCGTAAATCCGGTAAAGCCGGCAGTCTACATGGCGCGAACGTCGGGCGTGTAACCGTTGGCGGTTATTCATCAGTCCCTGTAGGAGCAACTGTCTTGCCGGCTGCGCCGGGGTGATGGGTATCGCTCCGCTCAACGCCATCCTACGGGGCAATCTTGCGCCGGAGGGCTCTTCGTAGGATGGGTTGAGCCTGCGAAACCCATGCGGTCGTGGTGATGGGTATCGCTTCGCTCAACACCATCCTACGAAGAGCCGTGCTTCTTGGAAACGTAGGAGCGGACTCCGTCCGCGATTTCGGCGCATGTCACAGCCAAGGCCCAGGTCAGTCCAGCAGCGAGAGGGTGACCGGGGCCTGGTGGTTGTCTTCCACCCGCACTTCCAGTTGGCCTTCGCCCAGTTTTGCGGTCAGGCGCTGGCCGGGCTGGGCCTGGGCGGCGCGGCGGATGGCCTGGCCGCGCTCGTCGAGGAGGATGCTGTAGCCGCGCCCGAGGGTCGCCAGCGGGCTGACGATGTGCAGGCTTTGGGCCAGGCCGTCGAGGCGCTGGCGGCGCTCGCGGAGGATCGCCCGGGTGGCGTGGGGCAGGCGCGCGGCCAGGCTGTCGAGTTTCTGCCGCAGCAGCGCCAGGGCGCGGCCCGGGTGCTGTGCCTGCAGGCGTGTCTGCAGGCGGCCGATGCGTTCCTGGCGCACCTGCAGCTGGCGCTCGAAGGCGCGGCGCAGGCGCATGTCCAGGTCGTCCAGGCGCTGGGCCTGCTGGCGCAGGCGCTCGCCGGGGTGGCGCAGGCGCCGGGCGGTGCCTTCCAGGCGCAGGCGCTCGCGGGTCAGGCGGTCCTGGATGCGCAGGATCAGCCGGCGGCGCAGGCCGTCCAGGCGCTGCTGCAGGTCGCCGGCGTGCGGCGCCAGCAGCTCGGCGGCGGCCGAGGGCGTGGGGGCGCGGACGTCGGCGACGAAATCGCTGATGGAAACGTCGGTCTCGTGGCCCACGGCGCTGACCACCGGCGTGGCGCAGGCGGCGATGGCGCGGGCCACGACTTCCTCGTTGAAGCACCAGAGGTCCTCCAGCGAGCCGCCGCCGCGGGCCAGGATGATGGCGTCGAAGCCGCGCGCATCGGCCAGCTTCAGGGCGCGGACGATCTGCGCGGTGGCCTCGCGGCCCTGCACCGCGGTGGGCACCAGGGTCAGCTCGACCTGCGGCGCGCGGCGGCGGAACACGCTGATGATGTCGCGGATCACCGCGCCGGTGGGCGAGCTGACGATGCCGATGCGCCGCGGATGGGCCGGCAGCGGCCGCTTGCGCTCGGCGGCGAACAGGCCCTCGGCGGCGAGCTTCTGCTTCAGCGCCTCGAAGGCCAGGCGCAGGGCGCCGTCGCCGGCCGGCTCGACGGCATCGGCGATCAGTTGGTAGTCGCCGCGGCCCTCGAACAGCGAGACCTTGCCGCGGACCTTGACCGCCAGGCCGTCGCGCAGGGCCTGGCGCACCCGCAGGGCGTGCTGGCGGAACAGCGCGCAGCGCACCTGGGCGTTGCCGTCCTTCAGGGTGAAATAGATGTGCCCGGAGGCGGGGCGGGCGAGGTTGGAGATCTCGCCTTCCACCCACACCTGCGGGAACACGTCCTCCAGGAGCTGGCGGGCGCGCTGGTTGAGCTGGCTGACGGTCAGCACCTCGCGGTCGAGGCCCAGCCGTTGGAAAGGGTCATTGAACATGGCGCTGGATGATAAGCCCGGGGCCTTGCCGAGGGCCAGCGCGAAACCCGCGAATCCAGCGGTCGGGCGCGTTGAGCCCGAGCGTGAAGCTGGGGTATAATGCCGCGCTTCCATTTTCCCGTGTGGGAGCCCTCGCCATGCTGCGCATCAGCCAAGAAGCCCTGACGTTCGACGACGTCCTCCTCATCCCCGGTTACTCCGAGGTCCTGCCCAAGGACGTGAGTCTGAAGACTCGCCTGACCCGGGGCATCGAACTGAACATCCCGCTGGTGTCCGCCGCCATGGATACCGTGACCGAATCCCGCCTGGCGATCGCCATGGCGCAGGAAGGCGGTATCGGCATCATCCACAAGAACATGGGCATCGAGCAGCAGGCTGCCGAGGTGCGCAAGGTCAAGAAGCACGAGACCGCCATCGTTCGCGACCCGGTCACCGTGACGCCCTCGACCAAGATCATCGAGCTGCTGCAGATCGCCCGCGAATACGGCTTCTCCGGCTTCCCGGTGGTGGAAGAGGGTGAGCTGGTGGGCATCGTCACCGGTCGCGACCTGCGCGTGAAGCCGAACGTCGGCGACAGCGTGGCGGCGATCATGACGCCCAAGGACAAGCTGATCACCGCCCGCGAAGGCACCGCCCTGGAAGAGATCAAGGCCAAGCTGTACGAGAACCGCATCGAGAAGATGCTGGTGGTCGACGAACAGTTCCGCCTCACCGGCCTGGTCACCTTCCGTGACATCGAGAAGGCCAAGACCTACCCGCTGGCCTCCAAGGACGAGCAGGGCCGTCTGCGCGTCGGCGCCGCCGTCGGCACCGGCGCCGATACCGCCGAGCGCGTCGCCGCGCTGGTCGCCGCCGGCGTCGACGTAGTGGTGGTGGACACCGCCCACGGCCACTCCAAGGGCGTGATCGACCGCGTGCGCTGGGTGAAGGAAACCTTCCCGCAGGTTCAGGTGATCGGCGGCAACATCGCCACCGGCGAAGCCGCCAAGGCCCTGGCCGACGCCGGCGCCGACGCGGTCAAGGTCGGCATCGGCCCGGGCTCCATCTGCACCACCCGCATCGTCGCCGGTGTCGGCGTGCCGCAGATCTCGGCCATCGCCAACGTCGCCGCCGCCCTTGAAGGCACCGGCGTTCCGCTGATCGCCGATGGCGGCATCCGCTTCTCCGGCGACCTGGCCAAGGCTATGGTGGCTGGCGCCTACTGCGTGATGATGGGCTCCATGTTCGCCGGCACCGAAGAGGCTCCGGGCGAGATCGAGCTGTTCCAGGGCCGTTCCTACAAGTCCTACCGCGGCATGGGCTCCCTGGGTGCGATGGCTGGCGCCACCGGCTCCTCCGACCGCTACTTCCAGGACGCCTCCGCCGGCGCCGAGAAGCTGGTCCCCGAGGGCATCGAAGGCCGCGTCCCGTACAAGGGCCAGCTGACCGCCATCGTCCACCAGCTGATGGGTGGCCTGCGCGCCGCCATGGGCTATACCGGCAGCGCCGACATCCAGGACATGCGCACCCGGCCGCAGTTCGTGCGCATCACCGGCGCCGGCATGGCCGAATCCCATGTGCATGACGTGCAGATCACCAAGGAAGCGCCGAACTACCGCGTCGGCTAAACCGCTCTTTCGCTGGAGGCTGGAGGCTGGAGGCTGGACGAGATTGCTCTTTCGTTCAGCCTTCAGCCTTCAGCCTTCAGCCATTTCCCCAGGGGAAGAAAATGGCCCATCAAGATATCCACGCCCACCGGATCCTGATCCTCGACTTCGGTTCCCAGTACACCCAGCTGATCGCCCGCCGCGTGCGCGAGATCGGCGTGTACTGCGAAATCCACCCGTTCGACATGAGCGACGACGATGTCCGCGCCTTCGCCCCGCGCGGCATCATCTTGGCCGGCGGCCCGGAGTCGGTGCACGAGCTGGACAGCCCGCGCGCGCCCAAGGCGGTGTTCGACCTGAACGTGCCGCTGTTCGGCATCTGCTACGGCATGCAGACCATGGCCGAGCAGCTGGGCGGCAAAGTGCAGGGTTCGGACCTGCGCGAGTTCGGCTACGCCCGTGTCGACGTGGTCGGCAAGGCGCGCCTGCTGGACGGCATCGAGGACCACGTCGATGAAGACGGCGTGCTCGGCCTCGACGTGTGGATGAGCCACGGCGACAAGGTCACCGACATCCCCGAGGGCTTCCACATCCTCGCCAGCACCCCGAGCTGCCCGATCGCCGCCATGGCCGACGACGCCCGCGGCTACTACGGCGTGCAGTTCCACCCGGAAGTGACCCACACCAAGCAGGGCGGCCGCATCCTCTCGCGCTTCGTCCTCGACATCTGCGGCTGCGAAGCCCTGTGGACGCCGTCGAACATCGTCAACGACGCCATCGCCACCGTGCGCGCCCAGGTAGGCAACGCCAAGGTGCTGCTGGGCCTGTCCGGCGGCGTCGACTCCTCGGTGGTCGCGGCCCTGCTGCACAAGGCCATCGGCGACCAGCTGACCTGCGTCTTCGTCGACAACGGCCTGCTGCGCCTGCACGAGGGCGACCAGGTGATGGCCATGTTCGCCGAGAACATGGGCGTCAAGGTGATCCGCGCCAACGCCGAAGACAAGTTCCTCGGCCGCCTGGCCGGCGAGTCCGACCCGGAGCAGAAGCGCAAGATCATCGGCAAGACCTTTATCGAGGTCTTCGACGAGGAAGCCACCAGGCTGCAGGACGTGAAGTTCCTCGCCCAGGGCACCATCTACCCCGACGTGATCGAGTCGGCCGGCGCCAAGACCGGCAAGGCCCACGTGATCAAGTCGCACCACAACGTCGGCGGCCTGCCCGAAGACATGCAGTTCGAACTGGTCGAGCCGCTGCGCGAGCTGTTCAAGGACGAAGTGCGCAAGATCGGCCTGGAACTGGGCCTGCCCTACGACATGGTCTACCGCCACCCGTTCCCGGGCCCGGGCCTGGGCGTGCGCATCCTCGGCGAAGTGAAGAAGGAATACGCCGACCTGCTGCGCCGCGCCGACCACATCTTCATCGAAGAGCTGCGCAACTTCGACTGGTACCACAAGACCAGCCAGGCCTTCGTGGTGTTCCAGCCGGTGAAATCGGTCGGCGTGGTCGGCGATGGCCGCCGCTACGCCTGGGTCGTGGCCCTGCGCGCGGTGGAGACCATCGACTTCATGACCGCGCGCTGGGCGCACCTGCCCTACGAGCTGCTGGAGAAGGTCAGCAACCGCATCATCAACGAGATCGAAGGCATCTCCCGTGTCACCTACGACGTGTCGAGCAAGCCGCCGGCGACCATCGAGTGGGAGTGAGTTAGCCTCCCTTCGGGGCTATCACTAATGCTTGAAAGCCTGCCGTAGCATATTGATCCATTGAGAGATATGTTACGGCGGCTGTCGGTGCTGCCGCCTGCCAGCGGAACGGGCTGGTGGTTGAAGCGGTAATTCAGGATCCTCTCGTTCACTCCCCCACTCTTGACGGTAAAAGTCTTCTTGGAAAGCTTGCTTCATGCGGCTTTCCTTGCATCGGCTGGCTCTTGGCCCCTGACGGTAGAAGCCGTTACGAACCGTCACCTTCCTTTACGATTATCGTCTCAATGAGCGCCAGAACCCTGGCTGTCGGCATCAGGGCCTGCCGATATTTCTCTCGCCCTGGCCACGAAAGGTCGATGGCATGGTGTTCTCCTGTGCATCTGTTGCAGCTGGGCGGTGTTGGGTTTACCGTTCCAAGAAAAAGATCAATATCAGTGGTCTTTTTTGTCTTTCGTTAAACCGCTTCGATCTTGAAAGGTTTATAAAAACTGTATTTTGAGCACTATAAGTGATCAAAAGTCAGGAAAGCTGAACCTGCTGCTGACTGAGCTAAGTGATACGCGGCTTATCTCGAGTCGCTGGTTGCGGGCCCACGGCTATTCCAACAGCCTCGTCGCGCGCTATGTGAGCAGCGGCTGGCTGGTGTCGCCAGTACGCGGCGTGTATATGCGCAAGGGCGGCCGCCTGCAATGGGAGGGTGTGGTTCGCAGCATACAGGTTGGGGAAGGCATGCCTTTGCATGTCGGCGGCCGTTTCGCTTTGAGCCTGCAGGGGCATGAGCACTACCTGCGCTTGGGCGATGCCGGAACCATCACGCTATATGGGCCGGAACGGCCACCAGGTTGGCTCGGCAAGCTGCCACTGGCGCAGCGTTTCGAGTTCCTGGGCAGGGGAGTTTTCGATCTACCGCCCTTGTCGTTCACCGTGGCGGTGTCCGAGAAGACTCTATCCGAGCAAGGGCTGGCCTGGTACCGGGCTGCGCCGGGCGCCGATTCCCTGGTCTGCTCTACGCCCGAGCGGGCCATGCTGGAGCTGTGCGATGGCGTTGCGGACGCAGCGTTGGTCTATGAAGCCGATGCGTTGATGCAGGCCATGACAACGCTGCGGCCACAGCGGGTCAGCTCGTTGTTGCGTCACTGCTGCAGCATCAAGGCCAAACGGGTGTTCCTGGCGTTGGCCGAGCGCCATCGGCATGCGTGGCTGTCGCACGTTTCACTGGATGGCGTAGATCTGGGGCGAGGAAAGCGTGCGCTGGTGCCCGGTGGGAGATTGCATCCGACTTACCAGATCACCTTGCCGGAAGACCTCGATGAACACTTGGCTTGAGCATTTGGACCAGCGCTATACCGACCGTGTGCGGCTCTTGGTCGAGATACTGCCAGTGCTGGAGCAGGAGCCGCGCTTTGCGCTCAAGGGCGGTACGGCCATCAATCTGTTCGAGCACGACCTGCCACGCTTGTCGGTGGACATCGATTTAGCCTGGTTGCCGGTGCATGACTATGCCGAAGATGCAAAGCTGATCGCGGAAGCGCTCGGGCGACTGGCCGATGTACTGCGTGCCCATCCCCTGCGGCTGCAGGTGCAGGTGCAGGAGGCGGCTGGGGAGGGCGCTGGTGTCACGCGACTGGTGGCCAGTCGCGGCCGTGCGCGCGTGCAGATCGAGACGACGCCGGTTATGCGTGGCACGGTGCACCCGCCGCGGAAAATGGTGGTGCGCCCGAGAGTCGAGGAGGCATTCGGCTTCGCCTCGGTGCAGGTGCTGAACTTTGCCGACCTCTACGCCGGTAAGCTGGCTGCCGCGTTGTCGAGGCAGCATCCACGCGATCTTTTCGATATCGGCCTGCTGCTTGAAGACGAACGAGCGGATCAGATGCTCTGGCGAACTTTTCTCGTCTACCTGAGCTGTAGTCCCAAACCTGCTTGGGAGATGCTGGCGCCTCGCGTGCCAGCGGATTTCTCGGCGACCTTCGAAGCGCATTTCAAAGGCATGACGGCTGAGCCTATTGAGGCCAGAGCCTTGCTGGACATCCATGAGCGCCTGCTGACGCGCGTAGCCGGTTGGCTGGATGAGTCGTCGTGTGCGTTCCTGCTATCCATCGAGGATCAGCAGCCGGATTTCGATCTGATCGGGCTTGCGCAGGCAGCCGATTTGCCGGCTGTGCGGCGCAAGCTGCACAACCTGGCCCAGCGCACCGATGCCAAGCGGCTGGCGGATCGGAAGCTGCTGGAGGAAACGCTGGGCCGGATCCTTGGTGCCAGATGAGGTGAGGTGTTTACGTGATTCACGATTTCATATTCATTTGTCGCTGTTAGTGATGAATCGTGGGTCGCTGTAATTGGTCGGCGGTTGCCGAGAGACATAATTTAGTCGAGAAGTCTATGCGCCAGCATTCCACTTTGGTCGAAAGCGATAAAGATAAAATTATCGATAGGTTGAGGGACGATTTATGGATGTTGCGGAGTAATCTGATACATCTCCTCCCTTACGAGACGGTGCAAATATTGAGCAGTTATCATGGCTGCCTTTCGCGAAAGGATACCTATCAATGGCTTGACCAAATTTCTGAGAAAATTATTGCATATGCGCAGCCCCTAGAAACAAAAGCGTCCGGATGGGGTAGTCGGGCAAACTGTCCTTTGTGTGGTCGTGGTGCCGACTCTCCATACCAGGAGGGGTTTGCTTTGCCCGAAGGGCTACGTCGCCATCTGGTGGGTTATGGAAATACACATCAATGCTTGTTCACGGAAGTGGCGGAATATTTAGCAAGGGATCATTGGAGAGACAAGTTTGCTGAAAGCGAGAGGCTGGAGCGCGAGGCGGAGCAGAAGGAGCTTGTCGAGCGACGAAGCAAGGAAGCGCTGTATCAACTCGATCCATTTGATGGCGGCCATTTGCTGGATGAGGGGATTTCGTACGGAGAGAAACCTCGTCATGCCGAGGACCTAGATTGGGCAGAGTCCCGTTTGCACTTCTTGGGGATGGAGAAGAAAATCAACGGGAATATACAAAGCTGGGTCGATGATCGTGAGACTTTTGTTGTCTATGCGGACGTGCGTTCGGCAGGGCGCATAAATTTTTCAGTATGGAAGAAGCCTCTACCTAAACGTCCTCCGTCAAATACGTATCGCTATAGGCTTGGATATTTCTACTTGCTAGATAATTGGAAAAATAATCTGAAGTCCAAGTACGAGTCTAGGCTGCCGAATACTTGATCTTTGCTGGCTGAGATCGTTAAGGACGTGGGCTTGCCTTGAGCAAGCCCGTCGTCGTTTCAGCGGCCGACGAAGTTCGCCTCGCGGCGTTCGAGGAAGGAGGCGACGCCTTCCTTGACGTCCTCGCTGCCCATCAGCGGTTGCAGGTCCGGCAGCAGGCGGCGGGCGGCTTCCGTCTCGCCTTCGGCCAGGGCCAGGCGCGCGCTGGCCAGGGTGGCGCGCACGCCCAGCGGGGCTTGGCGGGCGATGCGTTCGGCTATGGCCAGGGCTGCGGCGAATTCCTCGCCGGGGGCCGTCACTTCCTGCACCAGGCCCATGCGCTGGGCTTCCCGGGCGTCGAATTCGTCGCCGGTGAGCAGGTAGCGCATGGTGTTGCCCCAGCCGATGTTCTGCACGAAGCGGATGGTCGCGCCGCCCACGGCATAGATGCCGCGCTTGACCTCGATCTGGCCGAAGCGGGCATCTTCCGCGGCGATGCGCACGTCGGCGGCCAGCATCAGTTCCAGGGCGGCGGTGAAGCAGACGCCGCGGGCAGCGACCACGATCGGCTTGGCCACCCGCCGAGCCGGGTCCAGGCCGAAGGGGTCGCAGGCGCCTGGAGGCAGTTCGGGGAAGCGGCCGCTGGCGAACTGCGGGCCCCACTTGTCCAGCTCCAGGCCGGCGCAGAAGTGCTTGCCTTCGCCGTAGAGCAGGCCGCAGCGCAGTTCGTCGTCGCGTTGCAGTTCACCGTAGGCGTCGGCCAGCGCCAGGTACAGCTCCACGTCCATGGCGTTGTACTTCTCCGGGCGGTTCAGCCCGATGCAGAGCACATGGCCCTTGCGTTCCACCTTCAGTTTCTGGCTCATGCCTCGTCTCTCTCGTCGTCAATGGCGGTGTGCCGCCGTGGAAGCGAAGTTATCCAGATAGCCTTCCGCGGCGCCACTGTCCATGTCTGTCAGGCATTTGCTGAGGCTGTCCGGGATGCGACATCGCGCGCCGTCTTCGCGCTCGCCTTGCCACCGGGAAAATGAGAAAATCTTGCATTTGCGAGATACCCGCAGGGGTTGGGGGAGACATGAGCTTTACCCGCAGACAGGTACTGGGTGGCATCGCCGGCCTCGCCGTGGTCGGCCTCGGCGCCGGCGGCGCGCGTCTATGGCTGGCGCGCCCGCAGGTGAGCGCGGAGCACGACTACGAACTGATCGCCGCGCCCATGGACCTGGAGCTGGTGCCCGGGCACAAGACCCCGGCGCTGCTCTACGGCAACCGCTTCCCCGGCTTCGAGATCCGCGCCCGCCAGGGCGACTGGCTGCGCGTGCGTTTCACCAACAAGCTGGACCAGCCGACCACCATCCACTGGCACGGCATCCGCCTGCCCATCGAGATGGACGGCGTGCCCTACATCTCGCAGCCGCCGGTGCAGCCGGGGCAGAGCTTCGTCTACCTGTTCAAGACCCCCGACGCCGGCAGCTACTGGTACCACCCGCACCTGATGAGCAGCGAGCAGCTGGGCCGCGGCCTGGTCGGCCCGCTGATCATCGACGAGCGCGAGCCCAGCGGCTTCAGCCACGAGAGAATCCTCTGCCTGAAGACCTGGCACGTGGACGAGCAGGGCGCCTTCACCGCCTTCAGCGTGCCGCGCGAGGCCGCTCGCGAGGGCACCCGCGGCAGTCTGTCGACCATCAACGGCGAGCACGTGCCGGTGATCGAGCTGCCCGCCGGCCAGGTGACCCGCGTGCGCATCCTCAACATCGACAACACCGTGACCTACCGGCTCAACCTGCCGGGCAGCGAGGCGAAGATCTACGCCATTGACGGCCACCCGGTGGAGCCGCGGGACCTCGACGAGCAATACTGGATCGGCCCGGGCATGCGCCTGGAGCTGGCCATCCGCGGTCCGGCCGAGGGCCAGGAGCTGTCCCTGCGCGACGGCGTGGTGCGCCTGGGCACGGTGCGCGGCGTGGCGCCGCTGCAGGGTGGTTCCGCCGAATGGCCGCCGGCGCTGCCGCACAACCCGGTGAGCGAGCCGGACCTGGACAAGGCCGAGACCATCGACTTCAAGTTCGAGTGGGTGGGCGCCATGACCGACTACTCCAAGGGCCAGGCGACCCCGTCGCTGTGGCAGATCAACGGCGTGGCCTGGCAGGGCGGCGAGGAGCACAAGCACAACGCGCCGCCGCTGGCCAAGCTGGAGCTGGGCAAGAGCTATATCTTCACCCTGCGCAACCTGACGCAGTACCAGCACCCGATCCACCTGCACGGCATGACCTTCAAGGTGCTGGCGTCCAACCGCCGCAAGATCATCCCGTACTACAGTGATACCTACCTGCTGGGCAAGAACGAGAGCGCGAAGGTGGCGCTGGTGGCGGACAACCCTGGCCTGTGGATGTTCCACTGCCACGTCATCGACCATATGGAGACCGGCCTGATGGGCACCATCGCCGTGGGTGACGCCTGGTGCGGCTGACCAACAGCAAGGGCCACCCGACGGTGAAGGGGCTGGCCCCGGTGATCGACCGCAGTCGCGATCGTGAGTTCATGTGCGAGGCCATGGCCCTGGCCGAGCAGGGCGCGGCCCTGGGCGAGGTGCCGGTGGGCGCCGTGCTGGTGCTGGAGGGCCAGGTCATCGGGCGTGGCTTCAACCAGCCGATCACTGCCCACGACCCCAGTGCCCATGCCGAGATGATCGCCATCCGTGAGGCCGCGGCGGCGGCCGGCAACTACCGCCTGCCCGGCAGCACCCTCTACGTCACCCTGGAGCCCTGCAGCATGTGCGCCGGCCTGCTGGTGCATGCGCGCATCCAGCGCCTGGTCTATGCCGCCGCTGAGCCCAAGTCGGGGGTGGTGGTCAGCCGGGGGGAGTTCTTTGCCCAGGATTTCCTCAACCACAAGGTGCTGGTGGAGGGTGGGGTGCTGGCGGAGGAGTGCAGTGCGATGTTGTCGGCTTTCTTTAAGGCAAGGCGCAAGGGATAGGGCGCGGCGTCCTACGCGAATAGCGGACGGAGTCAGCTGCTGGGAGCGTGCATTCCTTGAAACTGTCTTGCCGACGGCGCGCCGAGGCGCTTTTCGTAGGATGTTGTGTTTGCCGGAGGCTCCGGCGCGATTCGCGGATGAGATCCGCTCCTACGCTGCCCCGCTCGCGCCATTCCCATGTAGGAGCGCGCCCTGCGCGCGAAATCGCGGGCAGGGCCCGCTCCTACAGTTGTCGTGGGGCATGGAGTTTCCTCGTAGGGGACTCCGTCCGCAGAGGCTCTGCGCTTCAGAGCTTCTCGTCGGTCTCTTCGCTGGGCCGGGCCTTGTTCACCCCGGGCAGGTGCAGGCCGCTTTCGGCCAGTTGGCCGCCTTCGAGCTGCGGCTGGGTCACCCAGGTGAGGATGTCGTAGTAGCGCCGCACGTTCTGCACGAAGTGCACGGTCTCGCCGCCGCGGGCGTAGCCGTAGCGGGTCTTGCGGAACCACTGCTTCTGCGACAGGCGCGGCAGCATCTTCTTCACGTCCAGCCACTTGTCCGGGTTCAGGCCTTCCTGCTGGGCCAGCTTGCGGGCGTCGTCGAGGTGAGCGCTGCCGATGTTGTAGGAGGCCAGGGCGAACCAGCTGCGGTCCGGTTCCTTGATGCTGTCCGGCAGCTCGTCGCGGATCTGGTCGAAGTACTTGCCGCCGCCCTGGATGCTCTGCTTGGCGTCGAGGCGGTTGGACACGCCCATGGCCTGGGCGGTGCGGTTGGTCAGCATCATCAGACCGCGCACGCCGGTCTTGGAGGTGGCGTCGGGCTGCCACATGGATTCCTGATAGCCGATGGCGGCGAGCAGGCGCCAGTCCATCTTCAGCGTCTGGGCGATCTGCTTGAAGTGCGTTTCGTAGCGCGGCAGGCGCTGCTGCAGGTGCTGGGCGAAGGTGTAGGCGCCGACGTAGCCGAGCACGTCGACGTGGCCGTAGTAACGGTCCTTCAGGTGCTGCAGGGTGCCGTCCTGCTTGACCTTGTCGAGGAACTTGTTGACCTCGGCGTACAGGCTGTCGTCCGTCCCGCCGGGCAGGGCCCAGGCCAGGCCGCGGGCGTCGCCCAGGTCGAAGGCTACGCGCACGTTGGGGAAGTAGACCTGGTTCATCGCCAGTTCGTTGGAGTCGATCAGCGTCAGGTCGATGTCGCCGACGTCCACCATGCGCAGCAGGTCGACCATCTCGTCGGCGTCGGATTCCTTGTACTCCAGCTTCGGGTACTTCTTCTTCAGCTCGGCCAGCTGCATGGCGTGGCTGCTGCCCTTGAGCACCACGATGCGCTTGCCGACCAGGTCGTCCGGGCGGGTGGGGCGCGGGTCGCCATTGCGGTAGACCACCTGGGGGGTGACGTCCAGGTAGGAGTGCGAGAAGCGTACGGAGATATCCCGCTCGCCGCCGGGGGTGAGGCCGGCGGCGGCCAGGTCGGGGCCGCCGGATTGGCCGAGCTTGCTGTAGAGGTCGTCGAGGTTGTCGGCGGTCTCCATCTGCAGCTTCACCCCCAGGTGATCGGCGAAGCGCTTGGCCAGCTCGTATTCGAAGCCGGTCTCGCCGTTGCGATCCTGGAAGTAGGTGGCCGGGCTGTTGCGGGTTATCACGCGCAGCACGCCGTCCTTCTGTACCCGCTCCAGGGCCGTCGGGGCTTTCGCCTCGCTACAGCCGGAGAGCAGCAGAAAGATACAGGTCGCCAGGATCCATACGGCGGAGCGCACGCGTGACGGGTTCAGGGCAAACATCGGCGCAGTATACGCCAAGGTCGCGGAGCCCAATATCTGGACAGCTCGGGGCATCTCTGCTAGCGGCTTCGTTTCAGAGGCCGTGCCAGACGCCGGTCAGGGCCCCGGGGCGCGACTGGAGCGGGCGTGCGGCGGGCCTGTTCGAAAGCGTTCGAAGATGAATGGCGCCGCTCCCCCGCCCAATGGCAGAAAGCCCTCGCCGTCGGCCGAGCTGCAGGTGCCGCCGGGGCATGCTTTACGGTAGAATGCACGGCCTCTGCGGGCCGGCCCTCCCGGCCCTGCGAATTCCCCTGTCTCCAGAGGCTGTTCCGACAATGCTGATCCTGCGCGGCGCTCCCGCCCTTTCCGCCTTCCGCCACGGCAAACTGCTCGACCTGCTCACCCGGCAGGTACCCGCTGTCACCGGGCTGTACGCCGAGTTTGCGCATTTCGCCGAGGTCAGTGGCGTGCTGACCGCCGATGAGGAACAGGTGCTCGGACGGCTGCTCAAGTACGGCCCGAGCGTGCCGGTGCAGGAGCCCAAGGGCCGGCTGTTCCTGGTGGTGCCGCGTTTCGGCACCATCTCGCCGTGGTCCAGCAAGGCCACCGACATCGCCCACAACTGCGGCCTGGCGAAGCTCGAGCGGATCGAGCGCGGCATCGCCTACTACGTCGCCGGCGAGCTGTCCGAGGCCGACGCCGCGCAAGTCGCCGCGCGCCTGCACGACCGCATGACGCAACTGGTGCTGAACCAGATGGAAGAGGCCGCCGGCCTGTTCAGCCACGCCCAGCCCAAGCCGCTGACCGTGGTCGACATCCTCGGCGGCGGCCGCGCCGCGCTGGAGAAGGCCAACCTGGAGCTGGGCCTGGCCCTGGCCGAGGACGAGATCGACTACCTGGTGAAGAGCTTCGTCGAGCTGGGCCGCAACCCGCACGACGTCGAGCTGATGATGTTCGCCCAGGCCAACTCCGAGCACTGCCGCCACAAGATCTTCAACGCCAGTTGGGACATCGACGGCCAGGCCCAGGACAAGAGCCTGTTCGGCATGATCAAGAACACCTATGAAATGCACCGCGAAGGCGTGCTGTCCGCGTACAAGGACAATGCCGCGGTGATGGTGGGCTCGGTCGCCGGGCGCTTCTACCCCAACCCCGAGACCCGCCAGTACGGCGCCAGCGAAGAGCCGGTGCACATCCTGATGAAGGTCGAGACGCACAACCACCCGACCGCCATCGCCCCGTTCCCCGGCGCCTCCACCGGCTCCGGCGGCGAAATCCGCGACGAGGGCGCTACCGGCCGCGGCGCCAAGCCCAAGGCGGGCCTGGTCGGCTTCACCGTCTCCAACCTGAACATCCCCGGTTTCGAGCAGCCCTGGGAAGTGCCCTACGGCAAGCCCGAGCGCATCGTCACCGCGCTGGACATCATGATTGAAGGCCCGCTGGGCGGCGCCGCGTTCAACAACGAGTTCGGCCGGCCCAACCTGACCGGCTACTTCCGCACCTTCGAGCAGGCTGTGGCCACCCCGCGCGGTGAGGAAGTGCGCGGCTACCACAAGCCGATCATGATCGCCGGCGGCCTCGGCAACATCCGCGAAGACCACGTGCAGAAGGGCGAGATCAGCGTCGGCGCCAAGCTCATCGTGCTCGGCGGCCCGGCCATGCTCATCGGCCTGGGTGGCGGCGCGGCTTCCTCCATGGCCACCGGCGCCAGCGCCGCGGACCTGGACTTCGCCTCGGTGCAGCGCGAGAACCCGGAAATGGAACGCCGCTGCCAGGAGGTCATCGACCGCTGCTGGCAACTGGGCGCGAACAACCCGATCAAGTTCATCCACGACGTCGGCGCCGGCGGCATCTCCAACGCCCTGCCGGAGCTGATCAACGACGGCGGCCGCGGCGGCCGCTTCGAACTGCGCGCGGTGCCCAACGACGAGCCGGGCATGAGCCCGCTGGAAATCTGGTGCAACGAGTCGCAGGAACGCTACGTGATGTCGGTGGACGCCGCCGACTTCGAGACCTTCAAGGCCATCTGCGAGCGCGAGCGCTGCCCGTTCGCCGTGGTCGGCGAGGCCACCGAGGAGAAGCACCTGACCGTCGCCGACAGCCACTTCGGCAACAAGCCGGTGGACATGCCGCTCGACGTGCTGCTCGGCAAGCCGCCGCGCATGCACCGTTCGGTCGCCCGCGAAGCCGAGATCGGCGATGACTTCAGCGCCGCCGCCCTGGACCTGGGCGAAGCCACCGAGCGCGTGCTGCGCCACCCGGCCGTGGCCAGCAAGAGCTTCCTGATCACCATCGGCGACCGCACCATCACCGGCCTGGTGGCCCGCGACCAGTTCGTCGGCCCGTGGCAGGTGCCGGTGGCCGACTGCGCCGTCACCGCCACCAGCTTCGACGTCTACACCGGCGAAGCCATGGCCATGGGCGAGCGCACTCCGCTGGCCCTGCTCGACGCCCCGGCTTCGGGCCGCATGGCCATCGGCGAGACCATCACCAACCTGGCTGCCGCCAGTATCGGCGCGATCTCCGACATCAAGCTGTCGGCCAACTGGATGGCCGCCGCCGGCCACCCGGGCGAGGACGCGCGCCTGTACGACACCGTCAAGGCGGTGGGCATGGAGCTGTGCCCGGCGCTGGGCATCACCATCCCGGTGGGCAAGGACTCCATGTCCATGAAGACCCGCTGGCAGGACGCGGGCGTGGAGAAGAGCGTCACCGCGCCGATGTCGCTGATCATCTCCGGCTTCGCCCCGGTCGGCGACGTGCGCAAGACCCTCACCCCGCAGCTGCGCCTGGACAAGGGCGAGACCGACCTGATCCTGATCGACCTGGGCCGCGGCAAGAACCGCCTGGGCGGCTCGATCCTGGCGCAGACCTACGGCAAGATCGGCCAGCAAGCCCCGGACGTCGACGACGCCGAGGACCTCAAGGCCTTCTTCGCAGTGATCCAGGGCCTCAACGCCGACGGCCACCTGCTGGCCTACCACGACCGTTCCGACGGTGGCCTGCTGGCCGCCGCCCTGGAAATGGCCTTCGCCGGCCACTGCGGCCTGAGCCTGCGCCTCGACGACCTGGCTTCCAGCCGTGAGGAACTGGGCGCCGCGCTGTTCAGTGAGGAGCTGGGCGCGATCATCCAGGTCCGCGAAGCGGCCACCCCGGAAGTGCTGGCGCAGTTCAGCGCCGCCGGCCTGGGCGACTGCGTGGCGGTGATCGGCCAGCCGGTCAATGGCGACGAGGTCGAGCTGAGCTTCAACGGCGAGCCGGTCTACAGCGCCGAGCGTCGCCTGCTGCAGCGCATCTGGAGTGAAACCAGCTACCAGATCCAGCGCCTGCGCGACAACGCCGAGTGCGCCGACCAGGAGTTCGACGGCCTGCTGGCCGAGGACAATCCCGGCCTGTCCGCCAAGCTCAGCTTCGACGTCAACGACGACATCGCCGCGCCCTACATCAAGAAGGGCGTGCGCCCGCAGGTGGCGATCCTCCGCGAGCAGGGCGTCAACGGCCAGGTGGAGATGGCCGCGGCCTTCGACCGCGCCGGCTTCGCCGCGGTTGACGTGCACATGAGCGACATCCTCGCCGGCCGCGTCAGCCTGGAAGACTTCAAGGGCCTGGTGGCCTGCGGCGGCTTCTCCTACGGCGACGTGCTCGGCGCCGGCGAAGGCTGGGCCAAGTCGATCCTGTTCAACGCCCGTGCCCGCGACGGCTTCCAGGCCTTCTTCGAGCGCAAGGACAGCTTCGCTTTGGGCGTGTGCAACGGTTGCCAGATGATGTCCAACCTGCACGAGCTGATCCCCGGCACCGAGTTCTGGCCGCACTTCGTGCGCAACCGCTCCGAGCAGTTCGAGGCGCGCGTGGCCATGGTCCAGGTGCAGGAGTCGCAGTCGATCTTCCTGCAGGGCATGGCCGGTTCGCGCCTGCCGATCGCCATCGCCCACGGCGAAGGCCATGCGGAGTTCGAGAGTGAG
>Ga0222426_100557_pt1 | contig 22165 bp, 20 predicted proteins | sample 2B50Ametagenome_FD_180087 | JGI IMG/M metagenome (GOLD analysis project Ga0222426, IMG submission 180087) | Enriched microbial communities from leaf-cutter ant dump, University of Wisconsin, Madison, United States - 2B50A (version 2) | ecosystem: Environmental > Terrestrial > Nest > Insects nest...
GCCGTCACCGAAGGTGGCGCTGCTGACCCAGTCGAGCGTTCCGTATAGCTCGCCCACCGCAGGCTTGCGCTGCCTGAAGTCGATTCCATACTGCAACGTCGCCTCTTGCCAACGGCTGCTTCCTTCGTCCCTGGTTCCGCTCTGGGCATAGCTCTCGCGGCTGTGAAAAGCGCCAACTGCACCCTGCAGCTTCGCATCGATTTCCGTCCCGGCGTCCTGATAGAGCACTGCGGCATCCACCCAGCCCGACAACGACAACAGCAGCGGAACGGATGCCTTGAGTTTTTGTTTTCGCATCGGAGGTCTCTTCGAGCAAAGAAGCGGCCTCGCTACGAGGCCGCAGGAGGTCAGGCGGGAATTTCACCTTCGGCGTACATATCCGCCGCGATGCGCCAGCCGCTGTCGGTCAGCACCCAGACGAAGAGGCTCTTCATCGAGAAGGCCTCGCCATCCAGGGGCAGGACGCTCCAGGTCACCCAGGTGTAGGCCGCGGCACCACCGAGCGCATGGACGCGATCAAGCCGGATGGCCGCACCGCGGGAGTCGTCGACGAGGGTCCTGACGAGTCCGACCAGCACGTCGGAGCCCTGGAGCAGAGGCTCGCTGCCCGGGCCAGCGATCTCGGTGGTCTGGGTATAGAGTTCATTGACGATGCCCTCGGCATCTCGACGCATCCACAACGACTGCAGTACGTCCAGGCGCTCTCGCAGGGCTGATTTCAGGGCAGCAGAAGCCATCTTCGAATCCTCTTGGTCGAATTGATTGGAGAGAAATGAGGCCTCGTCGAGGCCGGTTGGATCGGGCCGGCGTGTCAGCGCCGGCCGTTGCCGTATCCCGCGAGCTGGTGGCAGACCTTGCCCAGCGTGCAGATCAGGTTGCGCAGGCTGTCCTTGGCGTAGATGCGCGTGCGCGGGATGGAACTCATGACGTCCCAGTGGCGGGAACCCTCGGTCATGCCCTCGGCGACGACCCGGCTCACCACGTGGCTGGGCGTCACCCCGAAACCGGAGTACCCCTGCACGAAGAAGGCATTGGGGCGGCCGGGCAAGGTCCCGATCTGCGGGAACAGGTTCGCCGTGCATTCCATCGGGCCGCCCCAGGCCAGGTCGATCTTCACATGTCCGAGGTAGGGGAAAACCTTCAGCATCAGGTTGCGGTTCCAGGCCTTCAGGTCGTTGGGGATGTATTCCAGCGCGCGGGTGGCCGAACCGAAGAGCAGTCGGTTCTCGTTGGTCACGCGGTAGTACTCGATGACCGGCCGGATGTCGCTGAATGCGCCACGAATAGGGCTGATCTGCTCGATGAGCGAGTCCGGCAGCGGCTCGGTCACCAGTTGGAAGGCGTAGGTGCTGATCATGGTCCGGTGCAGTTCGGGCTCCAGGCGGTCGAGGAATGCACCGCAGGACCAGAGGATCTTCTTCGCCCGTACCGAGCCTTTCGCCGTGCGCACGTGGATCGTTTCGCCGTAGGTCACCTCCAGCACCGGCGTGTTCTCGAAGATGCGCCCGCCCAGGCCCACCAATGCCTTTGCCGAGCCCAGCAGCATGTTCAGCGAATGGATGTGGCCATTGCCCATGTGCTTGAGGGCGCAGCTGTAGATGTCGGAACCGACGATGTCCTTGACCGCGCTGCCTTCCAGGTAGGCGATCTCCTGGTCGGGGTTGAGCTGGCGGAACTCCTTTTCCCAGGCCTGCAGCAGCTTTCCCTGGCGTGCGTTGAAGCCCAGGTATCCATAGCCATGGCGAAAGTCGGCATCGATACCGTACTTCTCGATCCGCGACTTGATGATGGACGAACCCAGGTCGCTGATCTCGAAGATAGCCTGCAGCCCTGATTCGCCGACGCTGCGGCGAATCTTCTCCAGGTCATGGCCTATGCCGGCCATCACGTGTCCGCCGTTGCGCCCCGAACCGCCGAAGCCCAGGTAGCGCGCCTCCAGCAGGACGATGTCCGTCACCCCTCGCTCGGCCAGCTCCAGGGCGGTGTTGACGCCGGAAAAACCACCGCCGATGACCACCACCTCGGCCTCCAGGTCCTGTTCCAGATCGGCAAACCTGAGGTCGTACTTGCGGGTAGCGGTGTAGTAGGTAGTGGGTGTTTCGACAGACAGCATGGGATCACCTTGTTCTTGTGGTTTCGGTTCGGGTCAACGGGGCAGCGCCGTTCGGGAAGGCAGCCGGTCCTGCCATCTGCGCAGGGCGAAGAGCACCAGCGACAACAGCAGGATGCCGATGCCGGTGACCACCTCGCGCAGGCCGCCGTAGCCCGCCAGTTCCGCCGAAGCAGCGCCGACCACCACGACCAGGCCGGTGAAGATGCTCAGGAGCCAGGCCACGGGCATCCAGCCACGGCCCAGGCGCACGGGCCGTGGCACGGCGGAGGCGTCCTTGCGCAGGAGGATGAACCCGGACAGGGCGAAGAAGATGGCCACGAGGTAGCCGATATTCGCGGTGACCAGCATCGCCAGGGGCGAAGACAGCAGGAAGATCATGCCCAGGTTGAGCACGACCGCGACGGTCATGCAGCGCCCCGGCACCTGGTGCTTGTTGAGGACGCCCAGTTGGCGGATGGTGAGCCCTTCGAGCGCCATGCCGTACAGCGCGCGGGAACCGTCCGCCAGGGCCGCGTTGAGCCCCATGAAGAGCCCCACCAGCAAAGTGGCCACGAAGAAGCCGCTGAAGCCGCTGCCAAGCACCGCATTGAACGCCTGGATGTAGAAACCGCTCGGGTTGGCCATGGCCTCTTCGCGGCCAACCATCCCTCCCAGCCCGAAAGCCACGGCGGCGAAGACAGCCACCGTATAGCCGCCGGAGGTCAGCAGCGCCAGGCGCATATCCCGTTGGCTACGGTATTCCGGGCCGAAGGCCGCGCACATCTCTGTGCCATAGGCGCTCCAGCTGACCAGGAACAGCCAGACCAGAGCGGTGCGCAAGGTTCCCCAGCTCCACACGAGCGGTTGCGCCAGTTCATCCCGGAAGCGCTCGAGGCTCCATCCGTCGCCGAACAGCGGGGAAACGGCAAGGACCAGAATAGGCACCAGCAGCAGCGCGCCCATGTACTTGGAGACGACGGCGGCCATATGCACGCCAAGGCGGTTGAATTGCCAGAAGAGCAGCAGCAGGCCGGCGCCGACGCACTGTGCGAAACCTATGTTCAGCGGCCCCAGCGCCAGCGTCCAGTCCTGCCCGGCGAACCACTGGGCCTGGATCAGTGCACCGGCACTGACGCTGACGATGGACAGAACGGCCGACCAGCCGAGCCAGTAGCCGAAAGACGCCAGGGGCCCGACCAGGACACAGCGGCGGCGCCAGCCTTCGGTGGCGATCATGGCGATGCCGCCCGGCTTGTCCGGGAACATCGCGCAGACCTCGAGGAAGATCCAGTTCTGGCACGCCCCGATGGCCGCGGAGCCGACCCACAGCAGTAGCGCGCCGACGGGCCCGAGGACGCCCAGGGCGAACCCGAAGGAGGCGAATATGGAGCCGGACACCGCCATCGACAGCGCGAAGGCATCCGTCCAGCGGAGGGTTTTCTGCAAGTGCTGATTATTGTTGTTGTCGTTCACGGAAGGGCTCCGCGCAGGTTGTAAAGGAGCCTCTATTTAACGCGCCCGCGCAGAGCGGCGACATTGCTCAGAGCGCACACCGCATGGCCTGGCGTGCCAAGCCGTAATTGCCTTGAAACAACCATTAACATGTTAGTAAATTAGCCCAGCCTCCGGCCGCTCCGGCAGGGCGGGCATAACAAGAAGTCCGGTGCAATCCGGTAGCGGAGGTGAAGCGATGAATCATCCTCTCGACCACGCCAGCGTGTTCCAGGGCCGCCAAGGGTTCGAAGCCTGGCATGGCGACCTCTCCTCCAACTGCGGCACCTTCCACGTCGAGCCTCCAGCCGATGCTGGCATCGCCTCCTTCCGGGGCGCGGTAACCGCCGTCACGCCGGACCTCAGCTCGCTCCAGGGTGCGCGCATCACCAGCAACTGCCGGCATGTCCACCGCTCCCGGCGGGACATTCGCCAGGATGACAAGGACTTCTTCTACCTGGTCATGCAGGTAGGAGGCGAAGCGCTCATGTGCCAGTCCGACTCGCAGACCCGGCTGGGCAGCGGAGACCTGGTGCTGCTCGATATCACGCAACCCTGCGATTTCTACTTCGAGGGGCTGAGCGACCAGTTCTCGGTGATCCTCCCGCGCAACCAGGTGCTTCAGCGCTTCAGGGAGGGGCAGATACTGCTCAACCGACGCATCGGCTCCGCCTCCCCCCTGGGGGCGATGGGCGGCATGCTCGTAGGTCAGCTCTTCTCCAACCCCCTGCTCCGCATCGATGAAGCGACGGCCATGCGGGAGGCGATACTCGCGCTACTTCGCCCGGCCCTCGACCATGGCGGACTAGGCGCACAGGCCGACGGCCCGTTGCTGCTCAAGGCCAAGACCTTCATCGAGAGGCACCTTGCCGACGAGGCCTTGTGCCCCGAGCAGATCGCCGGCTCGATAGGGACGTCGCTGCGCAACCTGCATCGGCTTTTCGCCCAGATGGAAACGACGGTCGGACGCTACATCCTGGATCGCCGCCTGCAATCGTGCGCAACGGCCATACGCGAGAGCGAGCAGAAAATCAGCAGCATCGCCTTTGCCCGGGGCTTCAAGGACTTCAGCCACTTTTCCCGTTCGTTCAAGAACCACTTCGGTGTTTCTCCCCGCGGGTACCGAACGAGCAAATGAACGCCCCGGCCCCGCTGGATTTCCGGTCGTACAGCCGGGGCGCCAGTGGATGGGCCGGACATTGCCCGGGGAAGGACGGCCAGGCTCCAGAAGCAGATCAGCGCCTTGCCCGGCACAGCCGATAACGCTGTGCCATGAACCACAACCCGCTTGCCAGCAAGCCGGATAAGGCCATGGCGATCGACATGGGGTACGCCGTGCCATCCTGCAAGGCGGCGACCAGGCTGCTGACGAGAAAGGCGAAGAGGAACTGCAGGATGCCTATGAGCGCCGAGCCCATCCCTGCCAGGCTGCCGCTGGCGCCCATGGCGAGGGCGGCGGCGTTGCCGGCGATCAGCCCGAGCGAGGCGATGCACAGCCACAATGGCAGCAGCAGTAGCGCCAGTTGGCCCAGGCCAGCCACTGCGACCAGCGCCAGCCCGGCGGCCAGGTTCAGGCCGAGCGCCAGCCCCAGCAGGCGTTCCATCGAGTGGCGGCGCAGCAGTTGCCGATTGACCTGGGCGCCGACGATCAGGCCCAGCGCATTGAGGCCGAACAGCCATCCATAGGCCTGCTCGCTGACGGCGAAGGTCCCCATGAATACGCTGGGCGAGCCGGTGATGAAGGCGAACATGCAGGCCTGCGCCAGGCCGCCGACCACGGCGGGTATCAGGAAGGCCGGGGTCCGGCACAGCGCCAGGTAGCCACGCCCCACGGCCAGCGGATGAATCGACTTGCGTCGCTGCGGCCCCAGGGTTTCCGGCACGTATCGCCACACCAGCCCCAGGCACAGAGCGGCGAACGACAGCAGGAACACGAAGATCGCCTGCCAGCCGGCGAACAGCAGGATCCACCCGCCAAGCAGCGGCGCGACTATGGGCGCAAAGGCCATCAGCGACATCAACAGCGACAGCACCCGGGCGCTTTCCAGCGGGCCGAACAGGTCGCTGACGATTGCCCGGCCAATGACCATGCCGGCGCAGCCGCCCAGCGCCTGGGCGAAACGCATGCCGCTGAACACCTCCAGGCTCGGCGCCAGCAGGCAGCCGAGGCTGGCGCCGAGGAACAGGACCACGCCCAGCAACAATGGCAGGCGGCGGCCGTAGCGGTCTATCAGCGGGCCATAGAAGAACTGCCCGACCGCCAAGCCGAGGAAGAACAGCGACAAGGTCGACTCCATGCCGCCATGGCTGGAGCCGAAATGCGCAGCCAGTTGTGCGAAGGCGGGCAAATACATGTCGGTGGCGAAGGGCGCGAAGGCGGCGAGCATCGCCAATACGACGATCAGGCGCCTGACGGCGTTGGGTGAACGGATATCTGCCGATGCCCGCATGCAGCGTTTTCCTTGTAGCGGAGCCGATGGAGATTGGAGCGGCCTACGGGAACGAGGCGAGGCGCCGGCCGGCACCCCGCCCCTGGGGTCATCCGGCGGTGGCGCCGCCGTCCACCTTCAGGTCGCTGCCGGTGACCCAGGCGGACTCGTCGCTGGCCAGGTACAGCGCGGCCCAGGCGACGTCCTCCGGCTGCCCGATGCGCTGGCGCAGCATCTGCTTGTCGAGCGCGGCCTGGAGGAACGCGGGGTCGCGCGCCAGGTGCTCGCGGGTGGCATTGGTCTCGATCAGCCCGGGCGAGATGCTGTTGGCGCGGATCCGGTGTGGCCCACCCTCCAGGGCCAGTTGCCGGGTCATCGCCAGTACGCCGCCCTTGCCGGCGCAGTGGGCCAGTGCCGGCGAACCTTCCAGGGCCATCCAGGCATTGGCCGAGGCGAAGTTGACGATGGAGCCGCCGCGCCGCTTCAGATGAGGCCAGGCAGCCTGGCAGAGCAGGAAGACGAGGTCCAGCTCCCCGCTCAGCGTCCGCCGCCACTGGCTCTGGTAGTCCATGTCCTCGATCCAGGCGAAGGCACCGAACGCCGCCGCGTTGACCAGGACATCGATGCCGCCGTGGCTGGCGACGGCGAACTCCACCAGGCGCCTGGCGTCCTGCGGCTCGGTCAGGTCGCAGGGGTGCAGGCTGAGCAGCTCCAGCCCCTGTTCGCGGGCCATCGCCAGCGTCCGCTCGGCGGCCGCGGCATCTATGTCGCACCCCACCACCCGCGCCCCTTCCCGGGCGAACAGCAGGGCGCAGCCCTGGCCGATGCCGCTGCCGATACCGGTGACGATGGCGACCTTGCCGGCCAGACGTTGTCCCTTGGTCATTCAGGCGTCCTCCAGGTTGCGGGCCACCACGCGGACGATGCATCTCTTGCGCTTGTATCGGCACAGGCAGGCGACGAAGGCGGCCAGGACGACAGGCACCAGGGCCCAGCCCAGCCACCCCACGGTGACCGGCAGCGCCCCGCTGGCGCGGCTCAGGGCAACCACCAGGATCGGGCTGAGGAACATGCCGAGGCAGTAGCTGCCGTACCACATGCCGGTTCCCAGGCCGCGGCGGAACCAGGGCAGCTCGCGCATGTTCCAGATGGCCAGCGTCGGAAGCAGCAGGCCGCAGCCCAGGCCGTTGACCAGGGCGACCGCGAGCATCCCGCGGCTGTCGTGGACGCCGGGAATCAGCAGGAAGCTCGCGGCGATCAGGCCGAAGGCCAGGGTCAGGCAATGCGGCGTGCGCAGCCCCAGGCGCACCAGCAGGTGCACCGAGAGGGTGCCCAGGACGATCATCACGCTGCACGCCGAGGCGATCAGGCCGGCGCTGCGTGGCGAGTGCTCGCCGATGCCCGCCAGCAGGTAGGCCATCTGGATCTGCAGGACCATGAAGGCGACCGCGCCGACGAAGGTGATCAGGCAGATCCCCAGCAGCAGGTAGGGCCGGAAGACCTGCGGGCCGCCACGGCTTTCCTTCTCGGCCCGGGCCAGCTCCGCCGGCAGGGGCTCCCACAGCAGCAACTGGCAGAACAGCGCCAGCAGCAATGGCAACGAATAGACCACGTACGGCACGCGCCAGCCCAACTCACCCAGGGCGCCGCCGATCATGAAGAAGAGGATCGCCGAGGTCGAGGCGAAGGTCGTCTGCAGGGCCAGGTACTTCTGGCGCTGGGCACCGCTGTAGTAATCGCCGATCAGCATGGTGCTGACGGTCACTATCACCGCCTCCACGCAGCCCAGCGCGACGCGGCTGGCGATGATCGCATGCAACGATTGCAGGAACATCGGCAGGGTGCCGAGCACGCCGTAGCCGACGATTGCCCAGATCAGCAGGCGCTTGCGCCCGAAACGGTCGGCGAGCACGCCCACCAGCGGGCTGAGCAGGGCGACCAGCAGGCCGGGAATGGTCAATGCGACCGGAACCAGGAACTCGACGTGGGGCACGTCGGCGAAATGCGCCTGCATCTGGGGCAGGCTCGGTGCTATGACGATAGCCGCCATGGGGGACAGGCAGTTGACCAGCAGCAGCAGGTAGGTCGCCAGCGCCGCCTTCGGCGAACGGGCCAGGCTGGATGAGCTCATCGGACTCTCCGGTTTGTTCTTGTATCAGATCGAGTCGACAGGGGCGGCGGCCCTCGCCCGGGAAGCCGGGACGAAGACGCGCCGCCACCGCAGGCGCTAGTGCGGCATCCCCATGGAATGGGTGACGCCATCGGTGGTACGGCTGAAGCTGTAGTAGCCGACCTTGATGTCGGTGAACTTACCTTGGTCGTTGAGCTTGTAGAAGATCGGCCCATGGAACTGGAAACGCTCGCCCTTGCGAAGCGGGCCGAAAGGCGTATTCGCCGCATCCCTTGGCACGTCGAAGGTCACGAGCAGCTGTACGGCGAGGGTCTTGCCATCGAAGAGGAACTCCTCGAGGTTGACCTTCTCGTCCATCGCCCCCCAGATCTTGCGGTAGTGCGCCTCCACCTCCGGGATGCTGTTGAACACCAGCCCGCCGTTGGACATGCGCACGTTGGGCGCGTAGTACTTCTCGAACGCGGCCGGGTTCTTCTGGTTGAACAGCGCCAGGTAGTGCTCGAAGCTCTGCCGGTCAACCACGTGTCCCTCCTCCGGCGCGCTGGCATCGTCGGCGTAGGCACCGGCGATTGCGCCCAGGGCCATGGCGGTGACGGCGAGTACGGCGGCGAACTTGTTCAGCTTCATGGTCTTGCCTCTCTCTTTGTTGTTGTACGAGGAAAATTCAGGCCGGCTCGCGCCAGGCCATGGCGTTGTCCACCAGCGACTGCACGCTGCCGTCGTGGCGGAAACCGATCGCTTGGGCGGCACGGGCATCCAGCGGCGGGAGACAACCGAAGGCGGCCTCCAGCTGTGCATCGGGCTGGTAGTCGACCAGCGCCCGGCGTTCTTCTCCGAAGCGTGCGGCCAGCCCCTCCACCACTTCCGCCACACTCAGGCGCAGCACCGGCAGGGTATAGACGCGTCGCGCCGCGACCTGCTCGGGCAGCAGCCGGGCCGCATGCAGCAGGTTCCCGGCACAACAGCCGACCGACATCCACCAGGCCACCGCGCCGGCGGACACCGGGCAACGGAAGGGCTCGCCGGCGGCCAGCTTCCAGAACAGGTCGCTCATGAAAGCCGACAGCAGCCCCGAGGGTTCCGGCGGCCTGGCGACTATGCCGGGCAGGCGCAGGATGCGGCCATCCAGCAGGCCACGGCGGCTGTAGTCCTCCAGGAGGATTTCGCCAACCAGCTTGTGCGCCCCGTAGGACAACCCCGGGCGCAGCGGCGAGGCATCGTCCACCCGCGCGGGCAGCGGCGAGCCATAGACCGCGATGGTGCTGGTGAAGACCACCCGCGGGCATCTGCCCTGCCGGGCGAGCCGCTGGAACAGCGCGAGGGTCGCGTGGAGGTTGACCTGCAGGCCCAGCTCGAAATTGCGCTCGGCGGCCCCGCCGGGAATGCTCGCCAGGTGGAACACCAGGTCCGGCGCCACCTCCAGCGCGGCATCCAGCACCGCCGGATCGGCGATGCTGCCACTGACCAGATGCAGCCGCGGGTCGGCCGGCAGGTGCTCGCCGCCCATGTCCACCACGGTCAGGCGCCGCAGCGGGGCTCCTTCCGGCAATGGCGAAGCAGCCGCCAACAGGCGCTTGACCAGCTCGCGGCCGACGAAGCCGTTGCCGCCGGTTACCAGTACGTTCATGCCCTGCCCTCCGTGGACACCAGGCGCTGCTCGATGGCGCCGAACAGCGACTGGCCGTCGAGGCCGAGCATCTCGAAGCGCAGCACCTCGCCGAAGCGCATGAAGCCGGTGCGCGGCTCACCCTGTTCGAGCTTCTCGATCGCCCGGCGCTCGGCCAGGCAGGCCGAGCCGACCTCGCGGTAGCCACGGTTGGAGAAGGTCCCCGAGGCCAGCACGGTGCCGGCGCGCAGGTTCCGGTTGTAGGCCAGGTGGGCGATCAGCTCGCCGAAGGAGAAGTCCATCTCCGCGCCATTGGGGTTGCCGAACCATTCCCCGTTGCGGCTCACCTGCAGGTCCAGGTGCACCCGCCCGTCGCGCCAGGCCTCGCCCAGCTCGTCCGGCGTCACCGCCACCGGGGCGAACACGGTGGCGGGCTTGGCGTTGATGAAGCCGAAGCCCATCGACAGCTCGCGGAACAGGTGCGCGCGCATGGACACGTCGTTGAGCAGCAGGAACAGCTTGATGTGCGCCTGGGCCTCCTGCGCCGTCACGCCCATGGGCACGTCATCCAGCAGCACAGCCACTTCTCCTTCGAAGTCGCAGTTGTCCTGCTCGCTCGGGAAGGGATAGTCGTCGCGGGGGCCGCGGAAGTCGTCGCCCTGGCGCTGGACCAGGATGGGCACGCCGCTTTCCTTCTTCACGTCGAGGTCATAGGCGCGCTCCATGATCTCGCCGTGATTGAGGAAGGCCGAAGCGTCGACGAACTGGTAGGCGCGCGGCAACGGCGCCATGACCTGTGTCGGCTCGAAGACGAAGGCATCCGTCGCCGTGCCGGCGTTCAGCGCGGCGTACTCGGCCTGCAGCGCGGGCTCCAGCTCATCCCAGCGCTCGATGGCCGCCTGTAGCGTGGGCGCGGCCTGGGCAAGGCACGCACGGGCGAGATCGCGTGACACCACCAGCAGCCGGCCATCGCGGCTGCCGTCCCTCAGGGTCGCCAGTTTCATTGAGTGTTCTCCTTGCAATCGCTTGTGGATGACGCCCACAGCTCGGGGCACTGGATCAGCTCCAGCAGGTTTCCCGAGTTGTCGCGGATGAACGCCATGGGCGTGCCCTGCACCACCTTCTCGAAGACGATGTCGGCGCCCTTCTCCCGCAGCCCGGCGACCGTCGCCGGGACATCACGCACGGCCAGGCACAGGTGCTTGTTGCCATGGGTGCGCACGTCCTGGTTGGGTTCGCGGCGCTCGGCCGGCAGCGGCGCGGCACCCTCGACCTGGAACAGCTCCAGGCGGAAGTCGCCGCGGCGGACGAAGGCCACGTCCGCCGGGATGATGTCGATGAAGGCGCGCATCTCCAGCTCGAAGCCGAGCATGCGCTGGTACCAGCCGATGGCGGCGTCGATGTCCGGCACGCTGATGCCGACGTGATGCGGGCGTATCTCCGGCAGGGTCGAATTCATCGCTGCGCTCCTGTCGCTCAGCTCAGGGGGCGACCGCCATCCACAGGGATGACGGCGCCGGTGGTGAAGGTCAGATGGGTGGCCGCCGCCAGCACGGCATCGGCCACCTCCCGCGGTTCGGCCAGGCGCCGCAGCGGCGTGCGCTCGGCCTGCTCGTCGCGCCAGGCGCGGTCCATGCGCTGGACGAACTCGGTGTCGGCCAGCCCCGGCGACACCGACACCACGCGGATCGCCGGCGCCAGCGCGCGGGCCAGCGAGCGGGTCATGTTGTCCAGCGCCGCCTTGGACGCGCAGTAGGCGACATTGCTGCCCATGGCGCTCACCGCGGCGATGGAGGAGATGTTCACCACCAGCGCGGCGTCGCTGCGTTGCAGCAGAGGACGCAGTGCCCGCAACGTGGCGAAGGGGCCGCGCACATTGGTGGCGAGTATCCGCTCGAACAGCTCGTCGTCGAGGCCATCGAGGTCGTCATGGGGGACGTAGCGCGTGGTGCCGGCGCAGTTCACCAGCAGGTCGCAACGGCCATAACGCCGTTCCACTTCCGCCGCCAGCCCGGCAAGCGCCACGCTGTCGGTCACCGGGACCGGCAACGCGCAATGCGCGCCGCCGGTTTCCGCCAGTTCCTCGACCAGACGCAGCGCGGGCTCGCGGGAGCTGTTGTAGCCCACCACCAGGTTCGCCCCGGCCGCCGCCAGCGTCCGGCAGATCGCCGCGCCTATGCCGCCGGCGCCACCGCTGACAACGGCCACCCGGCCCTGCAGGGATACGCCCATGGCTCAGGCCGTCTTCTTCAGGCGGCGCACGCGGATGTCCGCCTGCTCCTTGTGCCCGGCGAAGTGCTCGAGGGCGCACAGGCGCGAGCAGTATTCGCCGATCAGCACCGAGGCCTCGTCGGTCAGCACGCGCTGGTAGGTGTGCGTCTTGATGAACTTGCCCACCCACAGGCCACCGGTGTAGCGGCCCGCGCCCATGGTCGGCAGGGTGTGGTTGGTGCCGATGACCTTGTCGCCGTACGACACGTTGGTACGGTGGCCGAGGAACAGCGCGCCGTAGCGGGTCATGCGCTGGAGGAACCAGTCGGGGTCGCGGGTCATCACCTGCACGTGCTCGGAGCAGATGCGCTCGGACTCCTGGAGCATTTCCTCGTCGCTGTCGCAGAGGATGATCTCGCCGTAGTCGCGCCAGGCGACGCTGGCCACCGCCGCGGTGTCCAGGCGTTCGAGCACCTTCTCGATGGCCGCCGGCAGCTCCTCGGCGATCTTGCGGCTGGTGGTCAGGCAGAAGGCCGGGGAAGTCGGTCCGTGCTCGGCCTGGCCGAGCAGGTCGACGGCGACCAGTTCGGCGTCCACGCTGTCGTCGCAGATCACCATGGTCTCGGTGGGCCCGGCGAACAGGTCGATCCCCACGCGCCCGTAGAGTTGACGCTTGGCCTCGGCGACGTAGGCGTTGCCCGGGCCGACGATCATGTCCACCGGCGCGATGCTCTCGGTGCCCAGGGCCATGGCGGCGACACCCTGCACGCCGCCCATCACGTAGATTTCGTCGGCGCCGGCCAGGGCCATGGCGGCGATGATCTCGGCCGAGGGCTTGCCGTCGAACGGCGGCGCGCAGGCGATCACGCGCTTGACCCCGGCGACCTTGGCGGTCAGCACGCTCATGTGCGCCGAGGCCAGCAGCGGGTACTTGCCGCCGGGGATGTAGCAGCCCACCGAGTTGACCGGGATATTGCGGTGGCCGAGCACCACGCCGGGCAGCGTCTCCACTTCGACGTCGCGCAGCGACATCAGCTGCACCTGGGCGAAGCGGCGGATCTGCGCCTGGGCGAACCGGATGTCCTCCAGCGCCTGCGGGCTCAGCGAGTCGATGCAGGCCTGGATCTCTTCCTGGCTCAGGCGCAGCGATGGCGGGTTCCACTTGTCGAACTTCTCGGAGTACTCGCGCACCGCCGCCTCGCCGCGTGCCTCGATGTCGCGGATGATCTGCTCGACGGTGGCGCGCACCTGGGTGTTGAGCTCGGCCTTGACCTCGGCCGGTTTGCCTTTCTTCAGATACTGGATCATTGCTGGTTTCTCCGTTTTCGGTTGCCCCTCGCCAGGGGCGAGGGCTTGCTTGCTCATCAGGCCCTGGCCGCCACGCTTTCCACCTCGACGCCGAGGGTGACGACGAAGCGGGCGACCATGTTGTAGGTGGCGATCACGCCGACCAGCTCCACCAGGCGGGTATCGCCCAGTTCGCCGCGCAGCTGCGCCAGCAGCCCCGCCGGCGCGCGGCCCTGGCGGGTCATGTCCAGCGCCAGGCGCAGCACGGCCCGCTCCAGCGGGGTGAACAGCGCCTCGTGGCCGATGGCGCTCTTCAGGTCGCGCAGGGCGTTGAACTGCGCGGGCGTGCCGCCGGCCTTGAGGAACAGCGGGCCGTGGTGGTGCATCTCGTATTCGGCGCCGCACAGCCCGCACACCGCGCACAGCGCCAGCTCGCGCAGCTTCTCCGGCAGCCCCAGCTCGTTGCGCACCTTGCCCAGCAGCGCGCCCCAGCCTTGGGTGAAGGGCACGCTGTGCAGCAGCATGCGGTCGATGTTGAGCAGCGTGCCGCCACGGCGTTCGAGGATGGGGGCCAATACGTCCGGCGGGCCGGCAGCGTCCGAGGGCTTGTAGGGAATGCCCGGCATAGTCGATCTCCAGCGATCAGTCGGAGGGGGTATGGGCGGCCGGCACGGCCGCCGTTCAGTTGGATCAGGCGGTGCTCGGCTGCAGGGCCTCGGCCTGTGCGGGCCGGGGCCTGGGCAGGAGGAAACAGGCCAGCGCCGGCAGCAGGACCATGGCGCCGAGCATGTTCCAGAGGAACATGAAGGCCAGCAGCACGCCCATGTCGGCCTGGAACTTGATGGCCGAGAAGGCCCAGGTGGCGACGCCCACCGCCAGGGTCAGGCCGGTCAGCAGGACCACCTTGCCGGTGAAGGTCAGCGCCGCGTAGTAAGCGTCCGAGAGGCTGTCGCCGGCGCGCATGCGCGCCAGGGTCACCGAGAGGATGTAGAGCGCGTAGTCCACGCCGATCCCCACGCCCAGGGCGATCACCGGCAAGGTGGCGACCTTCACGCCCATGCCCAGGGCCACCATCAGCGCCTCGGCCAGCAGGGAGGTGAGCATCAGCGGCAGGACCGCCACCAGCACGGCGCGCCAGGAACGGAAGGTGACGAAGCACAGCAGGATCACCGCGCCGTAGACCAGGAACAGCATCTGCCGCCAGGCCTGCTTGACCACGATATTGGTCGCCGCGTCTATGCCGGCGCTGCCCCCGGCCAGCCTGAAGTGAATGCCGTCCCCGTCGTTGGCGGCGGCGAAAGCCTCCACCGCGCCGACCACGCGCGACAAGGTGTCGGCCTTGTGATCCTTCAGGTACACGTAGAGGGTCAGCAGGTCGCAGGCGTCGTTGTACAGGCCGCGCGGCGCCCCGGCGGTGATGAAGTTGAGCATCGACTGGTTCTTGATCAGCTCGAACCATTTCGGGTTGCCTTCGTTGAGGCCGACGAGCACCTGGCGGTTCAGCCGCGCCAGCGAGTTGGTCGACTCCACGCCCGGCAGCTGGCGCAGCTGCCACTCCAGCGCGTCGACCCGCTTGAGCACCTCGTAGCCGGCACAGCTGCCGTTGCCGTCGGTTTCCACCATCACGGCGAAGAGGTCGCTGCTGGCGCCGAAACGCTGGTTCATGAAGACCACGTCGCGGTTGTAGCGCGAATCGTCACGCAGTTCCGGGGCCCCCGGGTCGAGGTCGCCGATCTTCAGCTGGTGGCTGCCCAGCGCCCCCAGTCCGGCCAGCAGCACGGCGACGGCCAGCGCCAGCACGGCGCCCCGGCGGCGGGTGAAGCGGTCGAGCAGGCGCCACAGCGGATGGCGCGCGCCGGCCTGCTCGGCGCGCAGGCTGCGCGCGGCGGCACCGGCGCTGACGCCGCTGAACGAGAGCAGGATCGGCAACAGGATCAGGTTGGTGAAGATCAGCACGGCCACGCCCAGGCTGGCGGCGACGGCCAGTTCCTGGATCACCCGGATGTCGATCACCAGGAGCACGGCGAAGCCCACCGCGTCGGCCAGCAAGGCGGTGAGCCCGGCGAGGAACAGGCGGCGGAAGGTGAAGCGCGCGGCAACGTACTTGTGGGTGCCGCGGCCGATGTCCTGCATGATGCCGTTCATCTTCTGCGCGCCGTGGCTCATGCCGATGGCGAAGACCAGGAAAGGCACCAGCATCGAGTACGGGTCCAGGTCGTAGCCCAGGGTTCTGATCAGCCCCAGTTGCCAGATCACCGCGATCAGCGAGCTGGCGACGACCAGGGCGGTACTGCGCACGCAGCGGGTGTACCAGAACACCATGGCGGTCACGATGACCACGGCGATGGCGAAGAAGGTCAGCACCTCGCGCAGGCCGTCGATGAGGTCCCCGACGATCTTGGCGAAGCCGGTGATGTGCAGCTCGATATCGCCCTGCTGGTAATGCGTGCGCAGGTCCTCCAGGCGTGCGGACAACTGCGCATAGTCCAGCTTGCGCCCGTCGGGCAGGCGGCTGAGCAGAGGCACGTAGATCACGCTGGCGCTGCCGTCCGCGGCCACCAGCTGGCCGATTTCGCCGGAGCGGTCGACGTTGGCGCGCAGCTGGCGCAGGCTGGCCGGCGAGCCATCGTAGCCGTCGGGGATCACCGGGCCGCCTTCCATGCCTTCCTCGGTCACGCCGGTCCAGCGGGTGTTCGGCGTCCACAGCGACTTCATGCCGGCACGGTCCACGCCTGGAATCAGGAACACCTCGTCGTTGAGCTTGCGCAGGGCCTCCAGGTAAGCCGCGCCATAGATGCTTCCGGAACGGCTGACCACGCCGATGCGTATGGCGTTGCCCAGCCCACGCAGGTCGTCCTGGTGGCGCAGGTAGTTGGCGATGTACGGATGGTTGGCCGGGATGGTCTTCTCGAAGCTGGCATTGAGCTGCAGCCCCAGGGCTTTCCACCCCAGCAGCAGGGTTGCCAACAGGCACAGCGCGATGACCGCGAGGCGATGGTTGAACAGGAGGCGCTCGACCAGGCTGCCGGACTGCCGATCGAAATCGGCCAGGCTGGCGACGATGGGGAAGCTGCTGGATGCGGGCTGTTGCATGACGACCTCGGCTCTTCAGTGCTGCGCCGGCATGGCCGGCTGGGCGATACCTTGCAGGCTGCTGACCAGCAGCTCGCCGGCGGCGTTGCGGAGCATTGCCGTGGGTGCCGGCAGCGCGGTGCGCGCCAGCGGCTCCAGGCGCGTGCCGGACGAGCCGCCCTGCCATAGCTGGCCGGCCTGGTCGAGGAGCAGCACACTACCGTCGCGCTGCAGCTGGCTGGCCACCACCGATACCGGCTGGGGCAGCGCCAGCCGGCTCCAGCTCTGGCCGTGGTCGTCGGAACGGAAGGCATTGCCGCGCAGGCCGGCGACCACCAGGCTGTCGCCGTGGGCGCTGACGGTGAAGTAGCTGCCCTGGTAGGGCGTGTTCAAGCGGGTGAAGCTGGCGCCATGGTCGGCGGAGCGGAACACCCTGCCCTCCTCGCCGACGATATAGAGGTAGGCCCCCGCCCCGGCGATCGCATACAGATGCCGTGAGCCCGGGTTGTCGAGGCGGGTGGAAAGCGACTGCCAGCTGCGGCCGCCATCGTCGGTCCGCAGGATCAGGTTGTAGGCGCCGATGACGAAGCCGTGCTTCTCGTCGGCGAAGTGCAGGTCGAGGAAGGGCTTGTCCGGGCCGTCCTCGACCAGGCGCTGGGCGTTGCCCACGGCACTGGACTGGCTATCGGCCCCGTCGCGCGCCTGGGCCTCGTCCAGCACGAGCTGGGCTGCCTGGCCGCCGCGCAGCTGGACACTCCAGCTCAGGCCGCCGTCGTCGCTGTGCAGCACGGTGCCGAAATGCCCCACGGCCCAGCCCTGCTCGGGCGTGGGGAAGCGCACTGCGGTGAGGGTCACGCTGACCGGCACGCGTGCCTGGCGCCAATGCCTGCCACCATCCTCGGACAGCAGGATCAGGCCGCGCTCGCCCACCGCCACCAGGCGCCTGCCGGTGTCCTGCAGGGCGAGGATGGCCGCCTGTTCGAAAGACTCCGCGTGCAGCGCAGGGCGGCTATCGGCATCGGCCAGCGGCAGGGCAGCCGGCGCACCGGCACCGAATGCACCACTGACCAGAACCAGGGAAACGGCAAGGATCGATGAACACCATGGACGCGTGGCAACGCGGCGGCGCGAGCCGCTGGGCAAGGCAATCTGCATGACGCTGACTCTTGTAATTGTTATGGCGGTGGCGGCGGTGCGGCGTGATCAGAACACCGTGCCACCATCGGCGTTGAGCACCTGGCCGGTGATGAAACCCGCCTCTTCCGAGGTGATGAAGGCGAGCAGCCCGCACAGGTCTTCCGGTACGCCGTTGCGCTTGATCAACTGCTGTTCGCACACCGCGGCGAACAGCGCCGGCGGCAGGTTCTTCTCCGACGCCGCGGTGCGCGTGAGCCCTGGGGAAATCGCATTGACGGTGATGCCCTGCGGGCCAAGCTCGGCGGCCAGGGCGCGGACCAGGCCGATACCGGCCATCTTGGTGGTGATGTAGGCGGCGAAGTTGGGCATCGGATTGCCCACGGTGCTGGAGGCGATCTGCACGATACGGCCGTATCCACGGCTGGCCATGTCCGGGGCGAAGCACTGGGCCAGCAGCAGCGAGGCCTCGACGTTCACCGCCTCGAAGCGCCGGAAGCATTCCAGGGTCAGTTCGGCGAAAGGAACCAGCGGCATGTAGGCGGCATTGTTGACCAGGATGTCGCAGCGCCCGAAGCGCTCCAGCACCTTGCCCGCGAAGCGTCGCAGGGCCTCGGCGTCGGCCAGGTCGAAGGCCTCGGCATAGACTTCGGCGCCCTGTTCGCGCACCGCGGCGACGGTTTCTTCGGGGAGGCTCAGGTCGGCCAGGGCCAGGTGGCATCCCTGGCGGGCCAGGCGGCAGGCGAAGTGGTGGCCCAGGGCGCCAGCGGCGCCGGTGATGACCGCGACGCGGCCTTGGTGAGTACTCTGCACGATGAGTCTCCTGGTTGTTGTTCTTGTTATCGGGGCGCCCGCTTGGCCGCCCGGCTCTATGGCAACGACCTTATCGCCCGCCTATTCATTCGGGAAATCGTTTGTCGGAATCCAAGGTATCCATGGAACAAATGAGTCAACGCTCCCCGCCAAAAAGCGAATGCCCGTGCCTACCACCTCCCTGGCAAGGGATGGGCGGGCACGGGCATTCGGAGCGGCCGGGGCCTCTCAGATGGGTGCGCGCAGGGCCTCCTGGGCCGTGATCATCACCCGGGTGTGCTCTTCCAGCGAGCCGCCTTCCTGCTCGATCTGCCCCAGCCGCCCGGAGGCGCGCACTACCAGGCTGGCGCGGTCGAAGTGGCGCCCGGCGTAGGCCGTCAGCGCGCCTTCCAGCGAGTGCCGCCGGCCCAGCTCCTCGGCCAGGACGATGGCGCCCTCGATGGCGATGCCCGCGCCGGACGCCAGGTGCGGCGTGGTGGCATGCACGGTGTCGCCCAGCAATACGATGCGCCCCTTGTGCCAGGGCGCCCCTATCATGTGCCCGGCCAGCGGCCGGTACAGCAGACGGTGGTTGCGCAGCGAGCCATCGAGGATGCCCTCGCGGATCTCGGCGACCTGGCCACCGAACTCCCCCAGCAACTCGGCCAGCTTGCCCGGCCACTCCTCCGGCGGAATGAAGTCCATGCCTTCGCGCTTGTCGAGGACGAACAGGTAGCATTCGCTGTCGCTGATGGGGTTCACCCCGGCCTTGGTGGTACGCCCCATGTAGACCGTGGAATTCTCCCTCTGCCGCGGTACCACGGCACGCCACGAACCCTGCCCGGTGAAGCGCGGACCGGGGAAATCAGGCAATACGAGCTTGCGCACTGCCGAGTTGACCCCGTCGGCGCCTATCACCAGGTCGTAGCGTTCGCCAGTGCCGTCGCTGAACAGCACGTCCACCCCTGCCTCGTCCTGGCGCATGTCCCGGAAGCTCTGCCCCAGGCGTACGCGCACTCCTGCCCGCTCGGTCGCCCGGGCCAGGATGCGGGCCAGCACCGGCCGCAGAATGCCAGCTGCCCCCGGCAGGTCCTCGGCGCCTGGAATGGCGGCTATCGGCACCGTGCGGGTGACGTTGCCGTTGGCATCACAGATGTCGATGGCCCGCCAGGAGCCACCTTCGTGCAACACCTCGTCGACCACGCCGATCTGCCGCAGGGCACGCAGCGTCGGCCCGCTGATGGTGATGCCGGCACCGTCAGGCGCCCAGTTCGGGTTGATCTCCACCAGCTCGACGGCGATGCCCTGCTTGCTCAGTTCGATGGCGGCGCACATGCCGCCGATCCCCCCACCGACAACGAGCGCACGCTGAATCAGTGCCATGGTCTTTCTCCTGGATGCATCTGTGCCTGTAGGCTCATTCGGTGGTTCCGCCCAGTCGTTCCGCCAGCCAGTCGGCGATCAGGGCTCCGGCATTGCCGGGGTTGTCCAGCGAGCTGTGTTCGACGCCGCCTTCGCGGGCGGTGAAGACGATCAGCTCCTTGTCCGGGCTGTTGACCAGTTGCTCGAAGGTGAGATGGGCATAGCGCAGGGGAATCTGGCGGTCGTTCTCGCCGTGGGTGACGAGGAAGGGCACGCGGATGCGCTCGAGCACCCCGTCCAGGTGCATGCGCTCGGCCCTGGCGAAGAAGTCGTCGAGGTCGCGGGCGCCGAACACCCATTGCACGTGCTTCCAGTAGTGCGGCACGGGGTTTTCGCCCTCGCGCTTCAGGCGTGCCTGTTGCACGGCCCGCCAGTCGTGGTTGGCGCCCCAGACCGCGCCGCAGGCGAAGCGTGGCTCGAAAGCCACGGCACGCGGACAGTAGTAGCCGCCCAGGGAAACCCCGAGCGCGCCGATGCGACGAGGGTCCACCTCGGGGTGTGACTCCAGCCAGTCGACCACCCGGCTCGCCCACACCTCGGTGTCATGCACCGCCGGCATGCCATGCAGGCGCAAGGCCTCGCCGGTCCCCGGCTGGTCGATGAACAGTGCCGACAGGCCGCGCTCGGCGAACTGGCTGCCCATGACGCTCTTCTGCAGCATCTCCTTGGTGCTGTCGAGGCCGTTCATGATCACCACGATGGGCGCCCGGTCTCCGGGGGCAAGGCCCTCGGCGCGAACGTAGAGACCGCTGATGCAGGCCTCGCCATAGGGAATCTCGACCCGCTGGCAGTTCTCGTGGCGCAGCTGGCGGCTCTGCTCGAAGAGTTTGAGCGAACGCTTGTACAGCGCCAGGCGGTGCTCGTAGCCGTGCGCCTGCATGCGCTCGGCGATGGTGTAGTACAGGGCGGCGCGCCCCAGCTTGTAACCCGCGGAACGCTTGCGCCCATGCGCCAGGTCCGCGTCGGCCAGTTCGACCAGCTTGTCGCCGCCGCCCTTCCAGGCCTGGAAAAAAGCCTCGGTGCCGGGGTCATCCCCTGCCCTGGCGACTTCCAGCAGGGGGGCGCACATCGCATCCACCTCCCCGATGTTGCCGCCGTGGGTCAGGGCGATCATCGTCGAGAGGCTCCAGACATAGTTGGTGGGAAAGTACTGAAACATGGGTTCGACCTTTAGCTTGAAATCAGGGATGCCTGGCCACGCGCCGCTGCGGCGCCGGCGCGGCCGGGAGTTGCCGGGGAATCCACACGCCGCCGTCGGCCGCCACGCGCGCCTGCACTGGCGTCAGGCGCTGGCCGACGCAGGGTCCGGCGAAGCAGTGTCCGGCGCGGATGTCGAAGTGCGCGGAATGGGCGAAGCAGACGATGTGCTGGCCATCGCCGGAGAGAAACATGTCCTGCCGGTAGTCCAGCGGGCGATGGTTGTGCGGGCAGTCGTTGAGCCAGACGAACACCTCCTCGCCCTGGCGCACCGCGAATACCCGGTCGTCCCGCCCCTCGCGCAACAGGCCCCGGGCGCCGCCGTCGGGAATGTCCCGGAGCAGGCAGAGCAGTTGTTCATCCGGCATGGCCGCTTCCTCACTCACCCGGCGCCCATTTGTCGATGGCGTCGAAGAGGAAGATCTGCGAGTTGTCCGAGCCGGGGTCCATCGCCCGTGCCGCCCACAGTTCGTCGTGCTGGTCCATGTCGGCGTCCATTTCCATCACGGCGCCAAAGGGGCTGTTGAAGTACCAGAAGTAGTTGCTGCCCATGATGTGCCGCCCCGGCCCCCAGAAGCTGCGATAGCCCTTCTTGACGAAGCGCCAGCCCTGCTGCAGGACCTCGCCGGCCGAGCCCAGGTGGAAGGTGAAGTGGTTGCAGCCGACCATGTGCTCGTTCTGGCTCTGGATCATGAACAGCGTGTGGTGATCCAGGGTGCCGGCCGGGCGCATGAACGGGCCGAGGTGGTTGAAGCGGTCGGTGACCACGAAGCCCAGGCGCCGGTAGAAGGCCTCGGCCTTGTCCACGTCGGAGACGAAATACACCACGTGCGACAGCGAGCGCGGTTCGATATGGGCATCGGGGTCCGCGGCGCAGTCGTTGGGGGCCCGCCCCGGCGCCTGGCCCGGCACGTTGAAGCCCAGGTAGCGCGCCTGGATCGGCTGCCGGCGGGTGACCATGAAAGCCACGCCGAAGCCGCCGTCGTCCAGGCAGTGCAGGCTGCCATCGGCGTCGATGCGCAGCTCCCGGTCACGCCCGAGCTCGTCGCGGATCGCCGCCAGCGTGGCCTCGTCGGCCACGCCATAGACGGTCTCGCGCAGTGAAGGCGAAACCGCCCCCGGCGGCAGCGGTGGCAGGCCGGGCGCATCGCTGCGCCGCACGATGAGGCCGGTGCCATCGAGGGCGACGTAGACGCCGCCGCCCGCCGGGTCGTAGTCCTGCACGCGCAGGCCGTAGTCAACCAGGTACTGGTGGGCGCCCTGGAGGTCTTCGACGCCGAAGACCAGGTATTCAAGACCGA
>Ga0222426_100569_pt1 | contig 21608 bp, 14 predicted proteins | sample 2B50Ametagenome_FD_180087 | JGI IMG/M metagenome (GOLD analysis project Ga0222426, IMG submission 180087) | Enriched microbial communities from leaf-cutter ant dump, University of Wisconsin, Madison, United States - 2B50A (version 2) | ecosystem: Environmental > Terrestrial > Nest > Insects nest...
ACCACCGGGGCCCGCGACGGCGGCACCTCGCGCAGCGACGACGGGCGCCTGGACATCCGCCATTCGCTGCCCGGCACGCCAGGCACCGGCACCAACCCGGAGCAGCTGTTCGCCGCCGGCTGGTCGGCCTGCTTCGAAGGCGCGCTGGGCCTCGCCGCGCGGCGGAAGAAGATCGCCCTGCCGGCGAACCTGGCCATCGACGCCGAGGTGGAGCTGTGCCAGGGCGAGGAAGGCTACTTCCTGCGGGCGCGCCTGCAGGTCAGCCTGCCGGGGCTGGAACGGGACGCCGCCCTGGACCTGATCGAGACGGCCCACCAGACCTGCCCCTACTCGAAGGCCACCCGCGGCAACATCGACGTCGCGCTCTCGCTCGCCTGAGCGAGCCCGCTGCGGCCACGCCAGGCCGGCGTGGCCGCAGCGCCCCGGCGCCGGCGGGCGAACGATACGAAGGTATCGACCGACACCTTCGTGCAATCCCCAGGCCCGCTGCCCTTTGCTCTGATCGATGCCACGGGTTGCGCAGCGCCTCCGCCAGCGGGGCGGGCGCGACCGACAGTGGCCAGGTTCGCGCTTCGCCGAGGGCGAACGATTGCGTCCACGCCCCGGCCCCCACTCAAGGAGATCGACCATGCTCGCAGCATCGCACCCACGGAAGACTCAGCACCTGTTCACCCGTTCGCTCCTGGCCGGCGCCGTCGGCCTGTTCCTGCTCGGCGGCAGCCACGCGCACCTGGCGCCGCTGGCCCTGGTCGCGTCCGCCAACGCCACGGCGAGCGAGGACGACAGCGTACGGCCGTACCGCATCGAGGTGCCCCAGGCGCAACTGGACGACCTGCGCCGGCGCATCGCCGCCACCCGCTGGCCGGACAAGGAAACCGTCGCCGACGCCTCCCAGGGCGTGCAGCTGGCCAGGCTGAAAGCCCTGGTCGACTACTGGGGCAACGGCTACGACTGGCGCAAGGCCGAGGCGAAGCTCAACGCCCTGCCGCAGTTCGTCACCCGCATCGACGGCGTGGACATCCAGTTCATCCACGTGCGCTCCCGCCAGCCCCACGCCATGCCGCTGATCCTCACCCACGGCTGGCCCGGCTCGCCGCTGGAGTTCCTCAAGACCATCGGCCCGCTGACCGACCCCACGGCCTACGGCGGCAAGGCCGAGGACGCCTTCGACGTGGTGATCCCGGCGATCCCCGGGCACGGCTTCTCCGGCAAGCCGACCGAGCTGGGCTGGAACCCCGACCGGGTGGCGCGGGCCTGGGACGTGCTGATGAAGCGCCTGGGCTACCAGCAGTACGTGTCCCAGGGCGGCGACCACGGCTCGGTGATCTCCGATGCCCTGGGCCGCCTGGCGCCGCCCGGGCTGCTGGGCATCCACCTGAACATGCCGGCGACCATCCCGGCCGAACTGGTCAAGCCGATCAACAGCGGCGACCCGGCGCCCGACGGCCTGTCCGGCGACGAGCGCGCCGCCTACCAGGCGCTGAGTACCTTCTTCGGGCGCAACGCCGCCTACGGCGCGATGATGGTGACGCGGCCGCAGACCATCGGCTATTCCCTGGCCGACTCGCCGGCCGGCATGGCCGCCTGGATGTACGAGAAGTTCGCCGCCTGGACCGACAGCGGCGGCGAGCCGGAGCGCGTGCTCAGCCGCGACGAGATGCTCGACGACATCTCCCTCTACTGGCTGACCAACACCGGCGCCTCGTCCTCGCGCTTCTACTGGGAAAACAACAACAACAATTTCAGCGCCGCCGCGCAGAAGACCGCGCAGATCAAGGTGCCGGTGGCCATCAGCGTGTTCCCCGGCGAAATCTACCGCGCGCCGAAGAGCTGGGCGCAGCGCGCCTATCCCTCGCTCGACTACTTCCACGCGGTGGACAAGGGCGGCCACTTCGCCGCCTGGGAGCAACCGCAGCTGTTCAGCGAGGAACTGCGCGAGGCCTTCCGCCCGCAGCGCGCCTCGCTGGCCGAGCGCTAGACCGAAGTCCCGCCGATTCCCGGCACACAGCAAGGGAGAACCCTGATGAATCCGTTCAAGTACAAAGCCCTGGGCGCCCCGGTGCTCGCATTCGCCCTGGCGAACCTCGCCGCCCCCCTGGCCCAGGCTGCCGACGACGCCTTCGGCGCGCTGCGCCACGTCGACGCCGGGCTGCTGAAGGTGGCCTACGCCGAAGCCGGCCCGGCCGACGGCCCGGTGGTCATCCTGCTGCACGGCTGGCCCTACGACATCCATAGCTACAGCGAAGTGGCGCCGCAGCTTGCAGCCAAGGGCTACCACGTGCTCATCCCCTATGCCCGCGGCTATGGCGACACCCGCTTCCTTTCCGCCAAGACGCTGCGCAACGGCGAACCGGCGGCCCTGGCGGTGGACGTCGTCGACTTCATGGATGCGCTGAAGATCAAGCGCGCGGTGCTCGCCGGCTACGACTGGGGCGCGCGCTCGGCCGACATAGTCGCGGCGCTGTGGCCGGAGCGGGTGAAGGCGCTGGTCTCGGTGAGCGGCTACCTGATCGGCAGCCAGGCGGCGGGCAAGGCGCCGCTGCCGCCCAGCGCCGAACTGCAGTGGTGGTACCAGTTCTACTTCGCCACCGAGCGCGGCCGCGAAGGCTACGACAAGTACCGCCACGAGTTCGCCAGGCTGATCTGGCAGCTGGCCTCGCCCAAGTGGAACTTCGACGACGCCACCTTCGAGCGCAGCGCGGCGGCGCTGGACAACCCCGACCAGGGCCCCATCGCCATCCACAACTACCGCTGGCGCCTGGGCCTGGCCGAGGGCGAGGCGCGCTACGCGGAACTGGAGAAGCGCCTGGCGGCCTTCCCCACGATCGGCGTGCCGACCATCACCCTCGAAGGCGACGCCAACGGCGCGCCGCACCCGCCGGCCGAGGCCTACGCCAAGCGCTTCAGCGGCAAGTACGAGTACCGCCTGATCAAGGGCGGCATCGGCCACAACCTGCCGCAGGAGGCGCCCCAGGCCTTCGTCCAGGCGGTGGTCGACGCCGACCACCTGTGAGCGGAGCGCAGCCATGACACCCAGACTCCCCGCACTCGCCGCGACGCTCCTGGCGCTTGCCCTGGCCAGCGGCGCCAACGCCGACCAGCCCCCGGCCGCGGACGCCTCGCCGATCTACGGCGTGCGCATGCCCGAGGGCTACCGCAACTGGCAGCTGGTAGCCCCGGCGCAGGAAGCGGCGCCGCTGAACGAGCTGCGCGCGGTGCTCGGCAACGACATCGCCATGCGGGCCTACCGCGCGGGCAAGCTGCCGTTCCCCGACGGCAGCGTGCTCGCCAAGCTGGCCTGGAAACACGTGCAGTCGCCGGAGTTCGAGCCGGCCTCGATCCCCGGCGCGGCCACCACCGTGCAGTTCATGGTCAAGGACTCGAAGAAGTACGCGGCCACCGGCGGCTGGGGCTTCGCCCGCTTCATCGACGGCAAGCCGGCCGACGAGGCGCAGCACCAGACCTGCTACGCCTGCCACCAGGCGCGGGTGAAGAACCACGACCTGGTGTTCACCCGCTACGCGCCCTAGCGCCGATTCCCCACCACCGGCCGGGGCCGCGCGCCCCGGCCTCATTCCCCTGCAAGGAGAATTCCCGATGAAAACAACTCTCGGTGCCCTGGCCTGCGCCGCCGGCCTGCTCATGGCCGCCGGCGCGTCCGCCGCCGCGAAACCCACCGTGGTGCTGGTCCACGGCGCCTTCGCCGACGCCTCCAGCTGGAACGGCGTGACGCGCATCCTCGAACACGACGGCTACACCGTGGTGGCCGCCGCCAACCCGCTGCGCGGCGTCGCCAGCGACGGCGCCTACGTGGCCAACATCCTCGCCAGCCTGAAGACGCCGGTGGTGCTGGTCGGGCACTCCTACGGCGGCAACGTCATCAGCGCCGCGGCCGGCGACGCCGGCAACGTCAAGGCGCTGGTCTACGTCGCCGCCTTCGCCCCCGCGGCCGGGGAGAGCGCCGCCGACCTGGCCGGCAAGTTCCCCGGCAGCACCCTCGGCCCGACCCTGGCGCCGCCGGTGACGCTCGCCGGCGGCGGCAAGGACCTGTACATCCAGCAGGACAAGTTCCACGACCAGTTTGCCGCCGACGTGCCCGCCGCGGAGGCCAAGCTGATGGCCGCGGCCCAGCGCCCGGTCACCGAGGCCGCGCTGAACGAGAAGGCCGGCGCCGCCGCCTGGCAGCGCATCCCCTCGTGGTTCGTCTACGGGGACCAGGACCGCAATATCCCCCCGCAGGCCCTGGCCTTCATGGCGCAGCGGGCCCACGCCAAGGACGTCGAGGTGGTCTCCGGCGCTTCCCATGTGGTGATGGTCTCGCACCCTGATGCGGTGGCGCGGTCGATCGAGAAGGCTGCTGCTTCGCTCTAGCAAGGCGTGGGGTCGTTGCTGATCGCAGAAAGGTCGCTGGCCGCTCCTTGTTGAGCGGCCAGCGACCTTCGGGGGAGGGGAGCGACGTATCAGGCGCTAGAGCGCCTGCACCGGATTCTTCGCAGCGCCCGGAATGGCCGTGTCTTCGCCACGCGCACGCCACTGGGCCAGGTCGCGGTTCCGCGAGGCGACGGCGCTTTCCCACAGCTGGTAGGCGTCTTCGCCCAGCATCAGGCGCACCGGGGCGGTATCGCTTTCCACCATGTCGATGACCACCTGCATGCCCTTGGCCGGGTCGCCCATCTGCTGGCCGTCCTGCCCGGCGAAGTATTCGTCCAGGCCCGCATCCAGGGGCGCGTAGTCGGCGATCCTGGCGGCGGCCTTCATCGCCGCGGCGCCGGCGAAGCCGGTGCGGAACGCGCCCGGTTCGACCAGCGTGACGCGCACGCCGAAGGGCTTGACCTCGTGGTGCAGGGCTTCGGTGAAGCCTTCCAGGGCGAACTTCGAGGCGTTGTACAGGCCGTTGCCGGGGAAGGCCACCAGGCCGGCGATGCTGGTCAGGTTGAGGATGTGCCCGGACTGGCGAGCGCGCATCTGCGGCAGCACCTCGCGGGACAGCTCGGCGGCGGCGAAGAAGTTCAGCTCCAGGTTGGCGCGCAGCTGCTCGCTGGTGAATTCCTCCAGCGCGCCGTAGGCGCCCGCGCCGGCGATGTTGGCCAGCACGTCGATGCGGCCGAAGCGGTCGTTGGCGGCTTTCAGCGCGGCGGCGCGGGCGCCGGCGTCGGTCACGTCCAGTTGCAGCGCCAGGGCTCGCTCGCCGTGGCCGGCGGCGATTTCCACCAGCGGCTCCAGGCGGCGCGCGGTGATGACGGCGCTGTCGCCCTTGGCCAGCACGGCCTCGGCCAGTGCCTTGCCAAGGCCGGAGGAGGCGCCGGTGATGAACCAGATTTTCATGAGTGTTTCTCCTTGAGGGATGGGATTCAGGCGAAGGCGTCGATGCCGGTCAGCACCTCGGCGGCGCTGCTGTGGAAGCCGAAGCCGGAGTTCAGGGGCGTCTGTTGGTCTTGCACGCTGTTTTCCTCTGTCGATGCGCCTGGCGCCCGGCTGCGCATCACAGCCGGATTTCCACGACTTCGGCGTCGTCGAAGGCGGTGTCTTCACCACGTTCGCGCCAGCTGTTCAGGTCTTCCTGGCGCTTGGCGAGGGTGGCGTCCCAGATCGAGTAGGCGTCCCGGCCCAGCATCAGGCGCACCGGCGGCGCGTCGCTGGCCACCACTTCCAGCATGCGCCGGGCGGCCTTGGCCGGATCGCCCATCTGCTTGCCGGCGGAGGTTTCGAGGTAGGTCTCGAACGGCTCGACCATCGGCCGGTAGGCATCGATGCGCTGCAGCGGACGCATGTTCACGTCGCCGGCGAACTCGGTGCGGAACGCGCCCGGCTCGACCAGGGTGACGTGGATGCCCAGCGGCTTGGCCTCGATGGCCAGCGCTTCGGTCCAGCCCTCGATGGCGAACTTGGCGGCGCAGTAGGGGCCGGCGGCATTCATGGCCACCAGGCCGGCGATGCTGCTCACCGTGAGGATGTTGCCCGAGCCCTGCTTGCGCATCTGCGGCAGCACGGCGCGACTCATTTCGGCGGCGGCGAAGAAGTTCAGCTCCATCTGCTCGCGCAGCTGTTCCAGGCTGAATTCCTCGCAGGCCCCGGCCACGCCGCGCCCGGCCACGTTGGCCAGCACGTCGATGCGGCCGAAGCGCGCCAGGGTGTCGGCCACGGCCTTGTCGCGGGCGGCAGCGTCGGTCACGTCCACGGCCAGGGGCAGCATGCGGTCTTCATGGCCTTGCGCGATGGCTTGCAGGCGCTCCAGGCGGCGGGCGGTGATGGCTACGCAGTCACCGTTGGCGATGACGGCCTCGGCCAGCGACTTGCCGAAACCCGACGAGGCGCCAGTGATCAACCAGACCTTCTTTGCATGGCTCATGAACCTTTCTCCCATATACGTGTTACCGATGGCCATCGTCGCTCCCCTTGGGAGCGACGAGGCGATTTGCGGATACAAAGGTACGTGGGGTCATCCGTACTTGCCATGTCACGGAATACGGTTTTCTTTTTCGATCGTACGGAGTGCCTGTGGGTTCTCTTTGGCGGAGCAGGGGGAGGGAGTGGAGGGGGGCAAGGCGCTGAACGCCTGGCTCCCGGGCTCGTCAGCTGCGGATGAAGGCGAGCAGGTCGGCGTTGATCGTATCGGCTTGTTGGAGGGCCTCAGGCGCAAGGTGGGTGAGATCGAGGTGCTGCAGAAGCGCCTGGAGCAGAACAAGGCGCAGTTGCTGGTGGCCATCGAGGGCATCGAGAGCAAGCCGGAAGGAATGCAGTGCGCAGACAACACCCCGCGGGTGCTGGAGCAGTTGCGCCAAGAGGGTAGTGTGGCAATGCCGGATCGCAGGCAGGCCAAGGCTGGTAGTGCTTCTGTCGAGTGAGCCTTGGGTTTTTTCCTGGAGGGGAGGGGGTGTCCTGAGTGGTGTGTCGGGCAGGTGCCATCCTCCTCTCCCTAACCTCACCCCCCGTCATTCCCGCGAACGCGGGACGCGGCTCCATCGCGAACAGCGCTTGCGCTGGCCCGAAGGGGAATAACCCAGTGACTGCTGGGTTCGCGAGCAAGCTCGCTCCTACGAAGAGCAAAAGCAGCCCTGCTCTGGCTTTTGCTTTTGGACTTCCAGAGAAACATCCGCGCGCACCGGAACGCCCCTTCAGAAGGCCGAACGAAACCGGCGCTCAGGAGGTCATGCGACATGGATGTCGCGAGAGCCCCGCGGGCTACAGGGACGTACCCTCGGGGCGGGCCTCCGTGGCGGGGGAATTCGCGAGGGTAGCCCGGCTCCATCGGGCCCGTATGTCGGGGCAAGCCTTTTTGGTTCCTTTTGTGGCGTTTGACAAAAGGGACTCGCCCGAGGGGGCGAAACAAGAAACCTCCGAGCACTCGGAGCGGCGCGGTACACCGAGCCCCAACCCAAAAAAGTCACTGGGTTATTCCCCTTCGGGCCAGCGCAAGCGCTGTTCGCGATGGAGCCGCGTCCCGCGTTCGCGGGAATGACGGGGTGAGGTTAGGCGTGGAAGGATGGCGCCTGACCGACGCATCGCTCAGGACAGCCCCCTCTCCCGCTTGCGGGAGAGGGCTGGGGAGAGGGCGCTCTTACCCCCAACACCTCAGCCCCCGGTAAACCCCGTTCGCGAGCAAGCTCGCTCCTACCAGTCATGATGGCATCGGCGCACCGGCCCACGGCCCATCCACCTATCCGTCAGTCCTTGCCGATGAGCGAACCCAGCGGCTTGGGCGCATAGAGCGCGCTCTGGAATTGCGGGACGTACTCGTACTTCAGCATCTTTCCGAGCTTCAGCGACTTGATGTAGCTGGAAAGCTCCCCCTCGCCGAGGATCAGCCGCGCCGAATCCCCGTCGCTGCTGGAGGCATGGCTGAGCTGGCGCGACACCGCGTAGCCATAGGTCAGCTCACCTTTCTGGTCGGTATTGGTGAAGCTGCTGGTCACCAGCTCGTCCTTCTGCGAAAGCTTGGCAAGCTTGGCCGCCTGGAACACCACATCCACCTTGCCCGTCCGGCTATCGACGATGTCGTAGGTCACCTTGTGCGCATCCTCTGTGACGTCGATGCCGGTCAGCCACTTCGGCAGGTTGTAGCCAACCACGCCGCGAACCCTCGCGAGCTCGGTGTTCACCGGGAGCTTGAGCACGTACCCCCAATAATCCTTGGACAGCGACTGGCCAACCAGCGTGAGGGGGCCGAGGTTCGAGCTGCCAGGCTTGTTGGTGATGATGGAAAGGGCGACTTCGTTGTAGCTGTCGTTGTCGCAGTAGTGATAGGAGTAGGCGGTGAATGCCACCAGGCCGCGCCCCGGCCAGACCTGCAGGGGCTGCACCTTTTCCAGGACCTTGGCGGGTATCAGTTCCCTCAGTTTGTCGATGTCCGCCGTGTAGACGGCGGTGACCCGGCTGTTCTTGTAGTAGAAGTTCGGCGAGTAGGATTCGAAGCCTATGTCCACCTTCGTCTTGGTCAGCCCCTTGAACCAGCTCAGGTCGACGTCCGGCGCCTCGGCGGCGATCACCGAGAGGGGCGGGTTCGAACGGTAGCGGTCGTACAACCCGCCTTTCACCACAGGCACTTCATGGCCGGCGATGTCGATCATCGTGCTTTCGGTCGCTGGAACCTCGGCCCATGCGGAGGCTGCAAGGGCATTGACGAAAAGTCCGGCTATCGCGGCAACACTTCCGAGTTTCACTGTTCACTCTCTCCAGGGTTAGGCGTGGGGCTTGCGGCACGCTGGCCAGCAGCTTGCCGGCGAACCCTAACCTTTAACTGAACTTCAAGGTCAAGCCCCTGCAATCCCGGGTTCCGAGTGGTTGGCGCGACACGCGAAAACACCCTTGACATTAAAGTTGACTTAAAGGTTACGGTGCGGCAGTCGCCAATCCTGGAGCCTGTGATGACCGCGTTCACTGCGTTGACCCTGCCCAATGGGGCCGTCATTCCCAACCGTCTCGCCAAAGCCGCCATGGAAGAAAACATGGCGGACAAAGACCACGCGCCCTCGGATGCACTGATCCGTCTCTATCGCACCTGGGCCGAAGGCGAGGTCGGCCTGATGATCACCGGCAACGTCATGATCGATCACCGCGCCATGACCGGGCCGGGCGGGGTGGTGCTGGAGTCCGAGCGCTTCGGCGAGCGCTTCCGGGCCTGGGCGCAAGCCGCCCGCTCCCACGGCGGGCAGGTGTGGATGCAGATCAACCATCCAGGCCGGCAGATGCCCGCGGCCCTGAAGCAGGACACCATCGCGCCCTCGGAAGTGCCCATGGACCTGGGCAACTTCTCCAAGCAGTTCATCCCGCCGCGGGCGATGACCGAGGCGGACATCGCTGACGTCAAGGCGCGCTTCGTCAGGACGGCCGTGCTCGCCGAGCGCTTCGGCTTCACCGGCGTGCAGATCCATGCCGCGCACGGCTACCTGATCAGCCAGTTCCTCTCGCCGATCACCAACAAGCGCACGGACCAGTGGGGCGGGGCGCTGGAGAACCGCGCCCGGCTGCTGCTCGACGTGGTCAGGGAAGTCCGCGCGGCGGTGGGCCCCGGGTTCGCCGTGTCGGTGAAGCTCAACTCGGCCGACTTCCAGCGCGGCGGGTTCAGCACGGACGATGCGAAGCAGGTCGTCGCGCTGCTCAACCCGCTGGGCGTGGACCTGATCGAGCTGTCCGGCGGCAGCTACGAAGCGCCGGCGATGCACGGCCAGGCCCGCGACGGCCGCACCCTGGCCCGGGAAGCCTACTTCCTGGAGTTCGCCAAGGACATCTCGTCCGTTGCAAAGATGCCGGTCATGGTCACCGGCGGCGTGCGCCGGCTGCCGGTGGCGGAGCAGGTCCTGGACAGCGGCATCGACATGGTCGGCATGGGCACCGCGCTGGCCATCGACCCCAACCTGCCCAGGGACTGGCGGGCGGGGCAGGCAAGCGCGCCCATGCTCAGGCCCATCACCTGGAAGAACAAGGTGCTGGCGTCGATCGGCTACATGGCGATGGTGAAGCACCAGTTGCGCCGCCTGAGCCTCGGCAAGCTGGCCAACCCGAATGTCGCGCCGGCGCTGGCGCTGCTGGAGCAGCAGCTGGATACGCAGGTTCGCACCTGGCGCTATCGGCGTTGGGTGAGGGGGCTTGCCGGCTGATCATTGGCGGGGAGGGTTGATGCCGTCTTCATCCAGGGGCGTTGGCGGGGCTCAGTATTCAACCGCGTATGAGGATCGTGCGGCATCCTGAATCTCGTTCATCAGGACGCGGCTGGCTTGGGTGATCGCCTTGGTCGGAGGCGTTATGGCGAGTAACGTCATTTCCGGGGGCGCCTCCGCGGTCTGGATGATCCGCAGGGAGCCGGCTCGAAGTTCTTCGCTGCAGGCTATCGCTGGCAGGCAGACGACCCCCAGGCCTGCGATTGCAGCTTCCCGAAGGGCCAGCAGGCTATCGGTGCTGAATGTCGATCCTTTGCTCGTTCCCGAGGCTGCATCGCAAAGCAGCGGCAGGCCGGAAACGGTTGCTGCCTGCCCATGGCCGATGTTCCCGGCCATGGCCGGCGCGGCCATATAGTGGGTGCGCAGGGTGGCCAGGTTGCGCGCTGCCAGCATCGTACTGTCGTGGGGAGGGACTGCCAGGCTGAGGCTGATATCGGTCATCTGGGCGATGGGGTCGTGTTCCGGCCCCAGGTCGAACAGGCCGACGTGGATGCGTGGTTGCTGCGCCAGGAACTTCGCCAGCAAGCGCACGAGCCAGCCTTGCAGGATGCCCGGCGCGGCCAGGCGCACGAAGCCGCTCGCGCTTTTCAATGCCGCCTGAGCGCTATGGGTCGCCGCTTCGGCCGCGGCCAGCATCTCCCGGGCGTGCCTGTAGACCCCTTCGCCAATGCTCGTCAGGGCGAATACACGGTTGCTGCGCTGGACCAGCTGAACGCCCATGCGCCGCTCCAGTTGCTGGAGACGCCGACTCATGGAGGACTTGGAGAGGCCCGATACACGTGCTGCAGCGCTGAAACCGCGCGCCTCCACCAGGCGGGCGAACCAATGCAACTCCAGGAGCAATCCAGGCCAGTCGCTGTCATCCTGCAACGTCAGGTTGCGGCCGATGGAACCTTCCTTCATACCTTTCCCTCATGGTATTGCGATATTTTATGGCGCGTTATCAACCATGAGTCTTTGCCCGGGCGGCGGAAGCTTTTGCCGCGGTGCCCGGTCGACGATATGAACGAGATGCATTAGAGGGCGCGGGCGGCACCATGCTTGGACGCAAACCAGTCACTGCCGATAGGCCACACATCCTGCTGATCGACGACTCCCCCGAGGAGATCCGTCCCTTGCTGCACCTGCTGCATGCGCAGCCCTGGCGCATCTCCGTGGTGACCGAGGCCCAGCAGGGCTACCAGCGGGCCCTGGCGCTGCAGCCGGACCTGGTGCTGCTGGACGTGCGCATGCCGAAGATGAGCGGCTTCTCGGTGTGCCGGCTGCTCCGCGAGGCGCCGGCGACGCGGGACATCCCGGTGATCTTCCTGACCTCCGCGAACGACCTGGAGGAACGCCTGGAAGGGTTCAGCCTGGGCGGGGTGGACTACGTGCTCAAGCCGTTCGAGGCGGAGGAGGTGCTCGCGCGGGTGCGTTTGCACCTGCAACTCACCCGGCGGGCAGCGCCGGCCAGCGAAGAAGGTTCGCCGGCCTCGGGGGACGAGATTCTTCTGCGTGCGGTGCTGCGCTACATCGACGAGAACCTGGCGCAGCTGCCGGGGCTGGCGGAGATCGCCAGGAGCGTGGGCACCCATGAGAAGCGCCTGTCGGCGATCTTTCGCCGGCACCTGGGCTGCACGGTCTTCGCCCACGTGCGCCAGGCGCGCCTGCGCAAGGCGCAGGAACTGCTGGCCGGCAGCCGCATGAGCGTGCAGGACATCGCCGACCTGGTGGGCTTCAGCAGCGCCTGCAACTTCACCACGGCGTTCCGCGAGCAGCAGGGCGTGACCCCCAGCGAATTCCGCCAGCAGGCCTTGGCCGGCTCCGGCCGCTAGCCGCTGGCGGCGGCCTCCGGCTGCGCCATAAAAAAGCCATCATTGTCCTTCGCCGCAAAATTTCCGTCCTGCCTGGCAAAAATCCGTCGTTTGGAGAGTGGGAATACTTCAGGGGCCAAATATCCGTCAGACCCGCTGCTGCAACGGATGCTAATTAGAACCCCCTGGAGTCTGTCCCTTGACGCATTTCCTGCATGCGGCTTCCGAGCGCTTCGGCCGCGCCCTGCTGCCCATGGCCATCGCCCTGGCCGGCACGCTGACCGTCCCCCAAGCGTTGGCCGAGAGCCTGCCCAGCGCCGGCCAGTTGCTCAACGAGCAGCAACGCACCCAACCCCCGCGACCGCAGTCCACCCAGCCGCCGGCGGGGCTCGAACTGCCGGTGGAAACCAGGCGCCCCGGTGATGCCGGCCTGCGCGTGCGCCTGAATGCGATCCGCTTCAGCGGTGACACCGACCTGGCCAGCGCGGAAAACCTGCAACAGCTGCTGCAGCCGATGCTCGGCAAGACCCTCGACCACGCCGGCCTGCAGCAACTGGTGGACAGCCTCACGCGCTACCTGCGTGGCCGCGGCTATGTGCTGGCCAGGGCCTATCTGCCGCGCCAGGACCTGACCGAGGGCAACCTGGAGATCGCCCTGATCAAGGGGCGCCTGGAGTCCGGCGCCGCGCGCATCCAGGTCGGCGGCAACACCCGCAGCAGCCCGCGACGCCTGGCCGACATGGCCGGCGCGGCGCTGCCCGAGGGCAAGGTGCTGCAGGCTGAAGACCTCGAGCGCGCGCTGCTGCTGATCAATGACCAGCCGGGCATCAGCGCCCACGCCGCGCTGGAGCGCGGCGCGGAGCCGGGCAGCAGCCGCCTGCTGATCGACGCCAGGCAGGGCCCGCTGGTCAGTGGCGCGGTGTCGCTCGACAACTATGGCAACCGCAGCACCGGAATCGCCCGGGCCAATGCCCAGCTCAGCCTCAATGACCCGCTGGCGATCGGCGACCAACTGAACCTGGGCGTCAGCAAGACCACCGGCAGCGACATCTTCGGCGCCGGGTACAGCCTGCCGCTGAACGCCTCCGGCCTGCGCCTGCAACTGGGGACCTCGTACCTGCGCTACGACGTCGACCAGGACAAGTACCGCGTGCTGGACCTGCGCGGCACGGCCAGCACCGGCTCCATCGGCCTGAGCTACCCGCTGCTGCGTTCGCGCCTGCAGAACCTCTACCTCTCCGGCACCTACGAGCACAAGAACCTCAAGGACCGGGCCCTGGGCGCCAACCTGCGCGACCGCAGCCTGGACAACTTCACCTTCGCCCTGAACGGCAACCGCTTCGATAGCTTCGCCGGCGGCGGCGTCAGCGATGCCGGCGTGGCGCTCACCCTCGGCAAGCTGGACCTCTCGGGCAACCGCGACGACGCGTTCGCCGACAGCCGCAGCGCCAGGAGCGACGGCCACTTCGAGAAACTCGACCTGCGCCTGTCGCGCCTGCAGAGCCTGGGCGCGGGCAGCGACTGGAACCTGTACGCCGGGATGTCGGCGCAATGGTCGGACCAGAACCTCGACTCGGCGGAGAAGTTCCTGCTCGGCGGCCCCGCCGGCGTGCGCGCCTACCCGGTCGGCGAGGCGGCCGGCGACGAGGGCTGGCTGGGCACCCTGGAGCTGCGCCGCAACCTCCCCATCGGCCTGCCGAACGCCAAGCTGGAGGGCCTCGGCTTCTTCGACAGCGGGCGGGTCTGGCTGCACCAGGACACCTGGCCGGGCTCCACCGTCACCGCCACCGGGCGCAACCGCTACGACCTGAATGCCCTGGGCCTTGGCGCCAACCTCTGGGTCGGCCAATGGAGCCTGCACGCCGCCGTGGCCCGCACCCTGGGCGACAACCCCGGGCGCAGCCTTTCCGGCCAGGACGCCGACGGCCGCGCCAGCGACTGGCGCGGCTGGATCCAGGCCTCGCTGGCGTTCTGATCATCGCCCCACCGGGTATCGAAGAGACAAAGTAGGAGCACGCCATGAGCGCTTCGTTGAACCATGTATACCGTCTGGTCTGGAGCGACACCGCCCAGGCCTATGTCGCCGTTGCCGAAAACTCCACCGCCCGCGGCAAGCGCGGCGGGGTGGTCGGTATCCTTGCCGCCCTCGGCCTGCTCGGCGGTGGCATGGCCCAGGCCGCCGACCTTCCCACGGGCGGCAGCATAGTCGCCGGCGCCGGCAGCATCAGCCAGTCCGGCGCACAGATGACCATCCAGCAGAACAGCAACCGCCTGGTGACCAACTGGAACAGCTTCGACGTCGGCGCCGATGCCCGCGTGCAGTTCCAGCAGCCCGGCCGCGACAGCGTCGCGCTCAACCGGGTGGTCGGCGGCGGCAACGCCAGCCAGATCCTCGGCAAGCTCGACGCCAACGGCCAGGTCTGGCTGCTCAACCCCAACGGCGTGGTGATCGGCCAGGGTGCCCAGGTGAATGTCGGAGGCCTGGTGGCATCGTCGCTGAACATCAGCGACGCCGACTTCATGGCCGGCAAGACCCGCCTCGGCGGCGGCAGCGGCGCGGGCGCGGTGGTCAACCAGGGGAGCATCAAGACCGCCGATGGCGGCGTGGTCGCCCTGATCGGCCCGCAGGTGCGCAACAGCGGCAGCATCGAGACGCCCTCGGGCAGCAGCGTGCTGGCCGCAGGCGAGCAGGTCAGCCTGGATTTCACCGGCGACGGGCTGGTGAGCGTCAATGTCGACCGCGGCGTGCTCGACGCCCTGGTGCGCAACGACGGGCGCATCAGCGCCGACGGCGGCTCGGTGGTGCTCAGCGCCCGCTCGGCGGACGCGGCGATCAGCAGCGTGGTCAACAACTCCGGGGTGATCGAGGCCCATGGCCTGGTGGCGCGCAACGGCCGCATCCTCCTCGACGGCGATGGCGACAGCGGCCTGACCCAGGTGGCGGGAACCCTGGATGCATCCTCCAGCCAGGGCGCGGGCGGTTCGCTGGTGGTCACCGGCAACCGCGTCGAGCTGGCCCAGGGCGCCCGGCTGGACGCCAGCGGCAGCAGCGGCGGTGGTGACATCAAGGTTGGCGGCGGCTGGCAGGGGCAGGACGCCAGCGTGCGCAATGCGCAGCAGGTGAGCGTGGCCAGTGGCGCGGAGCTGCGCGCCGACGCCACCGTGCAGGGCGACGGCGGCCAGGTGGTGGCCTGGTCCGACGGCGACAACAGCTTCGCCGGGAGCATCTCGGTTCGGGGCGGCGCGCAGGGCGGTGACGGTGGCAAGGCGGAAGTCTCGGGCAAGCAGACCCTGAGCTACGCCGGCGTGGCCGATGCACGCGCGGCCAAGGGCCGCACCGGCGACCTGCTGCTGGACCCGACCAACATCACCGTCTCCGGTGGCAGCGGCAGCAGCGGCAACTGGAGCAGCGGCAGCGGCAACGTCACGGTCTACGAACAGACCCTGGAGGCCCAGGGCGCCAACGTACTGATGACCGCCACCGGCGCCATCACCTTCGGCGACCTCACCCAGAACGGCGGCGACGGCACCATCAGCATGCAGGACAACGTCAGTCTGCGTGTGGAGGCGGGCAACAGCAGCAACAGCAACAGTTCCATCACCTTCGCCAACCCCAACAACACCATCGAGGTGTTCGGCACCGGCAGCCTGTACTTCCAGTCCGGCGGCACCGGCACCGGCAGCATCAGCAACGTCGCCAACCTGATCGCCCATGGCGCCGGCGACAACCCCGCGGTGAGCGCGCTGCCGGTCCACAACGTCAACTCCGCCGGCAGCGGCACGCCGGGGGCGGGCTCCATCACCCTGCTGGGCGCCGACGGCCTGACCATCGCCGGCGCGCTGACCACCAATGGCGGCTACGTGCGCCTGTCCAGCGACTCCGACACGGGCGGCAAGGGCGCGCTGACCATCAATACGCCGATCAGCACCAACGGCGGCAACCTCTACCTGTCCTTCGGCACCACCAACTACGCCGAAAGCATCGCCACGCTCAACAGCGACATCACCCTGGGCGCCGGCCGCCTCTACTTCGGCGACGCCATGGGCAGCCTGGGGATGGGCGGCTCCACCGGCGAGAAGCGCCTGGCCGGCAAGCTCAGCCTGAGCGGCGACGTCAACTTCAGCACGCCGCTGACCATGCTCGGCGGCGCCTCGATCTACACCGACGGCGACATCAACTTCACCAGCAACGTGAACCTGCAGACCGGCGACAAGGCCCTGACCCTGCGCGCGGAGAACATCGACTTCAGCCAGGCCACCCTGCAGAACATCAACACCGCGAGCATCGTCCTGGAGCCCTGGGACATCGGCACCGACATCGCCCTCGACGGCACCGACGGCATCGCCTCGGCCACCACCTTCACCCAGCTGACCGGCATCAGGAACCTGACCATCGGCCGCGCCGACGGCACCGGCACCACCACGGTGAACAGCAGCGGCTTCAGCTTCGACGCCAACAACAACCTGACCCTGCTCAACGGCAACCTGGTGGTCAACGGCGCCCTGGAGAATACCTCCAGCACCGGCCACGCCATCGTCAGCGCCGGCGTGGGCGACGTGCAGATCAACGGCGGCGGGAGCATTTCCGCCCATGGCAGCGGCGACGCGGTGGTTGCCGCGGCGGCGCGCAACTTCATCAACAACGCCGGCGCCAACGCGCTGCTGACCAGCAACAGCAACGGCCGCTGGCTGACCTATTCCAGCGACCCGCGCGACGACCTGCGCGGCGGCCTGGACGTGGACTTCAAGCAGTACAACGCCAACTACGGCGACCCTTCGCTGGTGGTGGCGCAGAGCAGCGGCAACGGCCACCTGTACAGCGTGGCGCCGACCGTGGACGTAAAACTGGTGGGCACGGTGGAGAAGACCTACGACGGCAACGACAGCGCGGCGGCCGGCACCACCAACCTGTCGATGGCCAACTTCGACGTGAACACCGACCCGGCCGCGCCGGGGGCCACCAACGGCGCCATCGACGGCGACGACATCCAACTGATCGTCAGCGGCTGGGGCTCGGCCCGCTACGACGACAAGAACGCCGGCAGCGGCAAGACCGTCACGGTGGACGGCGTGGCCCTGGGCACGGCGAGCAACCAGACGCTCAACGCTGGCAAGAGCGTGGCGGTCTACGGCTACCAGCTGTCGTCCGGCTCGGTGAGCGGCGATGTCGGCGTGGTCGACAAGAAGGTCCTGACCGCCACCGCCGACGTGGCCGACAAGGTCTACGACGGCAATACCAATGCCCAACTGAGCAACCTGAACCTGGTGGGTGTGGTGGCTGGCGACGAGGGCCAGGTAGCGAGCACGGGCTCCACCGGTAGTTTCGCTGACAAGAACGCCGGTAGCGACAAGTCGGTCACTGGCAGCGGCATCGGCCTGACCGGCGCCGAGGCGGGCAACTACAGCTTCGACACCGCGGCCCAGATCGGTACCGCCGACATCGCCCGCAAGGTGCTGACCGCGACTGCCGATGTGGCCGACAAAGTGTATGACGGCAACACCAATGCCCAGCTGAGCAACGTGAATCTGGTGGGCGTGGTGGCTGGCGACGAAGGCCAGGTGGTGAGCACCGGCGTTACTGGCACCTTCTCCGACAAGAACGCCGGTAGCGACAAGTCGGTGAACGGTAGCGGCGTCGGGCTGAGCGGCGCCGAGGCGGGCAACTACAGCTTCGATACCGCAGCCCAGATCGGCACCGCTGACATCACCCGCAAGGTACTGACCGCGACGGCCGACGTGGCCGACAAAGTCTACGACGGCAATACCAACGCCCAGCTGAGCAATGTGAATCTGGTGGGTGTGGTGGCGGGCGACGAAGGCGAGGTGGCCGGTAGCGGCAGCGGCAGCTTCGTCGACAAGAACGCTGGCAGCGACAAGGCGGTGAGCGGCAGCGGCGTCATCCTGTCCGGTAGCGAGGCGGGCAACTATAGCTTCGATGGGACCGCGCAGATCGGCACGGCCGACATTGCCCGCAAGGCGCTGACCGCCACCGCTGACGTGGCGGACAAAGTGTATGACGGCAACACCAGTGCTCAACTGAGCAATGTGAGTCTGGTCGGTGTGGTGGCGGGTGACGAAGGCGAGGTGGTGAGCACCGGTGCCATCGGTAGCTTCGTCGACAAGAATGCCGGCAACGACAAGTCGGTAAGCGGCAGCGGTATCGGCCTGACCGGCGCCGAAGCCAACAACTACAGCTTCGACACCAGCGCCGCGATCGGCACGGCCGATATCACTCGCAAGGTTCTGACTGCGACGGCCGATGTGGCTGACAAGGTGTACGATGGCAACGCCAATGCCCAGCTGAACAATGTGAGCCTGGTGGGTGTGGTCGCAGGTGATGAAGGCCAGGTAGCGAGCACGGGGGCTACCGGTAGCTTCGCCGACAAGAACGCCGGCAGCGACAAGTCGGTGAGCGGCAGCGGCATCGGCCTGACTGGCGCCGAAGCCAATAACTACAGCTTCGATACTGCGGCCCAGGTCGGCACCGCCGACATCACCCGCAAAGTGCTGACGGCCACCGCCGATGTAGCCGACAAGGTCTACGACGGTAGCACCGACGCCCAGCTGAGCAATGTGAATCTGGTGGGCGTGATCGCGGGCGACGAGGGCGAAGTGGTGAGCACGGGCGTGACCGGCAGCTTCGCCGACAAGAACGCTGGTGCCGACAAGTCGGTCACTGGCAGCGGCATCGGCCTCTCCGGCACCGAGGCGGGCAACTACAGCTTCGACACCGCAGCGCAGATCGGCACGGCCGATATCACTCGCAAGATGCTGACCGCAACCGCCAACGTGGCCGACAAGGTGTACGACGGCAATACCGACGCCCAGCTGAGCGATATCGCCCTGGTCGGCGTGGTGGCCGGTGACGAAGGCAAGGTGGCCGGTAATGGCAGCGGCAGCTTCGTCGACAGGAACGCTGGCAACGACAAGTCGGTGAGCGGCAGCAATGTCGCCCTGTCCGGCGATGAAGCCAGCAACTACAGCTTCGATACCGGCGCCCGGATCGGCACCGCCGACATCACCCGCAAGGTGCTGACCGCGACGGCCGACGTGGCCGACAAGGTGTACGACGGCAACACCAACACCCAGCTGAGCAACGTCAACCTGGTGGGTGTGGTGGCTGGCGATGAAGGCCAGGTAGCGAGCACCGGCGTGACCGGCAGTTTCGCCGACAAGAACGCCGGCACCGACAAGTCGGTGAGCGGTAGCGGTATCGGCCTGACCGGCGCCGAGGCGGGCAACTACAGCTTCGACACCGCCGCCCAGATCGGCACCGCCGACATCGACCGCAAGGTACTGACCGCGACTGCCGACGTGGCCGACAAGGTGTACGACGGCAATACCAACGCCCAACTGAGCAATATCGGCCTGGTCGGCGTGGTTGCTGGTGACGAAGACAAGGTGGCCGGTAGCGGCAGCGGCAGCTTCGCCGACAAGAATGCCGGCAGCGACAAGTCGGTGAGCGGCAGTGGCGTTGCCCTGTCCGGCGACGAGGCGGGCAACTACAGCTTCGACACCACCGCCCAGATTGGCACGGCCGATATCACCCGCAAGGCGCTGACCGCGACGGCTGATGTGGCCGACAAGGTCTATGACGGCAGCACCGACGCCCAGCTGAGCAACGTCAATCTGGTCGGTGTGGTCGCCGGCGATGAAGGCCAAGTAGTGAGCACGGGCGTGACCGGCAGCTTCGCTGACAAGAATGCCGGCAACGACAAGTCGGTGAGCGGCAGCGGTATCGGCCTGACCGGTGCCGAAGCCAATAACTACAGCTTCGACACCGCCGCCCAGATTGGCACCGCCGACATCAACCGCAAGGTGCTGACCGCTACTGCCGACGTGACCGACAAGGTCTATGACGGCAACACCAATGCCCAACTGAGCAACGTGAACCTGGTAGGCGTGGTCGCGGGCGACGAGGGCGCAGTGGTGGGGACCGGCTCCACCGGCAGCTTCGCCGACAGGAACGCCGGCAACGACAAGGCGGTGAGTGGCAGTGGCATCGCCCTGTCCGGCTCCGAAGCGGGTAACTACAGCTTCGACACCACGGCCCAGATCGGCGCCGCCGACATCTCTCGCAAGGTACTGACCGGCACTGCCGATGTGGCCGACAAGGTGTACGACGGCACCACCAACGCGCAACTGGGCAATATCGGCCTGGTCGGCGTGGTCGCCGGTGACGAAGGCAAGGTGGCCGGTAGCGGCGCCGGCAGCTTCGCCGACAAGAACGCTGGCAGCGACAAGTCGGTGAGCGGCAGTGGCGTTGCCCTGTCCGGCGCCGAAGCAGGCAACTACAGCTTCGACACCACCGCCCGGATCGGCACCGCCGACATCACCCGCAAGGTGCTGACCGGCACGGCCGACGTGGCCGACAAGGTGTATGACGGCAATACCAACGCGCAACTGACCAACGTCGGCCTGGTGGGCGTGGTGGCCGGCGACGAGGGCAGGGTGGTTGGCATCGGCAGCACCGGCAGCTTCGTCGACAAGAACGCCGGCAACGACAAGTCGGTGAGCGGCAGCGGCATCAGCCTGGCCGGCGCCGAGGCGGGCAACTACAGCTTCGACACCGGCGCCACGGTTGGCACGGCCGATATCGCCCGGAAGACCCTGGGCGGCACCCTGCTGGTCGGCGACAAGACCTACGACGGCAGCACCCGGGCTCCGGTACAGGGCGTCGAGCTGAGCGGCGTGGTCGCCGGGGACGATGTCCGCGCCACGGCCAACGGGCTCTATGCCACGCCGTCGGCGGGGCAGGGCAAGGCGGTCAGCGCCGTCGACCTGCTTCTGGCGGGCGGCGACGCCGGCAACTACCGGATCGATCCGGCGCAACTGCAGGGCACCGGGAGCATCGAGGCGTCGCTGTACAACCCGGTGGGCCTGATCAACGAACCCAAGGGCGCGAACGCCACGGCGGTGGCCGTGGAGCAGCAGTCCCAGCGCGTGCAGGTGACGGCGCCGACCGACTCGCTGCCGCAGGCCAGCACCCAGCTGTTCAGCGACGCTTCCCGGCAGGCCGCGGCGCCAGCCGACATCCCTGTCGGCAGCGAACTGCTGCTGCAGGACGCGGTGCTCAGCGGCGGCGGTCGCCAGAGCCTGATGCTGGACGACGCGCCGGCAGAATTGGCGCAGGTCAACACCCTGGCGTTGTTCCGCGTGGATGTTGGCAGCGAGCCGTCCGGCAAGGGACTGTTCCGGGCCACCGACCTGGGCAACAGCATCACCCTGGAGCCCGTCAGCGCGGCACGGCAGCAGGCGCCTGACCTGGGGCAGGAGACTGGCCAGTGGGCCAGCGGCGCGGTGGCTCGTGCCAATGGCGAACTGCTTCCGCTCAAGGTGGCGCTGGTCAAGGACGGCACCTTGCGCGTGGCAGTGCGCGGCCTGGACGACGATGACTCGGACGAGGACCTGGCCAGCTTCGGCCTGGCGCTGGCCAAGCAGCGCCTCGGGGTGACGGTGCCGGGCGTGCGGGCGGTAGTCATCGAGCGGGTCGCGGGCTCGGCCTGGCGAGGTTCGGCGAGCGGCATCCAACTGGTCTCTCGCTGACCTCCGTCGCCGGCCTCCCGGGCTGGGGACGATCCGGAGACACCTCGCTGCCGGCCATCGAGGGGTCTTCCCGTTCCCATCCGGCGCAACCACAGGTTGCGCCGGGCGGGAC
>Ga0222426_100577_pt1 | contig 21454 bp, 15 predicted proteins | sample 2B50Ametagenome_FD_180087 | JGI IMG/M metagenome (GOLD analysis project Ga0222426, IMG submission 180087) | Enriched microbial communities from leaf-cutter ant dump, University of Wisconsin, Madison, United States - 2B50A (version 2) | ecosystem: Environmental > Terrestrial > Nest > Insects nest...
TCAACCTCAACCCCATCGCCAACGAATCCTACTTCGCCGCGGTGAAGGTCAAGCCCGGCCTGGACCTGTCGCGCGTCGCGGCGCTGGCCGAACTCGACGAGGACGAGCTGTACCTGCTCAACCCGGCCTTCAAGCGCCGCATCACCATGGACGGCCCGCAGCAGCTGCTGGTGCCCAAGGAGAAGGTGGAACGCCTCAAGGCCGGCCTCGCCACCCTGCAGCCCCAGGACCTGGTGAGCTGGAAGCAGTACAAGGTGCGCCGCGGCGACAGCCTGCGCAGCATCGCGGCCAAGCACGGCATCAGCGTGGCCGAGCTCAAGAGCAGCAACCGCCTGAGCTCCAACCGCGTGCGCAACGGCCAGGCGCTGCTGATCCCGGCCAAGGGCAGCCGCATGCCGGAACTGGAGCCCGCGCGCCAAGTGGCCAAGGCCGGCGCGACCAAGGCGCCCAGCCTGGCCAACGCCACCCGCAGCTACAAGGTCAAGAGCGGCGACAACCTCTGGCAGATCGCCCGCGCCACCGGCGTCGGCGTCGACGACCTGAAGCGCTGGAACGGCCTGGACGGCCACGGCGTCAAGCCCGGCCAGGTGCTCAAGCTGCAAGGCACCACCCAGCTGGCATCGCGCAGCGGCGCCAGCGGCAAGGCCAAGCAGCAGCAACAGCAGGAAGCGGCGACCTACTACAAGGTCAAGCAGGGCGATTCCATGTACCTGATCGCCAAGCGCTTCAACGTCGAGATGCAGCACATCAAGCGCTGGAACCCGCGCAGCAGCGCCCATGCACTCAAGCCTGGGCAGACGTTGACGCTTTATCTCGATACCGCGAGTCGTTGATTTCCCGTCCGGCCCAGCCATGGCGTTGGCGGCAGGCGCGGTGTAGCGGCGTATAACCGCGAACGGTTATACGCCCTACGCCCCTTGCGATGCTCTTCGTAGGATCGAGGGGGACGCCTAGTTCTTGCTCGCGAACCGCATGGCACCGCGTTTGTTCGCGAGCAAGCTCGCTCCTACGAGAATCGTTGCCAACCGGTGATGCAGGAGCGGACTCCGTCCGCGATTGCCGATCCGTTGCAGCAAACCCCGCGGTGGCGCTGAAACCCCGCCGGCGCTCCCCGCCCCCGGCAACTTTTTCCCCGAAAGCACGGCCTAAGCATCCGGCCCGAGCTTTTTCCCCGCAATACAAGCTGTTACCGTGGCCCTCTCGGGACGCCCGTGCAAACGCCGGCGCGCCGTCGCCCGCCGCGCCGTGCGTCCGCTGCCGCCCCTTGCACGGGACGGGCCCCAACCAGTACAAACGATGCCAGCCCGAACGCACCTACGAGCAGACCATGCCCAGAATGCCGACCAGCGCCCCCCGCCCCGCACCCGCGCCCACCACCGGATCGGCGGCGGAGCGCCGTCGATGAAGCTCCGCGCCCTCCTCCTGCTCAGCCTGCTCGGCCTGGGCGCCGGCCTGCAGGCCGCGCCGCAACATGCCATCACCCTCTACGACGAGGCGCCGAAATACCCGGCCGGCTACCGCCACTTCGACTTCGTCAACCCCGACGCCCCCAAGGGCGGCACCCTGCGGCTCTCCGACACCGGCGGCTTCGACAGCCTCAACCCGTTCATCCCCAAGGGCAACCCGGCCTCGCAGATCAGCCTGGTCTATGACACCCTGACCTTCCACTCCCTCGACGAGCCCTTCACCGAATACGGCCTGCTCGCCGAGAAGATCGAGAAGGACCCCGAGCAGCGCTTCGTGCGCTTCTACCTGCGTCCCCAGGCGCGCTTCAACGACGGCACCCCGGTCACCGCCGACGACGTGGTCTTCACCTTCGAAACGCTGATCAAGCAGGGCGACCCGATGTACCGCAACTACTACGCGGACGTCGACAAGGTGGTGGCCGAGGACAAGCTGCGCGTGCGCTTCGACTTCAAGCGCCCGGGCAACCGCGAGCTGCCGCTGATCCTCGGCCAGTTGCAGATCCTGCCCAAGCACTGGTGGGCCAGCCGCGACTTCGCCAAGACCAGCCTGGAGCCGCCGCTGGGCAGCGGCCCCTACCGCGTCGCCAAGGTCGACCCGGGCCGCTCGATCCGCTACGAGCGGGTCAAGGACTACTGGGCCAAAGACCTGCCGGTGAACCGCGGCTTCAACAACTTCGACGCCGTGGTGGTGGACTCCTACCGCGACCTGACCGTGGCCCTGGAAGCCTTCAAGGCCGGGCAGTTCGACTTCAACGAGGAGCGCATCGCGAAGAACTGGGCCACCGCCTACGACTCGCCGGCGATACGCGACGGCCGCATCGTCCGCCAGGAGCTGCACAACGACAACCCCTGGGGCATGCAGGGCTTCGCCTTCAACATCCGCCGCCCGGTGTTCCAGGACGTGCGGGTGCGCGAGGCCATCAGCCTGCTGTTCGACTTCGAGTGGACCAACAAGCAGCTGTTCTTCGGCTCCTACAAGCGCGACCGCAGCTACTTCGAGAACTCCGAGATGGCCGCCCACGAGCTGCCCGACGCGCAGGAGCTGGCGATCCTCGAACCGCTGCGCGGCAAGTTGCCGCCGCAGGTCTTCGACAGCGTCTACGAGCCGCCGGTCAGCGACGGCAGCGGCATCATCCGCGAGCAGAAGCGCAAGGCCTACAAGCTGCTGCTGGAGGCCGGCTACAAGATCGTCGACGACCGCATGGTCGGCCCCGACGGCAAGCCACTGAGCTTCGAGTTCATGCTGGTGCAGGCCGACTTCCTGCGCGTGCTGCTGCCCTACAAGCGCAACCTCGCCGAGCTGGGCATCGACATGCAGATCCGCGTGGTGGACATCTCGCAGTACATCAACCGCCTGCGCTCGCGGGACTTCGACATGATGGTCGCCAGCTGGCCGCAGTCCAACTCGCCGGGCAACGAGCAGCGCGAGTTCTGGCATTCGGCCAGCGCCGACAACCCCGGCAGCCGCAACTTCATCGGCCTGCGCGACCCGGCCATCGACGCACTGGTGGACAGCCTGATCAAGGCCGACTCGCGCGACTCCCTGGTGCGCCACGCCCGCGCCCTGGACCGCGCCCTGCAGTGGGGCCACTACGTGGTGCCCAACTGGTACCTGGACACCTGGCGCCTGGCCTACTGGAACCGCATCGCCCACCCCGCGAAGCTGCCGCCCTACAGCTACGCGCTGATGACCTGGTGGCAGGCCCGCGACAAGGCCGAGCCGACCCAGGCCGCGGCCCAGGCGCAGGAGACCCGCTGATGCTCGCCTACATCCTGCGCCGCCTGCTGCTGATCGTGCCGACGCTGTTCGGCATCCTGCTGATCAACTTCATCATCATCCAGGCCGCCCCCGGCGGGCCGGTGGACCAGATGATCGCCAAGCTCGAAGGCGTCAACGCCGCCGCCGGCGGGGCCACCGGGCGCATCGCCGGCTCCGGCGGCGAGCTGGCCTCCTCCGGCGGCTCGCACTACCGCGGCGGCCAGGGCCTGGACCCGGAGCTGGTGAAGGAGATCGAGCGCATGTACGGCTTCGACAAGCCGGCGCCCGAACGCTTCTGGATCATGCTCAAGAACTACGTGCACCTGGACTTCGGCAGCAGCTTCTTCCGCGACGCCAAGGTCACCGACCTGATCATCGAGAAGCTGCCGGTGTCCATCTCCCTGGGGCTGTGGAGCACCCTGATCATGTACCTGGTGTCCATCCCCCTGGGCATCGCCAAGGCAGTGCGCAACGGCAGCCAGTTCGACATCTGGACCAGTTCGGCGATCATCATCGGCTACGCCATCCCCGCCTTCCTCTTCGCCATCCTGCTGGTGGTGCTGTTCGCCGGCGGCAGCTACTGGGACTGGTTCCCGCTACGCGGGCTGACCTCCAACGACTTCGACGAACTCAGCACCTTCGGCAAGGTCAAGGACTACTTCTGGCACCTGGCCCTGCCGATCACCGCCCTGGTCATCGGCAACTTCGCCACCATCACCCTGCTGACCAAGAACAGCTTCCTCGACGAGATCGGCAAGCAGTACGTGGTCACCGCCCGCGCCAAGGGCCTGACCGAGCGCCAGGTGCTCTACGGCCACGTGTTCCGCAACGCCATGCTGCTGATTATCGCCGGCCTGCCCTCGGCGCTGCTGGGGGTGTTCTTCACCGGCTCGCTGCTGATCGAGGTGATCTTCTCCCTCGACGGCCTGGGCCTGCTCAGCTTCGAGTCGGCGCTCAACCGCGACTACCCGGTGGTGTTCGGCACCCTGTTCATCTTCACCCTGTTCGGTCTGATCATGAAGCTGGTCAGCGACGTCCTCTACACCCTCGTCGATCCGCGCATCGACTTCGAGAACCGGGAGTGATCCGATGCGCCTGTCCCCGATGAACCAGCGCCGCTGGGCGCGCTTCAAGGCCAACAAGCGCGGCTGGTGGTCGCTGTGGCTGTTCCTCGCGCTGTTCGTGCTGAGCCTGGGCGCCGAGCTGATCGCCAACGACAGGCCGCTGGCGGTGCACTACGACGGCCAGTGGTACTTCCCGGTGCTCAAGCGCTACCCGGAGACCGTGTTCGGCGGCGAATTCCCCCTGGAAGGCAACTACAAGGCGCCCTACATGCGCCAGCAGTTCGCCGAGAAGGACGCCTGGGTGCTCTGGCCGCCGATCACCTACAGCTACGACAGCATCAACTACGACCTGCGCGTACCGGTGCCCTCGGCGCCGAGCCGGGAGAACCTGCTGGGCACCGACGATCAGGCCCGCGACGTGCTGGCGCGGGTGATCTACGGCTTCCGCATCTCGGTGCTGTTCGCCCTGGTGCTGACCCTGCTCAGCTCGCTGATCGGCGTGCTGGTCGGCGCCCTGCAGGGCTTCTACGGCGGCTGGGTCGACCTGCTCGGCCAGCGCTTCCTGGAAATCTGGTCGGGCCTGCCGGTGCTCTACCTGCTGATCATCCTCGCCAGCTTCGTGCAGCCGAACTTCTGGTGGCTGCTGGGCATCATGCTGCTGTTCTCCTGGATGAGCCTGGTGGACGTGGTGCGCGCCGAGTTCCTCCGCGGCCGCAACCTGGAATACGTGCGCGCGGCCCGCGCCCTGGGCATGAAGAACGGCAAGATCATGTTCCGCCACATCCTGCCCAACGCGATGATCTCCACCCTGACCTTCATGCCCTTCATCCTCACCGGCGCCATCGCCACCCTGACCTCCCTGGACTTCCTCGGCTTCGGCCTGCCGGCCGGCTCGCCGTCCCTCGGCGAGCTGGTCGCCCAGGGCAAGTCCAACCTGCAGGCGCCGTGGCTGGGGATCAGCGCCTTCGTGGTGCTGGCGCTGATGCTCAGCCTGCTGGTGTTCATCGGCGAGGCCGCCCGCGATGCCTTCGACCCGAGGAAGTGAGATGAGCCAGAGCGCCCAAGACAACCTGGTGGAAATCCGCGACCTTTGCGTCGACTTCGCCTGCGGCGAGGAATGCGTCCACGCCGTGGACAAGGTCAGCTTCGACATCCGCCGCGGCGAGACCCTGGCCCTGGTCGGCGAAAGCGGCTCGGGCAAGTCGGTCACCGCCCTTTCCCTCCTGCGCCTGCTGCCCTACCCCACGGCCAGCCATCCCGGCGGCAGCGTCCGCTATGCCGGGCTGGACCTGCTGAAGGCGCCGGAACGCAAGCTGCGCGGCATCCGCGGCAACCGCATCGCCATGGTCTTCCAGGAGCCCATGACCTCGCTGAACCCGCTGCACACCGTGGAGAAGCAGATCGGCGAAGTGCTCGCCCTGCACAAGGGCCTGCAAGGCCAGGCGGCGCGCGCGCGCACCCTCGAACTGCTCGACCTGGTCGGCATCCCCGACCCGGCCACGCGGCTGAAGTCCTACCCCCACGAGCTGTCCGGCGGCCAGCGCCAGCGGGTGATGATCGCCATGGCCCTGGCCAACGAGCCGGAACTGCTGATCGCCGACGAGCCGACCACGGCGCTGGACGTCACCGTGCAGCTGAAAATCCTCGACCTGCTGGCCGAACTGCAGGCGCGCCTGGGCATGGCCCTGCTGCTGATCACCCACGACCTCAACCTGGTGCGGCGCATCGCCCACCGCGTGTGCGTGATGCAGAAGGGCAAGATCGTCGAGCAGGCCGACTGCGAGCAACTGTTCGAGGCCCCGCAGCACCCCTACACCCGCGAGCTGCTCGGCGCCGAACCCAGCGGCGCGCCGGCGGCCAACCCGCCGGGCGAGGAACTGCTGAGCGTGCAGGACCTGCGCGTCTGGTTCCCGATCAAGAAGGGCGTGTTCCGCCGCACCGTCGCCCACATCAAGGCGGTGGACGGCATCGACTTCAGCCTGCCCCGCGGGCAGACCCTGGGCATCGTCGGCGAAAGCGGCTCGGGCAAGTCCACCCTGGGCCTGGCCATCCTGCGGCTGATCGACAGCCGCGGCGGCATCCGCTTCGAGGGCAACGCCCTGGACGCCATGAACCAGGCCGAGGTGCGCCCGCTGCGCCGCGAGATGCAGGTGGTCTTCCAGGACCCGTACGGCAGCCTCAGCCCGCGCCTGTCGGTGGGCCAGATCGTCGGCGAGGGCCTGGAGATCCACGGCATCTGCGACGAGAAGGAACAGCAGCAGCGGATCATCGACGCGCTGCTGGAAGTCGGCCTGGACCCGCAGGCGCGCCATCGCTACCCCCACGAATTCTCCGGCGGCCAGCGCCAGCGCATCGCCATCGCCCGCGCCCTGGTGCTCAAGCCGGCGCTGATCCTGCTGGACGAGCCGACCTCGGCGCTGGACCGCTCGGTGCAGCGCCAGGTGGTCGACCTGCTGCGCCAGCTGCAGGCCAAGTACAACCTCACCTACCTGTTCATCAGCCACGACCTCGCGGTGGTCAAGGCCCTGAGCCATCAGCTGCTGGTGATCCGCCAGGGCAAGGTGGTCGAAGGCGGCCCGGCGCAGGAAATCTTCAGCGCGCCGCAGCATCCCTACACGCAGCAATTGCTGGAAGCCGCCTTCATGGCCCCGGCGGCTGCGCTTGAAGAATGACCTGCAAGGAAGGAACGAACATGGGTTTTCTAGCCGGTAAACGCGCGCTGATCGTCGGTGTGGCCAGCAAGCTGTCCATCGCCTCGGGCATCGCCGAGACGATGCACCGCGAAGGCGCGCAGCTCGCCTTCACCTACCAGAACGATAAGCTCAAGGGCCGCGTCGAGGAATTCGCCGCCGGCTGGGGCTCCAGCGCCGAGCTGTGCTTCCCCTGCGACGTCGCCAACGACGCCGACATCGAGGCGGTGTTCCGCGAGCTGGGCAAACAGTGGGACGGCCTGGACATCATCGTCCACTCGGTGGGCTTCGCCCCGGGCGACCAGCTGGACGGCGACTTCACCAGCGTCACCAGCCGCGACGGCTTCCGCATCGCCCACGACATCAGCGCCTACAGCTTCGTCGCCCTGGCCAAGGCCGGCCGCGAAATGATGAAAGGCCGCAACGGCAGCCTGCTGACACTCACCTACCTGGGCGCCGAGCGCACCATGCCCAACTACAACGTGATGGGCATGGCCAAGGCCAGCCTGGAAGCCGGCGTGCGCTACCTGGCCGGCAGCCTGGGCCCGGAGGGCACGCGGGTCAACGCGGTGTCCGCCGGCCCGATCCGCACCCTGGCCGCCTCCGGCATCAAGAGCTTCCGCAAGATGCTCGCCGCCAACGAACGCCAGACCCCGCTGCGGCGCAACGTGACCATCGAAGAAGTCGGCAACGCCGCGGCCTTCCTCTGCTCCGACCTGGCCAGCGGCATCAGCGGCGAAATCCTCTACGTCGACGGCGGCTTCAACACCACGGCGATGGGGCCGCTGGAAGACAGCTGAGCAGACGGGCGGGGCGATGGGTATCGCTTCGCTCAACCCATCCTACGGGGGGAACGCCATGCCTCCCAGCAAACTGTAGGAGCGGGCCCTGCCCGCGATTCGCGCGCAGGGCGCGCTCCTACAGGGGAATGGCACAGGTGGGGCAGCGTAGGAGCGGATCTCATCCGCGAATCGCGCCGGAACCTCCGGCTATCGCGGACGGAGTCCGCTCCTACGGGGAATACGGTGCCTACCGGTGGCAACTGTCTCGCAGGTTGCACCGAGTGCTCTTCGTAGGAGCGAGCTTGCTCGCGAACCAACTCCGCTGCGGGGCTCATTCGCGAGCAAGCTCGTTCCTACCAGAAGCCGTGCCCGCTCGCATGCTAGTCGCGCACAGTCATCCGCCGCCCCATCACGCAAAGAAAAACGCCGCACCCGGTCACCCGGATGCGGCGTTTTCATTCGATCGCGGCGCGTGGCGCGCGGATCAATCCTCGCGGTAGCGGCGCAGGCGCAGGGCCTTGCCGGCGACGCGGGTGTCCTTGAGCTTGCCGAGCAGGCGCTCCAGGCCGTCTTCGGGCAGTTCGATCAGGCTGAAGGTCTCGCGGATCTGGATGCGGCCGATGGCCTCGCGGGACAGGCCGCCCTCGTTGAGGATGGCACCCAGCAGGTTCTTCGCCGCCACGCCGTCGCGCGCGCCCAGGGCGGTGCGGCAGCGGGCCTTGCCTTCGGCCGGGGCGGCCATCGGGCGGCGCTCGCCGGAACGTTCGCCACGGTCACTGCGCTCACCGCGATCGCCACGCTCGTAGCGTTCGCTGCGCTCGCGCGGGGCGGCCGGGGTCAGCGGCTGCTCGCGGCGCACCGACTCCAGGTCCAGGGCCTTGCCTTCGGTGAGCTTGGCCAGCAGCACCGCGGACAGGGTTTCGGCATCGGTGCCCAGGCGGCGGCACAGCTCGTCGCGCACGGCGCCACGGCTGGCGACAGCGGTTTCCAGCAGCGGCTGCAGGCTGGCGGCCAGGCGCGCCAGGCGTGCTTCCAGCACGGTGTCGGCGTCGGGCAGGCGCACTTCGCCGACCTTCTGCCCGGTGACGCGCTCGATCACCTGCAGCATGCGGCGCTCGCGCGGGGTCACCAGCAGCAGCGCGCGGCCTTCGCGGCCGGCGCGGCCGGTACGGCCGATGCGGTGCACGTAGGACTCGGGGTCGTACGGCATGTCGATGTTCAGCACGTGGGTGATGCGCGCCACGTCCAGGCCGCGGGCGGCCACGTCGGTGGCGATGACGATGTCCAGCGAGCCGTCCTTGAGCGACTCGATGACGCGCTCGCGCTGGGCCTGCGGGATATCGCCGTTCAGCGCGGCGGCGCGGTAGCCCTGGCGCTCGAGCAGCTCGGCGATGTCCAAGGTGGCCTGCTTGGTGCGCACGAAGCCGATCAGCGCGTCGAACTGCTCGACTTCCAGCAGGCGCAGGATGGAGGCGGCCTTCTGGTCGGCATGGACCATCAGATGGACCTGCTCGATGCGCGCCACGGTCTGGGTCTTGGCGGCGATGCGGACGTGCTTGGGTTCTTTCAGGTGGCGTTCGGCGATGCTGCGGATCGAGGCCGGCAGGGTCGCGGAGAACAGCACGGTCTGGCGGCTGGCCGGCATGGCCTCGAAGATCACTTCCAGGTCGTCCATGAAGCCGAGCTTGAGCATCTCGTCGGCCTCGTCGAGGACCAGGCGCTCGACGGTGCCCAGCAGGTTCTCGTCGCGGCGCAGGTGGTCGCACAGGCGGCCGGGGGTGGCCACCAGCACCTGGGCGCCCTGGCGCAGGGCCTTGAGCTGCGGGCCCATGGGCGCGCCGCCGTAGACGGCGACCACGCCGACGCCCGGCATCTGCTTGGAGTAGGTTTCGCAGGCGGTGGCCACCTGCAGGGCCAGTTCGCGGGTCGGCACCAGGATCAGCACCTGGGGTTCGCGGCGCGAGGCCTCGATCTTCGACAGCAGCGGCAGGGCGAAGGCGGCGGTCTTGCCGGTGCCGGTCTGGGCCTGGCCGATCATGTCGTGGCCTTCGAGGATCACCGGGATCGACTGGGCCTGGATGGGCGACGGCTCTTCGTAGCCGACCGCGGCGATGGCGGCGAGAATATTGGGATGAATGCCGAGCGCGGCGAAGCCGCCGGTTTCCTGGGTCATGGGTTTTGCCTCTAAATACATCCGCAAAGACCCAATGGCCGAGCTGCGCATGCCCTGTACGACAGTAGAAGTCACCCAGGCAGCTGGAAGCGGGGATTTGCGAACTGAACTGTTGGAAGAATACGTCAAGGAAGTCCGCGGATGCGGTAGCACAGACGGAGCGCGAAGCGCCGAAGGGTGCGGTCCCGAACGGGGCCGTGATAGGCCGGCGCGCATCATACCGGAAAAACGCCGCCGATGTGCGGCTTTTCCACTACCGCTGGCCGAATGGTCAAGACTTGCACAGTCGGCCTCCTGCCGTCTATACCGAGCAGGGCCACCTGCCAGGAGCACGCGCCGTGAACCCTACCAGCGAACCCCGCGTCACCGTCACGCGCCGCGGCCACCTCCTGCTGCTGGGCCTCAACCGGCCGCAGAAGCGCAACGCCTTCGACCAGCGCATGCTCGACGAACTGATGCTGGCCCTGGGCGACTACGAGCGCGACGACGACCTGCGTTGCGCACTGCTCGTCGCCCACGGCGAGCACTTCAGCGCCGGCCTCGACCTGGCCGACGTCAGCCAGCGCCTGCACGACGGCTGGCAGTTGCCGGCCGGCGCCGTCGACCCCTGGGGCACTCTCGGCGGGCCGCGGCTGAGCAAGCCGCTGATGGTCGCCGTGCAGGGCTACTGCTACACCATCGGCATCGAGCTGATGCTGGCGGCGGACATCTGCCTGTGCGCCAGCACCGCCCGCTTCGCCCAGATGGAAGTGCGCCGCGGCCTGCTGCCCCTGGGCGGCGCCACCCTGCGCCTGCCGCAGGTGGCCGGCTGGGGCAACGCCATGCGCTGGCTGCTCAGCGGCGACGAGTTCGATGCCCACGAAGCCTGGCGCCTGGGCCTGGTGCAGGAAATCCACCCGCCGGAAGAACTGCTGCCCGAAGCCCTGAAGCTGGCCGCGCGCATCGCCCGCCGGGCGCCCCTGGCCGTGCGCGCCACCCTGGCCTCGGCGCGGCGCGCCCAGGAACAGGGAACGGCGCAGGCCATCCGCGAGTTGCCGCAACAATTCAAGACCCTGCTGGCCAGCGAGGATGCCCGCGAAGGCCTGCAGTCGCTGCTGGAAAGACGCGAAGGCAACTTCTCCGGCAACTAGCCCCGGCGCCCCGCCCCCGCCCTTCGCGACGACGCCCGCGCGCGCCTTCGCCGCACCCCGGCAAAGCGCTATATCGAAAGTATTAAATCGCCCCGCGAAGGCCGCCAATCGCCTTGAAAGCACCGGTGAATCGCCAGGGCGAAAACGACCAAACGACTATCTACAAGAGGCAATTTCGCCCTCCCGACAAAGCACGAAGACTGTGCCGGAAATCAGGAGAGGCGCTCTTCCCGCTGGCGGATCGAGGCTTCCCCTGAAACACCAGAGCCCGTCAGGGAGGAGCCCAACAAGATGTCTGGTCCCATTCGTGTATTCGCATTGTCTCTTCTGGTCGTTGCCATGTCGCTGCAAGGGTGCAGCAGCAAGGGCGGCCATCACAGCAGTGTCGCCAGCTCCGGAAACGGTTCCGGCCAGGGCGCCGGCGACGGTGGCTCGGGTAGCGGTGGCGATGGCAGCGGTTCCGGCGGTACTGGCGGCAGCGGTGGCGACGGCGGCAACAATGGCGGTGATGGCGGCAACAACGGCGGCAGCACCACCTCCAGCACCACCAGCACCATTCTCAGCAACACCGGCGAAGCGGTCAGCGCCCTGGGCAACACCGTCAATGGCGTCGGCGGCGTGGTCAAGGGCATTGACCTGCCGGTGGTCGGCAGCGGCGTGAGCGAAGGCGCCGGCAACGTCATCCAGGACGTCGGCCAGGGCGTGAACAGCCTGGGCAGCGGTATCACCAACGGCATCGGCCAGCTCGGCAGCAATCCCAATGCCCTGGGCACCACGGTCGCCGGCGCCACCGGCACGGTGAGCAGCGTCGGCAACGCGGTCAGCGACCTGGGCGGAACCGTCGCCGCGGTGGGCGCCAACACCCCGCTGAAACCGGTGACCGCCACCCTGGGCGGCGTGGTCGATGGCGTCGGCGGGCAGATCAGCATGCTCGGCGACTCCCTCAGCGGCGCCGTCACCAGCGGCCCGCTCAGCCCGCTGACCAAGCAGCTCAGCGCCACCACCGCCGGCCTGGTCGGCCAGGTCGAGGGCGTGACCCAGCAGGTCGGCGCCACCACCGGCCTGGGCGCGCCGGTGAACAACCTGGTGACCACGGTCGGCGGCCTGGTGGGCCAGGTCGGCACCCAGCTCGGCAGCGCCACGCCGGTCCTCGCGCCGGTGGGCAGCGTCGTGACCAACGTCGGCGAGGCCGTGAGCGCGACGGGCGGCCTGGTCAACGCACAGGCCGGCAGCAGCCCCAGCAACCCGATCGGCGGGCTGCTCTCGGGCGTCACCGGCGCCCTGGGCGGCGCCACCGGCAGCAGCAACCCGGTCGGCAGCCTGCTCTCCGGCGTTACCGGCACCCTGAGCGGCGCTACCGGTAGCAGCAACCCGGTCGGTGGTCTGCTCTCCGGCGTTACCGGCACCCTGAGCGGCGTCACTGGTGGCAGCAGCCCGGTCAGCGGCCTGCTCTCCGGCGTCACCGGCACCCTGGGTGGCGTCACCAGCAGCGTCGGCAGCAACGGCCTGGCCAGCAACGGCGGCCTGCTCGGCGGCACCCTGGGCACCGTGGGTGGCCTGCTCGGCGGCGTGACCGGCAGCCTGGGCGGCAAGTCCGGAAACTGACGGCAAGCCCGCCAAAGCGAACGGCGAAGGATCGGCAACGGCCCTTCGCCCTTTCATTTAACGGCTTCAGGGAGAAGCCATGCGCAAGCTGACCGTAGTAACGCTGTTGTTAGCCAGCCCCCTCGCCTGGGCCGACCGCCCCATCCAACTGCCCGGTTCCGACATCGAACAGAGCCTGCCCAGGCCCAACCTGCCCGGCGGCGACGTGCGCCCGCAGGCGCCACGGGTCAGCACCCCGGCGGCCGCGCAGCCGCAACAGTTGCTCGAACGGCGCATCCGCCTGCGGCGCATCGAAGTCGCCGGCGGCGGCCACTACCCCATCGCCACCTGGAAGCCCCTGCTGGAGCCGCTGACCCGCCGCGAGATCAAGATCGGCGAACTGGTGGCGGCGGCCAAGGCCATCACCCGGCGCTACCAGGACGACGGCTTCGTCATTTCCTTCGCCTACGTGCCCAACCAGGATTTCCGCGGCGGCGTCGGGCGCATCATGCTGATCGAGGGCCACCTGAGCGAGGTGCGCAGCGCCGGCGACCTGGGCGTGCACCAGGCCCGCGTGGCGCGCTGGATCGAGCGCCTGAAGGCCGAGCGGCCGCTGAGCCGCGCCAGCTTCGAGCGCTTCAGCGTGCTGATGAGCCGGGTTCCCGGCCTGCAGATGGACATGGTCCTCAACCCGCCGACCACCACCGACGGCGGCGCCGTGCTGGAAATGCTCGGCAAGCACGAGATGGTCACCACCGGCGCCGACTTCGACTCGCGCCACGGCAACCCGCGCGGGCTGTTCAACGCCACCCTGGCCTCGCTGCTGGGCCGCGGCGAGCAACTGCAGTTCAGCTACCTCTACCCGCCCGGCGACGACAAAGAGCACTACCGCGCCTGGAACTACAGCCAGTTGCTGGGCGACAACGGCCTGCAACTGATGGCCGGCTACAGCCACTACAACGCCAGCCTGGAAGACCGCGTGGTGATCGGCCCGCTGCAGTATGCGCGCAAGCGCGAGAACGAACGGGCAAGCGCCGGCCTGGGCATCCCCGTGCTGCTGCGCCGCAACCTCACCTGGGACGTCAACCTGCGCGCCTACACGGTCGACGACAGCAGCCGCTACGACCTGCTGGCGCCGGCCACGCCCTACAGCGTGAAGCTGCGCAGCAAGTTGCGCGTGGTGGGCGTCGACACCCTGGTCCAGCAGTTCGCCGAGAAGCAGGCGCGCGCCGGCAGCCTGGCCGTCTACAAGGGCCTGAACGCCTTCGACGCGCAGAGCACCGCGCCGGCGAAGAAGGACTTCACCCGCGTGCTCGGCTTCGGCGCCCAGCAGAACCAGTTCGGCGAACGCATGCAGGGCGTGGCCAACGTCAGCTTCCAGTGGGCCCACGACAGCCTGCCGGACTCCGAGCAGATCACCTACGGCGGCGCCAACTTCGGCCGCGGCTATCCGGACGACCAGGCCACCGGCGACAAGGGCTGGGGCGCCTCCTACGAGGTGAACTACTCGTTCCTCTGGCAGAACAAGTGGATGAACCAGTTGCAGCCCTACCTGGTGGTGGACGGCGCGCGCACCCACTACAACGCCAACGGCCAGCCCGGCGCCAAGCTCGGCTCCGGCGCCGTCGGGGTGCGCTTCTCCAACCGCAAGCAGTACGTGCTGGGAATGGAAGTGGCCAAGCCGTTCGCCGACCGCGCCATCGACAACGACGAGCGCAGCCCGCGGCTCAACCTGACGCTCAGCTACCAACTCCCCTGAACGGGCGCCCCGCCGCTACTGCGCGGGGCGTAGCGCGTCGATATAGACGCCCAGGTCGTAGCCCAGGTCGCCCTGCAGGGCCTTGGCGCGCTTCTTCAGCCCGCGCGGCTCCAGGCTCTGCTCGACGTCGGCGGGCACGAAGACGATCACGTTGCCCTCCGGCACCGGGCATTCCAGGTAGTGGCGGTGGAAGCGCCCGCGCAGCAGGGCCGCGCCCAGCGGCCGGCCGTCGTCGGTGCTCCACTGGTTGATGATCAGCCAGCCGCCGGGGCGCAGCTTGTCGCGGCAGGCGCCGAGGAAGTCCCAGCCCAGGTGCGCCGGCGCCGGCCCGGTGTCGGTATAGAGGTCGAGGAAGATCAGGTCGGCCGGCTCGCAGTTGTCCAGCTCCTCCACCGCATCGCCGATGCGCAACCGCAGGCGCGGCTCGTCCACCAGGCCCAGATGCTCGCGGGCCAGGCGCGGAATCGCCGGACGCAGCTCGACGGCCTCCGCCTCGTCCAGCGCCAGGTGCTTCAGGCAGGCCTGGGTCAGGCTGCCGGCGCCGAAACCGAGGAACAGCGCGCGGCGCGGCGCGGGATGGCACAGCGCGCCCAGCAGCATGGCGCGGGAATAGTCGTACTCCAGCCAGGCCGGATCGCCGATGCGCACGCAGCTCTGCTCCACCTCCTCGCCGAACTCCAGGTAGCGATAGCCACCCTGCTCCACCACGCGGATCACCCCGTAGGCGTCGCGCTCCTCGGCTATCAGCAAATCCTCGCTCATGCCCGGCGCCCCTGGCCATGGCGGCGGGCGCCAGCGCGCGGCCGGCGATGCGGAAGGGTATTGGAAGGCAGGCTCTGGTACACGCGGGCTCTCCGCAGGGCAAGGACGGCGACGGCCGCGGGCTCATGGAAAGGCGAAGGATACCAGCCCCGCCGCGCTGAAGGTGGCCCCGCCCGGTGTTACCATGGGCGACTATCCGCCATTGCCCCGCGAGCCCCCGATGAGCCAGACCTGGAGCCCCGACAGCTGGAGAAGCCGCCCCATCCAGCAGCAACCCGTCTACCCCGACGCCGCGCGCCTGCAGCAGGTCGAGCAGAGCCTCGCCAGCTATCCGCCGCTGGTGTTCGCCGGCGAGGCCCGCGAGTTGCGCCGGCAGTTCGCCGAGGTCACCGCCGGGCGCGCCTTCCTGCTGCAGGGCGGCGACTGCGCCGAGAGCTTCGCCGAGTTCTCCGCGGCGAAGATCCGCGACACCTTCAAGGTGCTGCTGCAGATGGCGGTGGTCATGACCTTCGCCGCCGGTTGCCCGGTGGTGAAGGTCGGGCGCATGGCCGGGCAGTTCGCCAAGCCGCGCTCCTCCGGCGAGGAAACCGTGGGCGACCTGACCCTGCCGGCCTACCGCGGCGACATCGTCAACGGCATCGGCTTCGACGAGGCCAACCGCGTGCCGGACCCGCAGCGCCTGCTGCAGGCCTACCACCAGTCCACCGCCACCCTCAACCTGCTGCGCGCCTTCGCCCAGGGCGGCTTCGCCGACCTCCACGAAGTACACCAGTGGAACCTCGACTTCATCGCCAACTCGGCCCTGGCGGAAAAATACAGCCAGCTCGCCGGGCGCATCGACGAAACCCTCGCCTTCATGCGCGCCTGCGGCCTGGACACGGCGCCGCAACTGCGCGAGGTGAGCTTCTTCACCGCCCACGAGGCGCTGCTGCTGAACTACGAGGAAGCCTTCATCCGCCGCGACAGCCTGACCGGCGGCTGGTACGACTGCTCGGCGCACATGCTCTGGATCGGCGACCGCACCCGCCAGCTGGACGGCGCCCACGTCGAGATGCTGCGCGGGGTGGGCAACCCCATCGGCGTCAAGGTCGGGCCGAGCATGGGCGACGAGGAGCTGATCCGCCTGATCGACATCCTCAACCCGGACAACGACCCCGGCCGCCTCAACCTGATCGTGCGCATGGGCGCCGACAAGGTCGGCGACGGCCTGCCGCGGCTGATCCGCACCGTGCAGCGCGAAGGCCGCCAGGTGCTGTGGAGCTGCGACCCGATGCACGGCAACACCATCAAGGCCTCCAGCGGCTACAAGACCCGCGACTTCGCGCGCATCCTCGCCGAGGTGCGGCAGTTCTTCGAGGTGCACAAGGCCGAAGGCAGCCACGCCGGCGGCATCCACATCGAGATGACCGGGCAGAACGTCACCGAGTGCATCGGCGGCGCGCGGCCGATCACCGAGGCCGGGCTCAGCGACCGCTACCACACCCACTGCGACCCGCGGCTGAACGCCGACCAGTCGCTGGAGCTGGCCTTCCTCATCGCCGAGACACTGAAGCAGGCGCGGCGCTGAAACCGACGAACGGCGGGTGCTGGTTCAGACCCGCAGGTCCATCCCCTCGCTGAGGAAGCGCGGGGCGATGTAGCGGTCGTAGTGGGCCTCGGAAAGCAGGAAGAACTCGCGGTCGATGGCGTCGCGCAGCTCCGGCAGCGGCCGCTCGCGGAACTCCGGCAGCAGGGCCACGCCGTAGGCATCGAGGTTCTGGATCAGCCGCGAGCCGCGGGCGATCAGTTGGTAGGCCCAGCAGTACGGCGACTGCTCGGGGACGAAGCGGATCTGCCGCTGCTCCAGCTGGGCGCGCAGGCGCGGCGCGTCGAACACCTCCAGCTTGGCCACCATCACCTGCACCAGCAGCACCTCCAGGCGCTTCCACACCGCGCGCTTCTCCTCCTCGCCGTACAGGTTCCAGTTCACCACCTCGTGGTGGAAGCGCTTGCAGCCGCGGCACACGAGGTCGCCGTAGACGGTGGAACAGAGGCCGACACAGGGGGTCTTGATGCGCTGAGAGGACATGGCGGAACGGCTTCGGGACAACGGGGGACGGGCGTCATCTTAGCCCTTTGTCTAGGCAAGATCACCTTCCGCATCGGCGCAATGGCGCTTACTTTCAGCAATGAATTCCAGTAGAATCGGCCCGCCTTTCACAAGGCGCAATGCCCGTTCGAAGCTGTTTTCAAAGCGTCACGAAGCACAGATTCCGGCGGCCTCGCGGCCTGGGCGCCTCCCTCAAGCGCCCAGTCCCCCTCGTCCCAGGCCCTCCGGCGTAAAACTTTGAAAACAGCTTCTGTCTGGAGGCTGCCGGTGCCGTCGTAGGTCCGTGGATTACCGTCCACCATGCCTGACGAATGGATCGGCGAGGTCTCCTGGATACGCGTCCCACGGGACCACTGATGAGGGAAATACTGTGCTTGAAGCCTACCGCAAACACGTAGAAGAGCGTGCCGCCCAGGGTATCGTGCCCCAGCCGCTGAACGCCGAACAGACCGCAGGTCTGGTCGAACTCCTGAAAAACCCGCCGGCCGGCGAAGAAGAATTCCTCCTCGACCTGATCACCAACCGCGTCCCGCCGGGCGTCGACGAAGCCGCCTACGTCAAGGCCGGCTACCTGTCCGCCGTGGTCAAGGGCGAAGCCGCTTCGCCGCTGATCGACCGCAAGCGCGCCCTCGAACTGCTCGGCACCATGCAGGGCGGCTACAACATCGCCACCCTGGTCGAAGCCCTCGACGACGCCGAACTGGCCGAAGTCGCCGCCGCGCAACTGAAGCACACCCTGCTGATGTTCGACGCCTTCCACGACGTTTCCGAACGCGCCAAGAAGGGCAACGCCGCCGCCAAGGCCGTGCTGCAATCCTGGGCCGACGGCGAGTGGTTCCAGGCCCGCCCGGCGCTGGCCGAGAAGATCACCCTGACCGTGTTCAAGGTGCCCGGCGAAACCAACACCGACGACCTGTCCCCGGCGCCCGACGCCTGGTCGCGCCCGGACATCCCGCTGCACGCCCTGGCCATGCTGAAGATGGCCCGCGACGGCATCGAGCCGGTCCAGCCGGGCTCCGTCGGCCCGCTGAAGCAGATCGAAGCGGTCAAGGCCAAGGGCTTCCCGGTCGCCTACGTCGGCGACGTGGTCGGCACCGGCTCCTCGCGTAAATCCGCCACCAACTCGGTGCTGTGGTTCTTCGGCGACGACATCCCCTACGTGCCGAACAAGCGCGCTGGCGGCTTCTGCTTCGGCACCAAGATCGCCCCGATCTTCTACAACACCATGGAAGACGCCGGCGCCCTGCCGATCGAGTTCGACTGCACCAACCTGGCCATGGGCGACGTCATCGACGTGTACCCGTACGAAGGCAAGGTCACCCGCCACGACAGCGGCGAAGTGGTCACCACCTTCGAGCTGAAGACCCCCGTGCTGCTGGACGAAGTCCGCGCCGGCGGCCGTATCCCGCTGATCGTCGGCCGTGGCCTGACCGAGAAGGCCCGCGCCGAACTGGGCCTGGCCCCGTCCGACCTGTTCAAGAAGCCGGAATCCCCCGCCGACACCGGCAAGGGCTTCACCCTGGCGCAGAAGATGGTCGGTCGCGCCTGCGGCCTGCCGGAAGGCAAAGGCGTGCGTCCGGGCACCTACTGCGAACCGAAGATGACCACCGTCGGTTCCCAGGACACCACCGGCCCGATGACCCGCGACGAGCTGAAGGACCTGGCCTGCCTGGGCTTCTCCGCCGACCTGGTGATGCAGTCCTTCTGCCACACCGCGGCCTATCCGAAGCCGATCGACGTCAAGACCCACCACACCCTGCCGGACTTCATCATGACCCGCGGCGGCGTGTCCCTGCGTCCGGGCGACGGCATCATCCACAGCTGGCTGAACCGCATGCTGCTGCCCGACACCGTCGGCACCGGCGGCGACTCGCACACCCGCTTCCCGATCGGCATCAGCTTCCCTGCAGGTTCCGGCCTGGTGGCCTTCGCCGCTGCCACTGGCGTCATGCCGCTGGACATGCCGGAATCGGTACTGGTGCGCTTCAAGGGCAAGCTGCAACCGGGCATCACCCTGCGTGACCTGGTCCATGCGATCCCCTACTACGCCATCCAGGCCGGCCTGCTGACCGTCGAGAAGAAAGGCAAGAAGAACATCTTCTCCGGCCGCATCCTCGAGATCGAAGGTCTGAACGATCTGACCGTCGAGCAAGCCTTCGAGCTGTCCGACGCCTCGGCCGAACGCTCCGCCGCCGGTTGCACCATCAAGCTGCCGGAAGAGGCCATCGCCGAATACCTGAAGTCGAACATCACCCTGCTGCGCTGGATGATCGGCGAAGGCTACGGCGACGCCCGCACCCTGGAGCGCCGCGCGAAAGCGATGGAAGCCTGGCTGGCCAACCCGCAACTGCTGGAAGCCGACAAGGACGCCGAATACGCCGCGGTCATCGAGATCGACCTGGCCGACGTCAAAGAGCCGGTGCTCTGCGCCCCGAACGATCCGGACGACGCCCGCCTGCTGTCCAGCGTGCAAGGCCGCAAGATCGACGAGGTGTTCATCGGTTCGTGCATGACCAACATCGGTCACTTCCGCGCCGCCGGCAAGCTGCTGGACAAGGTCAAGGGCGGCATTCCGACCCGTCTGTGGCTGGCCCCGCCGACCAAGATGGACGCCCACCAGCTGACCGAGGAAGGCTACTACGGCATCTACGGCAAGGCTGGCGCGCGCATGGAAATGCCGGGCTGCTCGCTGTGCATGGGTAACCAGGCGCGCGTACAGACCGGTTCCACCGTGGTCTCCACCTCGACCCGTAACTTCCCGAACCGCCTGGGCGATTCCACCGACGTGTTCCTGGCGTCGGCGGAGCTGGCCGCTGTGGCTTCGATCATCGGCAAGCTGCCGACCGTCGAGGAGTACATGGCCTACGCGAAGGATATCGACAGCATGTCTGCCGATATCTACCGCTACCTGAGCTTCGACCAGATCGCCGAGTTCAAGGAAGCTGCTGCGAACGCCAAGATTCCGGTCGTTCAAGCCTAAGCCTTTCGGCGTGAGGAAAGCCCTGCCGGTGTGGTGGGGCTTTCAAAGGAATGCCGTTTCTTCCCCTGGGAGAAACGGCATTTTTCATTTGGGATGGGGGTATGGATTTGCTTGCTTGCGGGGCTTGGTCCCTCGCACCCAACCTCCCCCCCGTCATTCCCGCGAACGCGGGAACCCAGAGACGTCTTGTTTGGGTGTAACGCGCCGCACCGAGTCTGCGGAGATTTTTTGTTTCGCCCCCTCGGGCGAGTCCCTTTTGTCAAACGGTGGAAGGCCACCCCCGCAAAAAGGAACCAAAAAGGCTTGCCCCGCATACGGGCCCGATGAAGCCGGGCTACCCTCGCGAATTCCCCCGCCACGGAGGCCCGCCCCGAGGATACGTCCCTGTAGCCCACGGGGCTCTCGCGACATCCATGTCGCATGACCTCCTGAGCGCCGGTTTCGCTCGGCCTTCTGAAGGGGCACTCCGGTGTGCTCGGATATTTCTCTGGAAATCCCAAGAGCAAACGCGCTTTTGCTTTTGCTTTTGCTTTTCGTAGGAGCGAGCTTGCTCGCGAACCGCCCGTCACTGGATTCCCGCATTCGCGGGAATGACGGGGTGAGGTGAGTTGCTTCAGGATGACTCTGGAGTTTCCGGCGACTCCGAACAGCCCCCTCTCCCGCTTGCGGGAGAGGGTTGGGGTGAGGGCGCTCTTAACCCCAACACCTCCACCCCCAGCAAACCCCATTCACACCCCCCAAGCATCCGATTCCCCTTGCACCCCAGCGCCACCCGCTGCACCCTGTGCTCCAGCAAAGCACCGACCCGCACCATGACCGACACCCCCGATCCCACCCGTTGCCCCCTCTGCGGCCAGCGCAACAGCTGCAGCCAGGCCGACCCGGACGCCGACGGGACGCTCTGCTGGTGCTTCCAGACGCGCATCGACCCCGCCGCCCTGGCCCGCGTCCCGCCACAGTTGCTCGACCGCGCCTGCCTGTGCCCGCGCTGCGCGCAGAGCCTGCCGCCCGACGACGAATCCGCCTGATGCGCCTGGACCGCTTCCTCACCAACCTGCCCCGCTTCAGCCGCCAGGACGCGCGCCTGCTGCTGGCCGCCGGGCGCCTGAAGGTGGATGGCGAGATAGTCCGCGACGGCCGCCACGAGGTGCGCGAGTTCAGCCGCGTGGAGCTGGACGGCGAAGTTCTGCAGGCCGGCCGCCCGGCGCGCTACTTC
>Ga0222426_100580_pt1 | contig 21364 bp, 19 predicted proteins | sample 2B50Ametagenome_FD_180087 | JGI IMG/M metagenome (GOLD analysis project Ga0222426, IMG submission 180087) | Enriched microbial communities from leaf-cutter ant dump, University of Wisconsin, Madison, United States - 2B50A (version 2) | ecosystem: Environmental > Terrestrial > Nest > Insects nest...
TGGCGCGTTTCTACGACAGCGAATACCAGGGCCAGGGCGTGCGCGTGGTCAGCCTGCTGCAGCCGGTCAGCCAGCCGACGGTCAACGGCATGGCCGAAATCCGCGTGGCCGAGACCCTCGGCGCGCGCGAGCGCCTGGCCCGCGAGTTGCTCACCGACACCCTGCTCAACCTGGCGCTGTCGGCGTTGGCCGCGCTGGTCATGGTCTGGTACGCGGTGAGCGCCGGCCTGCGCCCGCTCGACCGCCTGCGCGCGGCGGTGGAGGAGCGCCAGGCGGACGACCTGCGGCCCCTGCCGCCGGTGGCGGTGCAGCGTGAACTGCGCCCGCTGGTGGCGGCGCTGAACCATTTCACCGTGCGCCTGCGCAGCCTGTTCGAGCGCCAGTCGCAGTTCATCGCCGAAGCCTCCCACGAACTGCGCACGCCGCTGGCGGCGCTCAAGGCGCGGCTGGAGCTGGGCCTGCGCGAGCAGGAGCCGCAGCGCTGGCGCGAGACGCTGGAAGAAGCGGTGCAGTACACCGACCGCGTCACCGGGCTGGCCAACCAGTTGCTGTCCCTGGCGCGGGTGGAAAGCGGCGCCCGGGCCATCGCCGAGGGCGGCGGCGAGGTCATCGAACTGGGCGCCCTGGCCCGCGAGCAGGGCATGGTGCTGGCGCCGCTGGCCCACGCACGCGGCGTGGCCCTGGCCCTGGAGGCCGAGCGGCCGGTGTGGATCAAGGGCGATCCGACGCTGCTCCACGAACTGCTCGACAACCTGGTGGCCAACGCCCTGGCCCATGCCGCCGGCAACGTGGTGATCCGCGTCGAGCCGCCGGCCGTGCTGGAGATCGAGGACGACGGCCCGGGCATCCCGGCGGAGGAGCGCGACAAGGTCTTCGGTCGCTTCTACCGCAAGCGCCAGGAGGGCACCGGGCTGGGGTTGGCGATCGTCGGGGAGATCTGCGCGGCACACCGGGCTCGCATCGAGCTGGCCCATGGCGAGTTGGGTGGGTTGCTGGTGCGGGTGAGTTTTCTGGTGGAGGAGGCGAGGCTTGGGTAGGTGCTTTTCGTAGGAGCGAGGGGGACGCCTAGTTCTTGCTCGCGAAGGGTGTTCTACCGGAAAGGTTTGGTGTAGCTCCGAAGAGCGCCCTCTCCCTAACCCTCTCCCTGAAGGGAGAGGGGACCGTTCGGAGTGGGCTGGCTTTCCCAAGTTAGCCGGTAAACGCGGTGGTTTCCGGCTGAAACCATGCCTGTTCTCGGCACGGACTAGCCCCCTCTCCCTTCAGGGAGAGGGCTGGGGAGAGGGAGCGGAGTTAATCTAGACACCGAAGCCCGCCGGCAAGCGCTATTCGCGAGCAAGCTCGCTCCTACGAAGAGCCCCGCGCCAACGCCGGACCGGTGACCTACTGCAACATCCCCATCGCCGCCTCCATGGCGGCCGACAGGTCCTCGTCCTCGTTGAGGTTGGCCTGCGGGTCGATGCCCAGCTTGGCGAAGGACGGGATGCCGCTCCAGTCCAGCTCGGTGAAGGGATGCTGGCTGCCCAGGTAGCTCTGCAGGGTGGCGACCTGGACGATGTCCACGTAGTCGGCCTTGGCGGAGTCGCGGGTGAAGTCCAGGTAGTGGCCGGGCACTTCGGCGATGGGCGCGGGGAATTCCCAGGCCTTGAGGATGCGGTCGCCGATGATCGGGTGGATGCGCTCGATCACGTGGTTGAGGCTGATGGAGTCGGCCAGCAGTTCGCTGTTCTCCTCGGCGTAGGTGAGGATCGGCAGCACGCCGATCTGGTGCACCAGGCCGGCGAGGGTCGCCTGGTCGGGCATCAGCCGGGTGTAGTGGCGGCACAGCGCGTGGCAGATGCCGGCGACCTCGACGCTCTTGTTCCACACCTCGCGCATCTTGCGGTCGACCACGTCGGAGGTGGCCTGGAACATCTGCTCCATGGCCAGGCCCGTGGCCAGGTTGCTGGTGTAGTTGATGCCCAGGCGGCCGATGGCCATCTGCAGGTCGGTGATTTCCTTGTTGGTGCGCAGCAGCGGGCTGTTCACCACCTTGATGATGCGCGCGGTGAGCGCGGCGTCGTTGCCGATCACCCGGGCCAGGTCATGGATGCTGACGTCCGGGTCCTCCGCCGCCTCGCGGACCCGCAGCGCCACCTCGGGCAGGGTGGGCAGCACCAGTTCGTCGTTGTCGATGGCCCGCAGCAGTTCCTGTTGTACTTTTTCGGCAAGCTTGCTCATGGCGTTTCCTTGAGGGACGCCGGGCTCCCCACCCGGCAGGCGATTCGGTCAGCGCTGGATTTCGCGGTCGCTGTCGAGAACGTAGGGCAGCGTCAGCAGGCGCAGGGCCGGGCCGTCCTCGGCCTGGCCGAGGCGCACGCGGCCGTCGGCCACGGCGTCGTCCTGCAGCACCGCCAGCAGCTCGATGCCTTCGGCGGCGCGGGCGGCCAGCACCACTTCGCCGACGCTGCTGCCGTGCACCGGCGAGAACAGCGCGGCGCCCGGCTCGGGCAGCTCGGCGGCGTCCAGCGCCAGGCGGTGCAGGCGGCGCTTGAGGCGGCCGAGGTACTGCATGCGCGCGACGATTTCCTGGCCGGTGTAGCAGCCTTTCTTGAAGCTCACGCCGCCGACCGCCTGCAGATTGATCATTTGCGGGATGAACAGCTCGCGGGTGGCGCCGAAGACCTGGCCGACGCCGGCGCGCACCTGGCCCAGCAGCCAGTCGTTGAGGGTACCTTCGTCCAGGCCGGCGTCGAGCGCCTCGCGCACTTCGCCGGCGCGGGCCGCCGGCACCCAGAGTTCGGCGCGGCCATGGCCCAGGTTGATGGCCAGCAAATCACCGTTGCGCGCCACGCGGTCGGCTTCGGCGGGCAGTTCCAGGCCGAGGCCGGCGAGCACGGCCTCGCCGCCGCTCAGGCCGAAGCGGAGCCAAGCGGCGCTGTCGTCGCTCAGGCTGGCCTTGGAGAACACGGCGTACTTCTTCAGGTCGGCCAGTTGCCCTTCCAGCAGCTCGGCGGCCAGCGCCAGCAGGTGGCCGTCGCCCTCGGCGACGATGCGGAAGCTGGAGGTCATGCGCCCCTTGGGCGTGCAGCGGCCGCCCAGGCTGGAAGTCGTGGCGTCGAGGTAGTTGAGGTTGCAGGTCAGCTGGCCCTGCAGGAACTTGGCGGCGTCCGCGCCACGGACGGCGAGGACTCCTTCGTGGGTCAGGGCGGTGTAGAACGCGGAATCGGCCATTGCGGGTCGCTGGAAGAAAGTTAGGCTTCTCATCATAGAGCCGGGGCCTGCGCTTGTCAGCGGGTGCCGCCGGGCGAGGGCATGCGTATAATGCCGCTCGCTTCACGGAATCCGGCAGGCGCCGCACCGTGGGGTTTCCGATGTAGCGCCGAGGACCCGCAGATGACCGACGAAACCGAACTGAAACGACTCTTCTGGCACAGCCGCCGCGGCATGCTGGAGCTGGACGTGCTGCTGGTGCCCTTCGTGCAGGAGGTCTACCCGGGCCTGGACGCCGAGAACCAGGCGCGCTTCCGTATGCTGCTGGAATGCGAGGACCAGGACATGTTCGGCTGGTTCATGCAGCGCGGCGAGCCGGAAGACGCCGACCTGCGCCACATCGTGCGCATGATCCTGGACCGTGTCCAACCGAAGTGAGCCCTTCGAGTGCCACTGGCGGCCGTCCGAGCGGCTGCTGGCGGCCTACCTGGCGAGCCTGGCGCTCGCCGTGGCGGCGCTGTATCTGGCCGCCATTCCCGCCTTCTGGCAGGCCGCCGGCCTGCTGCTCTGCCTGATCCATGCCCTGTGGGTGCTGCCGCGCCAGATCCTGCTGCGCAGCCGCCACGCCTACCGCGCTCTGCGCCACGACGCCGATGGTTGGCAGCTGTGGAGCCCGGCCGACGGTTGGCAGGCGGTGCAACTGCGTGCTGACAGCCTCGCGCTGCCGGCGCTGATCGTGTTGCGCTTCCGCCTGCCGGGCCAGCGCCTGAGCCGCGGCCTGTGCCTGCCGGCCGACAGCCTGGCGGCGCAGGCCCACCGCCGTCTGCGCGTAAGGCTGCGCTTCAGCCGGGGCCGCTGGGCGGCGCCGCAGTAGCTTCAGCGCGGCCTGTTCGCCAGTTCCGCGCCCTGGCGTAGCGCTTCCAGCAGGCTGCGTTCGTCGGCGATGCCCTTGCCGGCGATGTCGAAGGCGGTCCCGTGGTCCACCGAGGTGCGCACCACATCCAGGCCGACCGTGACGTTCACCCCGGCTTCCAGCCCGAGGACCTTCACCGGGCCGTGCCCCTGGTCGTGGTACATGGCCACCACCAGGTCGAAGTCGCCGCGGCCGGCGCGGTAGAACAGGGTGTCGGCCGGCAGCGGGCCGGTGACGTCCAGGCCCCGCGCCTGCAGCAGGCTGACGGCGGGGATGATCTTCTCTTCCTCTTCGCCGTAGCCGAACAGGCCGTTTTCCCCGGCGTGCGGGTTGATGCCGCAGACGCCGATGCGCGGCTGCGGGATGCCGGAGCGCACCAGGGTCTCGTGGCCGCGCTCGATGGTGCGCTGCACCAGGCCGGGCTCGATGCGGCGTATGGCGTCGATGATGCCGATGTGGGTGGTGACGTGGATGACGCGCAGCTTGGGGGCCACCAGCATCATCGAGACCTCGTCGACGTTGGTCAGGTGGGCGAGCAGTTCGGTATGGCCGGGGAACTTGTGGCCGCCGGCGTGCAGGGCTTCCTTGTTCAGCGGGGCGGTGCAGATGGCGTCGATCTTCCCGGCCTTGGCCAGGTCCACTGCGCGGGCGATGTACTGGTAGGCCGCATCACCCGCCACGGGGGAGAGCACGCCGAAGGGCAGGTCGTCGGGGATGAGCCCGAGGTCGATGCAGTCGATCACGCCCGGCTCGAAGCGGGCGTCGTCGGCATCCTCGATGCGCCGTACCCGGGCCAGCCCGCCGAGCAGCCGGTCGGCCTTCTCCAGGCGCTGCGCATCGCCGATCACCAGGGGGCGGCAGAATCGGTGGAGCCCGGCGCTGGCCAGGCTCTTGACGATGATCTCCGGTCCGACGCCGGCGGCGTCGCCCATGGTGATGCCGATTACGGGAAGATAGTCGTTCATTGCTGGGACACTCTGAATTCAGGAGGGGGACTGTTGCGCGTCGCGCAGGTGGCGCCACGCGCGATAGAGGGCTTCGGGGCTGCCGAAGGCGCCGGCCTTGGTGACGATGCCGGGCCGGTGGCCGCCCGCCGGGGCCAGGGGATGGCTGAGGACGCTGCCGGCCTCGATCTCGCCGACCAGCTGCAGGCCGTCGATGCCGACCGCGCCGAGCATTGCCCGCGCGGTTTCGCCACCGGTGGCGACCAGGCCGCCGACCTGATGGAAATGCGGCTTGAGCAGGGCGGCGAGGTTGGCCGAAAGCAGGGCGCCTTCGGCGGGATCGGGGCGTTCGTCGCGGCCGATGCGCAGCAGCAGGTCGCGGCCTTGTTCGAGCAGCGCGCCCACCTGCGCTTGCCAGTCCGGCCAGTCGGCATGCTCGCAGCCCTGGCGCAGCACGGCCGGCGGCAGGCTGAGCTGGAGGATGTCGCTGCGCCGTTGCAGTTCCTCGCATTGCCGGTCGGCGACGGCGGAAAGGCTGCCGGCCAGCACTACGGTCGCCAGTTGCGATGGGGGAAGCCCGGCCTCGACGGGGATTGCCTGCGAAGAGGAGGGCGCAGGCGTTTCGGTTATCTGCCTTGCCAGGCCCCCGGAGCCGACCCAGAACGCCCGGAGTTCCGGCTGCGCCGTTTCCCGGGCCAGCAGGCGCAGGTCCTCGGCCGTCTCGGCGTCGAAGATCAGGGCCTGGACGCCGCGCTCCATGGCCGACTGGATGATCCGGGCCACTTGCCCCGCCGACCGGCGCAGTTGTTCCAGAGCGCAGTGTTCGACGCGCAGCCCGGCGGCGCCGAGCATCCTGGCCATGTCGGCCGGCGCATCGGCATGTTCCAGGCGCCAGGTGTCGGTGCTTTCCAGCGGCGCGCCGTGCACCAGCACCTGACCGTCGCGCACCGTGCGGCCCATTTCCGGAAAGGCGGGGGCGACCAGCGCCAGGCCCGCCAGGGGATGCAGCGCGGCGACTTCCGCGGCCCAGTTGCCGCGCAGGGTCGAGTCGATCTTCTTGTACAGCCGCTGGCCCGGCCTGGCCAGGGCATGGAAGGCTGCGACGCTGCGCTGCGCGGCCTGTGTGGCGTCCAGGCGGCGGCTGTCGGTATCCACGGCGATGACCTCGACCTGCGCCTGCGTCGGCCGGGCGTCGAGCATCACCAGGCTTCGCCAGCCGCGGCTGGCGAAGCCCACGGCGCAGTCCGCCGCGCCGGACAGGTCGTCGGCGATGATCAGCATGTTCATCGGGGCGACTCCGGCGCCATCGAGGTGCGCTGCTCGGCGCTTTCGGCCCGCTGCCTGACGCGCTTGGCCAGGGTGGAGACCAGTACGGGCGTGAGGATGGCGGTGACCACCACGCAGGAGGCGACGAGCATGGTGGCGCTGGCGGCGGCCGGGGCGTAGACCGGGTTGGCGGCGGCGACCAGGGCCGGCACGGCCGCGGCATTGCCCGCCGTGGTGGCCGCCGCGGCGCCGGCGACGCCAGTGCCACCGGTCAGGCGGTCGGCGAAGTACAGCGGGATGCCGGTCAGCACCACCACCGCCACGCCCATCAGAAGGCCGAGCACGCCGGCCTGCCAGACCTTGTGCAGGTCCAGGCTGGCGCCCAGGGCGAGGGCGAAGAAGGGGATCAGCACCGGCACCGCCTTGCCGAGGAATTCGCGCATTTCACGGTCGAGGTTGCCGATGAGGATGCCCAGCAGCAGCGGCAGTATCGCCCCCAGCAAGGTCGGCCAGGGGAACGCCGAGAGCCCGGCGACGCCCAGGGTGAGCATGGTCAGGAAGGGGCCGGACTCCAAGGACATCACCGAATAGGCGCCGACGTCCTCGGGGCGGCCGTACTGGCCCATCAGCGCCATGTACAGGCCGCCGTTGGTGTCGTTCATCGCCGCCACCACGGCCAGTGTGGACAGGCCGGCGAAGAAGCCGGCCGAGATGGGTTGTTCCCCCAGGAACTGGCCGAGCAGGATGCCGAGGAGCATCGCCGTGCCGACCTTGGTCGCGAACAGCGCGCCGCCTTTCTTCAGCAGGTAGGGCGTGGTGCGGACGTTGATGCTCGCGCCCATGCAGACGTAGAACACCGCGAGTATGGGCAGCGCGCCGGTGAACAGGGCGTTGGTGAAGGAGCCGAAGAATTTCGGCGTGTCCGGCGCGAAGGTGGCCACCAGCGAACCGAGCAGCAGCGGGACGATCATCATGCCGCCGGGAATACGCTCGATCGTGCGCTTGATCGGGATCTGGATCATGGGCAGGTACCTGTTCGTTCTTGTTCGACTTGTTGTAGGGGGATTTGATCGAATCGCTCATGTATTTGATTGATTCGATCATCAGGATACGATTTAAAGGACATGTTCTGCGCAAGTCAATCATGGTTTTGCGCATTTCGATCAAGAAGGGACGGCCGGCAGGCTGCGGAGGGAGGCGGCTGGAGGCTGGGCGGAGCGAGGGAAGGGGGCCCGCTTCAGCGGGCGGAGGAACTGGTCGGCGCCAGTTCGACGGTGGCCATGGGCAACTGGCGGAAGGGTTCGAGCGTCCTCTCGTCCGGCGTCGAGGTGATCAGGCGCCATTCCCGCTCCAGCGGCGTCCAGTGCTGCTGGCGCGCGCGGCCCAGCTTCTCGGCGTCGGCCAGTATGTACACCTCGGCCGCCCGCCTGATCACGCATTCCTTGAGGTAGGCCTGCTGGGCGCTGGCTTCGCAGAGGCCGAGCCCGGCGACGACGCCGTCGGCACCGAGGAAGGCGCGGTCGAAGCTCAGCCGGCTCAGCGACAGTTCCGCCAGCGGGCCGAAGGTGCTCATGCCGGTGCTGCGCAGGTCGCCGCCGATCAGGGTGATCCGCACGCCGGGGGCATTGGCCAGCGCGGTGAGCGCCAGCAGGTTGTTGGTGATGACGTGCACGTTCTGCAATGCGCGCAGATGCGCTGCCAGCGCCGCGCAGGTGGTGCCGCTGTCGAGGAAGATGCTGTCGCCCTCGCGGATGTGCGCGGCCGCGGCCCGGGCGATGGCCATCTTTTCCTCTCGATGGCTGGCGTTGCGCTGCTCCAGGCTGGCTTCCGGCTCGTGGGTGCCGATCAGCGCGGTGGCGCCGCCGTGGGTCCGCACCAGCCGCCGCTGTTGGGCCAGCAGGCTGAGGTCGCGGCGCACGGTGGCCTCCGAAACGCCCAGGGCGGCGCCCAGTTCTTCCACGCTGGTGTCGCGGTGGCGAACGAGGTCGAGGATGGCGCGCTGGCGGTCGGTCGGTTTCATGGCGGTCTCGCTTTGCTGTCGGGGCTGCCGGTTGGCCGTTGCGCAGGCCGCCCGCGGTGGCGGGCGGGGCGGGCTAGCGGGGGCTGAGGATGGTGTCGCGCGCCTCGGGCAGCAGCCCCGGGTAGTCCAGGGTGTAGTGCAGGCCGCGGCTTTCGTGGCGCTGCATGGCCGAGCGGATGATCAGGTCGGCGACCACGGCGAGGTTGCGCAATTCGATCAGGTCGCGGCTGACCTTGTAGTTGCTGTAGAACTCGTCGATCTCGCTGAGCAGCATCTGCACGCGGTGCTGGGCGCGCTGCAGGCGCTTGGTGGTGCGCACGATGCCGACGTAGTCCCACATGAAGCGCCGCAGTTCGTCCCAGTTGTGCGCGATGATCACGTCTTCGTCCGAGTCGGTGACCTGGCTTGCGTCCCAGCTCGGCAGGGCCGGGGTGGCCGGGGTGCTTTCCAGGCGCGCCTGGATGTCGGCGGCGGCGGAGCGGGCGTAGACGAAGCACTCCAGCAGCGAGTTGCTGGCCATGCGATTGGCCCCGTGCAGGCCGGTGAAGCTGGTTTCGCCGATGGCGTAGAGGTGCGGCACGTCGGTGTGGCCGTGCTCGTCCACCAGCACGCCGCCGCAGGTGTAGTGGGCGGCCGGCACCACCGGGATGGGCTCGCGGGTGATGTCGATGCCGAAGGTCAGGCAGCGCTCGTACACCGTGGGGAAGTGTTCCTTGATGAACTCGGCCGGCTTGTGGCTGATGTCCAGGTACACGCAGTCCACGCCCAGGCGCTTCATCTCGTGGTCGATGGCGCGCGCGACTATGTCCCGCGGGGCCAGTTCGGCGCGCGGGTCGAAGCGCTTCATGAAACGCTCGCCGTTGGGCAGGCGCAGGTAGGCGCCTTCGCCGCGCAGCGCCTCGGTGATGAGGAAGCTCTTGGCCTGCGGGTGGTACAGGCAGGTGGGGTGGAACTGGTTGAATTCCAGGTTGCCGACGCGGCAGCCGGCGCGCCAGGCCATGGCGATGCCGTCGCCGGAGTTGCCGTCCGGGTTGCTGGTATAGAGGTAGACCTTGCTGGCGCCGCCGCAGGCGAGCACGGTGAAGCGCGCCGAGAAGGTGTCCACCTCGCCGCTGTCGCGGTTCAGCACGTAGGCGCCGAGGCAGCGCTGGCCGGGCAGGCCGAGCTTGCGTTCGGTGATCAGGTCGACCGCCACCCGCTGCGCCAGCAGCTCGATGTTCGGGCGCTGCCGGGCCTGTTCCTGCAGGGTGTTGAAGATGGCCGCGCCGGTGGCGTCGGCGGCGTGGATGATACGCCGGTGGCTGTGCCCGCCCTCGCGGGTGAGGTGGAATTCGAAGCCGCTGTCCTCGCGGCCCGCCTCGCTGTCGCGGGTGAAGGGCACGCCCTGGTCGATCAGCCACTGGATGGCCTCGCGGCTGTGCTCGACGGTGAAGCGCACGGCGTCTTCCCGGCACAGGCCGGCGCCGGCGTCCAGGGTGTCCTGCACGTGGGACTCGACGGTGTCGGTGTCGTCCAGCACCGCGGCGACCCCGCCCTGGGCCCAGAAGGTCGAGCCCTGGGACAGTTCCCCCTTGCTCAGCACGGCGATGCGCAGGTGCTGCGGCAATGTCAGGGCGAGGCTGAGGCCCGCGGCCCCGCTGCCGATCACAAGGACGTCGTGATGAAAGTGCTCGCTCATGCCCGGATTCCGATTGGTGGCGGCCTAGTATATAGAAGGGGGGATCGGCACAATAGCGGCCCTGTGCCTGCCGCCGTATTTCTGGCGCAAGCCCCGGCGTTCATGCGCCAGGGGCGGCAGGTGGAACTATTTCAGTCTTTCTGGTTCTAACGGTGAATGTCCGAAACCTTCTTGCAACGGGGTTCCCGACGCGCGAGAAGGCTGTGGTTGTTCGCCGATTGCAGTGGATTTTCAAGGGCTTGGACAATGGGTCCGGCCGGGTCGCGGTGAAGCGACAAAAAAACTGTGCGGCGTACGCTTGGAGGGGAGAACTTTTGCAAGACATCCGAGTCTATCTTGGCAGAGCGATTCTGCAGGGTGCTCGCAGCTCCTCCGGGCTTGTTGAGGAGCATGCATGCTAACCCAGGAACAGGATCAGCAACTGGTTGAACGGGTACAGCGCGGAGACAAACGGGCTTTCGATCTGCTGGTGCTGAAGTACCAGCACAAGATCCTCGGGTTGATCGTGCGGTTCGTGCACGACGCCCAGGAAGCCCAGGACGTTGCGCAGGAGGCTTTCATCAAGGCGTATCGCGCCTTGGGCAACTTCCGCGGTGACAGTGCCTTTTATACCTGGTTGTACCGGATCGCCATCAATACCGCGAAGAACCACCTGGTGGCGCGCGGTCGGCGGCCTCCGGACAGCGATGTGACAGCCGAGGATGCGGAGTTCTTCGATGGCGACCACGCCCTGAAGGACATCGAATCGCCGGAACGGGCAATGTTGCGGGACGAGATCGAGGAAACGGTCCATCGCACCATCCAGCAACTGCCAGAGGACCTGCGCACGGCATTGACCCTGCGCGAATTCGAGGGATTGAGCTACGAGGATATCGCCACCGTGATGCAATGCCCGGTGGGTACGGTTCGCTCACGGATCTTCCGTGCGCGGGAAGCGATAGACAAAGCCTTGCAGCCGTTGCTGCATGATGAACAGCCCTGAATACGGCGGAACAGCCAAGAGAGGTACGCCATGAGTCGTGAAGCCCTGCAGGAGTCGCTGTCCGCGCTGATGGATAACGAAGCGGACGAACTCGAACTGCGCCGGGTACTCGCAGCCTGCGGTGAAGACGCGGAAATGCGTGCCACCTGGTCGCGCTATCAACTGGCCCGGTCGGTGATGCACCGCGAGCCGGTGCTGCCCAAGCTGGATATCGCCGCGGCGGTATCGGCTGCGCTGGCCGAGGAGGCCGCCCCGGCCCAGCCGCGGCGCAATCCGTGGCGCAACGTCGGGCGCGTGGCGGTTGCCGCGTCGGTGACACTGGCCGTGCTGGCGGGTGTTCGTCTATACCATCAGAATGATAGCGTTGCTCCGAGCCTGGCCCAGCAAGGCGCCACGCCGCAGATCACCCTGCCGCAGGTGCAGGGCCCGGCGGTACTGGCCGGCTACAACCAGGACGAGGACGCACCGCAGGTCATCACTGGTGGCTCGGGCAGCCCCACCACCTGGCACGAACAGCGTCTTCCGGGATATCTCCGCCAGCATGCCCAGCAGTCGGCGGTGAACGGTGCCGACAGCGCCCTGCCTTACGCGCGAGCCGCCAGCCTGGAAAGTCGCTGAAACCCCTTTAAGGAGCGTCATGCGCGCCACCTTCCTGTTGTTCTTCCTGGGCGGTCTGCTGGCAATGCCGGTACAGGCCGCCGATGTTCAGGCGTGGGTCAAGCGGCTGACCGAGGGCCAGCAGCGACAAAGCTTCCAGGGCACCTTCGTCTACGAGCGCAACGGCATCTTCTCCACCCATGAGGTCTGGCGTCTGGTCGAGCCCGACGGCTCGGTGCGCGAGCACTGGCTGCAACTGGACGGCCCGCGCCAGGAAGTGGTCAAGCGCGATGGCGTGACCCAGTGCATCGCCGGCGGCATGGCCGGGCAACTGGGCGCCGGGCAGCTGTGGCCGGTGCGCAAGCTGGCCTCGGACGACCTGGCTTCCTGGTACGACATCCGCGTGGTCGGCCAGTCCCGCATCGCCGGGCGCGCGGCCACGGTGATCGGGCTGATCCCCCGCGACCAGTACCGCTACGGCTTCGAGCTGCACCTGGACCAGGAAACCGGCTTGCCGCTGAAGTCGCTGCTGCTCAATGACAAGGGCCAGGCGCTCGAACGCCTGCAGTTCACCCAGTTCAGCACCGCGGCGCCGGACGACAACGGCCTGCAGCCCTCCGACGCCTGCCAGGCGGTCCCGGCGGGCAAGCCGGACGCCCCGGTCGCCAGCAGCTGGCGCTCGGAATGGGTGCCGCCGGGTTTCACCCTGAACAACACCTATGAGCGCCGCAGTCCGGTGTCGGATGACCGCGTCGTCAGCATGGACTATGGCGATGGCCTGGCGCGTTTCTCGATCTTCATCGAGCCGCTGCACGGCGCCAGGATCGACGACGCGCGCACCCAGCTGGGCCCGACGTCGGTGGTGTCCAAGCGCCTCAATACCGAAGATGGCGGCATGATGGTCACCGTTGTCGGCGAGATTCCCACCGGGACCGCCGAGCGCATCGCCATGTCGGTGCGTCCGCAGGCGCCCGCCCAGGGAGCCGCCGCGCAGTGATCGAAGAGCGGGGGCGGGTGATCGGCGTCGAAACCGCAGCGGTGCGGGTCCAGACGCTGCGCCAGGGCACCTGTTCAGCCTGCAGCGCCAGGGCCGGATGCGGCCAGGGGTTGTTGCAGCAATTGGGCTCCTCTGCGGGGCGCGGCGAAGTCCGCGCCCTTTCTGCTTTCCCGCTCGGGGTAGGTGACGAGGTGGTGCTCGGCATACGCGAGGACCTCTTGTTGAAATGCGCCCTGATGTTCTATCTATTCCCCCTGCTCGGCCTGTTCGCCGCTACGCTGCTCGCGTGGTGCGCCGGCCTCGCCGAGCCCTGGTTGATCCTGGCCGGCCTCGCGGGTTTCCTCGTGACCTGGCTGTGGGTACGGCGCCATGCCCGGCGCCATTCGGATGACCCGGCGTTGCAGCCGGTTGTGCTGCGTACGCTGGTCACAGGGGCCGAGGGCCCCGCCTAAGTCCACTTCCCTTTGAATACGGGAGCAGTAGTCCATGCAAACCCTGAAACGCAGTATGGCCGCGATGGTCGCCCTGCTGGCCTTGAGCCTGTCTGTGGTCGCCCGCGCCGAATTGCCGGATTTCACCCCGCTGGTGGAGAAGGCTTCGCCGGCCGTAGTGAACATCAGTACCACCCAGAAGGTGCCGGACCAGGTCGCCAGCGGGCAGATGCCCGACCTGGAAGGCCTGCCGCCGATGTTCCGCGACTTCATCGAGCGCAGCATGCCGCGTGGCCAACGCCCGCCGCGTGGGGCGCAGCGCGAGGCGCAATCCCTGGGTTCGGGGTTCATCATTTCCGATGATGGCTACGTCCTGACCAACAACCACGTGGTCGCCGACGCCGACGAGATCGTCGTGCGCCTGTCCGACCGCAGCGAGCACAAGGCCAAGCTGATCGGCGCGGACCCGCGCAGCGACGTGGCCCTGCTGAAGATCGACGCCAAGGGCCTGCCGACCCTCAAGCTGGGCGATTCCGACAAGCTCAAGGTCGGTGAGTGGGTGCTGGCCATCGGCTCGCCGTTCGGCTTCGACCACTCGGTGACTGCCGGTATCGTCAGCGCCAAGGGCCGCAGCCTGCCGAACGAGAACTACGTGCCCTTCATCCAGACCGACGTGGCCATCAACCCGGGCAACTCCGGCGGCCCGCTGCTGAACCTGCAGGGCGAGGTGGTCGGCATCAACTCGCAGATCTTCACCCGCTCCGGCGGCTTCATGGGCCTGTCCTTCGCCATCCCGATCGACGTCGCCATGAACGTGGCCGACCAGCTGAAGAAAGGCGGCAAGGTCAGCCGCGGCTGGCTGGGCGTGGTGATCCAGGAGGTCAGCAAGGACCTCGCCGAATCCCTCGGCCTGGACAAGCCGGCCGGCGCCCTGGTGGCCCAGCTGGTGCAGGACGGCCCGGCGGCCAAGGGTGGCCTGCAGGTCGGCGACGTGATCCTCAGCCTGAACGGCCAGACCATCAACGAGTCGGCCGACCTGCCGCACCTGGTCGGCGGCATGAAGCCGGGCGACAAGGCGGCCTTGGACGTGTTCCGCGACGGCTCGCGCAAGACTCTGAACATGACCATCGGCAACCTGCCGGACGAGGACGACGAAGTCGCCGCCGTCGAAGGGCAGGGCGCCGAGCGCAGCAGCAACCGCATGGGCGTGACCGTCGCCGACCTCACCGCCGAACAGCGCAAATCGCTGGACATCAAGGGCGGCGTGGTGATCAAGGACGTCCAGGACGGCCCGGCGGCGATGATCGGCCTGCGTCCGGGCGACGTCATCACCCACCTGAACAACCGCACGGTGGATTCCGCCAAGGCCTTCTCCGACATCGCCAAGGCGCTGCCGAAGGGCAAGTCGGTGTCCATGCGCGTTCTGCGTCAGGGGCGTGCCAGCTTCATTACCTTCAAGCTGGGGGAATGACTGGCGGGTAGGTAGGAAAGACCGGAGTGCCGTTCACTTGAGCGGTGCTTTGGTTTGGCAGTGGTGCCCAATTCTGGCTTTGGCTCCCTCTCCCCAGCCCTCTCCCTGAAGGGAGAGGGGGCTGTTCGGAGTGGGTGGGGAGTTTGGAGTCATCCTGATACTCCCTAACCTCACCCCGTCATTCCCGCGAACGCGGGAACCCAGAGACTTGGGGGCTTGGTGTAGCGCGCCGCACCGAGTGCGTTGATGTTTCTTGTTTCGCCCCCTCGGGCGAGTCCCTTTTGTCAAACGCCACAAAAGGAACCAAAAAGGCTTGCCCCGCATACGGGCCCGACAGAGTCGGGCTACCCTCACGAATTCCCCCGCCACGGAGGCCCGCCCCGAGGGTACGTCCCTGTAGCCCGCGGGGCTCTCGCGACATCCATGTCGCATGACCTCCTGAGCGCGGGTTTCGCTCGGCCTTCTGAAGGGGCGTTTCGGTGCGCGCGGATGTTTCTCTGGAAGTCCAAAAGCAAGAGCCAGAGCAAGAGCGGGCGTGCTCTTCGTAGGAGCGAGCTTGCTCGCGAACCTCTCGAACTGGCCGGTGATATCTGCGCCCGCGTTCAACTCCGCCCCCACACCTCTGCCAACCCTGGCTCCGCCCCCTCCCTAACCCTCCCCCGCAAGCGTGAGAGGGAACCGTCCGGCATGAAGCGCAATCACGAAGCTCCCTGATTCCCCCCTGTCCAGCCAACCCCATCGCGGACGGAGTCCGCTCCTACGGTTCCAGGAAGCATGGGCGTAGGAGCGGACTTTGTCCGCGATCGGATTCACCGGCCCCACCGAACGCTCCGGTGGCACGGCCAACGGCGTATAACCGCGAACGGTTATACGCCCTACGTTCCCGCCTTCGCTGAACCATGAACAGCATTACGCTCCCTCGCCTGCTTTCGCTCGCGAGATCGTGACCAGCTTTCAGGCGGCACCGGCTACTTCAGCTGGCGCTGGGCGCAAATCTCCGGCAGGTCGGTGCGTCGCAGGTAGGTCTGCAGCGCCTCACCGAACTCCAGGCGCTCGGCGATGTTCTGCGCCTGGAGGATCTGCAGGCATTCGCGGCTGAGGGTCATCAGCTCGCCGGTCTTCTGCGCCCAGACGAACTCGCAGGCCGGGACGATGCTGTCCTCGTCCACGTCGAGGCCGAAGGAGTCCTCGCTGAAACGCACCAGGTACTTGCCAGTCTTGCGGTTGAAGCCGACGAAGCCCTTCAGGCGATCGGCGGCGGCGCAGATGTCGGCGGATGTCAGGGCCATGGTCTTTCCTCCCATTCTTTCTCGGATCGCGGCCCGCGCCCTCCCCCGGGCCAGGCCGGTGTGTCAGGCGTTCTGCGTCAGGTGCCGGGCGATGGCCTGGCGCAGCGGCGGCAGGCCCTGGGCCAGGCGCAGGCCGGCGTTGCGCAGCAGGCGCGCCGGCGGGCGCGGGTCGTTGTACAGCCCGGCGATCAGGCTGGTGGCCTGGTACAGCGGCCAGGTCGCCAGGCGGTGCGCCAGGGCGTAGCGGCGCAGCGGACCGGCGGCGCCCGGGTCGCCGCCCTTGCGCTTGGCCGCCAGCACTTCGGCGGCCAGGCGCCGGGCGCTCTGCAGGCCGAAGTTGAAGCCGTGGGCGGTGACCGGGTGCATGCCCACCGCGGCGTCGCCCAGCAGCGCGCAGCGCGGGCCGGCGAAGCGGTCGGCGTAGACGCCCACCAGCGGGTAGCAATGGCGCTGCCCGAGCAGGGCCATGCTGCCCAGGCGGTGTTCGAAGCGGCGCTCGATGTCGCGGGCGAAGGCCGCCTCGTCCAGCGCCAGCACCTGGGCCATCTCGTGCTGCGGCAGGGTCAGCACCACCGACGAGACGTCGCCGTTGAGCGGCAGCAGGGCCAGGGTCTGGCCGTAGCCGAACCATTCCCAGGCCACCTGCTGGTGGGGCTTGGCGTGGGCCATGCGGCAGACCAGCATGGTCTTGCCGAAGTCTTCCATGCGCGCGCCTATGCCGAGCATGCGGCGGGTTTCCGAGAAGCGGCTGTCGGCGGCCACCAGCAGGTCGGCGGTCAGTTGCTCGCCGTTGTCGAGGGTGAGCCGGGCGCGGTCGCCGGCGACCTTGGCCGATTGCAGTGCGCGGCCGTCGAGCAGGGTCACGTCGGCGCAGTCCTGCAGCGCCTCGAAGGCGGCGCGGCGGATCGCCCGGTTCGGCACCAGGTGGCCGAGCTGGCCGGCGCCGGCCAGGCCGGCATCGATGCGCAGGGCGAATAGAGAGGGGCCGTTGAGCACCTGGGCATCGCGCAGCGGCGCGATGTCCTGCGCGGCCAGCCGCGGCCAGATGCCGAGCTGTTGCAGTTGGTTGCGCGAGGCGTGCGTCAGGGCGATCTCGCGGCCGTCTTCCACCGGCTCGGCCAGGGCGGCGCGGGCCTGGCGCTCGATCAGCAGGATCGACAGGCCATGGCCGGACAGGGCGCGGGCCAGGCAGAGCCCGGCGGGGCCGGCGCCGACGATGGCGATATCCACGTGCATGGGTGACTCCTCTCGCGGGATGGGCGGTCACGGAGTCTAGGGCGGGCGCCCGGCGCGTTTCTTGTCGTGGATCAGTAGCCGGCGGCGGACGGGCCTGCGGCGCTGGCGCGCATACCGCTTCCGGGGTATCAGCCGCGGGCGCTCTCCGACCCCAGCTCGCGCAGGCCATGGCGCACGCTCAGGCCTTCCAGCTCGGCGAGGTAGTCGTCCAGGCCCAGCAGGCCGACGCAGGGCGTGGCGCCGCGCTTGTCCAGGCGCCCGGCCGCCAGCTTGCGGGCCAGGGCAACCGCCGCCATGCAGGGGATGTTCGGCCCGTGATCGTCGGCCGCCTGCAGTTCCCAGCACAGGTGCAGGGGCCGGCCATCGGCGCCCTCGCCTTCCAGGCGCACGAACATGCCGCTGCGCCCGTCGCCCAGCGGCTCCAGGCCCTGGGCCAGGCGTTGCAGCCAGGGGCTCAGGCGGCTAGCGTCGCGCAGCACGCCCAGGCGCACCAGCCAGGACAGCGCCCAGGTACCGAAATGCGTGGTGCGCAGGCCCAGGCCGGCGCCGAAGCGCACCTCGCGCACCGTCGGGTAGCGCTGCGGGAAGAGTTCCAGGTCGGGCACGTCGCAGTTGGCCAGCCAGCGCCGCCCCAGGGGCGCCGGGAAGCGGTGGGCGACCAGGTCCTGCCAGCCGTACACCGCCTGCCAGCGACCGTCGCGCAACTGGCGCAGCGGCTTGCCGCAGTAGCCGAGCACGGCCGCCAGGGTGGCCTGGCCGGGAATCTTCGCCGACGAGCTGATGCCGTGGTGGATGACGTCCAGGCGGGCGAAGCGCGGCAGCAGTTCATCGACCACCGCGGCGCTGAGCGCCGGCACCGAGCTGGCGCCGGCGCACACCAGCACCCCGGCGCTGCGCGCCGCGCGGTCCAGCTCGCCGATGGCGCAGACGAACTCGCGGGCGTCGGCCAGGTCGACGTAGTGCGCCCCCGCCGCCACCGCGGCGCGCGCCGCCCGGTAGTCCTGGGCCTGGAACGGGCCGGCGGTGGAAATCAGCAGGTCCACCCCCAGCTCGCGCAGGCGCCCGGCGAGGGTCGGCTGGTTCATGTCCAGGCACACCGCCTCGCCGCCCACCTCCGCGGCCAGCAGGCCGGCGCGCTTGCGGTCGCGCCCGGCGACCAGCACGCGCATGCCGTCGATGCCGGCCAGGCGGCGAACGATCAGGCTGCCAAAATTGCCATAGCCACCGAGCACCATGACGCGAAAATGGCCGGGTGATGCCGACATCGTTCCTCCTTGACGATCAGCCACTCAAACGGCCCACAGGGTAACGCGCGGTGAACGCAACGAACATGACAACCTCGCCGCCGCGCTCAACCGGGCTTGCCGGCGGGATGGCGCGGCAGGTCGTCGTCCAGCGGCCACCAGTTGGCCGCCGAGGCCACGTGGTAATGAGCCTCCGGACGGCTCGGCAACTCCCCGTCGAGGGTGCCGGCACGCAGCCGCAGGATGCCGGGCAAGGCGTCGCGTTCGCTGTAGATCGGCGAGCCGCAGCGCGCGCAGAACCAGCGGCGCTTGCCCGGTGAGGACTCGAAGGCGCGCAGCTGCTCCTGGCCCGCCAGCAGGCGCAGGGCCTCGCGGCGCACCGGGATGTTGGTGGCGAAAGGCCCGCCCTGGGCCTTGCGGCACTGCCCGCAGTGGCAGACCTGGATGGGCGCCAGCTCGCCTTCGAGCACGAAGGCGATGGCGCCGCACAGACAGCTTCCCCGGTACATGTGTCCTCCGACATGACAGGCGAGGCTGCAGTCTAAGGCAAGCGCCGGCCCGCTGCAGCCGGCGATCGGGATGGCGTGAGCGCCTCAGCGCGGTTGCGCGGCGATCTCCCCGCGCTGCCATTGCGCTTCGCGGTTGGCCAGGGCCTGGCCGATGTCCGCCAGGGAGTCGGACTTCAGCTGCGCCGGCAGCGGATCCAGCCCGACGCTGGCGAACACCTGGCCATAGGCGTTGCGCAGCTCGGCATAGGCCAGGTCGCGCTGCAGGTCGGCCTGCAGGTTGTTCAGTTCGCCCTGGATCAGCTCCAGCTCGCCGATGCCCTGGGCCTGCCGGCGGTTGCGCAACTCCTGGGTGATCTGCCCGTCCAGGCTGGCCAGCTCTTCGCTGGTCTGGAACTGCCGGCGCGCCTCCTGGTAGTTGGCGTTGGCCACGTAGAGCTGCGCCAGCACCGCCATGGACAGCGCCTGGCGGCGTGCCGCGGCGACATCCTCGCCGGCCTTGGCGACCTTGATCGCGGCCGGGGCGGAGAGCACGTTGAACAGGTTCCAGGTCACCTTCACGCCGTAGTCGGCCCAGCTCTGGTTGACCAGGTAGCTGTTGCTGTCGTAGTGGCCGCCGGCGGAGAACTCCAGGCCCGGCAGCAGGCGCAGCATGGCCTTCTTGGTCTCGGCGGCGCTGATCCGCGCCTGGTAGTCCTGCTCGCGCAGTTCCGGGCGCGAGGCCAGGGCTTCGCGTTCCAGGCTGTCCATGCCGACCTTGAGTTCCGGCAGCGGGTAGTCGTCGGCCGGCATGGCCAGCCGGACTTCGGTGCCCGGCGCCAGGTTGATCAGCGTGGCCAGTTCGGTCTTGGCCAGCGACAGCGCCTTGCGCTGCGCTTCCAGCTGGCGGGTGGCCTCGATCAGCGAGCGCTGGTAGCCCATCGCCTGGACCGGGTCGCCGATGCGCTGGCTGCTGAGGTTCTGGCTGTCCTTGCGGGCCTGCTCGACGCGCGCCATCAGGCCATCGATACGGCCCAGCAGGCGTTCGGCGGCCACCGCCCGCCAGTAGGCCGAGCGCACGTCCTGGACGATGGTCTGGCGCACCTTGCGCCGGCGCTCCTCGATGATCAGGCGCTGGTCGGCCTGTTGCTTGGCGCTGACGTAGCTGACGCCGAAGTCCAGCACGTTCCAGACCATGGTCAGGTCGGCGACGTCGCGGTCGCGGTCCTGGGAGGTCGAGGGCTCCAGGGACTGCTGGTTGGTCAGCACGCTCTTGCTCGACGAGGCGCTGACGTTGTTGCGCCCGGCGTAGCCGGCCTCCAGGGCCATGCGCGGCAGCATGTCGAAGGTGGCGAGGTCGACCTGGCGCTGGGCCAGGGCCTCTTCCATGACCTTCAGGCGGCCTTCGAGGTTGTACTTGATCGCCCGCGCAGTGGCCTCGTTGAGCGTCAGCTCGCCGGTGAGCGGCTCCTGCGTGCGGAACATCCCGGCCAGATCGTCGCGGGCACGCTGTTCGCTCATCGCGCGGCTGATCGGTTCGCTGGTCACGGCGCAGCCGCTGATGGCCAGCGCCAGCAGGCTGACGCTGAAGAATCGGAAATGCCTGTTCATTGTTGTCGAGCCGCCCCCTGTACGGCTTCTGCTGTTTTCACGCCCCGCCATCAGCTGGCCGGCCGCTCCTGGCCGAGCTCGCCGAAGGCGTTGGCCAGGTCGGCGACCTGGCGCTGCTCGCGCTGATTCATTTCCTGCAACTGCTGTCCGAAGCCGGACGAAGTGAAGATCCCCCGCAGCCCCTGGCCGAGATCGCCCTGGCGCGGGCCGAAGGCCGACAGCGCTTGCTCGTCGCCCTCCCGCGCGGCACCGAAGATCGCTCCCAGCGTGGTCGAACCGAAGACGCCGGCATCGCCGCCACCGAAGCCGAGGAAACCATGCCCGCTGCCATCGCCGAAGGCGCTGTTGCCGGCATTGGCGAATATCTGTGCGATCTGCGTCTGGCTCGGCCCCTCGCGGAACAGGCTGCCGAGCAGCGACTGCGCCGCGCCACGGTTGCTGCTGTCCAGCAGCGGCGCCTGGCCGAGCGTCGGCGCGCCGAGGTTCTGCGACATCGGCGGCGGCGGCACGCTGCCGCCGGGAATGCTCCCGGGCAGCGCCGGCTGTATCCCCTGCTCGGCGCGGAACTGCGGGTCGCCGTCGCTCAGCGAGCCCTGCACCAGCAGGCCGCTGGTCGACGGCAGGCTGCCGAGTGCCAGGTTGGCGGTATTGCCCACGGCATCGCTCAGGCGTGCGCCATTGGCGAGTATCTGATCGCCCAACTGGATGCCGTCGATATCGGCCTGCCCGCTCTGCACGGTATAGGCGAACACCAGCCGGCTGCTGCCCGAGCCGGAAACGTAGTCGGCGTAGACCACCCCGCCACGGTCGAGGATGATGGCGATGCGCGGCACGCCGGAATGGGTGTCCACCTGCACCGCTTCACTGAAGTCGACGCTGAACTCCAGCGTCTGCCCCGGCGTGTAGCGGCCATCGGCCGGCAACTGCACGGCGGTGATCTGAGGGTTGCTGTGGTCCAGTGCGTAGCTCGGGCCGGTCAGGCCGGTGGCCAGCGCGTTGCCGGCCGCATCG
>Ga0222426_100584_pt1 | contig 21227 bp, 23 predicted proteins | sample 2B50Ametagenome_FD_180087 | JGI IMG/M metagenome (GOLD analysis project Ga0222426, IMG submission 180087) | Enriched microbial communities from leaf-cutter ant dump, University of Wisconsin, Madison, United States - 2B50A (version 2) | ecosystem: Environmental > Terrestrial > Nest > Insects nest...
TGCAGGCTGGCGTGGCGGGCGGGGTGCTCGGCCAGGGCGTAGCGCGCCGGGACGACGTACAGCTCGTTCTGGCGCGCCGGGCAACTGGCGATCGGGTTGCGGGCGTCGTCATGGCTCATGCCGTGCAGGCGGTTGGGGTTGCTGATCATGAAGCGCTCCTATACGAACCGCCGAGGCGGGATAACCCGGCATGGCAGCAGTTCGAATAGGGGAGGTGAAGTCGGCTTGAGCCCGTATTGGTGCGTGAAAAATCCGGGGTGGATTGAGCTGGGTACCGACCCGGGTTTGAACGTGGTGGGTAGAGGCAGGAGGCTCTACCTGTCGGCCACCAGCTCCGGCCTGGCCTACCTGACCGAGCGCTTCAAGGACTTCCCCCACCGCGTGCATATGACCCTGCAAGGGAGGCCGTGCTCGGTGCTGGTGGAGTGCGCCAAGGCGCATTTGTAAACGTAGACCCGGCCAGACGCCTGCCGGGCTGGCCGGCGTACTCGATTCTTCCCCCATGCACGGACAGCCCCCGCCCTTCAGGGAGAGGGGACCGTTGGGCAGAACGAAGGGCCACGCAGTCAGCCGGCTGGTCCTGTTCGCGAGCAAGCTCGCTCCTACAAAGTCCCCCCTCGCCTTCCCGCCGCGCCTCCCCTGATGGCGCACTGATAGGTAGCACCCGCAACCGATCTGCTACCGCGCTGTGCAGAAATTTCCCAGTGCTTCCGAAAAACCATTTCATGGGTGAAACAATCGGACGTTTCACAGCGGAAACGCTCAACTATTTGATTAATAAGGAATAAACAAAAGCCTCCGAGAGAAAAATCACGTGGCATTGTTCATGCATAAATCAACGCACCGTATATGAAACAAAGCGAGATGAGGAACATGGCTGCCACCCAAGAGATGTACGCCGTCGTAGAACGGGGAACCGACTCCATGCGTCGCCAGGAAGGTGCGCGGCCGGCCGACGTGGAGATCGTCTTCGAGAACGTCGGCAAGTGCTTCCCGAAGAAGGGCGAGCGCGATGCGCCCTTCGCCGTGCGCGGGCTGAACTTCAGCATCCGCAAGGGCGAGGTGGTCTCCATCATCGGCCCCTCCGGCTGCGGCAAGAGCACCCTGCTGAACATGGGCAGCGGACTCTATACCCCCAGCGAGGGCGCGGTGTTCGTCGGCGGCGAGCGCGTGGTCAAGCCGGTGGCCAAGGTCGCCTTCATGCTGCAGAAGGACCTGCTCATGCCCTGGCGCAGCATCCGCCGCAACGTCGAGCTGGGCCTGGAGATCCAGGGCGTGGCCGCGGCGCAGCGGCGCGCGGTGGCCGAGCGGCTGATCGACAAGTGCCACCTGGCCGGCTTCGGCGACCACTACCCGTTCCAGCTCTCCGGCGGCATGCGCCAGCGCGCGGCCCTGGCCCGCACCCTGGCCATCGACCCGCAGGTGCTGTTCCTCGACGAGCCGTTCTCGGCCCTCGACGCGCAGACCAAGATGATCCTCCAGCAGGACCTGGCGCAGATGCTCTACGAGCATAAGAAGACCGCCCTGTTCATCACCCACGACCTCATGGAAGCCATCGCCCTCTCCGACCGAATCCTGGTCATGAGCGCCCGCCCCGGCAACATCATCGAGGAGATCGAGGTCGACCTGCCGCACCGCGACAACCCCCTGGAACGCCGCAAGCTGCCCGGCGCCGGCCCCCTGGTCGGGCGCCTGATGGACCTGCTGAAAGTCGGCGACGACCTTCTCCACTGACCCCGCACGAGGACCCGCTCATGCGCAACACCCTGCTCTCCCGCTTCGCCGGGCCGCTGCTCGCCCTGTGCGCCTGCGCCGCCAGCGCCGCGCCCACCGAGGTCACCTACCTGCTGCCGGCGCCGCCCAGCTCGCCGGCCTTCGCGCCCTGGGTCATCGCCCAGCAGAAGGGCTACTACGCGGCCGAGAACCTCAAGGTGACCTTCCTCGCCGGCAAGGGCGGCGTCGACGTGGCCAAGCAGATCGGCTCGGGCAACGCCCTGGTCGGCGGCGCCATCGGCGACACGCCCATCGTGGTGCGCGCCAACGGCGTGCCGGTGAAGGCCGTGGCCGTGCTCGGCGGCGGCGGCGTGACCCTGCTGGCGGCCAGCGCCGACAGCGGCATCGATTCGGTGAAGGCGCTCAAGGGCAAGACCCTGACGGTGATGTCCTACTCCGACACCACCTACTACGCCCTGCTCGCCTCACTGCGCAAGGCCGGCCTGGGCCGCGACGACGTGGACATCCAGGCCGCCGGCCCGGCCGGCGTCTGGCAGTTGTTCTCCGCCGGCAAGGCGCAGGCCATGGCCGGGGTGCCGGACTGGTTCGTCAACGCCGAGGACGCCGGGCTGAAGGCGAAGCTGCTGCCCCAGGACCAGGTGTTCGAGAGCATGGCCCAGGCCATCCTCGCCTCCGACGACGCCATCGCCAACCACCCGGACGTGGTCCAGGGCGTGGTCAGCGCCACCCTCAAGGGCATGGCCGACATCATGGCCGACCCCAAGGGCGCCGCCGCCACCTTCGCCGCCGCCGTGCCGGCCTACAAGGGCAAGGAAGCCTCGCTGGAACGCATCTTCCGGCTCTACGACGAGCACGTATACCCGGGCCAGGCAGTCCCCGGGCAGATCGACGAGCAGCGCCTGGCCAAGGTTGCGCGCTTCTACGTCGAGGAAAAGATAGTGCCGCGCGCCACCCCGCTGGCCGAGCTCTACACCAACCGCTTCGTCGAGGCCAACGCCGCCCGCCTGGCGCAACAGTAAGCACCCGGAGTCGCACATGACGCTTTCCCGTTCGAGCGCCGGCAGCCTGGCGCTGCTGGTGGTTTTCCTCGCCCTCTGGCAATGGGGCCCGGGCCTGCTCGGCATGCCCGAGTTCGTCCTGCCCAACCTCACCCGCGTGGCCCAGGAGGCCGTGGCCATGTGGCAGGCCGGCAACCTGCTGGAGCACAGCCTGATCACCACCCTGGAGATCATCGTCGGCTTCGCCCTGGGCGCCCTGCTGGGCGTGGTCATCGGCGTCGCCCTGGGCCTGTCGCCGTCGGCCGAGGCCATGCTCTCGCCCTACATCCTGGCGCTGCAGATCGCCCCCAAGGTGGCCTTCGCCCCGCTGTTCGTGATGTGGCTGGGCTACACCGTGTACCCGAAGATCCTCATCGCCATCCTCATCGTGTTCTTCCCGGTGATGATCAACGTGCTCTCGGCGATCCGCACCGTCGACCCGGACATGATCAACCTGGTCCGCGCCCTGAGCGCCAACCGCTGGCAGCTGTTCCGCCTGGTGGAGTTCCCCTCGGCCATGAGCGCGCTGTTCTCCGGCCTGCGCATCGCCTCCACCCTGGCGGTGATCGGCGTCACCGTCGGCGAGCTGGTCGGCGGCAACAAGGGCCTGGGCTTCCTGCTGGTGGACGCCGAGGGCCAGGGCAACACCGCCGGGGTGTTCGTCACCATAGTCGCGCTGACGCTGATCGGCGTGCTCGCCTACGCCGCGGTGGTCTGGGCCGAGAAGCGCGTCCTGCACTACCTGCCCAAGGCCAACCTGGCCACCGCCTGAGGACGCCCCCATGACTGCAAGCAACCTGTTGCAAGGGCGCTGCGTGCTCATCACCGGCGGCGCCGGCGGCCTGGGCCTGGCCTTCGCCGAAGCGGCGGCCCGCGCCGGGGCCCGCGTGGCGATCGCCGACCTGCGCGCCGACGAGGTCCAGGCGGCCGCCGCCAACCTGCGCGAGCAGGGGCTGCCGGTCGACGGCCTGGCCCTCGACCTGCGCGAGCCGCACTCTATCACCGCCTGCGTGGAAGCCGCGGTGGAACGCCTCGGCGGCCTCGACGGCCTGGTCAACAACGCCGCGGTGACCAACTCCGGCGGCAAGCCCGGCGAGGCGCTGGACATCGCCACCTGGGACCTGGTCATGCAGGTCAACGTGCGCGGCGCCTGGCTGATGACCAACGCCTGCCTGCCGGCGTTACGCGCAAGCGGCCGCGGCGCCATCGTCAACCTGGCCTCCGACACCCCGCTGTGGGGCGCGCCCAACCTGCTCGCCTACACCGCCAGCAAGGGCGCGCTGATCGCCATGACGCGCACCCTGGCGCGCGAGCTGGGCGCCAACGGCATCACCGTCAACGCCATCGCCCCCGGCCTGGTGGAGGTCGAGGCCACCGCCTACGTCCCCGCCGAGCGCCACGAACTGTACCGCCGCCAGCGCGCCATCCAGCGCGCGCAGCTGCCCGCGGACGTGAGCGGCGCCGTGCTGTTCGCCCTGTCCGACCTGTCCCGCTTCGTCACTGGCCAGACCCTGCCGGTCAACGGCGGGTTCGTCATGCTCTGAGGAGAAAACCGATGACCGATCTCAACCTGCAACCGCAACCCAAGAGCTGGGAACGCCCGGCCGACACCAGCTTCGAGCAGTGGTGCAACTCGCGCATCGCGCGCTATTCCACCCGCCAGTACGACTGGAACGCGCTGAAGTTCCAGGCCGACTACGACCCCAAGTACCGCCGCGCGCAGATGCGCTACATCGGCACCGGCGGCACCGGCGTGAACGCCGACAACAACACCATCCCGTCCGAGCACTTCACCTTCTCCACCATGGTCATCCCGGCCGGGCATGAAGGCCCGCCGCACCTGCACGTCGACGTGGAGGAAGTGTTCTTCGTCCTGCGCGGCAAGCTCAAGGTGATCCTGGAGAAGGACGGCGAGCGCTTCGAGACCATCCTCGGCGACCGCGACGTGATCTCGGTGCCGCCGGGCGTGTACCGCGAGGAAATCAACATCGGCGACGAGGACGCGCTGATGTGCGTGATGCTCGGGGCGAAGAAGCCGATCACCCCGACCTACCCGCCAGAGCACCCGCTGGCCAGCATCAAGCGCTGAGGGCCGGACGATGACGGCGATGAGCACGGCGGCCGCCTGGCAGGCCGACCTGGAACGCGACTTCCCGCAGCGCCTGGTGCGCCGCGGCGAGGTCGTCAGCGCCTGGCGCGAGGCCGGCGCGGCCGATGCCCCGGCGCTGGTGCTGCTGCACGGCATCGGCTCCGGCGCCGCCTCCTGGCTGCCGCTGGCGCAGTGCCTGAAGGCGCGCGCGCGGCTCATCGCCTGGGACGCCCCCGGCTACGGCGAATCCACGCCGCTGGCCGAGGCCGCGCCGCGGGCGGAAGCCTACATGCAGCGCCTGCGCGAGCTGCTGGACGCGCTGGACGTGCAGCGCTGCGTGCTGCTCGGCCATTCCCTGGGAGCGCTGACGGCCCTCGCCCTGGCCAACGCCGAGCCGCGACTCATTGCCCACCTGCTGCTGCTGAGCCCGGCGCGCGGCTACGGCGCACGCCCGGACGAAGGCGAGGCGGTGCGCAGCCGGCGCCTGGCCGCGCTGGCCAGCGAGGGCATCGCCGGCCTCGCCGAACGCCGCGCCCCGGCCATGCTCGGCGCCAGCCCGAGTGCCGAGGCGCTGGCCTGGGTGCGCGGGAACATGGCGCGGCTCAAGCCCCACGGCTACCGCCAGGCGGTGGAGCTGCTGTGCGGCGACGACCTGCTGCGCCTGGGCCGCCCGCCCATGCCCGTCGAGGTGCTGTGCGGCAGCGAGGACGGCATCACCCCGCCGGCCGCCTGCCGCGAAGTCGCCGCGGCGCTGGCGGCACCGTTCCGGCTAGTCCCCGGCGCCGGCCACGCCAGCCCCATCGAATGCCCCGAAGCCCTGGCCGGACACCTCGTCCGCTTCCTCGACAAGGACTGAAACCATGAGTACCGACACCCTCACCGAAAACCAGGAACGCTACATGGTTCCGGGGCTGGAACGCGGCCTGACGCTGCTGGGCGAGTTCACCCGCCACGACCGCACCCTCACCGCCCCGGAACTGGCGCGCCGCCTGCAGCTGCCGCGCACCACCATCTTCCGCCTGCTGGCCACCCTGGAGGCCCTGGGCTTCGTCACCCGCAGCGGCAACGAATACCGCCTGGGCATGGCGGTGCTGCGCCTGGGCTTCGAATACCTGGCCTCGCTGGAACTCACCGAGCTGGGCCAGCCGATCCTCCGTCGCCTGTGCGACGCCATCGGCTACTCCTGCAACCTGGTGGTGCGCGACGGGCGCAACATCGTCTACGTGGCGAAGATCTCGCCGCCGTCGATCCTCACCAGCGCGGTCAACGTCGGCACCCGCCTGCCGGCCCACGCCACCGTGCTCGGGCGCATCCTCCTGGAAGACCTGGACCTCGCCGCGCTGCGCGAGCTGTACCCGGAGAAGCAGCTGGAGCGCTTCTCCGAGGGCACCCCGCGCAACACCGAGGAACTCTTCGACCTGGTGCAGAACGACCGCCTGCGCGGCTACGCGCTGAGCGAAGGCTTCTTCGAGGCGAGCATCTCCACCGTCGCCGCGCCGGTGCGCGACCACACCGGCCGGGTCTGCGCCGCCATGGGCGTAACCATCCCCGCCACGCGCATCGCCGAGCACCTGCTGGAACCGCTGGTGCGCCAGGTGCGCAACAGCGCCGAGGAACTCTCCGGCCTGCTCGGGCACATGCCCAACCCCAACGTCCTGTCGCTGCAGAGGGTGCATTCATGAGCCTGTGCGACCTGCGCGGCCGCGTCGCCGTGGTCACCGGCGGCAGCTCCGGCATCGGCCTGGCCACCGTCGAACTGCTGCTGGAAGCCGGCGCCGCCGTGGCCTTCTGCGGCCGCGACAGCGGGCGCCTGGCGCAAGCCGAAGCCGATCTGCGCCAGCGCTTTCCCGACGCGCGCCTGCTGGCCGCCCCCTGCGACGTGCTCGACGCCGGCCAGGTGCGCGACTTCGCCGCGCGCTGCCAACAGCAACTGGGCGCCGCCAGCATGCTGGTGTGCAACGCCGGCCAGGGCCGCGTTTCCACCTTCGCGCAGACCAGCGACTCAGCCTGGCGCGACGAGCTGGAGCTGAAGTTCTTCTCGGTGATCCACCCGGTGCGCGCCTTCCTGGCGCAGCTGGAAGGCCAGGCGGACGCCGCCATCGTCTGCACCAACTCGCTGCTCGCCAGCCAGCCGGAGCCGCACATGGTCTGCACCTCGGCGGCCCGCGCCGGGCTGAAGAACCTGGTGCGCTCGCTGGCCGTCGAGTTCGCCCCGAAAGGCATCCGCGTCAACGGCATCCTCATCGGCCTGGTGGAATCCGGCCAGTGGCGCCGGCGCTTCGAAGCCCGCGAGGAACGCGAGCTGGATTGGGCGCAATGGACCGCGCAACTGGCGCGCAGCAAACAGATTCCCCTGGGGCGCCTGGGCCTGCCGCGCGAAGCCGCCAACGCCCTGCTGTTCCTCGTTTCACCGCTGTCGGCCTACACCACCGGCAGCCACATCGATGTATCCGGAGGCTTGTCCCGCCATGCGTAACAAAAACTCGGTCACCGTGGGCGCCGCCATCGCCGCCTTCCTCGAACAGTGCGGGGTCAAGGCCGCCTTCGGGGTGATTTCCATCCACAACATGCCGATCCTCGATGCCTTCGCCGTGCGCGGCAACATCCGTTTCGTCATGGCCCGCGGCGAAGCCGGCGCCACCAACATGGCCGACGCCTACGCCCGCGCCAACGGCAGCCTGGGCGTGTGCCTGACCTCCACCGGCACCGCCGCCGGCAACGCCGCCGGGGCCCTGGTCGAGGCGCTGACCGCCGGCACCCCGCTGCTGCACCTGACCGGGCAGATCGAGACGCCCTACCTGGACCAGGACCTGGCCTACATCCACGAGGCCCGCGACCAGTTGGCCATGCTCAAGGCGGTGTCCAAGGCGGCCTTCCGCGTGCGCAGCGCCGAGACCGCGCTGAGCACCCTCAAGCTCGCCGTGCAGACCGCCCTGAGCGCGCCGGCCGGCCCGGTCAGCGTGGAAATCCCGATCGACATCCAGTCCGCCTACATCCCCATGCCCGAAGACCTGGCGCCGCTGCCGGTGCCGGTCGCCGCGCCCACCGCCGAAGCCCTGGACCGCGTCGCCGAGCGCCTGGCCAGCGCGCGCCGGCCGATGCTCTGGCTCGGCGGCGGCGCGCGCCACGCCGGCCGCGAAGTGAAGCGCCTGATGGACCTGGGCGTGGGCGTCATCACCTCCACCCAGGGCCGCGGCGTGGTCAACGAGGACGACCCGCGCTGCCTCGGCGCCTTCTCCCAGAACAAGCGGGTGGAAGCCTTCCTGCAAGGCTGCGACGCGCTGCTGGTGGCCGGCTCGCGGCTGCGCAGCAACGAGACCTTCAAGTACGCCCTGAAGCTGCCGCCGGTGACCTACCGCATCGACGCCAACCCGGCCATCGAGGGCCGCTGCTACAACAGCGAGCTGTTCATCTGCGGCGACTCGGCGCTGGCCCTGGCCGGCCTGGCCGAGCGCCTGGAGGGCCGGCTGAAGGTCGAGCCGGGCTTCGCCGAGGAACTGCGCCAGGTGCGCGAGCAGTCGCGCGCGCAACTGCTGGAAGAACTCGGCCCCTACGCCTCGATGGTCGAGCAGTTGCAGGGCATGACCGGCCGCGACTTCACCTGGGTGCGCGACGTGACCCTGTCCAACAGCATCTGGGGCAACCGCCTGATCCACCTGTTCCATCCCCAGGCCGGCATCCACGCCCTCGGCGGCGGCATCGGCCAGGGCCTGTGCATGGGCATAGGCGCGGCCATCGCGGCGGCGGAGAACGCCCCGCAGCGCAAGGTCTTCGCACTGTGCGGCGACGGCGGCTTCATCCTCAACCTGGGCGAGATCGCCACCCTGGTGCAGGAAAAGGCCAAGGTAGTGATCCTGCTGATGAACGACCAGCGCTACGGCGTCATCCGCAACATCCAGGACGCCGTGTACGGCGGCCGCCACTGCTACGTCGACCTGCACACCCCGGACTACGCGCGCCTGGCCGAGTCGGTGGGGCTGCGCCACGCGCTGGTCAAGGACCTGGCGGACTTCGCCGGCGTGCTGGAAAGCGCCTACGCCGCCGACGGCCCCTTCCTGCTGGAGGTGGACATGTGCGCGGTGGGCAACTTCGCCAAGCAGTTCGCCGGCCCGCCGAACATGGAAACCCGCCACCAGAAGGCCACGGCCTGAGGACCCCGCCATGCTGCACATCGCCATGATCGGCTGCGGCGCCATCGGCCTCAGCGTGCTGGAAATGCTCAAGGACGACCGCGACCTGGCGCTCGACCAGGTGGTGGTCCCGGCCGGCCACCTCGACCAGGCGCGCCAGCGCCTGGCCGGCATCGCCGCGCAGGCACGCGTCGTCGAAACCCTGGACTACGCCCGGCGCCCCGACCTGCTGGTGGAATGCGCCGGCCACGCGGCCCTGGCCGAACACGTGATCCCGGCCCTGGAGCGCGGCATCCCGTGCCTGCTGGTGTCCATCGGCGCGCTCTCCGAAGACGGCCTGGCCGCGCGCCTGGAAGAAGCCGCGCGGCGCGGCGGCACCCAGGTCGAACTGCTCTCCGGGGCCATCGGCGGCATCGACGCGCTGGCCGCGGCCAAGGTCGCCGGGCTGGACTCGGTGGTCTACAGCGGGCGCAAGCCGAGCCGCGCCTGGAAGGGCACGCCGGCCGACGAGCGCTTCGACCTCGACGGCCTCACCGAACCCACGGTGATCTTCGAGGGCAGCGCCCGCGAGGCGTCCTCGCGCTACCCGAAGAACGCCAACGTCGCCGCCACCCTGTCGCTGGCCGGCCTGGGCCTGGACGCCACCCGCGTGCGCCTGATCGCCGACCCCACCAGCGAGGAGAACGTGCACCACTACCAGGCCCGCGGCGCCTTCGGCGAATTCGAGATGACCCTGCGCGGCAAGCCGCTGGCGGCCAACCCCAAGACCTCGATGCTGACCGTGCTCAGCATCGTCCGCGCGCTGGGCAACCATGCCCACGCCGTCTCCATCTGAGGACAGCGCCATGCTCGATCTCGACGCAATCCAACCCATCTGCATCGCCGGCCAGTGGCGCCTGGGCGGCGGCGACCTGTACGCCAGCTACTACCCGGCCGACGGCTCGCCCATCGCCCGCCTGCACGCCGCCGGCCTGGCCGACGTGGAGGAAGCCATCCAGGGCGCGCAGCGCGCCTTCCTCGCCAGCGGCTGGGCGCAGCGCAAGCCCCACGAGCGCGCCGCGGTGCTGTACCGCGTGGCGCAGCTGATCCGCGAGCACGCCGAGGAACTGGCGCAACTGCAGCGCCTGGACAACGGCAAGCCGATCCGCGAGACCCGCGCCCTGGTGGCCAGCGCCGCCGGCACCTTCCAGTTCTTCGCCGCGGCCTGCGAGACCCTGGAGGAAAGCATCAGCCCCTCGCGCGGCGACTTCCTCAGCATGAGCGTGTACGAGCCCATGGGCGTGGTCGCCGCCATCACCCCGTGGAACTCGCCGATCGCCTCCGAGGCGCAGAAGCTGGCGCCGGCCCTGGCCGCCGGCAACGCGGTGGTGATCAAGCCGGCGGAGATCACCCCGCTGGCGGCCCTGGCCCTGGCGCGCCTGTGCATCCAGGCCGGGGTGCCGGCCGGGCTGATCAGCGTGCTGCCGGGCAAGGGCTCGCTGATCGGCGACGCCATCACCCGCCACCCGCTGGTCAGGCGCGTGTCCTTCACCGGCGGCACCAGCACCGGCAAGCACATCGCGCGCATCGCCGCGGACAAGATGATGCCGGTGTCCATGGAGCTGGGCGGCAAGTCGCCGACCATCGTCCTGGAAGACGCCGACCTCGACCACGCCGTGGCCGGGGTGCTCTACGGCATCTTCAGCAGCTCGGGGGAATCCTGCATCGCCGGCTCGCGGCTGTTCGTCGCCCGGCCGCTGTACGAACGCTTCCTGCAACGCCTGGTCGAAGGCGCCGAGCGCCTGCGCATCGGCGACCCGGCCGACGAAGCCACGCAGATGGGCCCGCTGATCAGCGAGCGCCACCGCGAGAGCGTCGAGCGCTACGTCGACCTCGGCCTGTCCGAGGGCGGCCGCCTGCTCGCCGGCGGCCGCCGCCCGCAAGGGCAACAGTACGAGCGTGGCTGGTTCTACACCCCGACCATCATCGACGGCCTGGGCAACGACGCGCGCCTGTGCCAGGAAGAGGTGTTCGGCCCGGTGCTGGCGGCCCTGCCCTTCGACGACGAGCGCCAGCTGATCGAGCAGGCCAACCACAGCGTCTACGCCCTCGCCGCCGGCATCTGGACCCGCGACTTCCAGCGCGCCTGGCGCCTGGGCCGCGCCGTGCAGGCCGGCACCGTGTGGATCAACACCTACAAGCAATTCTCCATCGCCACCCCCTTCGGTGGCTGGAACGACAGTGGCCTGGGGCGCGAGAAGGGGCGCCTGGGCATCCTCCAGTACATGGAGCAGAAAGCCCTGTACTGGGGCCTCAACCAGCAGCCCATCGCCTGGGCCGGAGCGACAGCATGAGCGTACTTGGCATCGACGAGATCACCTACGGCGTGGAAGACCTGCCGCGCTGCCGGCGCTTCTTCGAGGACTGGGGCCTGAGCCTGGTCGACGAGCAAGCCGACCAGGTGGTCTTCGAAACCCTCAACGGCTGCCGCGTGGTGGTCGCCGCCCTGGACAAGCCCGGCCTGCCGCCGGCCATCGAGCCCGGCTCGACGGTGCGCGAGGTGGTCTGGGGCGTGGCCAGCGCCGACGACCTGGCGCTCTATGCCAGCCGCATCGCCACGGCGCCGGGCTTCGTCGAGGGCGGCGGGCGCATCGGCTGCACCGATCCCAACGGCCTGGCGATCCGCCTGCAGGTCACCCGCAAGCGCGAACTGGTGCTGGAGGAATGCGGCGCGCACAACACCTGGAACAGCAAGGCGCGGATCAACAAGCCCAGCCCGGTCTACGAGCGCGCCACCCCGGTGGAAGTCGGCCACGTGGTGTTCTTCGTCAAGGACGTGGATGCCTGCGAAGCCTTCTACCGCGAAGCCTTCGGCTTCCAGACCTCGGACCGCTACCCCGGCCGCGGCGCCTTCCTGCGCACCGCCGAGGAAGGCGGCCACCACGACCTGTTCATGCTCCAGCTGCCGGCGCCGCGCGCCGGGCTGAACCACGTCGCCTTCACCGTGCGCGACATCAACGAGGTGTTCGGCGGCGGTATGCACATCGCCCGCTGCGGCTGGGACACCGAGATCGGCCCGGGCCGCCACCCGGTGTCCTCGGCCTTCTTCTGGTACTTCAAGAACCCCGCCGGGGCTCTGGTGGAGTACTACGCCGACGAGGACCAGCTGACCGGCGACTGGCAGCCGCGCAGCTTCGAACCGGGCCCCACGGTATTCGCCGAGTGGGCCATCGCCGGCGGCCTGGACGGCGTCACCCGGCGGCAGAAAGGCGCCGAGGGCCCGCAAGGCAAATTCCTGACCGAAAAGAACAAGAGCTGAGGAGAAAGCCCATGTCCAAGCTGAAGATCGGCGTCCTGGGCGCCGGCATCGGCGGCCTGTGCGCCGCCATCGCCCTGCTGCGCGCCGGCCACGACGTCGTGGTGTACGAACAGGCCAAGGCGTTCCTGCGCGTCGGCGCCGACATCAACCTGACGCCCAACGCGGTCAAGGCCATCGACGGCCTGGGCGTCGGCGAGGCGGTGCGCGCCAGCGCGGCGCGGCCCACCCACCGCATCAGCCGCACCTGGGACAGCGGCGAGGAAACCTCGCGCCTGGAGATGGCCGACGCCGCCGAGCGCAAGTACGGCGCGCCGCAGCTGACCATCCACCGCGCCGACCTGCTGGCCGCCCTGGCCGAAGCCTTCCCTCTGGAGCGCGTGCGTTTCGCCCGGCGCGCCCAGGCAGTGCGCCAGGAAGCCGACGGCGTGCACATCGAGTTCGCCGACGGCGGCCAGGACCGCGTCGACGTGCTGATCGGCGCCGACGGCATCCACTCGGTGGTGCGCGCCGCGCTGTTCGGCGAGGAACACCCGCGCTTCACCGGGGTGGTCGCCTACCGCGCCGTGGTGCCGGCGGTGAAGGTCGCCCAGGTGCCGCACATCCAGGCCTTCACCAAGTGGTGGGGCCCCAACCCGCAGAGCCAGATCGTCACCTTCCCGCTCAACCGCGGCCGCGACATCTTCATCTTCGCCACCACCGCCCAGGACAGCTGGCACCTGGAAAGCTGGACCACCCAGGGCAGCGTCGAGGAACTGCGCGAAAGCTACGCCCACTACCACCCGCACGCCCGCGCCCTGCTGGAGGCCTGCGACGAAGTGCTCAAGACCGCCCTCTACGAGCGCGACCCGCTGCCCTACTGGAGCCGCGACAGCCTGGTGCTGCTCGGCGACGCCTGCCACCCGATGATGCCGTTCATGGCCCAGGGCGCCGGCCAGGCCATCGAGGACGCCGTGGTGCTCGGCCGCATGCTCGCAGGCGTGCGCGACCTGGCGCAGGTCCCGGCGGCGCTCGCGGCCTACCAGGAGGCGCGCCTGGAGCGCACCAGCCAGATCCAGATCGGCTCGCGCGGCAACCAGTGGCTCAAGGCCGGCGGCAACGCCGACTGGGTCTACGGCTACGACGCCTGGGCCGTCCACGCCGACCACGCGGCCTGAGGAACGAACATGAGCGAAACCCTGCTGTTGACCGTGCTGCTGCGCCATGACCAGACGAAGAACCTGGAGGACATCCAGGCCCACATGAAAAAGATGGACTGGTGGGAGCGCTTCCCCGGCGAAGGCGTGGAGATCGTCTCCTGGACCGTGGCCATGGGCCTGGGCCAGATCGTCACCCTGCGCCTGCCGCCGGCGCTGCTGCCGCGCGTCAACGTCGAACTGGAACGCTCCGCCTGGGGCGTGTTCCGCAGCGAATGCTACCCGACCTACGACTTCGTCCCGGTGCGCGAAAGCATCCGCGAACGGGTCCGCAATGGAGGCCAATGAAATGACCGAACCCTACAACGAGACGCACCAGTCGCGCAGCCGCCCGAGCACGCCCTTCGAAGACCTGCTGGGCGACTCCATCGAGCGCGCCTACGCCGCCGGCAGGCACGACCTGCCGAGCCTGCTGGAGCACCTGAACCTGGCCGGCCCGCCCTGCCCGCTGACCCGCGGCGAGTGGACCGAAGACGCCTACAAGACCCTGATGGCCCGCCTGGGCGAATAACGGGCGAGGAACGAGAAAATGACCGCGCAACTGACCGTCGATCCTGTCGAGAAGATCCTGGCCAATGGCCTGAAGAACCTCTGGTTCCCCGTCCTCCCCTCGCACCTGCTGAGCGACAAGCCGGTGTCCATCCGCCGCCTGGGCTACAAGATCGCCCTCTGGCGCGACAACGATGGCAGCGTCCACGCCCTGGAGGACCACTGCCCGCACCGCGGCGCGCCGCTGTCCCTCGGCCCGGTGCTGGGCGACCGCCTGCAGTGCCCCTACCACGGCGTGGAAGTGCGCTGCGACGGCACCGTCACCAAGGTCCCCGGCAGCCCCGGCTGCAAGCTCGAGGGCAGCCGCCCGACGCGCATGTTCCACGTCCGCGAGGCGGCCGGCGCGATCTTCCTCTACAACGCCGCCGACGCGCACCTGGAAAGCCCGCCGGAGCTGGTGCTGCCCGAGCAGCTGACCTCGCCCGAGTGGAGCAGCTTCATCTGCTACACCGAGTGGCGCGGCGACTACCGCTACGTCATCGACAACGTCATGGACCCGATGCACGGCACCTACCTGCACAAGATGTCCCACTCCATGAGCGAAGGCGCGGCCAGCGCCAAGTTCGTCACCCGCGACACCGAGCAGGGCTTCTTCTTCGAGAAGGAAGGCCAGCGCGGGGTGAACTTCGACTGGACCGAGTTCGTCGACAACGGCTGCCACTGGCTGCGCCTGGAAATCCCCTACCCGAAGACCGGCGGCCCGGGCGGCAACTTCACCATCGTCGGCAGCTACACGCCCAGCAGCCCGCAGCTGTGCGCGGTGTTCCACTGGCGCTGCCGCCCGCTCACCGGCTGGCAGCGCGACACCTGGCGCTTCCTCTACAAGAACCGCCTGGAAGCCCGCCACTGGGCGGTGCTGGAGCAGGACCGGGTGCTGCTGGAGCACATGGAGCCGGACGCCAACCAGCGCGAGAACCTCTACCAGCACGACCTGGGCGTGGTGCGCATCCGCCGCTACCTGAAGAACAAGGCCAAGGAGCAGCTGGAACTGATCGAGGCCACGCAGCTATGAACGCAGTCGTCCGCGTACGGGCCGAGGCGCTGGCGGAAGCGCCTGGCGCCAGCTGGTCCAACGCCCTGCGCATCGGCAACGAAGTGGTGATGTCCGGGATGACCGGGCATCCCGCCACCCGCGAGGCCGCCGAGCGCGGCGCGCCGCTGGGCGTCTACGAGCAGACGCTGCTGGTGCTGGGCAAGTGCCGGGCGCTGGTCGAGGCCGCCGGCGGCCACGTCGGCAACCTCTACCGGCTGACCGTCTACGTCACCGACATCGCCGCCAAGGACGAAGTCGGCCGCGCCCGCCGCGACTTCTTCGCCGGCCAGGCCTGCTACCCGACCTCCACCCTGGTGGCAGTGAGCGGCCTGGTGTTCCCCGAACTGCGCGTCGAGATCGAGGCCAGCGCGAGCCTGGACGTCGACCTGCGCACCGCCGAGGTACAGCCATGAGCAACGCAACCATCCCGGCGCTGGTGCACACCCTGCGCCACGAGGCCGAAGGCATCATGAGCGTGGAACTGCGCCCCTGGGGCGACACCCGGTTCCCGCCGTTCGAGGCCGGTTCGCACATCGACCTGTACCTGCCCAACGGCCTGGTGCGCAGCTACTCGCTGCTCAACTCGCCGAGCGACCAGGGGCGCTACGTGGTCGGCATCCTCCGTGACCGCAACAGCCGCGGCGGCTCGCGCTGGGTGCACGACAACCTGCGCGTCGGCACCCAGCTGCAGATCGCCGCGCCGCGCAACAACTTCGCCCTGGACGCCAGCGCCAGCCACAGCGTGCTGGTGGCCGGCGGCATCGGCATCACGCCGATCTACTGCATGTTCCGCCAGCTGCTCGCCCTTGGCCGCTCCGCCGAGCTGATCTACTGCGCGCGCTCGCGCCGCGAGGCCGCGCTGCTGGAAGAACTGCGCGGCCTGGACGCCCGGGTGCAACTGCACTTCGACGACGAGAAAGGCCTGCCGCCGGACCTCGCCACCTACCTGGCCGGCCGCTCCACCGACGCGCACTTCTACTGCTGCGGCCCGACGCCGATGCTCGACGCCTTCGAACGCACCTGCGAGGCCCTGGGCTACCCCAACGCGCACATCGAACGCTTCGCCGCCGTCGAACAGGCCGCCGCGGAAGACGCCCTGGACAGCTACGAGGTGGAACTGCGCAAGAGCGGCAAGCACCTGCGCATGGAAGCCGGCATGGTGCTGCTGGACGTGCTGCTGGAACAGGGCTGCGACCTCGACTACAGCTGCCGCGAGGGCGTCTGCGGCTCCTGCGAGGTCAAGGTGCTGGAAGGCGAAGTGGACCACCGCGACGGCGTGCTGACCAAGGCCGAGCGCGCAGCCAACCAGTCGATGATGGTCTGCGTCTCCGGCTGCCGCAGCCGGCGCCTGGTGCTCGACCTGTAGCCTCTCCTCGCCTTGCGCAAAACGGCAGCCCCCGGGCTGCCGTTTGCGTTTCTGCCGGCGTTTCCCAACGCACCGGATTCGTCCCTCGCGCCCCACGCCTGGGCATCCGCGTAACACTGCTCCGGGGGCGTTTCACGGGTGGTTCAAACGCCCGCGTTTCACCCATAACACATTGATATAAATAGGAAATATATAGAAAAACAGCCTCCCATCCATGGCATGGAAACTGCTCTCCTCCTCGGGCAGGAAATTGAAACGTTGATTCATACAAGAAACAAAAACGACCAGCCTTCGTGAAGCTGCGTGCGGCCCTGCTGGCCCACTTCCGAGGCTGCCTTTTCCGAGGTGACGCTTCCATGTTGAGACCCACCCTGCTGGCCGCATTCGCGCTGGCACACGCTCCGCTGCTCTTCGCCACCGAGCCCGGCCCGGCGCCGACCATCAGCCAGGGCATGCAGAACAAGCCCTTCCCGCACATTTCCTGGCGCAGCGAGGACGGCGACGCCAGCCTGGATGTCGGCGGCGCGCTGCGCGCCAACTACCGCTACGAGGACTGGGACAGCAGCATCAACCGCCCGGCGCGCTGGCTGTTCGACACCTTCCGCCTGGACGTGCAGGGCCGCTACCAGCAGTTCATCCTCGACGCCGGCTACTGGTTCCAGGACCGCAACAAGCGCGCGGTGGACCGCGCCTACCTCGGCTACCGCTTCGACGAGCGTTCCGACCTGCAGGTGGGCGCGCCGGCCAGGCCCTTCGGCCTGCTGCCCTACCCGCAGTTCGGCTGGAGCTACCACATCCCGTTCTTCCTCGGCTTCGGCGTGAATACCGGCACCGGCCTGAAGTACGGCTACAAGGACAACGACTGGGACTTCCAGGCCGCCTACTACCCGCGCATGCTGCCGTCGAGCATCCGCTACGCCCCGGAAGTCGGGCGCTACGCGGACCTCAAGGACAACGCCATCCCGGCGCTGCACGGCCGCCAGGACAACGAGAAGCGCGACCAGGTCAACCTGCGCCTGGCGCGCAGCTTCCAGGCCGGCGACTGGAACAACGAGCTGGGCGCGTCCCTGGCCGCCTCGCGGCTGTACAACGCCACCACCGACGACAACGGCAGCTTCTGGGCGGCCGGCGCCCACGGGGTGTTCAAGAACGGTCCCTGGACTATCTCGACCCAGGCGATCCGCTACGAATACGATCCGAAGAACCCCAGCGGCGTCAGCGACGACTCGGTGCTCATGGGCGGCAACGGCCTGACCCCGGCCTTCCTGGTGGCGGCCAAGGGCAGCATCGGCGGACTCAACGTCGGCTACGACGTCGCCACGCCCTGGCTGGGGCCGGTGAAGAAGGTGAAGCTGTACAACGACTACAGCCGGCTGTGGAAAGACAAGAGCGGCTGGGACGACTCGCAGATGTATACCGCCGGCATCCAGTTCTTCGCCCTGCCGGTTATGGCCTGGCTGGACTTCACCTGGGCGCGCAACGCCAACCCCTGGGGCGGCGCGGAGAACGGCACGGGCTGGACCTCGACCACCTCCTCGGGCAGCAACGACTGGTACTTCCGCACCAACCTGAACATCGGCTACTACTTCTGAGCCGGGCGGCGGGGCCAGGCCGGCGCCTGGCCCCGCGGGCCGCTCAGAACCGCTCCGCGTCCTGCGCGTGGCGCTGTACCTCTTCCCGCTCCAGGCTCTCGCGGTAGGCGTGGGCCTCCTGCTCGCTGTGGAACACGCCGACCAACAGGCCCTGCTGGTGCACGTCCCAGCAGCGCCGGCCAAGGGCACGGAATTCGCGGGATTTATGGTCTTCGTCGCGCTCAGTGACAACTACGCTCATCGGTTCTTCTCCGTTGTTTGACTTGCATCAAGGCGGAGTCAGAATCACTTAATTAGCCAGCTAACTAAATAGCCGAATCGGCAAAGGTTTTTTGCGAAAAGCGTGGGGAACGCGAGAGCAACTGTCTTGCCCATCGCGCCGGGGCGCTTTCGTAGGATGGGTTGAGCCTGCGAACCCCATGCGGCGATGGCGATGGGTATCGCTTCGCTCAACCCATCCTACGGGTGTTGTGTTCGCCGGCGGGCATAGGAGCGGACCTTGTCCGCGATAGCCGGAGGTTCCGGCACGATTCGCGGATAAGATCCGCTCCTACGCTGCCCCACCCGCGCCATTCCCATGTAGGAGCACGCCCTGCGCGCGAAATCGCGGGCAGGGCCCGCTCCTACAATTTGCTGTGAGGCATGGAGTTTCCTCGTAGGAGGACCTTGTCCGCGATAGCCGGACGTCCCGGCGCGGATCGCGGATGAGATCCGCTCCTACGCGGCCCCACCCACGCCATTCCCATGTAGGAGCGGGCCCTGCGCGCGATATCGCGGGCAGGGCCCGCTCCTACAATTTGCTGTGAGGCATGGAGTTTCCTCGTAGGAGCGGACCTTGTCCGCGATAACCGGACGTCCCGGCGCGGATCGCGGATGAGATCCGCTCCTACGCGGCCCAACCCGCGCCATTCCCATGTAGGAGCGCGCCCTGCGCGCGAAATCGCGGGCAGGGCCCGCTCCTACAATTTGCTGTGAGGCATGGAGTTTCCTCGGAGCGGACCTTGTCCGCGATAGCCGGACGTCCTGGCGCGGATCGCGGGCCGAGCCGGCACGGCTTCCCGTAGGAGCGAGCTTGCTCGCGAACAAATCCCGTGCCGAAGCGGTTCGCGAGCAAGCTCGCTCCTACGAAGAGCACGGCAAGACAGCCGACGCTCTGCAGCGTGGACATGAAAAAGCCCGGCATCCCCAAAGGGAATGCCGGGCTTTTTCGGACCTGTCCGACGCTTAGAACGGAATGTCGTCGTCGAAGCTGTCGTAGTCGGCGGCCGGCTGCGGAGCCGGGGCGGCCTGCTGTTGCGGCGCCGGGCGCGGGGCCTGTTGCGGGCGCTGCTGGGGTTCGCGCGGCGCGCGCGGGGCGTCGTCGCCACCGGCGCCCGGACGGCCGCCGAGCAGTTGCATGTTGCCGTTGATGTCTACCACGATCTCGGTGGTGTAGCGGTCCTGACCGTCCTGGCCCTGCCACTTGCGAGTGCGCAGGCTGCCTTCGACGTAGATCTGCGAGCCCTTGCGCACGTACTCGGCGACGATTTCCGCCAGACGGCCGAAGAACACCACGCGGTGCCATTCGGTACGTTCCTGCTGCTGGCCGGTCTGCTTGTCCTTCCAGCTCTCGCTGGTGGCCAGGGTGACGTTGGTCACCGCGTTGCCGTTGGGCAGGTAGCGGGTTTCCGGATCACCACCGACGTTACCAACCAGAATGACTTTGTTAACCCCACGGGCCATGACGCTCTCCTAAAGGCTTCAGCACGTCGCCGGCTCGACGCCTGCCAGGCGTTCGAGGGACGTGCGATCCACTTGTTGGGAATCTACTTTGACATAAGCGGCGGCCTCTTCGGCGACCACCATCACATCGCTCACACCGGGCAATGCCTTGAAACGCTCGGCCAACGAGGCATCGCCCAGCGCCTCATCGGACAGGGGCAGGCGGATGCTCGTTACATACGGCGGTTCGCGCATGGTAACAGCAATCGCGAGCCATATGGCAGCCAGCACGGCGCAGCCGATGAACACCCCGTCCAACCCGCCGTGCTGGAACATCCAGCCGCCCAGGATGCCGCCCACGGCGGCGCCGAGGAACTGGCTGGTGGAGTACACGCCCATCGCCGTGCCCTTGCCGCCGGCCGGCGAGACCTTGCTCACCAGAGACGGCAGCGAGGCTTCCAGCAGGTTGAACGCGGTGAAGTAGACGACGATGCCGAACAGCAGTTCCTTCAGGCTGTATCCGAATTCCCAGAAGAACAGCTCGCAGAGCATCAGGGTGGCCACCGCGCCGGCCAGCACGCGCTTCATCTGGCGCTTCTTCTCGGCGTAGATGATGAACGGCACCATGCCGAAGAAGCCCACCAGCAGCGCGGTCAGGTAGACCCACCAGTGTTCTTCCTTGGGCAGCCCGGCGCGCTCCACCAGGGCCAGCGGCAAGGCCACGAAGCTGGCCATGAGGATCGCGTGCAGCACCAGGATGCCGGCGTCCAGGCGCAGCAGCTCGGCGTTCTTCAGGGTCGGCAGCAGCGCCTGGCCGGCGACGCTGGACTCGCGGTGCTGCAGGCGGTGGTCCGGGGTCGGCACGAAGAACAGGATCATCAGCAGGCCGACCAGGGCCATGCCGGCGGTGAACCAGAACAGCCCGTGCAGGCCGAACAGGTGCGTCAGCACGGGGCCGGCGACCATGGCCACGGCGAAGGACACGCCGATGCTCATGCCGATGGTGGCCATGGCCTTGGTGCGGTGCTGCTCGCGGGTCAGGTCCGAGAGCATCGCCATCACCGCCGCGGAGATCGCCCCGGCGCCCTGGATCACCCGCCCGGCGATCACGCCCCAGATGCTGTCGGCGTTGGCCGCCACCGCCGCGCCGAGGGCGAACACCAGCAGCCCGACGACGATGATCGGCCGGCGGCCGATGCGGTCGGACAGGGTGCCCAGGGGAATCTGCAGGATGGCCTGGGTCAGGCCGTAGGCGCCGATGGCCAGGCCGATCAGCGCCGGGGTCGCGCCGGCCAGGTCCTGGCCGTAGGTGGCCAGGACCGGCAGGACCATGAACATGCCGAGCATGCGGAACGCGAAGACCAGGGAAAGGCCGATGGCCGCGCGGGTTTCGGTGCCACTCATGCGCTCAGTGTGGGTGTCGTGCATAAGTCCCTCAGGGGAATGACTGGAGCGGGCTGTGCTTCTTGCCCCCGCAATGGCGTGCCCATCCGTTCCCGGATGGC
>Ga0222426_100585_pt1 | contig 21205 bp, 16 predicted proteins | sample 2B50Ametagenome_FD_180087 | JGI IMG/M metagenome (GOLD analysis project Ga0222426, IMG submission 180087) | Enriched microbial communities from leaf-cutter ant dump, University of Wisconsin, Madison, United States - 2B50A (version 2) | ecosystem: Environmental > Terrestrial > Nest > Insects nest...
GTGGCGCTGACCCATCACCACCAGCAGGCCGACACCGGCACCAAGATGATCCACCTGGGCAAGCACACCAAGTCCAAGATCATCTCCAAGGGCATCAGCGCCGGCAAAAGCAACAACAGCTACCGCGGCCTGGTGAAGATGGAGAAGGGCGCCGAGGGCGCGCGCAATTACACCCAGTGCGACAGCCTGCTGATCGGCAAGCAGTGCGGCGCGCACACCTTCCCCTACATGGAAGTGAAGAACCCCAGCGCCACCGTCGAGCACGAAGCCACCACCTCGAAGATCTCCGACGACCAGCTGTTCTACTGCCGCGCCCGCGGCATCTCCGAGGAAGACGCCGTGTCGATGATCGTCGACGGCTTCTGCAAGCAGGTCTTCCGCGAACTGCCGATGGAGTTCGCGGTGGAAGCCAAGAAACTGCTGGAAGTCAGCCTTGAAGGGGCGGTGGGTTGAGAGCCGGGATTCGAGAGACGGGATTCGGGATTCGGCAAAGCCGCTTCCCGCCCATCCCCGACCTCAAGAGTTTCCGTTCCCGCTGAACTTTCCTGCCTGCCGCCCGAATCCCCAATCCCGAATCACGAATCCCGATCATGTTGAAAATCGAAAACCTTCACGCCCGCGTCGAGGGCAAGGAAATCCTCAAGGGGCTCAGCCTCGAAGTGAACGCGGGCGAGGTGCACGCGATCATGGGGCCGAACGGCGCGGGCAAGTCCACGCTGGGCAATGTGCTGTCGGGGCGTGACGGCTATGAGGTCACCGCCGGTTCGGTGATCTGCGACGGCGTGGATCTGCTGGCGCTGGAGCCGGAGGCGCGTGCCGCCGCCGGCGTGTTCCTGGCGTTCCAGTACCCGGTGGAGATTCCGGGGGTCAACAACACCTACTTCCTGCGCGCGGCGCTCAATGCGCAGCGCAAGGCGCGCGGCGAGGCCGAGCTGGATTCGATGCAGTTCCTCAAGCTGGTGCGCGAGAAGCTGAAGATCATGCAGATCTCCGACGAGCTGCTGCACCGCGCGGTCAACGAGGGCTTCTCCGGCGGCGAGAAGAAGCGCAACGAGATCTTCCAGATGGCGTTGCTGGAGCCGAAGCTGGCGATCCTCGACGAGACCGATTCGGGCCTGGACATCGACGCGCTCAAGCAGGTGGCGCAGGGCGTCAATGCGCTGCGCTCGCCGGATCGTGCCTTCCTGATGATCACCCACTACCAGCGCCTGCTCGACTACGTGGTGCCGGACTTCGTGCACGTGCTGGCCGATGGCCGCATCGTCGAGAGCGGCGACAAATCGCTGGCGCTGGAACTGGAGCGCACCGGCTACGCCGGCATCGCGGGAGCCAAGGCATGAGCCAGCCGGCATCGTCGCCGCTGCTCGATGCGCTGTTGCAGGCACCGTTGCCGGCCAGTGGCATCGCGTGGCTGGATGCATCGCGCCAGGCCAGCCAGGCGGCGCTGGCCGAAGCCGGCCTGCCGGACACGCGGGTCGAGGCGTGGAAGTACACCGCGTTGCGTGCGCTGGGCCAGAAGCCTTTCGCCGATGGTGATGCCGGCGCCGGCAGCCGTGAGCTGGATGCCTCGGCGTGGGCTTTGCCGGGCGTGGATGGCCCGCGGCTGGTCTTCGTCAACGGCGTGTTCCGCGCCGATCTTTCCGCGTTCGACGGACTGCCGGACGGGTTGTCGTTGCAGCCGCTGTCGCAGGCCCTGCAGGAAGATGCCGGGTCGTTGCAGCCGGTGCTTTCGCCGGTCGGCTTGACCGATCCGCGTCATCCTTCCGCCGATGCTTTCGCGCTGGCCAACGCCGCCCGTGCCCGTGATGGCGTGGTGCTGCGCGTGGCCGCTGGCGCCCGGGTGGAGACGTCGGTGCAGCTGGTGTTCGCCGGTGCCGCCGGCGACAGCGAACTGGCCTGGCATGCGCGCGTGCTGGTGTCGCTGGGCGAGGGCGCGGCGCTGACCCTGGTCGAACAGCATGTGGGCAGCCACGGGCAGTCGCAGCTGGCCACCACGATGGCCGACTTCACGCTGGCCGCCAACGCCGAGCTGAAGCACGTCGTGCTGCAGCAGGCGGGCACGGCCAGCAACCTGATCCGGCGCAGCCGGCTGCATCTGCACGAAAAGGCGCAGGCCGCGCTGCACGTGCTGGAGCTGGGCGGTGCGCTGGTGCGCCACGACCTGCAGGTCGAACTGACCGGTGACGGCGCACAGCTGCAGACCCGCGGCGTGTTCATGCCGCAGGGCCGCCAGCACATCGACACCCAGCTGGCGATCCGCCATCAGGCATTGAACACCGTGTCCAACTCGCAGTGGCGCGGCGTGGCCGCTGATCGTGCACGCGGCGTGTTCCGCGGCGCGATCGTGGTGGCGCCGGGCGCCGATGGCACCGATGCCAGCCTCAACAACAAGAACCTGCTGCTCTCGGCCAGCGCCGAGATCGACACCAAGCCGGAGCTGGAGATCTACGCCGACGAGGTGCAGGCCGCGCACGGCGCCACCGTCGGCCAGCTCGACGAACGCTCGCTGTTCTACCTGCGTTCGCGCGGTATCCCGCTGGCCGAGGCGCGCGCACTGCTGACCGGCGCGTTCTGCCGCGCGATGCTGGACAGCCTGCCGAACGACGCGCTGCGCGAGCACCTGGCCGGTCTGCTGGTGGCGCAACTGCCGGGCTGAGCCGGCGCTGATCTTTCCCTTCCCCCGCGCGGGAAGGGCCCTGCACGGAACACGATGATGAACGCACAAGCCGACACGCCCACCGACTTCGACATCGGGCGCATCCGCGAGGATTTCCCCTTGCTGGCGCGCAGCGTGCACGGCAAACCGCTGGTCTACCTGGACAGCGCCAACACCAGCCAGAAGCCGCGCTCGGTGATCGAGGCGGTGGACCGCCACTACCGTGAGCACAACGCCAACGTGGCGCGCGCCGTGCATCAGCTGGGCGAGGAAGCCACCGCCGCCTACGAGGGCGCGCGCGACCGGCTGGCGCGTTTCATCAACGCGCCTTCGCGCAACGAACTGGTGCTGACCTCCGGCACCACCCAGTCGATCAACCTGGTCGCCTACAGCTACGCGCTGCCCAGGCTGCAGCCGGGCGACAGCATCCTCACCACGGTGATGGAGCACCACGCCAACATCGTGCCCTGGCAGCTGGTGGCCGGAAGGGCAGGCGCCACGGTCAAGGCGGCGCCGATCAACGAGCGCGGCGAGCTGATCGTGGAGAAGTACCTGGAGCTGCTGACGCCGGAGGTGAAGCTGGCCTGCGTCGGCCACGTCTCCAACGTGCTGGGCACGGTCAATCCGGTGCGCGAGATCGCCCGCGAATGCCGCAGGCGCGGCATACCGCTGCTGGTCGACGGCTCGCAGGCGGTGCCGCATCGCCCGGTCGACGTGCAGGCGCTGGGCTGCGATTTCTACGCGATCACCGGGCACAAGATGCTCGGCCCCACCGGCACCGGTGCGCTGTGGGCCAAGCGCGAACATCTGGAGGCGATGCCGCCGTTCTTCGGCGGCGGCGAGATGATCCGCGAGGTGACTTTCGCCGGCACCACCTTCGCCGCGCCCCCGCACAAGTTCGAGGCGGGCACGCCGAACATCGCCGGCTTCGCCGGGCTCACCGCGGCGATGGACTACTACGAGTCGATCGGCTTCGAGGCGATCCACGCCTGGGAACAGCAACTGCTGCACTACGCCACCGAGCGCCTGCGCGAAGTGCCCGGCCTGCGGATCCTCGGCGAGGCGGCGGAGAAGGAGCCGGTGATCTCGTTCCTGCTCGAAGGCGCCCAGGCCACCGATCTGGCCACCTTGCTCGATCTGCAGGGCGTGGCCGTGCGCTCCGGCCATCACTGCGCCCATCCGCTGATGCAGTTCTATGGCGTCCCGGCCACCCTGCGCGCCTCGCTGGCCTTCTACAACACCCGCGAGGAGATCGACGCCTTCATCGAGGCCCTGCTCAAGGTGCGCAAGCTGCTGATGTAAGAGACGGCATCGGGCACCGCCCGACACCGGCGCCAACTGCAGGAGCCCGCTCGCGGGCGATGCTCGCAAGGGCAGGATGGCGGTTCGCCTGTCGGGAGTCGCGAAAGCCAGGAGCATCGCCCGCAAGCGGGCTCCTACGGTTCTCCGGCGGCAGGCAATGCCCCGGGACTTGGTACGGGAACGCATAAGCCAAGCCTGCAGGCCAGGCACCGCCCTGCACGTGAATCGTAGGAGCCCGCTCGCGGGCGATGTTTTGTAGGAGCCCGCTTGCGGGCGATGCTTTTTGTCTTGAAGCCAAAGCCAAAGCTTGAAGATCAAGATCAAGAGCGTTTCGTCCTCCTTCGGAGGGTGAGCTACTTTCTCTTTGCGTGGCCACGCATGCGCAGCTGGCCCGAAGGGCGGAGGGCAGGCGAGAGCAGCGGACCATCCTGGCCCGCACTTCTCGAACGAGCCAACGCAACAGCCAAAGCCAAAGCGGAGCAAGGGCGCGCAGGCCGGGCATTGCCCGCGTTGCTGGGCGGCTTCATCGGGAGCGGGATGGCCGCCGCGGACTCAAGTTCCCGCAAGCGACGTCCGGCCGCATGGTCTTGTCATCGCCGGCAGGGCATCATCTGATTTTCGATCCGACCACGGGACGCCATGTTCGCCACCTTGCCGCGACCGATCCGCATGACCCTGGCGATGTTGGCGCTGGCCGTCAACGTCGTGCTGCACGTGTTGCCGTTGTTCGTCTTCACCCTGATCAAGCTGGTGCTGCCGCTGGCTGGCGTGCGGCGTGCCTGCTCGCGCGTGTTGGTGGCGATCGCGGAAAGCTGGATCGGCGTCAACAACGTGTTGTTCGACCTGTTCACCCGTACCCGCTGGGTGGTCGAGGGGCTGGATGGCCTGCGTCGTGACGGCAACTACCTGGTGCTGTGCAATCACCAGAGCTGGGTCGATATCCCGGTGCTGCAAAAGGTGCTGAACCGGCGCATTCCGTTCCTGCGCTTCTTCCTCAAGCAGCAGCTGATCTGGGTGCCGTTGCTGGGGCCGGCGTGGTGGGCGCTGGATTTCCCCTTCATGAAGCGCTACTCGCGTGAAACCCTGGCGAAGCATCCCGAGCTGCAGGGCAAGGACCGCGAGGCCACCCGTCGTGCCTGCGCGAGATTCCGCGAGCTGCCGGTGGCGGTGATGAACTTCGCCGAGGGCACCCGATTCACCCCCGCCAAGCACGATGCGCAGCAGTCGCCGTATCGCCACCTGCTGCGGCCCAAGGCCGGCGGCCTGTCCTTCGTGCTCGACGCGATGGGTGATGGGCTGCACGCCATCCTCGACATCACCATCGTCTATCCGATGGGCCCGTGCACGATGATCGACCTGATCGCCGGCCGCGTGCGCGAGGTGCGCATGCACATCCGCCAACGCCCCATCGACGCCGACCTGCGTGGCGATTACGAAGGCGATGCGGCCTACCGCGAACGCTTCCAGAGCTGGGTCAACGCCGTCTGGCAGGACAAGGACGCGCAGATCGCGCAGATGTAGCGCTGAAGCCTGCTTGCAGGGGGGCGAAAGCAAGAGCATCGCCCGCGAGCGGGCTCCTACGGTACTCATGCGGGTGCGCTTCGCTTGTAGGAGCCCGCTTGCGGGCGATGCTTTTTGGGTGGGGATTGGCGGTCGAGCGGGCTCTTGCGGAGGGGTGGTTGGTGGCTACCAAGGTCGGGGGCGGGGAGGGTGGTGGTGCGTGCGAGAATGATTCGATTGCAGCACAGCGGAGACATGCCTCATGCGTATCCTGATCGTGGGTGCCGGTGCGACCGGTGGTTATTTCGGTGGACGGTTGTTGCAGCATGGTCGCGACGTGACCTTTCTGGTGCGCGAGCGACGTGCGGCGCAACTGGCGCAGCATGGGTTGGCGATCCACAGCGCCATGGGCGATGCCACGATGCCGTCGCCGCGGACGGTGCTGGCGAAGGATCTGCACCAGCACTACGACCTGATCCTGCTCAGCTGCAAGGCCTATGGCCTGGAGCAGGCGATGGACGACATCGCGCCGGCGGTGGGGCCGCAGACGGCGATCCTGCCGATCCTCAACGGCATGCGCCAGCTCGATCTGCTGGATGCGCGTTTCGGTGCGCAGCATGTGTTGGGCGGGCAGTGCGTGATCGCCGCCACGCTGGACGAAAACGGTGGCGTTCGCCATCTCAACCAGTCGCACGGACTGACCTTCGGCGAGCGTGACGGCAGCGCGTCCGAGCGGATGCAGCAGATCACCGCGGTGCTGTCCGATGCCGGTTTCGACGCGCGCCCCAGCCACCACGTGCTGCAGGACATGTGGGACAAGTGGGTGTTCCTGGCCTCGCTGGCCGGCATCACCTGCCTGATGCGCGGTTCGGTCGGCGCGATCGTCGCCGCCCCCGGTGGCGAGGCCACCACGTTGGCGCTGCTGGAGGAATGCCGCGCCGTCGCCGAGCGCGCCGGCCACGCGCCGCGCGAAGCGCTGGAACGCGCCCGTGCCACCCTGACCGAAGCCGGCTCCAGCCTCACCGCCTCGATGCTGCGCGACCTGCAGAACGGCTACCCGATCGAAGCCGATCACGTGATCGGCGACATGCTGGCCCGCGCTGCCTCACCGGCGGCGGCGCCGGTGCTGTCGGCGGTGTATGCGCATTTGAAGGTGTACGAAGAAGCGAGAAGTGAGTGAAGAGGAGTGAGAAGTGAGTAAAAGCCGAAGCGCCAGCGCTGCGGCTTTTACTGATCCACTTCCATTCCCGGCAAGTCATTCATCTCTGCCGGGAAACTCCCGGCTGCCAGCCTGTACTCACTTCTCACTCCTCTTCACTCACTCCTCGCTCCTCGCCTCACCAGATAATCACCCGCTTCTCCCCATCCCGCACCATCGCATCCCCGCTCTTGCACTGGAACGCCTTGGCGAATTCCGGCATGTTCGAGGGGGCGCCGATGGCGCGGAATTTCGCGGGGGCGTGCGGGTCGGTGTTGAGCAGGGTGAGCTGGGCTTCGGGGCGGATGCTGCCGCGCCAGACGCGAGCCCAGTTGAGGAAGAAGCGCTGGTCCTGGGTGTAGCCGTCGATCTTGCGGTTGGCTTCTTCCGGGTTCTTGGCCAGAGCCATCTGCAGCGCGGTGTACGCGGCGTTGAGGCCGCCGAGGTCGCCGATGTTCTCGCCCATGGTCAGCTGGCCGTTGACGTGCTTGCCGGGCAGCGGCTCGTAGCCGTCGAACTGGGCGGCGAGCTTGGCGGTGCGGGCCTCGAAGGCGCTGCGGTCGGCGTCGATCCACCAGTTGACGTTGTTGCCGGCGGCGTCGAACTTGCTGCCCTGGTCGTCGTAGCCGTGGCCCATCTCGTGGCCGATCACCGCGCCGATGCCGCCGTAGTTGATCGCGTCATCGGCGTTGGCGTCGAAGAACGGCGGTTGCAGGATCGCCGCGGGGAACACGATCTCGTTTTTCTGCGAGCTGTAGTAGGCGTTCACCGTCTGCGGAGTCATGCCCCATTCGTCGCGGTCCACCGGCTTGCCGATCTTGGCCACGCGCCAGGCGTAGTTGAAGCGGCGCGCGGCTTCGACGTTGGCGTAGTAGTTGTCCGGCTGCAGCTCCAGGCCGGACCAGTCGCGCCACTTGTCGGGGTAGCCGATCTTCGGCGTGAAGGTGGCCCACTTCTCCAGCGCCTTCTGCTTGGTGGCGTCGCTCATCCACTCCAGTTGCTCGATGCGCGTGCGATAGGCGGCGCTGAGGTTTTTCACCAATTGCTCGGCGCGCTGCTTGGAGCTGGCGGGGAAGTTGTCGACCACGTACAGCTGGCCCAGCGCCATGCCCATGCTGCCGTTGACGGTGCCCAGCACGCGCTTCCAGCGTGGCTGCATTTCCTTCTGGCCATTGAGCGTCTGCTGCTCGAAGGCGAAGTCTTCCTGCTGGAACGGTTTGGACAGATAGGGCGAGGCACCGGACAGCGCGTGGTAGCGGAAGTAGGCCTGCCAGTCGGCGGCCGGCACCTCGTCGAGCATCGCCTGCAGCTCGTCGAAGAAGCGCGGCTGGGCCAGCGAGAAGCCGTCCTTCACGTCGGCGCCCTGGGCCTGGAAGAACGCCGGCCAGTCGATGCGCGGAGTGAGCTTTGCGGCCTCGGCGAGGCTGACGTAGTGGTAGCGGTTTTCCGGCTTGCGCATCTCCACCCGTGGCAATGAGGCGGCGGCCAGCCGGGTTTCCAGCGCCAGCACCGATTTGGCCTGTCGCTGTGCGTCGGCGCTGGTGGTGCCGGTCAGTTCGAACAGCTTGGCGATGTGCGCCACGTAGGCTTCGCGGATCGCGGCGAAATCGGGCTTGCTGTAGTAGTCGGTGGTCGGCAGGCCCAGTCCGCCCTGGCCGGCGTAGGCGATTTCGCGGGTGGAATCCTTGAAGTCCGCATTGCCGCCGAAACTGAAAAGCACCGGATGGCCGCTGGCGTAGCTGTCGCGCACGTAGTCGATCACGCCGTTGCCGTCGCTGATCTTCGCGATGCGTGCCAGGGTCGGCTTGATCGGGTCGAAGCCGGCTTTGTCGATGGCTGCCTCGTCCATGCCCGAGGCGTACAGGTAGCCGATCTTCTGCTCGATCGAGCCCGGTTTGGCACTGGCGGCCTGGCGGGCGGCGTCTTCGGCCAGCTTGTGTTGCACGTTCAGGCTGTCCTCGCGCAGGGCGTCGAACGAGCCCCAGCGGGTGCGGTCGGCGGGCATCGGGTTGGCGGCGATCCACTTCGCGTTGACGAAGCCGTTGAAATCGGCGCAGGCGTTGATCGAGGTGTCCAGCTCGCTGACATCGAACACGCTGGCGGGCGTGGCGGCAAAGGCGTGCCCGGCAAGACCGAGCGCGATGGCCAGCGCCATCGGCTTCACGAAGTGCTGTTTCATGGTTATCCCCAGTCGTCGTTGGAACGGCGCGGCATCGATGATGCCGGATCGACACGCTAGGCAGCGATGGTGATGTTCGGCCAGTGTCGAAGGTCACGGCGATTGAGCCCCTCTCCCGTTGGGAGAGGGGGTGGGGTGAGGGTTCGGGCGGAGCATGGAATTCGACGCTCTGCCCGAATCCTCACCCGGCGCCTTCGCGCCACCCTCTCCCATCGGGAGAGGGGCTTGGCATCGCGCAGTACCATGGGCGGCTTTCCCCACCGCTTTCGTCGAGCCCGCGTGTCCACCGCCCCCGTCACCTCTTCCTGGTCCAGCCTGCTGCGTGGCCGCAACGGCATGCGTTCGTTGGCGCTGGCCGGTGGCACGGCGTTGCATGCGATCAACATCTACGTGGTGACCACGATCATGCCGTCGATCGTGGCCGACATCGGCGGGCTGGCGTACTACGCGTGGAACACCACGCTGTTCGTGATCGCCTCGATCATCGGCGCCACCCTGGCTGTCGCGCTGGCCGACCGGCATGGCGGCAAGGGCACTTATCTGCTGGCGCTGGGCGTGTTCAGCGTGGGCTCGCTGGTTTGCGCCAATGCCGGTTCGATGGCGTGGCTGCTGGCCGGGCGCAGCCTGCAGGGGCTGGGTGGCGGGGTGCTGGTGTCGCTGGCCTACGTGCTGATCCGGCAGGTGTTCGACCCGGTGTTGTGGACGCGGGCGATGGGCCTGGTTTCGGCGATGTGGGGCGTGGCGACCTTGTCCGGTCCGGCGATCGGCGGGCTGTTCGCGCAGATGGGCAACTGGCGCGCGGCGTTCTGGAGCCTGCTGCCGGTGGTGCTGGTGCTGGCGGGCATCGTGCTGGCGTGGCTGCCGAAGGGGTCGCAGTCGGCCGCGCCGGCGCGGGTGCCGGGCGGGCGGTTGGCCTTGCTGGCGCTGTCGGTGCTGGCGATCTCGCTGGCCAGCCTCAGCGAGGAGCGCGCGTTGCAGGCCCTGGGCGTGGGTATCGGTTTGCTGCTGGCGGCGTGGATCGTGCGGATGGATCGCCGCGCCGGCCTGCGCCTGCTGCCCACCGGCTCGTATGTGCCGTCGCGGCTGCGTGCGATCTATCTGGTGATGGGGGCGCTGGTGATCGGCAGCACGGTGGAGATCTTCGTGCCGTATTTCCTGCAGGTGGTGCACGGCCACACGCCGCTGGCGGCCGGTTACCTGACGGCGGTGATGGCCGGCGGCTGGAGCTTCGGCTCGATGCTCAGCTCCGGCCACCACGGCGCATTCGGTGCTGCCTGCATCCGCCGTGGTCCCTTGCTGATGAGTGCTTCACTGGTGCTGCTGGCGTGGATGCTGCAGTCACCGACAGGCTTCGTGGACGGCGCGGGTTTCGCCGCGTTGTGCGTGGGACTGGTCGGCGTCGGACTGGGCATCGGACTGGCCTGGCCGCACCTGCTCAACGCCTTGCTGACGGTGGCACCGGCCGAGGAGGGTGCGCTGGCCTCGGCTTCGATTTCCACCGTGCAGTTGTACGCGATGTCGCTGGGCGCGGCGCTGGCTGGCTTGATCGCCAATGCCGCTGGTTTGAGCGATCCGGGCGGCCTGGCTGGCGCACGTCCGGCGGCGGCCTGGCTGTTCGGCGTCTTCGCGGTGCTGGTACTGCTGTCCACGCCGTGGGCGCGGCAGGCGGCGCCGCGCGACCCGGCATGAAATGCGCGGAACCTTCGCTGATAATGCCCCGATGACTACCTCTCCCGTTTTCCGCACGGCCGGCGCCGCCGACATCGATGCCATCGTGGCCCTGGTCGAGTCGGCCTATCGCGGCGAATCCGGCCTGCGCGGCTGGACCACCGAATCGCATCTGCTCGACGGCCAGCGCACCGACGCGATGGACGTGGCCGAGGTGATCGCCCGTCCCGACAGCCGCATCCTGCTGGCCGAACGTGATGGCCAACTGGTCGCCAGCTGCCATGTCGAGCGGCAGGGCGATGCCGGCTATTTCGGCATGTTCGCGGTCGATCCCGAACAGCAGGGCGGCGGCCTGGGCAAGCAGGTGCTGGCCCAGGCCGAACGCGTCGCCCGCGATGACTGGCAATGCCGCGCGATGCGCATGACGGTGATCGTGCAGCGCGAGGAATTGATCGCCTGGTATGTCCGCCGCGGCTACCACCGCACCGGCGAGTACCACCCGTTCCCCTACGGCGACGAGCGTTTCGGCATACCGCGCCGCGACGATCTTCGCTTCGAGGTGTTGGTCAAGGCATTCGACGAGGTGGCGGCATGAACGGCTGGATCCGGGTGGGCACACGCAGCGAATTGCTGCCGGGCGAGTTCAAGGTGGTGTGGGATGGCGACACCCCGATCGCCGTGTACAACATCGACGGCGCGCTCTACGCCATCGAAGACACCTGCACCCACGACGGCGGCGACCTGGCCGGTGGAGAGGTGTTCGGCTTCGAGGTTGAATGCCCCCGCCACGGCGCCCGCTTCGACGTCCGCACCGGCGCCGTCACCCGCCCCCCCGCCTACGAACCCATCGCCAGCTTCCCCGTCCAGGAAGAAGACGGCGCCATCTGGACCCGCGACGACCGCTGATCCCCCTGTCGCCCGCCGGCGACGAAAGGCATAGCCCGCAAGCGGGCTCCTACCGGTGATCACGCTCTTCTTGCAGGAGCCCGCTCGCGGGCGATGCTTCTGGGCTGGAAAGAGGGAGTCGGGATAGCCGGGCGTTCGTCGGGCGAGGGCCGCGAAAGCAAAGGCATCGCCCGCAAGCGGGCTCCTACCGGCAACCGCGCGCTTCTTGCAGGAGCCCGCTCGCGGGCGATGCTTCTGGGCCGGAAAGAGGGAGTCGGGATAGCCAGACGTTCGTCGGGCGAGGGCCGCGAAAGCAAAGGCATCGTCCGCAAACGGGCTCCTACAGGCGACCGCGCGCTTCTTGTAGGAGCCCGCTCGCGGGCGATGCTTTTTGGGCTGGAAAGAGGGAGTCGGGATAGCCAGACGTTCGTTGGTTGAGGGCCGCGAAAGCAAAGGCATCGCCCGCAAGCGGGCTCCTACGGTTTTCTCGAACCTCGAACCTCGAACGCCGAATCCCGAATCCCGAATCCCTGCTGTTGAGATTGATTCTTATTTAGAGTCATAATGCCGGACATTCGCGCGGCCGCTCCGGGGGCTGCGCTTTCATCAGCAAAGCTTTGTCTGTCGCTTGCGACGGGCCGGGTTGGTCACGGTCGTTCATGGGAATGTCGCCATCACAAGCAGCCAGCGCCGTGCAGCGGCGTGCGTTCTGGATGCGCCAGTTGCACCAGTGGCACTGGGTCAGCTCGGCGCTGTGCCTGATCGGGCTGCTGCTGTTCGCGATCACCGGTTTCACCTTGAATCATGCGGGGCAGATCGAGGCTTCGGCGCATACCAGCCATCGCGAACTGAGCTTGCCGGCGGCGCTGCAGACGGCGATCGCCGGCGAGGACGAGCGCAAGGCCGCGCCGTTGCCTGACACGGTCGGTGACTGGCTGGATCACGAGCTGGGCGCCCACGTTGCCGGTCGCGCTGCGGAGTGGTCGGCGGACGAGATCTACGTGTCGCTGCCGCGTCCGGGTGGCGATGGCTGGCTGAGCATCGATCGCGAAAGCGGCGCGGTGGAGTACGAAGTCACCCGACGCGGCGTCATCGCCTATCTCAACGACCTGCACAAGGGCCGCAACGCCGGCGCGGCGTGGAGCTGGTTCATCGACGTGTTCGCGCTGGCCTGCCTGGTGTTCGCGATCACCGGCCTGTTCCTGCTGAAGTTCCATGCCGCCAGGCGCACGTCCACCTGGCCGCTGGTGGCCTTCGGCCTGGTGCTGCCGTTGTTGCTGGCGCTTCTTTTCATTCACTGACGGATTCCGAGCCCATGCGTCGATTGCTTTGCTCCCTGCTTGTCTTGTCGATGGCCACGCCGCTGGCGGCGGCCGAGCTGGACATCACCGTGCAGATCCCCGAGCAGAAGGCGGCCGAATACCACCGTCCCTATGCGGCGGTGTGGATCGAGCGCGCCGACCACAGCGTGGCCGCGCAGTTGGCGGTCTGGTACGCGCAGAAGGAAAGCAAGGAGGGCGCCGGCACCAAGTGGTTGCCCGAGATGCGCCAGTGGTGGCGGCGCGGCGGACGCGAACTGTCGATGCCGGTGGATGGCGTGTCCGGCGCGACCCGCCCGGCCGGCCAGCAGCAGCTGAAGTTCACCGACGGCCAGGCACCGCTGGGCACGCTGGCACCGGGCGAATACACGCTGGTGGTGGAAGCCGCGCGTGAAGTCGGCGGGCGCGAGGTGGTGCGCGTGCCGTTCACCTGGCCGGCCGACGGCAGCGTGCACCTGAGCGCGCAGGGCAGCAGCGAGCTGGGCAAGGTCGACCTCGACATCCAGCCGTGACATTCGCGAGGCGCCATTCACCTCTGGCGTGAATGTTGCCCGCATCCGTTCGTCATCCCGGCGAAAGCCGGGATCCAGTGCCTTTCATGAAGCCACGAAAGAGCAAGGCACTGGATGCCTGCCCGCGCAGGAATGACGGTTTTCCGGGGGAGTGATGGGGCTTGAGCAAGCGCCCTTCACCTCTGACATCTTCAAGGGAGCCAACCATGTACAAGCGCACGTTGAAATGGGCCATTCTCGCCGCCGCCATCGCCATGCCGCTGGCCGGCCAGGCGCACAAGATGTGGATGGTGCCCTCGGCCACCAATGTCTCCGGTGCCGATCCGTGGGTCACGGTGGATGCGGCGATCTCCAACGATCTGTATTTCCCCGACCATCATCCGGCCCAGCTGGACCGGATGGTCATCACCGCGCCGGATGGCAGCGTGGTGCAGCCGCAGAACCCGGCCACCGGCAAGTACCGCAGCGTGTTCGACGTGCAGCTGGCGCAGCAGGGCACCTACAAGATCGCCATGGTCAATCAGGGGCTGTCCGCCAGCTATGAACTGGATGGCCAGCGCAAGCGCCTGCGTGGCCGCAGTGGTGACGTGCGCAAGGAGATTCCGGCCGGCGCGAAGAACGTCGAGATCACCGAGTCGGTCAACCGCGTGGAAACCTTCGTCAGCAACGGCAAGCCCAGCGACGGCGCGCTGAAGCCGACCGGCAAGGGCCTGGAGCTGGTGCCGGTATCCGGCGTCACCGATCTGGTCGAGGGCGAGCCGGCCAGCTTCCAGTTGCTGCTGGACGGCAAGCCGGCCGCGGGCATCAAGGTCAGCGCGATCGCCGGTGCCACGCGCTATCGCAACGCGCAGGAAGAGATGACCACCGAAACCGGTGCCGACGGCAAGTTCTCGCTGACCTGGCCGCATCCGGGCATGTACTGGGTCAACGCCTCGGCCGAGGACGACAAGGCCGACGTGGCGCAGGCCAGCAAGCGGCGAGTGGCTTACACCGCCACGCTCGAGGTGTTGCCCGAGTAAGTCGCCATGGGCCTGCGCCTGCTGATCCGTGCGGCCGTGCTGCTGCTCGTCGTTGCCATCGCACCTGCGCTGGCGACCGACCTGCAGGAACTGCATGGCCGCACCATGGGCACGACCTGGTCGGTGCGGCTGGTGCCGCCGCCGGGCGTGTCCGCGCAGGCCTTGCAGGACGGCATCCAGGCGGAGCTGGATGCCGTCGACGGGCAGATGAGCACGTACAAGCCCGACTCCGACCTGTCGCGATTCAACCGCGCACCCGCCGGCAGTTGGCAGCGCCTGCCGCCGGAGTTCTTCACGGTGCTGCAGTATGCGCTGCAACTGGCCAAAGACAGCGACGGTGCCTACGACCCCACGGTCGGCCCGCTGGTGAACCTGTGGGGTTTCGGCCCTGACCGGCGTCCGCGCCAGCCACCTTCGGCGGCGGACATCGCGGCGGCCAAGGCTCGCGTGGGCTGGTGGAAGTTGCAACTGGATCCGGTTGGCCAACGCGCACGCCAGCCGGGTGATCTGTATCTGGACCTGTCCGCGGTGGCCAAAGGCTACGGCGTCGATCAGGTGGGTCGTCATCTGCAACGCCTCGGCATCACGAACTGGCTGGTCGAGGTTGGCGGCGAGCTGAAGGCGCACGGTCGCAAACCGGACGGCAGCGCGTGGCGGGTCGGCATCGAGCGGCCGGATGCCGCGATCGGCGCGGTGCGCTCCGCTGATGAATTGATCGACGCGGTGGTGCTGGACGATCAGGCCATCGCCACCTCGGGCGACTATCGCCATGTATTCGAGGACCACGGCCGCTACTACTCGCATCACATCGACCCGCGCAGCGGCTGGCCGGTACCGCATGAAGTCGCCTCGGTCAGCGTATTGGCCGATCAGACCCTGCAGGCCGATCCGCTGGGCACCACGTTGAGCGTGCTCGGCGCCGAACGCGGCATGGCCTTTGCGCGTGAGCATCACCTGGCGGTGCTGATGATCGTGCGCACCGCCGACGGTTTCGAGCAGCGCATGTCGCCGGCCTTCGCGGCGAAGGTGCAGCCATGAGCCGGCGCGATCCGGCCAGCGCACGGCTGGCGCTGATCGGCGATGCCGCGATGATCGGCGGCTTCGTGCTGCTGTCGGCATGGCTGCTGTGGCTGCAGCGCGACGGTTTGCAGTGGAGTGATCCCGGCATGAACCGCTGGCTGGGCGCGGCGCTGGTGGTGGCCGCGTGGCTGGGCCTGCTCGGCGTGCTGCGCCTGCGCCGCTCGTCGTCATTGAAACCGGTGGCTGCCGGCGAGCCTGCGGCATCGCCGGTCGACGGCCACGTGCTGCAGGTGATCCACGCCAGCCAGACCGGCGTCGCCGAACAACTGGCGAAGCAGACCGCGGAAACACTCCAGGCCGCCGGCATGCCGGTGCGCCTGCGCGGCTTCGAGGATCTGCGCCTGGACGAACTGCGCGGAGCAGGGCAGGTGCTGTTCGTGGCCAGCACCACCGGCGAAGGCGATCCGCCCGACGTGGCCGAACGCTTCGTGCGCGCCGCGATGAAACAGCCCGCCGACCTGCACGGCCTGCGCTACGGCCTGCTGGCGCTGGGTGACAGCGACTACGAGGACTTCTGCGGCTTCGGCCGGACCCTGCAGCAATGGCTGCAGGCCAGCGGCGCACAGGCGCTGTTCGATCCGGTCGAGGTCGATCGCGAGGACGGGGCGGCGTTGCGCCACTGGCAACACCATCTGGCCATGCTGTCCGGTGCCAGCGAACTGCCCGACTGGCAGCCGCCGGCCTACCAGCGCTGGCGACTGGCCGAACGCCGCCTGCTCAACGCCGGCAGCGTGGGCGAGGCCTGTTTCCACCTCGAACTGCAGCCGCCCGCAGACGGCGCGGACTGGCAAGCCGGTGATCTGGTCGAGATCGGTCCCTGCCATGCCGCCGCCAGGGTGGAGGCATGGCTGGCCCTGCATGGTCTCGACGGCCAGGTCGAGGTGAGCCACGACAACGAACGCCTGCCGCTGGCCGAGCTGCTGGCACGCAGCCACCTGCCCGACACCGGCGACGTCGACGGCCTGGACGAAACCACGCTGGCCGCCACCCTGCAGCGCCTGCCGCATCGCGAATACTCCATCGCCTCGCTGCCCGCCGACGGCGCGATCCATCTGCTGGTGCGCCGCATGCGTGGCCTCGGCGGCTACCTCGGCCTGGGCTCGGGCTGGCTGACCGAACACGCGCCGATCGGCAGCACGATCGCCCTGCGCGTGCGCAGCAACCCCAATTTCCACGTGCCGCCCGATGCCCGCCCGCTGATCCTGATCGGCAACGGCACCGGCCTGGCCGCCCTGCGCGCCCTGCTGAAAGCCCGCATCGCTGCCGGCCATCGTCGCAACTGGCTGCTGTTCGGCGAACGCCACGCCGCCCACGATTTCCACTACCGCGACGAGATCCGCCAGTGGCAAGCCGACGGCTGGATCGAATCCCTGCAATTCGCCTGGTCCCGCGACCAGTCCGAACGCATCCACGTACAGCACCGCCTGCGTGAATCCGCGGAGCAATTGCGCCAGTGGGTCGAAGCCGGCGCCGCCATCCACGTCTGCGGCAGCCTCGACGGCATGGCCCCCGGCGTCGACACCGCCCTGCGCGACGTACTGGGCGACGCGCAGGTGGAACGCCTGCGCGGGGAAGGGCGCTACCGGCGTGATGTGTATTGAAGGCCGGGATGACCAGACATTCGTCTGTTGAGAGCCGGGATTCGGGATTCGCAAAAGCCAAAGCAGGGGCGTGCGGGCGTTGTTGGACGCCGTAAAAGCATCGCCCGCAAGCGGGCTCCTACAGGTGGTGGGTCCATCAGGTGCATGCATCGCCAGACAGCAATCGTCGTCGCGTGCGTGCGTTGTAGGAGCCCGCTCGCGGGCGATGCCTTGACCGGCCCGGCATATCACCGCTGAACGCCGTGCCATGTACCACCGGGTACATGTACCGCCAGACAGCAACCGCCGTTGCGTGCGGGCGTTGTAGGAGCCCGCTCGCGGGCGATGCCTTGACCGGCCCCACGCATCGCCGCTGAACGCCGTGCCATGTACCACCGGGTGCATGTACCGCCAGACAGCAACCGCCGTTGCAGGTGGGGGTTGTTGGCGGCCGTAAGAGCATCGCCCGCGAGCGGGTTCCTACGGGTGGTGGGGCTATCAGGTGCATGCATCGCCAGACGGCAACCGCCGTTGCGTGTGGGCGTTGTTGGCGGCCGTAAGAGCATCGCCCGCGAGCGGGCTCCTACGGGTGGTGGGGCCATCAGGTGCATGCATCGCCAGACGGCAACCGCCGTTGCGTGTGCGCGTTGTAGGAGCCCGCTTGCGGGCGATGCTTTGGTTGCCTCGGGCTGCTCACGACAAGTCCCATGACCTCTGGCCTATGTCATGATGGCTGGACAGGGGCATTGTGACGGGATCGTTCCGGGGGAGTAACAAGATGCGGTCAGCGGTACGCAAGTGGGGTTGTCTGTGCGCGATGGGTTTGTTCGGCCCCGCGCTGGTCCTGGCGCAGCAGGCTGATCCGGCGGTGCCGGCAGCGGCAGCTTCGGTGGAGGCGCCCGCGGCGGCGTCCAGCACCGCGGCTCCCGACATACCGTTTGCCGACGCCCATGCCTCGGCGGTGAACACGCCCAGCGCTCCGGAAGCCTGGGGCGGCGAGCGCAGCGGCAACGAGGCCACGCTTTCCGACCGCGTGGTCAGCTACCGCATCGACGCCGAGCTGGATGCCGCCAAGCACGCGGTCACCGGCAAGCAGCACATGACCTGGCGCAACCGCAGCAACCAGCCGGTTGGCAGCATCTACGTGCACCTGTACCTCAACGCCTTCCAGAACGAAGGCAGCACCTGGTTCACCGAACGCGAAGTGCTGACCGCGCACGGCCGTTCACGCGGCGCGGCGGTGCTGGAAAAAGGCCAGTGGGGCTGGATCGATCTCAAGCAGGTCAAGCAGGGCGATGCCGCGCTGAAGTGGACCTTCGTGCAGCCCGATCACGGTCCGTCCACCGACCAGACCGTGGCCCGCATCGATCTGGCCGAGCCGGTACCTGCCGGCGGCACGCTGGAGCTGGACATGGACTTCGTCAGCCAGCTGCCGCGCGTGGTCGAGCGCACCGGCTGGTTCGGTGATTTCAACCTGGTGGGCCAGTGGTTCCCCAAGATCGGCGTGCTGGAACTGGCCGGCGAACGCGGTGCCACCGCGCCCCGCTGGAACGTGCACGAGTTCCACTTCAACAGCGAGTTCTACGCCGACTTCGGCCTCTACGACGTGCGCCTGACCGTGCCCAGCGACTACACCGTCGGTGCAGTGGGCAAGCTGCAGGAACCGGCGCAGGCCGCCGACGGCAAGAGCACCTATCACTTCGTGCAGGGCGACGTGCACGATTTCGCCTGGGTGGCGGCCAAGGGCTACAAGACGCTGAACAGCAGTTGGCAGGGGCCGGGCAGCCCGCAGGTCGACGTGCAGGTGATCTATCCGCCCGAGTACGAGGCCAGTGCCAAGCCGGTGCTGCAGGCCACCATCGATTCGCTGGACTACTTCTCCAAGACGCTGGGCGCCTATCCCTACGAAACCGCCACCGGCGTGGTGCCGCCTTACAACGCCAGCGAGGCGGGCGGCATGGAATACCCCACCTTCTTCACCGCCGAGGGTTACGCCGAGGTCGAGCCCGGCACCACCGCGCAGTACATGCTGGACTTCGTCACCATCCACGAATTCGGCCACGGCTATTTCTACGGCCTGCTGGCCTCCAACGAATTCGAGGAGCCGTTCCTCGACGAGGGCATGAACGAATACTGGGACGGCCGCATGACCCGCGAGATGGGCAAGGACATCGCCCTGTCCACCGGCTGGATGAAGCGCATCGGCATCACCCCGAAGATGACCGGCTTCGACATGGAGCGCCTGGGCGCCTCGCTGGGCGAGCCGCTTGATCCGCTGGGCGCCAACGCCTGGGAGCGTTTCTCCGGCAGCAGCTACGGCACCGTCTACACCCGCACCGCCACCGCCATGCACGACCTTGAGGAACGCCTTGGCCGGCCGCTGCTGGAAAAGGCCATGCTCGAGTACTACCGGCGCTGGCACTTCCGCCACCCGTCCGCCGCCGACCTGCGCGCCACGTTGGCCGAAGTCTCCGGCAAGCCGCAGGTGGTCAACGAGATCTTCGACCAGTACATGTTCGGCACCGCGCACATCGATGACCGCGTGGCCAGCATCGACAACGTGGAAGTGCTGCCCCACGCCGGCAGCACCCTGCAGGATGGCAAGCGCAGCGAACTGGACAGCGACGAGCTGGACAAGCAACTGCAGAAACAGCGCAAGGAGTGGGCCGAAGCCCATCCGGACGCCAAACCCGGCAGCGGCCCGTTCCCCTGGCACGGCACCGTCACCGTGGTTCGTGACGGCGCGCAGGTGCCGCAACTGCTGCGGGTGAAGTTCGCCGACGGCAGCAGCGAGGACGTGCACTGGAACGACAACCGCCGCTGGGCCCGCTTCGAGTTCACCAAGCCGTCCAAGATTGTCTCCGCCACGCTCGATCCCGAGCAGAAGATCTTCCTGGACGCCAACAAGCTCAACGACAGCCTGACCACCAAGACCGACGGCACCGCTTCGCGCCGCTGGAGCGCGGATGCCGCCTCCCTGCTGCAAGTCCTCCACGCCTTGATGGGATCGCTGTGATGATGATGACCAACCGGACTATCTCCCGTCGCGTCGACACCGGCGCCCTGGTGCGTGCCCCGTTCGCCGCCATGCAATGGCGCCTGCTGGTGCTGTGGACCCTGCTGCTGTTGCTGCCCACCGCCGTGGTGGCGTTGCCGCTGTGGGGCCATCTGGCCAGCCTGCTCGACCACTCCATCCACGCCCCCGAATGGGCCGCCGGCTTCAGCCCGCTGATGTTCGGCGACACCCTGCAGTCCATGAGCGGCCACACCGGCTGGCTCGGCGGCGCCGGCCTGTTCAGCCTGTTGCTGATCGCGCTGATGTCGCCTTTCCTCACCGGCATGGCCGTCGGCGCCGGTCGCGCAGGCCGCACGCTGGGCTTCGGCCACCTGCTGCAATGCGGCGTCGTCGAATACGGCCGCATGTTCCGCCTGATGCTGTGGTCGATCCTGCCTTACGCCGTGATGGGCGCCCTGATCGGCATGCTGTTCGGCATGGCCGACGAAGCCGGCAGCAAAGCCGTGCTGCAGTCCGAAGCCGACCACGCCGGCAGCATGGCGATGTTTGGCGCCATCGTGCTGTTCGTGCTGGCCCAGTCCATCGTCGAATCCGGCCGCGCCGCCTTCATCGCCGACGGCGGCCTGCGCTCCGCCACCCGCGCCATCGGCCGGGGCTTCATGCAACTGCTGCGTCGCCCGATCAGCACCCTGCTGAGCTATCTGCTGATCACCGCGATCGGCTACGCCATCGCCGCAGCCATCGGCGTGGGCCGCGTGAACACGCCCGCCATCGGTGCAGGCGGGCTGTCACTGGCCCTGCTGCTGACGCAGTTGGCAGTGCTGGTGATGGGCTGGGTGAGAGTGGCGCGCTTGTTCGCGCTGGCCGAGGTGGGCCGGTCGGTAGTGGGAGGGAGTTCGCGGGTGGGGATGCCTGGGGGCTTGTAACAGGGGAAGAGGGGGCGAGCGAGAGGCTCACCGGGCCGTCATTCCCGCGAAAGCGGGAATCCAGTGACTTTCATCGAGCCTAGAATGAGCAGGGGCACTGGATTCCCGCTTTCGCGGGAATGACGGTTTCGGGGAGGTTGGCGCTTAAGTAAGTGCTATTCGTCCCTGAAACCTTTTGTCTTTGAGCTAATCGCATTGAGTTCTAACATTTCATTCAAGTCGATGCCGCTTCGCGGTGCGGCTTAACTCAGGCGTTAGGGATGCTCTGATCTATTCCCCGTCTGAGGCATCATAGCGACGGCCCCAAGGAAGCACATCCCCGATGAAGCAACGCTCGTTCGCATCGTTGAGTTTTGACGCCAAGA
>Ga0222426_100586_pt1 | contig 21158 bp, 19 predicted proteins | sample 2B50Ametagenome_FD_180087 | JGI IMG/M metagenome (GOLD analysis project Ga0222426, IMG submission 180087) | Enriched microbial communities from leaf-cutter ant dump, University of Wisconsin, Madison, United States - 2B50A (version 2) | ecosystem: Environmental > Terrestrial > Nest > Insects nest...
GCCGCCCTGCTTGAACACATGGCGCACGCCGTTGATGTGGACCACGCACACCGTCATGTACGGGATCCTGGCCTGCACCGCCGCCTGGAAGGTCTTGCGCACGTACTCCAGGTGCTCGGCGTCCACCACCCCCAGCTCGCTGATGGTGCTGCCCGCGACCTGGTCATGGCTGAGGCCGGTCAGCCGGAGAAAGGCCGCGTTCGCCGCCAGCACGCGGCCTTCGCCATCGCGCAGGCTCACCGGGTAGGGGACGCGGTCGATCAGGCTGTCGAAAGACGGCAGGGCGCCTGCCTGCGCGGGTGCGTCGCCCGGGCGCTCCACCAGCCCGTGCTGCGCGGCGACCTGGATCAGCTCGACCAGCGAGCTGGTGTTGGTCTTTTCCAGCAGCCGGGCCTTGTAGGTGCTGACGGTGCGGTCGCTGATCGCCAGTTCGGTGGCGATGTCCTTGACCCGGTAGCCGTCGGCCAGGTAGTGCAGGACCGTGATTTCCCGTGGCGTCAGCACCTCGGCCTGGGCGGTGCCGTGGGCCGCCGCGCCGATGGGTTCCTGGCGCAGCGCGCCGACCTTGAAGAAGGTGCGCCCGGCCAGCACCGCCGACACCGCTTCCAGCAGCGGGGCCCGGGTGTCGGACTTGGCGACGAAGCCGGCGGCACCGCACTCCACGCAGGCGTGCTCGTAGACGTCCGCCGGCAGGTCGGTGAACACCAGCACTTGGGTACCTTCCTGGCGGGCGCGGATGCGGCGGATCACGTCCAGCCCGCCGAGGCGCGGCACCTTGAGGTCGAGCACGACCAGCTCCGGCGCCAGCCGCCGGCACAGGTCCAGGCCCTCGACGCCATTGTCGGCCACGCCGACGACCTGGTGGCCCTGGCTTTCCAGCAGGGCCCTGGCGCCCACGCAGGTGATGGGGTGGTTGTCGATGATGATGATGCGGCTCATCCCTCTGCCCGCCGTGCGATCGGGTTCCGGAAGGATAGTTCAGGCGCGCTTGCCCGGAAGCCGCACCCGCAGCGCGTCCACCACCAGGGAAAAGGCTGGGGAGGGCTGTCGACGACTCGGGTAGTACAGGTGGTAGCCGGAGAAGGGCGGGCACCAGTCTTCCAGCACGCGCCGCAGGCGCCCTTCGGCGAGGTGCGGGGCGAACTCTTCCTCCGGCAGGTAGGCGATGCCCATCCCGCCCACGGCGGCCTCGGCGATGTGGGTGGTGGTGTTGAAGACCAGTTGGCCGTCGACGCGGACCTTCAGCTTCTGGCCGCGCCGCTCGAATTCCCAGGCGTCCAGCCCGCCGTAGGTGGGGAAGCGGATGTTGATGCAGCGGTGTTCCACCAGGTCCCGTGGCGTCTTCGGGATGGGGTGCTGCGCGAAGTACGCCGGCGCGGCGACCACCGCCATGCGCAGTTCGGGGCCGATGGGCACCGCGATCATGTCCTGGTCCACGGTCTCGCTGAAGCGCACGCCGGCGTCGAAGCGGTCGGCGACTATGTCGCGGAAGCCGTAGTTGACGTCCAGTTCCAGCTTGATGTCCGGGTATTCCCGCAGCAGCGGCATCAGCTTCGGCAGCAGGGTGGTCCTGATGACGTGGTCGCCGCAGGTGATGCGCACCGTGCCCGCCGGCTTGTCGCGCAGTTCGGTGAGGGCGTCCAGCTCCGCCTCGATCTCGTCGAAGCGGTAGCCGATCGCCTGGAACAGGCGTTCGCCGGCGCTGGTCAGGGACACGCTGCGGGTGGTGCGGGTGAGCAGGCGGATTTTCAGCCGCGCCTCCAGGGCCGAGACCACCTGGCTGACCGCCGACTGGCTGACGCCCAGGCGGGCGGCGGCGCGGGTGAAGCTGCCCTCGCGGGCGACGGTGACGAACGCCTGCAGATCGTTGAGGTTGTGCCTGGCCATGGGCGTTCGCTCTTATTGATTAGCAGAGATTATAAGGATATTCAGGATTCATTAGCTAATCGGCGGCTTCCGCTTTCGCGACAATGCCCGCACCCCGCCGGCTCATCCCGTGCCGCCGGGTTCCTTCGAAAAAGGCAGGACCCATGAAAAGACTCTTCCTGATGCTTGGCCTCCTGCTCGGTTCCTTCACTGCCATGGGAGCGGACATGTCTCGCGGTGCCGACAACTTCTACCAAAGCGACAAGGTGACCGTGCAGAAGGTCACCTTCCTGAACCAGTACCGCATGCGGGTCGCGGGCAACCTGTTCCTGCCCAAGGGCCTGGACGCCAGCGCCAGGCACCCGGCGATCATCGTCGGGCACCCCATGGGCGCGGTGAAGGAGCAGAGCGCCAATCTCTACGCCACGCGCATGGCCGAGCAGGGCTTCGTCAGCCTGTCCCTGGACCTGTCGTTCTGGGGCGAGAGCGAAGGGCAGCCGCGCAACGCCGTAGCGCCGGACATCTACGCCGAAGACTTCAGCGCGGCGGTGGACTACCTGGGCACCCGGCCCTTCGTCGAGCGCGGGCGCATCGGCGTGATCGGCATCTGCGGCAGCGGCAGCTTCGCCATCAGCGCCGCGAAGATCGACCCGCGGCTGAAGGCCATCGCCACTGTCAGCATGTATGACATGGGCGGCGCCAACCGCAACGGGCTGAGGCATTCGCTCAGCCTCGAACAGCGCAGGCAGGTGCTGGAACAGGCCGCCGAGCAGCGCTACGTCGAATTCACCGGCGGCGACACGGCCTACACCAGCGGGACGGTACACAGGCTGACCAACGCTTCCACGCCCATCGAGCGGGAGTTCTACGATTTCTACCGCACCCCGCGGGGCGAGTTCACGCCCCAGGGGCAGTCGCCGGAGCTCACCACGCACCCGACGCTCACCAGCAACGTCAAGTTCATGAACTTCTACCCGTTCGACGACATCCAGACCATCTCGCCGCGGCCGATGCTGTTCATCACCGGCGGGGAGGCCCACTCGCGGGAGTTCAGCGAAGAGGCCTACCGGCTCGCCGGAGAGCCCAAGGAACTCTACGTGGTGCCGGGCGCGGGCCACGTCGACCTCTACGACAGGGTCGAGCTGATTCCCTTCGACAAGCTGGTGGGGTTCTTCCGCGCGGCGCTGAACTGACGGGCCCCGGGATGCCCGACCTCGACCCTGGTATCCGCCGCAGCGTGCGGCTGTCGCTGGCCGCCTCTTACCTGGCGCTCATGGCGTGCCTGCCGGGCGGCTCGGCGGCCTCGCCCCTGCAACCGAAGGAGGCCGCCATGAAGATCCGCATCCACGTCGACGACCAGGTCGTCGACGCCACGCTCTACGACAACCCCGCCGCGCGGGATTTCGCGGCACTGCTGCCGTTGTCGCTGACGCTGGAGGACTACGCGGTCATCGAGCGGATCGCCGACCTGCCGGGCAAGCTGTCCACGGCGCAGGCGCCCGCGGGCATGACGCCGCAGGCTGGCGACATCACCTACTACGCCCCCTGGGGCAACCTGGCGATCTTCGTCAAGGGCCGGTCCTACGCCTCGGGCCTGCTGCCGCTGGGCCGGGTGGATGCCGGCCTGCCCGCGCTGCAGCGCCGCGGGCCGCTGCAGGTGCGGATCGAACCCGTCCAGGACTGACGCCCTCATTTTCCCCTTGCCGCGTGCGTCCGGACGGACCTGCGCGGCAACCTCTGACGAACCGGTAATCCATGACGACCAACCTATGCGACGCCCCTGTGGGCGATACCCGATGCCGACAGGCTGCCGGGCGCGAGCCCGCCTTCTGGGGCGGCGTGCTGGCCATGACGCTGTGCGTCTTCGCCCTGATCGCCTCGGAGTTCATGCCCGTCAGCCTGCTCACGCCCGTGGCGGCGGACCTGCGGGTGAGCGAAGGCATGGCCGGGCAGGGCATCGCCATCTCCGGCGCCTTCGCCGTGCTCACCAGCCTGTTCATCTCGACGCTGGCCGGCAGCCTGAACCGCAAGACGCTGCTGCTGGGGCTGACCGGGGTGATGGCGCTGTCCGGCGCGGTCATCGCCCTGGCGCCGAACTACTTCACCTACATGCTCGGCCGCGCGCTCATCGGCATCGTCGTCGGCGGCTTCTGGTCCCTGTCAGCGGCCACGGCCATGCGTCTGGTGCCGGTGAGCCAGGTGCCGCGCGCCCTGGCCATCTTCAACGGCGGCAACGCCCTGGCCACGGTGGTGGCCGCGCCCCTGGGCAGCTACCTGGGGGCCGTCATCGGCTGGCGCGGCGCCTTCTTCTGCCTGGTGCCGGTGGCGCTGCTCGCCTTCGCCTGGCAGTGGATCAGCCTGCCGTCCATGCCCGTCGAAGGCCGCAGGGCTGGTGTGGGCAACGTCTTCACGCTGCTGCGGCGGCCGGTGGCGGCCCTGGGCATGCTGGGCGCGAGCCTGTTCTTCATGGGCCAGTTCACCCTGTTCACCTACGTGCGGCCGTTCCTGGAAACGGTGACGGGGACGGGCGTCTCCAGCCTCTCGCTGATCCTGCTGGCCATGGGCGTCACCGGCTTCATCGGCACCAGCCTCATCGGCCTGGTGCTCAAGCGCGGCTTCTACCCGACGCTGGTCGCCATCCCCATGCTGATGGCCGCCATCGCCCTGGCGCTGATCGTCTTCGGCGGAAGTGAAGCCGTGGTCGTCGTGCTGCTCGGGCTCTGGGGGCTGCTCGCCACCGCCGCGCCGGTCGGTTGGTGGGGCTGGGTGGCCAGGACCTTCCCCCGCGACGCGGAGGCCGGCGGCGGGCTGCTGGTGGCTGTGGTGCAACTGGCCATCGCCTTGGGTTCGACGGTGGGCGGCCTGCTCTTCGATGGCAGTGGTTATCGCAGCACCTTCGTAGCCAGTGCTGTGCTGTTGCTGGCTGCCGCCGCGCTGGCCTGGCTGACGTCCCGTTCGGATGTGGAGCAGGACGCCTGAGCCATGGACGCCGCCGCCCGTAGCCGGCGGCTGTGCGTTTCGCAACGGCGGCATGGACCCTGGTCGGCCACGCCGCATCCTGTCAGGCTGACCCCCTCCATGCCGCAACCAGGGAGTGGTCCCATGCGCTTCGATTGGCACAGCCAGCCGATCACCCGGCAAACCCCGGTCGATCCGGGCTACCGCAACACCCAGAACGTCCGCCGCTTCCTGCGTGAGCAGTGCGGCGAGGGCTTCCGTTTCGACCGCGCCTTCATGGCCTGGATACGCAGCGGCGCCCCGGCGACCATGGGCGATATGGTGGACGAGTGGCTGCGGCGGCACGGCCCGTAGGGACGCGTTCGCCCCGGCTCAGTCCAGCCAGCTGTGCCAGGCCAGGCGTACCGCGCCGTCGCGCAGCGGCAGCACGGTGAGGTTGTCCGCGCCGCGCAGTTCCATCAGCACCCGTTCCCAGGCCTTGGCGTCGTCGCCGGGGATGCGCTGCAGGGTCAGGCCGGGGCGCTGGCGGACGTCGTGGGCGGCGATCTGGGCGTTAACCCGGGCGGCGAGCTGCTGGTAGGTATCGGCGTGCATGGTGTCCCCCTGGAGTCTGGGAAGTGGCTGATTGGCCCTGTGGAAAATACTGTATGTGCATACAGTATTCCTGTAAAGCCTCTCCGACGACGAGAAGATGATCGGCATGGGGGGGCGCGCAGGGCTGTCCCTGGTGTCGTCGTCCTGTTCCGGCAAAGACGGCCACGCTTGCCCTGCGAGCCGCCATGGGGGCTGCTGTCGGATTCGAAAGCCGCTGCTGGCGCCCTAGCGGTGGCCCAGGTCCATGATGATGATGAGAGCCGCCACGGCGATGATCAGCAGGATGAAAAAGGTATTCATGGCCCGCGCCTCCCCGGTAAGAGCTGAACCGTCGAGGGTGCCCGTTCGCAGGCGTTCACAAAGTCTTGCCCGGTGGTCAGGCGTGGCGGCCCATGGCGTCGCGTGGCCGTTGCGCTTGGCCGACGGAGCCGCTGCCCCGCCTCTGCGCCGCGTGGCCGGGGGATCGACTACTGCGCAGGGCAGGGCATGTTCATCAGTATCGACCCGCCTGTGGTTCCCTCGTCGGCCGTATGTCGCCGGGCTTGCATTCCGGCCGCCGCCGGCCTAAAAGCGAATCCCTTCAGCGTGCCGCCGCCCCGCCGGGCGGTGGCCGGCCACCGGAGCAGCAGAGGAAGCCCCCATGACAGCGGTCAGCACCCGCGAACACTGGATCGACACGCCGCACGGCCGGCTCTTCGCCCGGCGCTGGACGCCGAGTGGGGGCGGCGCCGCGGCGCCCATCGTGCTGTTCCACGACTCCCTGGGCTGCGTGGCGCTGTGGCGCGAATTCCCCGAGCAACTGGCGCGGGCCAGCGGGCGCGAGGTGATCGCCTACGACCGCCTGGGCTTCGGCCAGTCCGACGCCCATCCGGGGACGCTGGCGCGAGGCTTCGTCGAGGACGAGGCGCGGCAGGGCTTCGCCGCGTTGCGCGAACAACTGGGCTTCGAGCGCTTCGTCGCCTTCGGCCACAGCGTTGGCGGCGGCATGGCGGTGGGCTGCGCCGCAGCCTTCGGCGCGGCTTGCGAGGCGTTGGTGCTGGAGTCGGCCCAGGCCTTCGTCGAAGACCGCACCCTGGAAGGCATCCGCGCCGCCGAGCGCGACTTCGCCCGGCCGGGCGAACTGGAACGCCTGGCGAAATACCACGGCGACAAGGCGCACTGGGTATTGCGGGCCTGGGTGGATACCTGGCTGTCCGATGCCTTCGGCGACTGGAACCTGGATGACCAGCTGGCGCGCCTGCAGTGCCCGTTGCTGTGCCTGCACGGCGAGCAGGACGAGTTCGGCTCGGCCCGCCACCCCGAGCGTTTCGTCGCCCGCGCCGCCGGGCCCGCCACCATGAAGCTGCTGGCGGACTGCGGCCATGTTCCGCACCGGCAGAAGGCCGCCGAGGTGCTGGCGCAGGTGTGCGCCTTCCTGGGCTGAGCGAGGCCGGCGAGAACCGTGCCAGAGCCCTCGCGGACACCCGCCGTTGCGTTACAGGCCGCGCCAGCCGTGGGCTGTGGCGGAATCAATATGAATGATCCGCCAGCGCGGCGGTCTACAGAACCGAGCGAAGCCGGCCGGCAGCGCCGCGAACAGGCGTGGCGCGCCAGGTGCCGGCGAGTGAGGTCGATCATGCGCTGGGCAGTCCGGGTAGCGTGCATCGTCGCCTTGCTGTTCGGCGCCCCGGCATTCGCCGGGCCGCTCGGGCAGAAGGCCGCGGTGGCGGAGAACAAGGCCGAGGTGCTCGAGGAGCAGGCGGCCGAGCAGGGGGCGACCGGCACGGCCGCCCAGGTCAGGCCCATCACCCGCAGCGAGGCCCGCGCCGTGGACCCGGCCGGGGAGGCGCCGCTGGACGACGCCATCACCTGCCTGGCCCGCTCCGTCTATTGGGAGGCCAAGGGCGCATCGCGCGGGGACATGGAGGCGGTGGCCAACGTGGTGATGAACCGGGTGGCCAGCAAGGACTTCCCCGATACCGTCTGCGCCGTGGTCAAGCAGGGTTCGGAGAGCAGGAGCTGCCAGTTCTCCTGGTGGTGCGATGGCCGCCCCGACCAGGTGGTGGAGGAAAAGCGCTACGACCTGGCCCGCGACATAGCGCGCAAGGCGCTCAACCGCCAGTTGCCCGATCGCACCGACGGCGCGCTGTACTTCCACGACCGCCACGTCAGGCCGTCCTGGGCGAGGACCTACCTGAGGACGGCGCGGACCGAGCATTTCCTGTTCTACAAACCGCGCCTGGGCGGCGAGCCGATAGCCCGCAGCGGGGCGGGACGGCGGCCGTGAGCGGGAGCGGCGGTCTTGCCGGGGGGCGGGGTTTGTCTGCGATAGCCGGAGGTTCCGCTGCGGATCGCGGATAAGATCCGCTCCTACGGGGAGGGACGGTGCAAGGGGCAAACCGTAGGAGCGGATTCATCCGCGATCCGGCCGGCAGGCCGGCGTGTATCGGTGACCGCGGACGGAGTCTCATACCCCTGCCATTCCCATGTAGGAGCGCGCCCTGCGCGCGATTCGCGGGCAGGGCCCGCTCCTACAGGGAGGGTGCAAGGGGTTGGCCGGCGTGTATTGGTGATCGTGGATTAAGGTACGAACGGGCACGGCTTCTCGTAGGAGCGAGCTTGCTCGCGAACAAGCCCCGTAGCGGAGTCTGTTCGCGAGCAAGAACTAGGCGTCCCCCTCGATCCTACGAAGAGCACCTCGGCGCAGCCTGCAAGGCAGTTGCTCCTACGGTGCTCCAGGGGCGTTACATGGAGTACTTGACGCTGAACATCAGGTTGCGCGGCTCGCCGTAGTTCAGGTTGCCGAAGCTGATGCCGCTGTAATAGTACTTGTCGAAGATGTTGTTGAAGTTGACGCGGGTGTCGATGTTCTCGCTGACCCGGTAGCCGAGCATGGCGTCGACCACGGTGTAGCCGCCCTGCTGGAAGCCGGTGGTGGTGTCCTCGGTCTGGCTCTGGGTGGTCAGGTTGCCGCCCACGCGCCATTTGTGCAGGTCGCCCGGCAGGTTGTAGGTGGTGGCCAGCTTGAACAGGTGGCGCGGCTTGCTCGGGTCGAAGGGCTTGCCGACGTTGGATTCGTCGGCGTCATGCTTGTACTTCGCGTCGACGTAGGTGTAGCCCACCATCGCCTGCCAGCCTTGGCTCAGCTCGCCGCTCAGTTCCATGTCCACGCCCTGGCTGCGGACCTTGCCGGAGGCGCGCTGGCAGTAGTCGAAGGAGCTGGGGTTGGCCGGGCACGGGTTGGGGCTGCTGGTGTCGTCGGTGGCGCGGTTTTCCTGGTCCACCTGGAACAGCGCGATCTGCGAGTTCAGCGCGCCGCCGAAGTGCTCGCCCTTCAGGCCGATCTCGTAGTTCTTGCCGGTGATGGGGGTGAGTACGTTGCCGGTGGCGTCCAGCGTGTCCTGGGGCTTGAAGATGTCGGTGTAGCTGGCGTAGACCGAGTAGGTGTCGTTGAGGTCGTAGATCACCCCGGCGTAGCGGGTGACCTTGCGGGTGACCTTGAAGACGTCGGTGTCGCCGTGGGCGTCGGCCTCGTACCAGTCCAGGCGGCCGCCGAGAATGACCTTGAGCTGGTCGGCGATGTTCAGCCGGGTGGTGACGTAGGTGCCTTTCTGCTCCTGGTCGAGCTTCATGCCCCAGAGGTTCATGTCGATGTTCGGCTTGAGGGTCGAGGCCGGGTCCCACTGCGTCGGGTCCATCGCGCCCAGCGGCGTGCCGTCCTTCTTGAACAGGTCGCCCCAGCCGCCGTGGCCGTCGAAGCGCTCCTGGCGATAGCTGGCGCCCACCACCAGCTCGTGCTCGCGGCCCAGCAGCTGGAAGGGGCCGTTGGCGAAGGCGTCGTAGCTTTCGTGGTCGTCGGTGTAGTCGTACTTGCCGGCGCCCTGGGTCATGGTCGGGCAGTCCTGGGTGTAGTAGCAGCTGTTGTACAGGCCGAGCATGTTGATGCGCGCCCACAGCTTGTCGGCCGCCAGCTTCATCTGCCAGCCGTTGTCGAAGCGGTGGGTCAGGTCGCTGAACAGGTGCGTGGTCTTGGTATCCCAGTAGGACCAGTCGGCGCCGTAGTAGTCGGAGCGCTTCAGGTCCAGGTGGCGGCCGCCCAGCGGGGCGGGCAGGCCCACCCAGTTGTCGTTGCGGTTGTCGTCCTGATAGGAGGCGCCGATGGCCAGGGTGGTGTCCGGGCTCAGGTCGGCCTCGGTGATGCCGTAGAGCACGCCGCGCTCGCTGCTGACGTAGTCCTGGAAGCTGTCCTTGGTCTGGTAGGCCATCACGGCGCGGCCGCGCAGGGTGCCTTCGCTGTTCAGCGGGCCGGAGACGTCGGCTTCGCTGCGGTAGCGGTCCCAGGTGCCGGCGCTGCCTTCCAGGCTCATGTGGAAGTCCTGGGTGGGGCGCTTGCGCACCATGTTGATGGCCGCCGCCGGGTTGCCGGCGCCCTGCATCAGGCCGGTGGCGCCGCGCACCACTTCGACGCGGTCGAACATCGCGAGGTCCGCCGCGGAGATCACGTCCTGGGTGTAGGTGGAGATGCTGGTGGGCAGGCCGTCGTACATGATGTTGTCGACGTCGAAGCCGCGCGAGGCGTAGCTCACCCGCGCCGGGCCGTACTGCTGGACGGTCAGGCCGGTGACGCCCTTCACCGCGTCGTTGAGGTCGTTCATGCCCTGGTCGTCCATGCGCTGGCGGGTCACCACGCTGACCGACTGCGGCGTCTCGCGGATCGACATGGGGATCTTGGTCGAGGTGCGCATGGCCTTGGTGGTGTAGGAGCCGCTGCCTTCGGTGGTGGCGGCTGCGGCGGGGTCCTGGGTACCGAGCACCTCGGTGGCGCCCAGGTCCACACGGTCATCCTTGGCCGCGGCCTGGATGGCCAGGGGGAGGGCGGAGAGGCTTAGCAACAGGGCGCTGGATACTACTTGTCTCATTTTGCAGGGTCCTGGTCGGATGTAAGCCGCATGAGGCCGTGGCAGAGGCCGGCTGCGATTCTTGTTTACGTAGGAAATCGGAGAGGGATTTCTCCGTCGGCAAAATGGTAAGGAAAGGTAAATATGTTGTAAATAAAAACAATTAGCATTTACAAACAATCACCGAGGTGGCCTTGAGGGACGGTTGTTTCCAAGGAGGGATCATCGCGGACGGAGTCCGCTCCTACGGTTCCGGGGGAGTACGGACGTAGGAGCGACTGTCTTGCAGGCCGCGCCGGGGCGCTCTTCGTAGGATCGAGGGGGACGCCTAGTTCTTGCTCGCGAACCGCATGGCATCGCGCTTGTTCGCGAGCAAGCTCGCTCCTACGAGAAGCCGTGCCCACCTGCAACGTAGGAGCGGACTCCGTCCGCGATTGGCCACCGGCCATGCGAGTCGTCGGACATCGGTGCTCCGGCCAGCGGCGGATAACCGCGAACGGTTATTCGCCCTACGTGCTGTCGGCAGAGGAGGATTTTTCCTGCGACCGGGCTTTCATTTCCGGCTGAGGGGAATGTCGTAGGTGTTTGCTGTGGGGGCAGGGCGGCTACCCATGCGCCTTACATGGCGCCGCTTGCAGCATGTACCGCAGGTAGCCGTTGGGTGAGGTGCCCAGGTGGCGGAAGCCCGCCCGTTCGTAGAGACGGCGTGCCGGGTTGTCCTGGCGCACGTTCAGGGTGAGGTGGCTGAAGCCTTCGGCCCTGGCCGCGGCGATATAGGCCTGGAGCAACGCATCTCCAACGCCCTTGCGGCGGAAAGCGGCGCAGACGCCGAGCGTGCAGAGTTCGGCATGGCCCTCGTCCGGCATCCAGAGGCTGTAGCCTACGGGCTGTCCTTCCAGGGTGGCGATGGTCAGGTGCTCCAGATGCTCGACCCAGCGCGTCAGGTGCCGCTCCAGTTGCCGGTACCAGTCGTCCTCGTGGGCCGGCTCCCATTGGCGGATGTAGGCCAGCTCGCCGCGGTAGACGAAGGGGAGGTCGCTGGCCAGTGCCGGCCTGAGGGTGGGTTCGTTCATGGCGGGCGGCCCTCCTTGGCGCTTCGATGTCGTTCTGCAGCGGGCGGGACCGGCGCCTGCGCGCCGACCCGCCCGTGGCCTCGTCAGCCGTGCGCCAGCGGCGGGGTGCGCGGGGGGACGATGCGGCGCTTGCCGGTCGACTCGAAGGCCGCGGCGAAGCGCAGCAGGGCCGAGTCGTCGTAGGCGCGGCCGGCGAAGGTCAGGCCCACCGGCATACCGATGTCCGCCATCACGCCCATGGGCACCGTCACCGTGGGCACGCCCAGGTGGCGGATGGCGAGGTTGCCGTTGGCGACCCACACGCCGTTGCTCCAGGCGATGTCCGCCGAGGCCGGGTTGACGTCGGCGTCCGCCGGGCCCACGTCGGCCACGGTGGGGAAGAGCACGGCGTCGAGGCCGAGTTCGTCCATCCAGTCTTCCAGGTCGAGCTTGCGCGTCTTCTCCAGGCCGCGTAGGCCATCGGGCAGGGTGGCGATCTGGTCCCAGGGCTTGATGCCGCGCTGGGCCATGCGCACGTATTCGTCCATGCCGGCGGCGAGGTCGCCCTCGCGGTTGGGCAGGGTGCCGGGGTCGTGGGGGAAGATCAGCTCGCCCTGCACGTCGGCCAGGCGGTTCAACTTGGGATCGCCGTTGGCCCGCAGGAAGTCGTCGAAGGCCCAGCCGCTCAGCTCCCACAGCTCGTCGTGGAGGAACTCCTTGGAGACGATGCCGCGGTTGAACACCGTCGGCGCGCCGGGGCGGTCGCCCTCGCAGTTGGAAACCAGCGGGAAGTCCACCTCGACCACTTCGGCGCCGGCCGCTTCCAGGGCCTTGCGGGCCTGTTCCCAGAGGGCGATCACCGAGGGCCGGGTGTGGATGCGCTGCCCGGTCGGGCCACCGATGCCGGGGTTCTCGCTGGTGCCGGCCGCTTCATCCATGTTGATGAACATGCGCGGCACGCCGAGGCGCTTGCCGACCAGGGCGTCGGCCTTGGCGGCCAGTTCCAGGTAGGACGCCGGGCGCACCGAGGCGACGTCGGGAATCGGCACCCAGGGTTGCAGGCGCCACAGGTCGCCGCGCTTGTCGGCGTCCTCGGCAACCACCGTGTCCAGCACTTCCAGCAGGTCGGCCATGGTCCGGGCGTAGGGCACCACCACGTCCATGGTCGGCGTCAGCGGCCAGTTGCCGCGCACCGAGATCACCCCGCGCGACGGGGTGTAGGCGCACAGGCCGTTGTTCGAGGCCGGGCCGCGGCCGCTGGACCAGGTTTCCTCGGCCAGGCCGAAGGCGCAGAAGCTGGCCGCGGTGGCCGTGCCCGCGCCGTTGGACGAGCCGGAGGCGAAGGGCGCGGTGAGGTAGGCGGCGTTGTAGGGGCTTTCGGCGCGGCCATATACGCCGCGCTGCATGCCGCCGTTGGCCATGGGCGGCATGTTGGTCTTGCCCAGGCAGATGGCGCCGGCGGCGCGCAGGCGCTCGATGGTGAAGGCGTCGCGGTAGGCCACCAGGTCCTTGAAGGCCGGGCTGCCGGAGGCCGCGGTCAGGCCCTTCACCAGGTAGCTGTCCTTGGCGGTGTAGGGGATGCCGTCCAGCGGGCCCAGCGTCTCGCCCCGGGCGCGGCGCGCGTCGGACGCCTCGGCCTCCGCCAGCGCATCGGGGTTGCGCACCACGACCGCGTTCAGCGCGGTGGGGGTGTCGGCGCCGTCGTAGGCATCGATCCGCGCGAGATAGGCCTTGACCAGTTCGACCGCGGTGGTGCGGCCGGACTCGAGCGCGTCGCGCAGCTCGGCAATGGAAACCTCGGTTACCTCGATCATGCTGTCACCGCCGCTTGCAGGTGGGTGGTCGCGAAATCGGCTTTCATACTGTCCTCGTTCACTGCTTGTTCGACGCCAGGCCCCGGGCCCGGCGGCAGTAGAGCAGTGTATCAGCTCGCCCGGGGATGGCAGAGGCGGGGCATGGGCGGTCGCATGCGTGCTTTTTGCCCACCCCGGGGACTGCCTGGATTACCCTGGCCACCCGCTTTCCGAACGAGAACACCGCGATGCCCGATGAAGACCGCAACCCGCTGCTGATCGATGGCCCGGCAGGCCGGGTCCAGCTGCTCATCGACGCCCCGGCCGGCCCGGCCCGCGGCGTGGCCATGGTCAGCCACCCGCAGCCGCTGCTCGGCGGCAGCCCGCGGCACCTGGTGCCGCTGACCCTGGCGCGGCGCCTGAGCAAGGCCGGCTGGCTGGCGGTGCGCCCGAGCTTCCGCGGGGTGGACGGCACCGAGGGCGAGTACGCCGAGGGCATCGGCGAAGCGCAGGACAGCCAGGCGGTGGTTGCCTATCTGCGCGAGCGCTACCCGGACCTGCCCCTGGCGCTGGTGGGCTTTTCCTTCGGCGCCTACGTGTTTGCCCGCACCGCCCGCGACCTGGCGCAGCCGGCCGAGGCCTTGGTGCTGATGGGCCTGCCGGTGGGCACGGTGCCCGGCGGCCGGCACTACGAACCCATGGCGCTGCCGGCGGACTGCCTTCTATTGCATGGCGAGGCCGATGAAATGGCGCCGCTGGCCAATCTGCTGGACTGGGCGCGGCCCGAACAGCGCCCGGTCACCCTGTTCGCCGGCGCCAACCATTTCTTCAAGGGCTGCCTGGACCGCGCGGTGGACCAGGTGCTGGCCCACTTGCGCGGGGTGGAGCGGTTGCCGGGCTGAACCTCAGCCGGCCTTGGCGGCGCGTACGGACGATGGCTGGGCCAGGGCGATGGCGCCTTCGGCGGCCAGCTCGGCCAGTTGCGCGGCCGCCAGGCCCAGTTCCTCGCCCAGCAGGCTGGCGGTGTCCTGGGCGAACACCGGCGGCGCCAGGCGGTAGCTGGGCGGCGTGGCGGAGAACTTGGCCGGGTAGCCGAGCAGGGTGACCGGCGTGCCGTCCTGGCGCTGCAGCGTCTGCAGCATGCCGCGGGCCTGCACGTGCGGGTCGGCCAGGGCCTGTTGCAGGTCGTTGATCGGCCCGCCGGGGATGCCGGCTTCTTCCATGGCCGCCAGCAGGTCGGCGGCGCGCCAGGTGCCGATGGTCTTCGCCAGTTCCACTTCCAGTTCGCGGCGATGCTGGCTGCGCCCGGCGTTGCGGGTGAAGCGCGGGTCGCCGGCCAGGTCGTCGCGGCCGAGCAGGCGGCACAGCGCCTGGAACTGGCCGTCGGCGCCGCAGGCCACGAGGATGTAGTCGTCGCTGCAGGCGAAGTCGCGGTAGGGCACCACGTTGGGGTGGGCGTTGCCCAGGCGCTGCGGCACCTGGCCGCCGACCAGGAAGTTCATGGCCTGGTTGGCCATCAGCGACAGTTGGCTGTCGAGCAGCGCGCAGTCGATGTGCTGGCCCTCGCCGCTGGCATGGCGGTGGTTGAGGGCGGCGAGGATGGAGATGGTGGCGTACAGGCCGCAGAACAGGTCGCTGACCGGCAGCCCGACTTTCAGAGGCCCGGCGCCGGGCTCGTCGTCGCGGTGCCCGGTGATGCTCATCAGCCCGCTCATGCCCTGCACCAGGAAGTCGTAGCCGCCGCGCCCGGCGTAGGGGCCGGTCTGGCCGAAGCCGGTGACCGAGCAGTACACCAGGCGCGGGTTGAGCGCCTTCAGTGCGGCGTAGTCCAGGCCGTAGCGGGCCAGGGTGCCGACCTTGTAGTTCTCCACCAGCACGTCCGCCGAGGCGGCCAGCCGGCGCAGCAGGGCGGCGCCGTCCGGATGGCCGAAGTCCACGGCGATGGCGCGCTTGTTGCGGTTGGCGCAGAAGTAGTAGGCGGCGTCCCAGGTCTGGCCGCTGTCTTCCAGGAAGGGTGGGCCCCAGGTGCGGGTGTCGTCGCGGCGGCTGGGGCGTTCCACCTTGATCACGTCGGCGCCCAGGTCGCCGAGGACCTGCGTGGCCCAGGGGCCGGCCAGGACCCGCGACAGGTCGAGGACGCGCAGGCCGGCGAGCGGGCCTTGGTGGGTGGCTTGCGTGTTGCTCATGCTGTTCTCCGAATCAGTGCAGGGGTTGGCCACGGGTTTCCGGCATGCGCAGGAAGGCCACCAGGGTGATGACGGCCATGGCCGAGACGTAGACCAGGAACCACTGCTCGTCGCCGCGGCTCTGCAGCCAGGTCATCAGGTATGGGGTGGTGCCGCCGAAGATCGCTACCACCAGGTTGTAGGGCAGGCCGATGCCCAGGGCGCGGATGTCGGTGCTGAACAGTTCCGACTTGATCGCCGGGGCGATGGCCGAGTACAGGCCGTAGAGCAGCAGGCCGAACAGTTCCACGGCGAGGATGGCGCCGAAGGAGGCGTTCATCGAGCGCACCACCGGGTACAGCAGCAGGGCGTAGCCGAGGGCGAAGACGATCAGCTGCGGGCGCCGGCCGATGCGGTCGGACAGCCAGCCGAACAGCGGCTGCGAAAGCATGAACACCACCAGTGCCAGGCTGCTGGCGCCGTAGGCGGTGCCCGGCGAGGCGCCGAGGCTGCGGATGGCGTGCACCGGCAGGTAGCTGACGAACAGGTAGAAGGCGAAGGCCCCCAGCAGGCTGATGCCCACCAGGCGTTTCACCGCCTGCGGATGCTCGCGCCAGAGCGTGCGCAGCGGCTGCTCCAGGCGCTGGCCGCGGCGCTGTTCGTGGCCCTTGCGGAAGGCCGCGGTCTCCTCCACGCCATGGCGGATCCAGAAACCCGCCAGGCTGCCCAGGCCGCCGATGAAGAAGGGGATGCGCCAGCCGAAATCCATCAGTTGCTCGCGGCTCAGGCACTGGCTGAGCAGCCAGGCCAGCCCGGAGGCCACCAGCAGGCCGAGGGCGATGCTGGCGAAGAAGAAGCCCGAATAGAGCCCGCGCTGGCTGGCCGGCGCCGACTCGGCGAGGAAGGTCGCCGCGGCGCCGTATTCGCCGCCCACCGACAGGCCCTGGACCATGCGCGCCAGGACCATCAGCAGCGGCGCGGCGATGCCGATGCTGGCATAGGTGGGCATCAGGCTGATCAGCAGCGAAGGCAGGGCCATCATCAGGATGGTCAGGTTCAGCGCCGCCTTGCGTCCGGCGCGGTCGTTGAACACGCCGATCACCCAGCCGCCCAGCGGGCGCATGGCGAAGCCGATGGCGAATACGGCGAAGCTGGCCAGCAGCGCAGTGGTCTCGTTGTCGGAGGGGAAGAACTGGTGGCTGAAGTAGAGGGCGAAGGCGGTGTAGACCGTCCAGTCGAACCATTCCACGGTGTTGCCGATGCTACCGGCGACGATGGTGCGCCAGGCGATGGGCGTGCCGGCGCGCGGGGCGGCCCCGGCGAGCGCCGGGGCCTGCTGGGTTTGGCTGAGTAGCTGGGCCATGGGTGTTCTCCATTGTGATTGTTATGAGAATCACGGGTGCCGCGGATCAGGCGGCGGGCAGGTGGCGTTCGAGGAAGGCCAGGCTGTTTCCCGGGCCATCCAGGGCCGCGCGGCCGATCAGCGGCTGCCAGGCCGATTCGCTGCCGTAGTCGGCGCGCCACTCGTGGAGACGCCGGGTGTACAGCTGCAGGTCGTACTCCTCGGTGACGCCGATGGCGCCGAGCACGCCGTGGGCGATGGCGCAGATGCGTTCGGCGGCGGCGCTGCAGCGCGCCTTGGCCACCGCGGCCGGAACGCTGGCCGGCCACGAGGCGCCATGCAGCGCCAGCTGTGCCGCCATGCGTGCGGCGAAGACTTCCTCGGCCAATACGCTGAGCTGCTGCTGAATGGCCTGGAAGCGGCCGATGGGCTTGCCGAACTGCTGGCGGGTATTGGCGTATTCCAGGGTCAACTGCAGGACGCGTTCGCCGGCGCCGGCGATCAGCGCGGCGCTGAAGGCGGCGCCCAGGGCGCGCCAGTCGCGCCCGGCCGGCAGGCGCAGGGCGTCTGCGGGCAGACCGGGCCAGCTCAGGTCCTGGGCCAGGCTGGCGTAGACGCCGTTGGCCTGGCGTTGCGCCGAGGCCAGCGGCAGCAGCCAGGCGCCATCCGGCAGCTCGGCCAGCAGCCACTGGGCGCTGGCGGCGAAGGGCACCTGGCGGCACACCAGGGTGGCGCCCTCGCGCCGGCCGGTTGCCAGGGCGATGGGGCCTTCGGGCAGCGGCAGGCCGGTTTCGGCCAGCGCCGCGCGTACCCACCAGGTACTGGCCAGGGGCAACGGCAGGGCCGCGCCGCCGGCGGCAAACAGGAGGCGGCAGGCGGTTTGCGCACTGGCCGCGGCGCCGCCCTGGGCTTCGGGCAACAGCAGGTCGGCGAAGCCGTGTTCGGCCAGTGAGCGCCAGAGGGCATCGGCAGGCTCGCCCAGGTCGATGCGGCGGACCCGTTCGGGGCTGACTTCGCCTTCCAGCCATTGGCCGAAGGCGTCGATGATCAGGGTGTCGAGGTTCATGGCGGGCTCCTATCGCAGGCCAAGGCCGCGGGCGACTACGCCGCGGAGGATTTCGCGGGTGCCGCCGCGCAGGGAAAACACCGGGGCCATGCGTTCCAGGTAGGCCAGGGTGCGCTGCAGCAGGTGCGGCGCCTCGGCGCCGTCGATGGCGCCCAGCACGTCGCCGAGCAGGGCGGGGATGGATTGCTCGAAGGCGGTGCCCAGGTCCTTCACCAGCGCGGCCTCGACCACCGGGCTGCGGCCGTCGGCCAGTTGCGCGGCGAGGCTCACCGAAAGCGCGCGCAGCACCATCAGTTCGCCGAGCAGTTGGCCCAGCAGGCGTTCATGGCCGGGCTGCGGCCGTACGCGCAGCCAGTCCATCCACGCATCGAGCAGTGCGATGCTGGAGTAGATGCGTTCCGGCCCGCTGCGCTCGAAGGCCAGCTCGGCGGTGACCTGCTTCCAGCCTTCGCCTTCCTTGCCGACCAGGGCGCCCTCGGGTAGCTGCACGTCGTCGAAGAACACCTCGCAGAAGTGCTCGGCGCCGGTGAGGTCGCGGATCGGGCGGATGCTCACGCCTGGCAGTGTCAGGTCGACGATCACCTGGGACAGGCCGCCATGGCGGTCCTCCGCGCTGCCGGAAGTGCGCACCAGGGCAATCATGTAGTGGCTGTGCTGGGCGTAGGTGGTCCAGATCTTCTGGCCATTGAGCCGCCAGCCGGTGGCATTGCGCTCGGCGCGGGTGCGCACGCTGGCCAGGTCCGAGCCGGAATTGGGTTCGCTCATGCCGATGCAGAAGAACTGCTCGCCACGGCAGATCGCCGGCAGGTGGAAGCGCTTCTGCGCCTCGCTGCCGAAGCGCAGCAGCAGCGGCCCGCTCTGGCGGTCGGCGATCCAGTGGGCGGCTACCGGCGCGCCGGCGCAGAGCAGCTCTTCCACCACCACGAAACGGGCCAGGGGGTCGAGGCCGGCGCCGCCATACTCGCGGGGCAGCGTCAGGCCGACCCAGCCGCGCGCCGCCAGGGCCCGGCTGAAGTCGGCGTCGAAGCCCTGCCAACTGCGCGTGCGCAGGTCCAGCGGATAGTCGCCCAGGCGCTCGGCGAGGAAGGTGCGCAGCTCGCTGCGCAGGGCCTCGTGGCGGGGCGGCAGGGGGCGGAAGTCGAGGGCTTCGAGCATCAGCCTTCACCCCGTCCGGCCAGCAGGCGCTTGACCTGGTATTCGATCACCGTTTCCGCGCGCTGGTTGAGCACGCTGACGCGGGAAGTGACCACGGCGCGGCCGTGTTTGGAGGTGGGGCGGACCTCCTCGATTTCCACCAGCGCTTCCAGGGTGTCGCCCACCACCACCGGGCCGCGCACGCTCTTGTGCAGTTCCAGCAGGGCCAGGCCGGTGCCCTGCAGCATGGTCTGCATGAGGATGCCCTCGATCAGGCTGTAGCTCAGCGCGGCGGGCACCGGGCGGCCCTGGATGGCGCCGGCGAAGGTGCTGTCGATGAAGATGACCTCGGTTTGCCCGGTGACGCCGACGAAGCCGATCAGATCGGCCTCGGTGACGGTGCGGCGGTAGGTGCGGAAGCGCTGGCCGGGTTCGAGGTCCTGCCAGTGATAGCCTTGCCCGAGGGCGATTTCGTTGTGCGCCATGGAGTCACTCTCCTGTTGGGATTGTTGGCATCGAGTGGCTTCAGGCTATGGTCGGCATCCTCGTTCATCCAATATTATTTGGCGCATTATTGATACGCATGGAGTATCAGTGTGGAGCTGCGCCAGATTCACCAATTCCTCGCCCTCGCCGAGACCCTGAACTTCCGCGAGGCCGCCGAGCGCCTGCACATGTCCCAGCCGCCGCTGTCGGTGTCGATCCGCAAGCTGGAGGAGGAGATCGGCCTGCCGCTGTTCGAGCGCACCACGCGCCAGGTGAGCCTGACCGAAGCGGGCCAGGCCGTGCTGCCGGAGCTGCGCAAGGTGCTGCTGCACCTGCAGCAGGCGCAGCGTTACGCGCTGGAAGCGGGCGCCGGCGCTCGCGGCCAGCTGACCCTCGGCTCGGTGGGTTCGGCGACGCTGTCGCTGGTCCCGCGGCTGATCCCCGAGTTTCGCCGGCGCTACCCGGGCATCGCCCTGGAGCTGCGCGAGCTGCCTTCCAGCGGGGTGCTGGAGCTGGTCGAGAACGGCCGCGCGGACGTCGGCCTGGTGCGCTTCCCGCTGCCCCAGCCAACGTCGTTGCAACTGATTCCCCTGGAGTGGGAGCCGATGATGCTGGTGGTGCCGCGCGACAGCCCGCTGGCTGGCGATGGCCGCCGCCGTGTGCACCTGGCCGAGGTGGCCGACCAGCCGCTGATCGACTACCCGCACAGCGAAGGGCTGCACTACGTGCTGTTGCAGCTATGCCAGGCGGCGGGGTTCGTGCCGCAGCTGGTGCATTCCACCACCCAGGTGCAGGCGGCCATCAGCCTGGTGGCCTGCGGGCTGGGCGTCGCCCTGGTGCCGGCGCTGCACGCGCGCAATTCGGCGGCGCCGGTGTGCTTTCTGGAACTGGAGACGCCGCACCAGGAGCGCACCGTTGGCCTGGCGCTGGTGTGCAACCCGGACAACGAGAGCCGGGTGGTGCGGCAGTTCCGCGACGTGGCGTTGGAATTGCTGGGAGTGGAAGAGGAAAGCGGGGTTGGTCGGTAAGCCCGACACCTGGCCTGGGAGCGGCAGGCATCGATGCCCAATGCGTCCTTCGCGGAGAAGGCAGCGCGCAGAAATGCAGGGGAGGGGGAACTTGTCGCCGTGGCGCTGTCTACAGAAGCGATTCCCCCGCCTCGCCGGCATCGGGCGATGCTTCAGCGGTGAGGTGGGGGATCAGCTCTCTTGCCTTGGGCAGTAGTCCTACTGCCCGGTCTGCCGCTGGTCCCGGCGCCTGTCGGTGGAGCTGCGGTAGACGCGCAGCAGCTCCAATGCCAAAGCTGCCAGGCAGATGAATGCGATGACCTTGATATCCATATCCAATGTTCCCTGGGAAATTCATAGAAATGTATGGCGGTCGCCTGGGTCTCCTTGGCGGTGCCGCTGGACATGCTGCCGGGGCGCTGGCGATCAGGCAAGTGTCGGGCGACCGGCTGTGGCGCCAGTGGCGGCGCTATCTATATAGAGGCCGCCTAATCATGGCGGGCGCCGGAGTCGGGCCTGAACCGCATGGCTCCAATCGGGAAACACGACGTTGAAAGAAGTGTTGACAACCATTCGGAGGTCTATATAATTCGCCGCCCGTCAACTGGCAAAGCCCATAGGGTTTTACATAAGACGCTGAATTTAAAGAAAATATTTTTTAAATTAGGTGTTGACGGGAAGTGAGGTTGCTGTAGAATGCGCGGCCTCGGTTGAGACGAAAGAATCAACCAACTGCTCTTTAACAAGTTGAATCAAGCAATTCGTGTGGGTGCTTGTGAGCTAAGACTGGTGATCGCAAGATTATCAGCATCACAAGT
>Ga0222426_100592_pt1 | contig 21022 bp, 15 predicted proteins | sample 2B50Ametagenome_FD_180087 | JGI IMG/M metagenome (GOLD analysis project Ga0222426, IMG submission 180087) | Enriched microbial communities from leaf-cutter ant dump, University of Wisconsin, Madison, United States - 2B50A (version 2) | ecosystem: Environmental > Terrestrial > Nest > Insects nest...
TTCTGGCACAGCCTCCCGCAGGGGAGGGCAGGCGCCGAACCCGCCACCGCCCTGCAAGCTCGCTGAGCCACCACCGGGCCGCCCGCGGCCCGGCCAGCATTCCCGACTAAACAAGGAGAACGCCCATGGCCCTCGCACTCTTCGACCTGGACGACACCCTCATCGACGGCGACTGCGCCAGCCTGTGGAGCCGGCACATGGCCGACCTGGGCTGGGTGGAAGGCGACGCCTTCGTCCGCCACGAACGGGCACTCATGGCCCTGTACGCCGAAGGCCGGCTGGCGATGGAAGACTACATGGCCTTCACCCTGGCCCCCCTGGCGGGGCGCACCCCCGAGGCCGTCGCCGCAGCGGTCGAACCCTTCGTCACGGAAGTCATAGGCCCCTGCATCCGCTTCGACGCCATGGGTTGCCTGAACCAGCACCGCGAAGCCGGCGACCGCCTGCTGATCATCTCCGCCTCGGCGCACTTCCTGGTCGCCAGCATCGCCGCCCGCCTGGGCGTGGCCGAAGTCCTGGCCATCGACCTGGAACAGCACCAGGGCACCTACAGCGGCCGCACCCAGGGCACCCTGACCTACCGCGAAGGCAAGATCACCCGCCTGCAAACCTGGCTGCAGGAACAGGACGAAAGCCTGGCCGGCGCCCACTTCTACTCCGACTCCCGCAACGACCTGCCCCTGCTATCCCTGGTCCAGAACCCCCGAGCAGTAAACCCCGACCCAGCCCTGCGCTACCACGCCGAAACAGCCGGCTGGCCGATCCTCGACTGGCGCTGAAATCACTTAAAGGCGGCTCTAGCGTTGCAGGCTGATGCCGCCCCTCCCGCCCACACCAAACGGCCCCCTCTCCCTTCAGGGAGAGGGCTGGGGAGAGGGAACGGAGTAACCCCTAAACACCGCAATCACCGGCAAACACCACCCACAAGCAAGCCCCTACAACCCAGCACGTCACACCGAGCCCTTGTAGGAGCGGGCCCTGCGCGTGAATCGCGGGCAGGGCCCGCTCCTACAGGTCGGCACCGCCCCTCCCCACCACGCCGAACGACTCCCTCTCCCTCTGGGAGAGGGCCGGGGTGAGGGCGCGGAGCAACCCCAAACACCATAATCACCGGCAAACACCATCCACAAGCAAGCCCCCACAACCCAGCACGTCACACCGCGCCCCTTGTAGGAGCGCGCCCTGCGCGCGAATCGCGGGCAAGACCCGCTAACGTTGCAGGCAACCACTGCTTCTCGTAGGAGCGAGCTTGCTCGCGAACCGCATGGCACCGCCGTTGTTCGCGAGCAAGCTCGCCCCTACAAACAACCCCCTACCTCAACCGCCGAGCCCACTCCCGCCAACCCGCCCGCACCTCGGCAGACCCCCGCACCACCCGCGGCAACTCCGCCATGTTCACCCACAATTGCCCCTGCCAATCCAGCACCCGCACACCCTGCCGCCCCCAACTCAGGCACAACTGCCGCGGCCCGCCATCGCCGCCCTGACAACGCACCTCCGGCACCACCTGCGTACTGATCCACCGCCGCTATTTTTCCCTGCAATCTCCCCGGCTCATTCGCCGCCTACGTAATTTTCAGCTTCCGCCATCAGCAATTGCTAAGAAATGAAGCTCTATATACCGATGAGGTCCGAACTGCATGAGGAGTGGCTCCCACTACTTCACACCACTGAGCTTGAGCAGGCCCACAAGTAGAAACAACCATGCTGAACCCACGAGCAGAAGGCTGACTGAAATGAGCATGAGTCGCCTGATATCAGGTGGAAAATTACGTAGGTCTTCGGGGCTCAGATGGCCACGGCGAATATTGATTCTTGTCAATAGGAACATGAAACCCGCTGTGCTGGCGACCTGCATGCAGCGTGAGCGGAAACTGGAGCCCGCCCATATTCGGTTGTAATTATTGACGCCAGGACTATTGGGAAACGCAGCGAGGATTCGCTCATAGTGGCGGTGCGTTGTATAGGCCAGGACCGCTGCACCGGACAGCAAGATCACGAAGGGGGAAAGAAGGCAAGCTATTCGGAGATAGGGATGCCAACTGTAGAAATCGATCATCGTTGCACCTTATAGACTTCTTCGGCAGCCAATTCTCCTGCCCATTCGCCGCCTTTGCCGCCTGCGTAACTTGTAGTTTCCGCCATCAGCAATTTCGAAGTGGTGAAGCTTTACGTACCGATGAGACCCGAACTGCATGGGGTCTGTTAGTTCACACCACTTAGCTTCAGTAGGGCGAGCGTTAGGCCCAGCCAAGCCGCTCCCGCAATAACCATCCAAGTTGAAATCAGTAGGCGGTACCTGAGTGCGGGAGGGAAGTTGCGCATATCCTCCATATCAAGAAGGCCTTTGCGAATACTTCTGTCGGGAAACAGAAGGGCGCCGCCCGTGGAGCTGACCAGATAGCAACGAGAGATAAAGTCTTGGCTACCTAGAACGAGGTGTGCTCGTTTTGGCCAGTTACTGTTTGAAAGCGCGGTGAGCATGTTTGGAAAATCGCGGCTATAGGCAATGTAGATACCAAGAGCAACACCAGATAAGCCGGTTACGAAGGGAGCCAGAAGGAAAGCAATCCTGAGATAAGGGGGCCAACTATAGAAGTCGATCATTGCAGGACCTTATAAATTTCTTCACCCATTAGTTCGCCGCCCCATTCTCCACCTTTACCTCCTATGTAGCCTCCTGCCCCAGCCAATACCAAGCCGCACAATATTCCACCTGCTACTCCTGTCACAGTGGCAACCGCCACACAGAGGTGTGTAGCGATGCTGCCTCCCGCCCAAGTTCTCCTCCTTTAGTTTCCGGTTTTTGACACAGTGATGCTGGGTAAATTGGTTAAAAAGCTTTTTGGTGGATAGTGAAACTATTTGGCGTCGCTAAGCTCTATTAGAGCAATCATGATGCTCATCCAGATCATGCTAAATATTACCAGCCAAGTAGATATAATTAGTCTGTGCCAGAGTTTCTTGGGGAAATCTTCAATATCTTTCGAGTCCAGAACTCCTCTGCGTTCATTCCAGCGAGCGAAAAGAAAAGCTCCTCCTATGGAGCTGACTAAGAAACAACGAGACATGAAATCCTTGTCGCCTAGAGTATTTCTTACCATTTGAGGCCACTTGCTATTTTTGAGCGCTGAAATCATGTCATGGAAGTGGGAGGTGCAGGCGATATGTATTCCAATTCCGATGCCAATAAGGCCGATAATGAAAGGCGATAACAGAAAGGCAATTTGTAGGTCCAGTGGCCAACTTTCATACCAGAACTTGAATTTGCTCAATTCTTAGCTCTCTCATAGACTTTCTCTCCGACGAGTAGTCCGGCTTTCTCTCCGCCTTTGCTACCTAGGTAGCTTCCTACGCCAACCAACATCAAGCTACATACCATTCCACCAGTTCCCCCGCTCGCTAATCCGATACCTATGCAGAGACTTGAGGCTGCACCGCTACCTGCCCAAGCACCAAGCGACCCTCCCGCCATGCTTCCAACGAAACTCCCCGTTTCAGTAAATCGCACTCTTTCGCAGGCCTCGGTCACCCCTGTCCGACACACCTCCTGCACTTTCAGTGCAGACGCAGTAGCTCCAAAGCCAATGCCGATATAGCCGCCGTACTTCAGATACCGCGCCGCCTTGGCCACCTCCTCGATATGCGTGGCATAGCCGGGAATCTGCCCCGGCGCGCCGGAGCGGCTCCAGTGGTGGACCAGGCTGCGGGTGGAAATGCCCAGGTCGCGGCGCAGCAGGGGGTGGTGGCCGAGGTTGAGTTGCTTGTTCATGAAGGTGGCCTTGAGCTGGGAGTCCAGGTGGGTGAGCAACTGGCGGCGGCTGACGAAGAAGTTATGGCTGCGCAGGTGGCCATGGGTGGCGAATTCGGTCTGGTGTAGGTATTCGATGTCGCGCAGGGTTTCGCCGATCTGCCGCAGGCCCTTGTCCAGCACGTCCTTGGTCAGCCCCAGCGAGGTGCCGGCGCCGCCGAGGATGTTGGCGATCTCGGCCTGGTGCCTGACCATGAAATCCGCTTCCTCCTCGCTCAGCGGTTCCAGGGCCGTGCGTACCTGGGCGGCGGCGGCCATCAGCTCGGCCTCTTCGCGCAGGCAGGCGGTGGGATTGAGCAGGTCGCCGATCACGAAGATTTCCCCTGCCTTGAAACCCTGGGCATGGGTGGGGTTGAGCGCCTTGAGGCGGCTGATGAGGTAGGAGTGGGCGTTTTCGAGGAAGAGGTGTACCAGCAACTGCTCGAAACTCATGCTGCGCTGCACGATATGGAAGCCGGGCTCCAGCTTGGCCGGGCGCTTGAACATGCCGGGTGGTGGCCAGTCGACCTCGGGTATGCGTTCGGGCTTGGGCTCCCAGGCTACGAAGGACGCGCCGCCGTTGTCCTGGCGGCGCTTGGGTGGTTCGGCGAAGAGGCTCCACCCCTTGTCCGGTGCCCAACTGCGGTCGGTGTGCCAGTCGCTGGAAGGCTTCCAGTCGGGCTCTGGGGCCCAACTGCGGTCGAAGGGGTAGGCGGCTGCTCGGAAATCATCCGCACTCATGCTTGCTGCCCTGCTTGGCCGGGGTGAAGCGGGCCAAGCTAGACAAGCGATCGAGCGTTGAATGTCGGACGGATTCCTAGGACCGGACTAGCTGCTTGTGGGAGTTTTCCGTTCGATCAGCATATATGGCGTCGGTAGCATTCAGGCTGGTGTGAGCACTAGCCCGCAATGGGCATCGCGCTCTGTGTAAGCCTTACCTCAACCGCCGAGCCCACTCCCGCCAACCCGCCCGCGCCTCGGCAGACCCCCGCACCACCCGCGGCAACTCCGCCATGTTCACCCACAACTGCCCCTGCCAATCCAGCACCCGCACACCCTGCCGTCCCCAGTTCAGGCACAACTGCCGCGGCCCGCCATCGCCGCCCCGACAACGCACCTCCGGCACCACCTGCGTACTGATCCAGCGCCGCAACCCACCCAGATCGGCATGGGCGAAATGGAACAACAACGCATAAGCACCAGACTCGCTGACCAACAGCTGCTCAAGGCTGCCGCCATCGTCCAGGCGCAGCCACTGCGTACACAACTGGTCATCCTCCAGGCGCCTGGCCAGCCGTTCACAGCTGGGATGGCCGATCAACCGGCGCAGATCGTCCAGTACGAACCAGACCTGGTCGTCGAGCAACAGGGCGCGGAGAGTGCGGTGCTTGTGGAAGAAGTAGAGCGGGGTGGGGAGGGTGGATTCGTCCATGGAAGTGATCCTTTTTCTAGTGAATTTAGGACCGCGACCAGCCGCTGCTAATCGGATGGAGGCGGAACCGCACAGGGTTAGCAGACCGACCACTAGAAGCCGGCAGACCCGAAGGTCTCCCTATGCGGCCCGCCATATCGGATTTCTTTGGGCGAATGAAATCACCGAAAGAACGCCTAGCGTTTCCGCTTCTAGTGAGTTCGGGCTGCTAAACCCGTCCCTCAACGTTTTTGAGGGACGGAAATAATATTGGGATATATAGATTTCGTCAACTAAGGGTGTTACAGATGCTTTGCTAGCAGACTCCGCTCGTAATCGTTAAGCTCATCAATTATTTTGGGATTTATATATAGTCTTGCCTTGATCTCTTCAATGCTTGTGCAGTCTTCAAGCTTATTTTCTATTTTTTTGATAATGTCCGCAGGTACTCCTGAGTCTTTAAGTGCAATGGCTTGAGTGCTTTCGAAGCCATATTGTAATAAGGTTATTATCCATCCAAGGCTTATTTCTGGAAGATTTCTTTCTGTCGCGGTGAAGTTGTACAGTTCATTGAAGCAAGTAAGATATTTAGGTAGTGCAAATTCGAACCAGCGTGAAATTAATTTGAAGGCACTTCTGATTTTTGCATCTTCAGTTTTGCGGTTTTGGTTTGCTATTAGTTCTTTTATTGTAGGGCGAAAGTAAATGTAATATTTGACTTGTTTGTCTATGTCGAATAGGGAGAATCCACGATCTTCAACATCTTTCCTAGTGAATAGAAACCTGTGGCAGAGTTCAAGTATTAAGCTTAGCTTCTCTTTTTCTGGATAGCTGCCTAAGAAATAGACCGCCCCAATTAGGTTGGGATTTTCTCTTAAATGGGTAATTAGGGCTATTTGTTTTTCGACGGCAATATATTTGTTCTGCTTGATCAAGTTGACTGGAATTCTTTTGTCGTTTAGAAGACGTACTGTCCTTCTTTTTCTCTCTTGATCTTCAGGTGTCAAATCTGAGTTTTGAATTTTTAATAACTCATCTGTACTTAGATCTCCTCCATCGAAATAGTAGAACTCGATTTCTTCTCGCTCGGCTTCTGGCACATCAACTAAATTAATTACTCGGCCAGTGAAGTGGTGTAGAAAGCGTCCCGCACGCCCTTTGATGTTTTTATAGTCAAAGCCGGTAAGAGGTTCCTCACCTTTCATGTTGCTAAGAACGATAATGTTCTTTGCTGTTGTATTTACACCTTCGGTTAACGTAGTTGTACAGAATAAGGAGTGGATCTTTCCTTTGTTGAAAAATTCAACTATCTCACTTTGGATATGTCTTGGCATTGATCCATGATGAAATGCTACGCCTTTTTTTAAGCAATCAATTAGACTCCATTTGCTTGAAATGGATTCTGAAATATATTCAATGAGCTCGTTTGGTAGGTGTGAAGGTGGGGAAAGAGAGGCGGCAATCTTTTTGGCGTAAGTTTCTACACCTCTTGTATCTTTGTAATAAAATATTTTTTGGTCATCTAGTGATTTTGCGAGTCTTTTGGCGTTTGTTTCATTGGTTTTGGCGATTTTTATGCTTTTTCCTGAAATGTTTACAGTTTCTCCTTCGTGTTTGAATAAGTCGTAGACTTCTTTCTGAACGATTTCAGTTGAGTAGCGAAGAAATAAAGAGTTTGTCTTTGCAAGGAATGTTTCACTGAATCTTTTGAAATAAGGTCCGATTAAATAAAAGTCTGCACCTGAATTTATTAAGGTGTAAAGAACATTGGCAAATACAGCTCTTCGGTCTTTGTCGTCTTGAATTTTATAAATTTCATCCATTGCAAAGAAATCAAATTTTAGCTCTTCCTGTTGGTCGAGCATTAGATCTAATTTTTCCGGTGTGAGTATATATATTGAGTGCTCTTTGCCTGAGTGGCTTGTGGTGCTGTTTATAATTTTGTATTTTGAGAAGAGGGGGTCTTTCCTGAATTTATCGACTGTCTCCGACATCAGGGCTATCGTCGGCATGATTATGGCGATATTTTTGTAATTTTTATTGATGATTATTTCTTGAATGATTCTTGTCTTTCCGAAGGAAGTTGGTGCGCTTACTACAAGTCTTGGATGTCTTAAATATGTTTCGAGTATTTCTTTCTGTTGCTTGGTAAGGGTTGTGTCGTGTTCTGTTGTGTAAAATGAGCGACGAAAACTAGAGAGTATAGTCTCGCTGTCTTTCCATGAAGTGTCGCCTTTGATTAACATATCTAGGTATAAATAGTTTCTAGACGCATCAATGCAATCTGCTAGTAACTGCTTAGCTAAAGAAGATTCTAGTTCGGACTCTGCTGAGTAACAAATTACTGCTAAAGCTAAGTTAAGTTCGCTGTTTTCATTTGAGTTTGTCAGTAGGAAGTACGCGGCTTCGAGTGCGGTTGTTTGTGTTATTTCATCAGTTTCTTCTGCATTTGACAAATATTTTTGAGTTGCTGAAATGGCTTCTGTTTTAGTTTCTTGATCATTAAATATGAAATTCATTTCAGTAAGTCCTCTACTTTTTCTAGGTAGTCCTTTACTTCTGCTACAGATTTGAAAGGGAATAAAATAAAGCAAAGAGATATGTTTGATGGGAGTTTTGGTTCTTTGGCTTTTATGTTTTTGAGCTTTGTGTTTAAGCCGCTTTTAAGTTCGTTGATGAAATTTTCGCAAACTGAAGTATTGTTTTTTACGGTGGCGCTATCGTAGGTAATAAGTACTGGTATTTTTATTTTAATTTTATCTATAGATTTTCCTTTGAATAAGGACTTCAGTTTTTGTAAGTGTGGAGCACTAATTCCGTTGTTTGCCTCGATGTTTGATCCGAGAATTTTTAGTTCACTTTTTAGGTATTCAGGTTTTACATGCTCACTAATAGATTTGAAAGCGTCAGTAATTGCTCCAGAAAGGTTCTTGTGAAATTTTGCCTCTCCGAGCCATAAACAGGCCTCATTGTTTTCGATCGTAAAATGAGCGCAATCAAAGCCCTTTATCTGCTCTCTTGCTGAGCTTCTTAGCCGAACTTTGGTAACGAATCTCTCTGGGGACTTTGAGGGATAGAAAAAATAAAGCGCTAAAAATAATAGAAGCTCTCCGAAATCTCCTTTTTTGTCCTTTCTTGCATCTGATATTCTGCTCCAAGCCCTTCTTCTGCCCTCGATTATGTTTCCAGCTTTTGTAAAGCTTTCAAATTCTTCCGGTGTTAATGCAAAATACTCAACGGCATCTACTAGTAGTTTGGCTAAATCTTTTTGTCTATAACCAGTGGAGTCATAGTCTAGGTGTAATTTTTGTATGTCCTCAGTATTCAGATTGTTAGTGTCGATTTTAAATATCTGATTTTCTACATAGTCCTTTAAGTTGTTTATGCTTTGCATCTTGCGACCTAAATTTTTGTTGATTTATTTGGTTGGAAACTCGTCGAGATATGTTCCAAAGCTCCTCTTGTTGAAATGTATGAGGAGTAATTTGTTTTATGCGCTCATGCCCCCTGAAGTAGGGGAATTATTTGCCTCCCACCCCGTTCCTCTCATGCCGATAAACACTCACCGCCTCATAAACCGCTTTCCGCAACCGGTTGATCCCACCAATCGGCCGGTGCTCCGGCAGGGCGTGCCAGGGGTTGAAGGAGAGGTTGTCGCACATCAGGTTCTGGTCGCGGCTGTCGAAGTCCTGCGGGGGGATGCTGACCAGGGCGACGGTCTGGAAGGGGGAGTCCTTTTCTTTCCATTCCACGCTGGTGTCTTCGATGGGCATGTATTGGTTGGCGTCCTGTTTTTGCACTTGTAGGGCAAAGCAGGCTGGGACGCGGTCTATCGAGAGTTGCTGGTAGAGCGCGGTGCGCAGGAAGTTCGGCAGTTTTTCGTTGAGCTTGGGCAACTGGTAGTTGGGGCAGGCGCCCGGGGCGGGGACGCTGCGGAACTTGATGTTGTTCTGCTCGCCGAGCTTGTACGGGGCTATGCCGAAGTAGCTGGCCTGCAGCGGGCTGGCCGGGGCCGGGGCGAGGGTTTGCAGGGCGATCAGCAGGTGGCGGATTTCCCAGGTGTTGGGCTTCCAGCTGGGGAAGAAGGCGAGGATCTTCTGGCCGTTGGCCTGGGCGTTGAAGTTCTGCCGGTACTCGGCCACGTCGCGGACGAAGAATACCGGGTGGTTGAACATGACGAAGTCCTGCTCGCCGTCGTGGCCCTTGCCGGGCATCAGTTTGGCGCCGGGCACGTCGAGCAGCTTGATGGCCATGCCGCGGGCGTCGTTGGCGCTGTCCTGCTGCGGGTAGGCGTTGCCGTTGGAGAAGCGCACCCAGGCGTTCCACACCTTGCCCGGCTGGGCGAACACGCCCTGGCGCAGGTCGGCGGGCAGGTTGGGGTTGACGGTGACTTCGGCCTTCACGCAGCCGTGGGCCTTGGCGTGGGCGTCGCGCAGCACGCGGGTGTTGTCGCGGTGCTGTTCGACGATGCGGATGGCGTCTTCGATGATGGCCTGGGTCTGCTGGGCTTCGTTCGCGGGAATCTGTTCCTGGGTCGAGACCGGGCCGCTGAATTTGATGCTGTAGTACACCCAGCCGATGCCCAGGCCGACGAGGCCGAGCAGGGCCAGGCAGAGGATGGGCAGCGCCACCCATTTGCCGAGGAGGTTCCAGATCCGGGTGAGCAGTGCGCGCATGGGGGCGGTCCTTTGCGGGGGGGCTTTCTTGGTTTTCTTCTGTGGGGGTCGAGTGTGTGGGGAGTTTTTGCCCTCTCCCCAGCCCTCTCCCTGAAGGGAGAGGGGGCCGTATGGCGCGAGGCGGGGCTATGGTGTTAGCCGGTCAGCTCCGCTCGGGCATCACTCGCATTTCGGGCCTGGGGTCCAGGGTGGGGTGGGTTCGTCGGTCAGGCGGCTTTCGTAGGCCGGGTTGCCCAGCACCTTCAGGTATTCCACCAGCGCCCAGCGTTCGTCCGGGCTCAGGGCGCGGCCGATGGCGCCGTCCTTGCGGCAGCCGTCGCGGAATTCGTGGCCGCGGTTGCTGTTGCCGGTGACGCCGGTCTTGTACAGGAAGCCGCCGGGGAAGCGTTCGGTGCGATAGCCGACGAATTTCGGGTCGAAGTCGAAGGTGCCGACGTAGAACTGGGTGTCGCGCTCGGCCACCGGCGAGAGCAGCTGGAACAGGTTGGGCACCGAGCCGTTGTGCAGGAACGGCGGGGTGGCCCAGACGCCGTCCAGCGGGCGGGCCTTGTAGGCGGCCAGTTCGCGCACGCCGATCTCCAGGCCGTAGCCGTTCATGCGCTTCTGTTCCTCGGGGCCGATGTTGGCGTCCTTGTAGGCGCGCTGCTCGACGTAGGCGGTGATGTAGGCCAGGCCCTTGGCGGCGGAGAGCTTGGACAGGTCCAGCGGTTGGCTGGGCGGCGGCATCAGCACCACGTTGAGCTTGTTCAGCTCGTCGAGCTGCCATTTCAGCGGGGTGAGGTCGTAGGTGTGGTTGGCGATGTTGTCCGCGGTGGTCGGGTCGGTGCCGATCACCGTGGTGGGGATCATGCTCATCTTCCATTCCGGGTCGCGCGCGGGGGCCAGGCGCTGGTCCGGCTCCACCACGTGGGGGCCGTGGCAGCGCTGGCAGTTTTCGCGGAACAGCGCGCGGCCCAGGGAGGCGCGCTTGAGGTCGATGGCGCCGAACACCTGCTCCGGCCAGGCCGGCGGCTTGAGGGTCTTGAGGCCTTCTTCCAGGGAATGCAGGTCCTGCACCCGCACGCTGGAGGCGTAGCGCGCGTCGCCCAGCACCGGCTGGCCGTCGGCGTCGAGCAGGCCGAGGGTGGCGCCCACGCCCAGGGCCTCGCCGATGTTGCGGGCCATGGGCTGCATGGCCGAGCCGTTCCACTGCACCCAGTCGAACTTCCAGATGTCCCACAGCTGCGGGTAGTTCACCGGGGCGTTGGCCACGCGGTAGTTGTCGGCGCTGATGTGGTCGCCGAACACGCCGTTGGCGATGCGCCCGAAGGCGTCGGCGCGGCCGGGTCCTTCCTCGGTGGGGTAGAGGCGCCGGCGGGTGTCGTTCCAGGCGGTGCCCAGCAGGGTACCGAGCACGTCCTTGAAGCCGGCGCGCAGTTCGGCCTTGGCATCCTTGTCGGGGTTCTTGCCCAGCACGTCTTCGGCGAAGCGGTCGAACTTCCAGGGGTTGATGTAGGTGAACAGCATGCTCATGCCCAGCGCCTGGCCGAAGGCGCCGCCGCGCACGGTGGGCACGGTGGAGGCGATGGAGTGCATGGCCGCGCCGCCGTCGATGCGCACGGCCTGGCCGTTGTAGCGCAGCTCGCCGGTGTGGCAGGCGGAGCAGGTGATGTCGAGGTATTCCGGGCCGTTCTCGCCGTTGCGATGGCGGGCGAAGCCCACCGGCAGGTTGCCGGGGTTGTTCGGGTCGAGCTTGCGCTCCTTCGCCGGCTTGAGTTGCTCGGGGTCGATGAGGAAGCCGTAGCGGGCGAGGTTGGCCGGGTCGGCGAATTTCTCGCTGGAGAAGGGCTGGCGCAGATGGATGAACCAGTCGTAGAGCAGGCCCTTCACCTGGGTGCCCTGGGGCGTGTAGTAGTAGTGCTCGCGGGCCTGCTGGTCCCATTGCGGGAGGAGGTTGAGCTTGTCCGGCGCGGTGTACTGCGGCACGTTGGGGTGGGCGACGTACCACAGCAGCACGCCCCCTACGAGCAGGAGCAATAGGACGATAGCGAGTATGATCCGTCCGATTATGCGCATCGCAACTTCCTTGTTTCTTGAGGCCCGGGGCCATCGTTATGCCAATACCGGCACCGGTTGGCAAGGTGATGCCGCACACAAGTCAGGGTTTTTGCCTGCCACCCTGCCATCCGGTGGCGGGCACAGGCCAGGTCCGTCCGCGGTTTATCCGCCGTTTTGCAAGGGACATCACTGTCGGTGATGTCGAAAGGTGTGTCTTGAGTTCCAACCATTCCCTCGACGACGAATCGGTGGCCACGCGGGTGCTGCGGCACTTCCGCGTGGCCCTGGACGAGCGCGGCTACAGCGCCGACGGCTCGCAACTGGCCGCCATCGAGCACCTGGCCGACTGGCTGGACGGTTTCCTCGGCGGCCGCCGCTCCTGGCTGCGCAAGCCGCCCGCGGGCGTGTACCTGTGGGGCAGCGTGGGGCGCGGCAAGAGCTTCGTGATGGACTGCTTCTATGCTGCCGCGCCGCTGCAGGCCAAGCGCCGCGTGCATTTCCACGCCTTCCTGCAGGAGCTGCAGCAACGCATGATGGCTTTCACCGGCCAGGCCGACCCGCTGGCGCGGGCGGCCCGCGACATCGCCACGCAGACGCGGCTGCTGTGCTTCGACGAGTTCCACGTGCACGACATCGGCGACGCCATGCTGCTCGGGCGCATGCTCAAGGTGCTGGTGGAGGAGGGCGTGGGCATGGTCTGCACCTCCAACTACGAGCCCGAGGGCCTGTGCCCCAACCCGCTGTACCGCGAGCGCTTCCGCCCGGCCATCGAGCTGCTCGAGAAGCGCTTCGACGTGGTACCGCTGGACGGCGGCGAGGACTACCGCCTGCGCGCCACGCCCCTGGAGAACTGGGGCAGCTACCTGTGGCCGGCGCGCGCCGACGACCTGGACCTGATCGGCAAGCGCCTGGGCCTGGACGAGCAAGCGCAGTTCGACCAGGTGCTGGACGTCAACCACCACCCGCTGCGCATCCACGCCCTGGAAGAGGGCCGCGCCTGGCTCGACTTCAGCGAGCTGTTCGAACGCCCGCGCTCGGCGGCCGACTACCTGTGGCTGATCGAGCACTTCCCGCGCATGGCGGTCAGCGGCCTGGGCCCGCTGGGCGACTACCCGCCGGACGTGAGCATGCGCTTCCTCAACTTCATCGACATCGCCTACGACCGCCAGCTGCGCCTGCAGCTGTTCGCCAGCGTGTCGCTGGAGCGCCTGGCCGAAGGTGGGACCGCCATCGACTTCGGGCGGACCTTGAGCCGGTTGCGGCAGTTGAAGCTGGAGCCGTTGTAGGGGATTCGGGCCCAGCCTTGGAGGGGCGAGTGTGCCTGGTGTATCGGCGTACAACCGCGAACGGTTGTACGCCCTACGCACAGGTCGGCCATTGGCGTAGGGTGGATAACCGTTCGCGGTTATCCGCCGCTTGACCTTGGCATGATCCGCCTCGGACCCGGCCTGACCTGCTACAGGTTTGGGCGGTTATCGATCACCGGTATTTGCGATTATCGCCCGACGCTTCGATAATCGGCCGAATCCGCCGCCAACAGGACCTCGCCATGACCGACGAACATTCCGCCAGCCAGGCCACCCTGGCCCCGCCCATCGTCGCTTCGCCGGCCAAGCGCATCGAGGCCTTCACCGGCGACCCCAACTTCATGACCTCGCTGGCCCGTGGCCTGGCGGTGATCCATGCGTTCCAGGAGCGCAAGCGCCACCTGACCATCGCCCAGGTCAGCCACCGCACCGAGATTCCCCGCGCTGCCGTGCGCCGTTGCCTGCACACGCTGATGAAGCTGGGCTACGTGACCACCGACGGGCGCACCTATTCGCTGCTGCCCAAGGTGCTGACCCTCGGCCACGCCTACCTGTCCTCGACGCCGCTGGCGGTCACCGCGCAGCCGCTGCTGGATCGCGTCAGCGAGCAACTGCGCGAGGCCTGCTCCATGGCCACCCTGGAAGGCGACGAGATTCTCTACATCGCCCGCTCGGCCACGCCGCAGCGGCTGATCTCGGTGGACCTCAGCGTGGGCAGCCGGCTGCCGGCCTACTGCACGTCCATGGGCCGTATCCTCCTGGCCGGGCTCGACGACCAGGCCCTGGAGGACTACCTGGCCCACGCCGACCTGCAGGTGAAGACCAGCCGCACCGTGTGCACCCCGGAGGGCTTGCGCGCGAGCATCGCCGAGATCCGCCGGCAGGGCTGGGTGATCATCGACCAGGAGCTGGAGATGGGCCTGCGCTCGGTGGCGGTGCCGCTGAAGGATTCCGCCGGCCAGGTGCTGGCGGCGCTGAACGTCGGCACCCACGTCGGCCGGGTGTCGCGCCAGGAGCTGGAGACGCGCTTCCTGCCGGTGCTGCTGGAGGCCAGCCGGGAGCTGAGCACGCGGCTGTTCCACTGAGCACCAGGGTTGTGGTCGATAACCGCCCGCAATGGCGATTATCGAATTGAAGCTCTGACAGGCAATTCGTACTGTGGGCCGTCCGCCCGCAAGGGCATCGAATAACAACAATGAGTGACGGCCGCCGGTCCATGCCCCGGTGGTGCCCTCATTCCTGTCCGCCTGCAGGAATCGCCGCATGACCCGTTCCGCCACCCTGCCGTCCACCGGCACCCTGGACGTCCAGTCCTTCATCAATGCCCAGCCGCTGTCGGCGTACCAGTACCGCATCGTCCTGCTGTGCTTCCTCATCGTCTTCCTCGACGGCCTCGACACCGCGGCCATGGGCTTCATCGCCCCGGCGCTGACCCAGGACTGGGGCATCGACCGCGCCAGCCTCGGCCCGGTGATGAGCGCCGCGCTGATCGGCATGGTCTTCGGCGCCCTGGGCTCCGGCCCGCTGGCCGACCGCTTCGGGCGCAAGGTCGTGCTGGTGGCGGCGGTGTTCCTGTTCGGCCTGTTCAGCGTGCTCTGCGCCTTCAGCGCCAACCTCGACCAGCTGCTGGTGCTGCGCCTGCTCACCGGCGTCGGCCTGGGCGCGGCCATGCCCAACGCCACCACGCTGCTCGCCGAGTACACCCCCGAGCGCCTCAAGTCGTTGCTGGTCACCAGCATGTTCTGCGGCTTCAACCTGGGCATGGCCGGCGGCGGCTTCATCTCCGCCAAGCTGATCCCGGCCTTCGGCTGGCACAGCCTGCTGCTGCTCGGCGGCGTGCTGCCGCTGGCGCTGGCCCTGGTGTTGCTGCTGTGGCTGCCGGAGTCGGCGCGTTTCCTGGTGGTGCGCAACCGCGGCGATGCACGCGTGCGCAAGGCACTGGCACCGATAGCCCCGGCCGAGGTGGCCATGGCCGGCGGCTTCAGCGTGCCGGAGCAGGGCAGCGCGCCCAGCGGCAACGTGCTCAAGGTGGTGTTCGCCGGCCGCTACAGCGCCGGCACCCTGTTGCTGTGGCTGACCTACTTCATGGGCCTGGTGATCGTCTACCTGCTCACCAGCTGGCTGCCCACCCTGATGCGCGACAGCGGCGCCAGCCTGGAGCAGGCGGCCTTCATCGGCGCGCTGTTCCAGCTTGGCGGGGTGCTCAGCTCGGTGGCGGTGGGCTGGGCCATGGACCGTTTCAACCCGCACAAGGTGATTGGCATCTTCTACTGCCTGGCCGGTGTCTTCGCCTACTGCGTGGGGCAGAGCCTGGGCACCCTAGGCCTGCTGGCGGGCCTGGTGCTGGCTGCGGGCATGTGTGTGAACGGTGCGCAGTCGGCCATGCCTTCGCTGGCGGCGCGCTTCTATCCGACCCAGGGGCGTGCCACCGGGGTGTCTTGGATGCTTGGCATTGGACGCTTCGGTGCCATCCTCGGGGCCTGGATCGGGGCTACCCTGCTGGGGTTGGGGTGGAACTTCGAGCAGGTGCTCACTGCCCTGGTGGTGCCGGCGGCGATTGCCAGTGTGGCGGTGGTGATCAAGGGGGTGGTTAGTCACGCTGATGCGACTTGAGGCCGGGGGGACTGTAGGAGCGAGCTTGCTCGCGAACGGAGTTTGCCGGGGGCGTAGGTGTTGGGTTTGAGAGCGCCCTCTCCCCAACCCTCTCCCTGAAGGGAGAGGGGGCTGTCCTGAGCGACGCGTCGGTCAGGCGCCATCCTCCCACCCCTAACCTCACCTCGTCATTCCCGCGAACGCGGGAACCCAGTGGCCTTGGCTTGGGTGTTTCTGCGCCGCACCGAGTCTGCGGAGATTTTTTGTTTCGCCCCCTCGGGCGAGTCCCTTTTGTCAAACGCCACAAAAGGACCCAAAAAGGCTTGCCCCAACATACGGGCCCGACAGAGTCGGGCTACCCTCACGAATTCCCCCGCCACGGAGGCCCGCCCCGAGGGTACGTCCCTGTAGCCCACGGGGCTCTCGCGACATCCATGTCGCATGACCTCCTGAGCGGGGGTTTCGTTCGGCCTTCTGAAGGGCGTTTCGGAGTGCGCGGAGGTTTCTCTGGAAGTCCAAAAGCAAGAGCGAACGCGCTTTTGCTTTTGCTCTTCGTAGGAGCGAGCTTGCTCGCGAACCCCGCAGTCACTGGATTATTCCCCTTCGGGCCAGCGCAAGCGCTGTTCGCGATGGAGCCGCGTCCCGCGTTCGCGGGAATGACGAGGGGGAGATGGGAGTATCAGGATGACTCTGAGTTTTCCCCTCACTCAGGACAGCCCCCTCTCCCGCTTGCGGGAGAGGGCTGGGGTGAGGGCGCTCTTGAACCCAGCACCTACGCCACCGGAAAACCCCCTTCGCGAGCAAGCTCGCTCCTACGAAGAGCCATCCTCTTCCGCCCCCAAAGATGACACCAGACGAGCGGTCTCCCCCCACCTGCGAGCGGTAGCGAATGTATCGCCGATGAAAAATTAAGGACACATGCCGCCGCTAACGCCGGCACGACAATAGGCCCATCGCATCCCGGCCTTCGGCCGGGGTTTCACGCAACTGTCGTTCGAGCGGTTCGGGCCATGAGCTTTTTCATTCACCCGCGCAGACCTGCGCCCAGGGAGGGGGCCGGTGGTCAGCGCGCCTTCACCCTGATCGAGTTGATGGTGGTGGTCGCCCTGGTGGCGATCTTCGCCAGCATCGCCGTGCCGGCCTTCGGTTCGCTGATCGAGTCCAGCCGGGTGAAGTCTTCCGCCTCGGCGCTCTACCGCCTGCTCCAGGCCGCCCGCGCCGATGCCGTGAGCACGCGCACCGCCACCAGCCTGTGCCAGAACGGCAGCGCCTACGAGTGGCTGCTGCTGCGCGCCGGCAGTTGCGCCTCGCTCGATTCCAGCCTGGTGTCGCAGCGCCTCAGCCTGCCCACCAGCATCGGCGTCAGCAGCAGCGTCAGTGCGCTGACCTTCCATGCCGACGGCAGCGCCGCGGTGGCCAGCCTGAGCCTCAGCGGCAGCAAGAGCGGCAGCAGCTACAGCATCAAGGTCGCCGCTTCGGGTTACATGAGCTTTGGCTCGGGGAGCAGCCAATGACGCGCCGTGGCCTGGCCGGCTTCAGCCTGATCGAAGTGCTGGTGGCGCTGCTGGTGATCTGCGTCGGCGTGCTGGGCATGCTCGCCATGCAGGGCAGGGCGATCGCCTATTCCCAGGACATGGCGGTGCGCGGCACGGCGGCAGCCCTGGCCGACGAGCTGATGGAGACCATCCGCACCGACCTCTATTCCGCCCAGGACGCCGGCACGCCGCTGACGCCGCCGGCCAGCTCCGACTACTACAAGGCCAGCGGCAGCGCCTTCCCGGCGGCGCCGAGCAGTTGCGCCTCGCTGGCTGCGCTGAGCGCTGCGCAGCGCCTGGGTTGCTGGGCGCAGCGGGTGCAGCAGGCGCTGCCCGATGCAGCCAGCCTGATGAGTAGCGACTTCCACATCTGCCGCAGCAACGGCGCCAGCACCTGCAGCGGCACTGGCTCGGCCATCGAGATCCAGCTCGCTTGGCGGGTGAAGTCCGGCGAGTGCCTGGAGGCCAGCCCCGGCAGCGACCCGACCATCTGCCACTACGTGCTGCGCGAGGAACCCTGAATGCCCGCCCATTCCCGCCGCCAGGCCGGCCTCTCGCTGGTCGAGCTGATGGTGGCCATGACCCTCGGCCTGTTCCTGATACTGGGCGTCACCCAGATGTACCTCGACGGCAGCACCCGCACCCGCTACTTCGCCGGCCAGTCCGAGAACCTCGACAACGCCCGCTACCTGCAGCAGGTGCTGGACGCGCGCCTGTCCCGGGCCGGCTACCGGCGCCAGCCGTCGGCGCGCATGAGCACCGCCTTCCCGGCGCAGAGCACGAACGGCTGCAGCTTCGCCGCCGGCCAGGCGCTGGTGCGGGTGGACGCCAACACCCTGTGCCTGCGCTACCAGCCGCGCGACGCCGCCGACACCGACTGCACCGGCGCCTCCCTGGCGAGCGTGCCGGGGCTGACCACGCCCTACGCGACCTTCAGCCCGAGCAACGACGTGGTGGAGAAGATCGGCCTGGCCAGCGGCCAGCTCAGCTGCAACGGCAGCGTGCTGGCCGACAACGTGGCGGCGGTGCACTTCGACTACGGCGTGGACACCGGCACCGACGAGAACGCCCGCCAGGTCGCCAAGTACGTCGCCAGCCCGGGCAGCGCGCAGACCGTGCGCAGCCTGCGCTACACGCTGCTGCTGGCCAGCAGCGGGAGCAACCTGACCGGCGGCATGAGCACCACCACCTGCGCCAACTGGACGACCCTGAGCGGCGGCAGCGCCTGCACCGACGGCGACGGCACCCTGCGGCGCATCGTCAGCGGCAGCAGCATGTTGAGGAACCTGATGCCATGAGTATTCCTGTGCAGGGGCGGCAGCGCGGCGCAGTGCTGTTCGTCGCCCTGGTGATGCTGCTGGTGCTGACCCTGCTGGCGGTCGGCGGCATGCGCGAGATGCAGCTGGAAGGGCGGATGACCGGCAACCGCCTGGAGCTGCAGCGGCTGACCAGCGCCGCCGAATCGGCGCTGCGCGAAGGCGAGGGCAGGGTGAGCGAGAGCAGCCGCGCGCTGGAGGCCTGCCCGTCGTCCAGCCCCTGCTACACCGGCCTGGCCAGCAGCTATGCCGCGGACTTCTCCGGGGCCACGGCCTACACCGGGCTGGACGGCGCCACCAGCCTGCCGCGCAACGCGCGCTGGTATCTGCGCTACATCGGCAACAGCTGCAAGGGCGGCTCCGGCGGCAGCGCCAACGCCTACCTGTCCAAGGGCCAGTCCGGCTGCACCTATTACTACGAAGTCAACGCCCAGGCCTACAAGGACAGCGACAGCGCCACCGGCTGCGCCGCCAACACCCTGTGCCTGCGCTCCAGCACCGCGCTGGTGATCCCATGAGGCCCGCAAGGAGGCTCCCCGCCATGAAACCGCTGCGCATGCTGGCGCTGTTCCTGCTGTCCTGCCTGCTGTGCGCCGGCGCCCGGGCCTCGGTGCTGGCGCAGACGCCGCTGTTCGTCAGCAACATCGCCCCGCCGATGAACATGCTGGTGGTCGGCCGCGACCAGAAGCTCTATTTCCCGGCCTACAACGACGCCTCGGACATCGACGGCGACGGCCAGTTGGACATCTACTACAAGCCGAGCATCGACTACACCGGCTATTTCGACTCGTACAAGTGCTATTCCTACGACGACAGCAACGGCATGTTCGTCCCTGCATCCACAACCAGCACCAAGAAGTGCAGCGGAAAGTGGAGTGGCGACTTCCTCAACTACCTGACCATGTCGCGCATCGACGTGCTGCGCAAGGTGCTCTACGGCGGCTATCGCTACGAGGACACTACCAGCAGCACCGTACTGGAGCGCCAGTTCATCCCCAACGATGCCCACACCTGGGGCAAGGAGTACCTGAGCGTTGCCCGCGACGGCTACAACATCGCCGACTACTCGCCCCTCACCGCACCCAGCAACGGCAAGTACATCCTCTTCGCTAACACCTCCCGGCCGAGCAGCGGCAACACCATCACCAGCTACACCGACGGCGCGGTGCCCAAGCTGCGCATCATCAACAGCACCCAGCAGGGCAGTAGCAACTACCGCATCTGGGGCTGGGTGTCGCGGGAGGTGGCCCAGGGCACCAACGCCATCACCAGTGCAGACACCAGCCGCACCGACACCAGCATCACGCCACAGTACGACTTGACGGTACGGGTGAAGGTTTGCGTCAGCGGGCTGCTGGAAAGCAATTGCACCGCTTATGGCAGCAACAACAAGCCCACCGGCCTGCTGCATGACTATGCCGCCTCGAACAAGATGTACTTCGGCCTGCTCACCGGCACCTACACCAACAACCTGCAGGGCGGCGCCCTGCGTCGGGCGCCCACCAGCAGTTTCACCAGCGAGTACGATAGTTCCGGACGGTTCCTTACCAGTAGCGCGTCCAACAACAACAGCAAACGTACCTACGTCGACGGCAGTGGCATCGTCGCCAACCTTGACCGCCTGATCTACACCGACGTCTGCAGCAGCGCCTATTCGGCGACGTTCTCCAACGGCGACTGCCTCGACTGGGGCAACCCCCTGGGAGAAATGGCCTATGAGGCGTTGCGCTACTACGCTGGCCTGACGCCTTTCTCGTCCTATGCCTCCGGCAGCAAGGACACCAGTCTGGGGCTGACCAGCCTGAGTAGTTGGAGCAACCCGTACAACACCTACCCGTACTGCACCAAGCCCTATATGACGCTGGTCAGCGACGTGAACCCCAGCTACGACTCCGACGTGCCCGGCGGCACCCTGGGTAGCAGTCCGATCCCCTCGGAAAAGATCAATGGCTTTACCTTCGACTTCAGCAAAATAGGCGCGACGCTCTGGAACGCGGAGGTCGACAAGAGCGTTTCGGTGAACATCGGCCAGTCCGGCAGCACCAGCGATTCCGCACCGACGGCGAAGACTGCCAGCAGCTTCTCGACCATTCGCGGGCTGCCCGAGGAGCCTACCCGGCAGGGTAGCTATAGCACCGCCGCAGTCACTTATTTCGGCAGCCAGAACGGCCTCTCCGCCACCGGTTCGCACCCGGTGCAGTCGTTCTCCGTGGCGTTGTCTTCGACGTTGCCGAACATCCAGGTGCCGGTGAACTCCAGTACCGTGACGTTCAAGCCCTACGGGATGGTGGCCGATTCCAGCGGCATCGTGATGCAGATCACCGGCTTCTACATGGACAGCATGGCCAACACCTCCAG
>Ga0222426_100595_pt1 | contig 20925 bp, 15 predicted proteins | sample 2B50Ametagenome_FD_180087 | JGI IMG/M metagenome (GOLD analysis project Ga0222426, IMG submission 180087) | Enriched microbial communities from leaf-cutter ant dump, University of Wisconsin, Madison, United States - 2B50A (version 2) | ecosystem: Environmental > Terrestrial > Nest > Insects nest...
TGACCTTCACCGGTGACGACAACATCAGCGTGGCGCAGACCGGCACCGACGATGACGGTGCGGTCGAGGTCAAGCTGAATCGTGACCTGGACGTGGACAGCGTGAAGGCCGGAGACACCACGGTGAATACCGCCGGCGTGACGGTCGGCTCGAACGTGGCCTTGGGCGCTGATGGCCTGACCATCCAGAACGGCCCGAGCGTGACCACCGCCGGCATCGACGCCGGCAGCCTGAAGGTGACCAACGTGGCCGATGGCGAGGTCAGTGCCGGCAGCAAGGACGCGGTCAATGGTTCGCAGCTGCATGCGACCAATCAGGCTGTGGAAGATCTGGGTGATCGGGTGACCACGGTTGAAGGTGACGTCACCAACCTGGGCGACCGGGTGACCACGGTCGAGGGCGATGTCACCAATCTGGGCGATCGGGTGACTACGGTCGAGGGTGACGTGACCAAGATCGGTGATCGGGTGACCACGGTTGAGGGCGACGTGACCAAGATCGGTGACCGAGTGACCACCGTCGAAGGTGATGTCGTCAAGCTGGGTGACACGATCAACAACATGAGCGGCAATACCACCAACGTTCAGAATGGTGCCGACGGCATGTTCCAGGTGAGCCAGGAGGGTCCGCTCACCAAGCCGAAGGCATCGGGCAAGAACTCGACGGCGGGCGGCAATGGCGCCGTGGCTTCCGGCGACAACGCGGTGGCCCTGGGCAACCAGGCCCAGGCCACGGGCGCTGGCAGCACGGCAATCGGCCAGGGTGCGAAGGCGAGCCACGACAACAGCGTGGCGCTGGGCCAGGGTTCGGCGACCACGGTGGGTGCGCAGTCGGGTTATGACGCAGCCTATGTCGGCAGCAGCGACTCCACCGGTGAGGTGAACGTCGGCGATCGTCAGGTCACCGGAGTTGCCGCCGGTTCGGCCCAGACCGATGCGGTCAACGTGGCCCAGCTGCAGGGTGGCGTGGATTGGGCAGTGTCCTCGGCCAATGCCTATACCGACACGCGGATCGACCAGATGTACGGCGAGTTCCGCGTGGCCAACGCCAACCTGCGCCGCGACATGCACTCGGCGGTGGCCAGCGCGCTGGCGGTGAAGCAGGCACCGTGGGTGCCGGGCAAGACCACGTATTACGTGGGCGTGGCCGGCTACAAGGGTCAGGGTGCGGCAGGTCTCAGCCTGCGCCGTACGTCGGAAAGTGGCCGTTGGAGTCTGGAAGGCGGTTTCACTGCAAACCGTGACGGCCAGGGTGCCTATCTCGGCGTCAGTGGCGTCCTCGGCGGCGATTGATGCCGGCTTGACTGCGACGACGAGCCGGGTGCCATCACGCATGGCACCCGGCTCCTCCAGACACTTTCAAGATCAAGGATCATGGTCATGGATCTCAGAGGCATTCTTTTGACGGCAGTGTTGATGGTCACCAGCACGGCAGCTTTTGCGGCGACACCTGTGACCAAGGTGGTTGGCACGGTGGGCGACGTGACCTTCCCGGACAAGGCGAAGGCCCATCTGGCCAGCGGTGACTTCGTCAACGCGGAAAACCTGCGCCAGATGCGTACGGGGCTGGGCAAGGCGCAGGTGCGGTTGTTGCTGGGTGACCCGCATTTTGGTGCAGGCCTGTTCGGCGTGAAGACGTGGGACTACGTCTTCAACTTCCACACCGGCAACGGCGACGAGTTCATCACCTGCCAGTACCAGGTGGACTACGACAAGCGCGATGGCCGCTACGTGGTGGCCTCGCTGCACTGGGACAGCCCGACCTGCATGGACGAGTTGAATCGCGAAGAGCCGGCATCGGTGCCGCCGCCGGTGGAAAAACCGGCGGAACAACACTTCAGCTTGTCAGCCGATGCGTTGTTCCGCTTTGGTGGCTACGGTCTGGCCGATCTGCTGCCGGGTGGTCGAGCAAGCATCGAAGCCGTGGCGAAACAGCTCGCCGGCCTGCAGGATGCGACGGTCAAGGTGATCGGACATACCGACAGGATCGGCAGCGAGGAGGCCAACCAGCAGCTGTCCGAGCGGCGCGCGGAAACCGTGCGTGACGTGCTGGTGGACAGCGGCGTGTCGGCACCGATCGAAACCGAGGGTGCTGGCGAGAAGATGCCGGTGAAAACCTGCACCGACACTTCGCGCCAGGCCCTGATTGCCTGCCTGGCACCGAATCGGCGCGTCGAGCTGGTGGTCGAGGGCACGCATTGACGGACCGTCGTCAGCGTGTGGCATCCGTGGCTGGTTTCTGCAACTGATCGAGCACCGCCGGACAAGGCGAAATCGCATCTGCAGCACGGCGACTTCGTGAACGTGGAAAACCTGCGCCAGATGCAAGCGGGACCGGGCAAGGACCCGACGCGCTGTTCCGCTTCGGAGGGGCTGGTGCAGGCGACATGCTGCCGGGTGGCCGTGAGCAGATCGAGAACGCGGCCAGCCGGATCGCCGGCCTGCACGATGCCAAGGTGAAGGTGGTCGGCCATGCCGATCCGATCGGCAGCGAACAGAGCAACCAGCAGCTGTCCGAACGGCGCGCGGAAACCGTTCGCGACGTGCTGGTGCAAAGTGGTGTCTCGGCACCGATAGCTGCCGAGGGCAGGGGCGAGAAGGAGCCGGTGAAGAGCTGCAACGACGCGTCGCCCGCAGCGTTGGTGGCTTGCCTGGCGCCCAACCGACGCGTGGAGTTGATCGTCGAAGGCATGCGCTGACCAACTCGGAGCATGCCAAGGGGCACTCCCGATGCCGATGGCCGGGGTGCTTCTTGAGAGGGCGAGTGGGTTATGCATGACAAAAGTTTCGTCATGCATAACAAGCGGATATGACGTGCGTATCCTGCCTTGCAGGGCAGCATAGTCAACCGTCATAGGTCACGGGTGACGCTCAGAATCCTTTGTGTTAATAAAGGGTTGCGCGAAGCGCGAGACAAAATGCCGCACGCAGACCGGATGCTGCTCTCCCTCTCCCCCAGCCGCGAAAACCGATTTCATGAGTAGTGTTCCGGATACGTCTGTGTCACCCGTCGCCTTTGCGGATGTCTACGAGGAGCTTGAGGACCGACCATCCACCACGGATCCGCTGTTCGCCAGCGACATGGGCGCCGAGACGCTGGGGGCGATTCTCGACGCGATTCCGGACGTGGTGTTCTTCGTCAAGGACGTTTCCGGTCGCTATACCCACGTCAATCTGACCCTGGTCCGTCGGGTCGGCATGAAGTGGCATGAGGAAGTGATCGGTCGTCGCGTGGACGAGCTGTTTTCCACGCCGTTGGGCAACTCCTATGCTGTCCAGGATCAGCGTGTTCTGCGCGGGGAAACCATCGAGAACCAGCTGGAGATGCAGGTTTTTCCCAACCATACGTTGGGATGGTGCGTGACGCACAAGCGGCCGTTGCTGCGACGCGGGGAGATCTGCGGCATCGTGGGTATTTCCCGCGACCTTGGTCAGCCGGATCGCGAGCAGCCGATCTACGCCCGCTTGAAGCGGGTACTGGATCATCTGCAGGAGCACTACACCGAGAACCTGCGAGTGCAATCGCTGGCCAAGCTCGGCGATCTTTCGGTGGCCCAGCTCGAACGGCATTTTCGCCGCGTGTTCCAGATCACCCCGCAGCAGATGCTGACCAAGCTGCGCATCGACAGCGCGATGACCATGCTGCGTGGCGAAGAAAGCATCGCGACCATCGGCCAATCCTGCGGCTTCGCCGACCAGAGCGCCTTCGCGCGGCAGTTCAAGGCCACGGTCGGCTTGTCGCCGACCGACTACCGCCGTGTCGCCAATACTCCGGTGGCCACCGGGGGCCAGGGGTAGGCCGGACGGGCGGCGCCCGAGCAAGTTGGCGCGCACCAACAAGGTGCAAATGTTGCCCCGAATCTGGTCAAATCACGCGCATTGTGCCGCCGTCAGGCCCCCTGATGCGGCCGCAATGGCCGTCCTCGCGGTGATGGCACATACTTTGCTGTAGTCCTGCCATTCCATCATCCGCCGAGGCTTTGCCATGTCCGTCCATTCCGTGCTCGACCTGATCCAGGAACACGAGGTCGAGTTCGTCGACCTGCGCTTCGCCGACATGCTCGGCGTGCACCATCACCTGACCTTCCCGGCCCATGCCATCGACGAGTCGACCTTCGAGGACGGCAAGATGTTCGACGGTTCGTCGATTGCCGGCTGGAAGGGCATCAGCGAGTCGGACATGGTGCTGATGCCCGATCCGGACACCGCCCATCTCGACCCGTTCAGCGCCCACGTGCAGTTGATCATGCACTGCGACGTGCTGGAGCCCAGCACCATGCAGGCCTACGGCCGTGACCCGCGCTCGATCGCCAAGCGCGGCGAGGCGTACCTGAAGTCCACCGGCATCGCCGACACCGCCTTCTTCGGCCCCGAGCCGGAGTTCTTCATCTTCGACTCGGTGCGCTGGCAGAACGACCCGGGCCGGGTGTTCTACGAAATCGGCTCGGAAGAGGCGGCCTGGTCGTCGCGCTACAAGTACGAAGGCCAGAACCACGGCCATCGCCCCGGCGTGAAGGGCGGCTACCTGCCGGTGGCGCCGGTCGATTCGCTGGGCGACCTGCGCGCCGACATGTGCAAGGTGCTCGAATCGCTGGGCCAGACGGTCGAGGTGCATCACCACGAAGTGGCCAACGCCGGCCAGTGCGAGATCGGCGTGAAGTTCAACACCCTGGTGAAGAAGGCCGACGAGCTGATGACGATGAAGTACGTCATCAAGAACGTGGCGCACCAGAACGGCAAGACCGTCACCTTCATGCCCAAGCCGCTGGTCGGCGACAACGGCAGCGGCATGCACGTGCACCAGTCGCTGGCCAAGAACGGCGAGAACCTGTTTGCCGGTGATCTGTATGGCGGCCTGTCGCAGACCGCGCTGTGGTACATCGGCGGCATCTTCAAGCACGCCCGCGCGATCAACGCCTTCTCCAACTCCACCACCAACAGCTACAAGCGCCTGGTGCCGGGCTTCGAGGCGCCGGTGATGCTGGCCTACTCGGCCCGCAACCGCTCCGCCAGCTGCCGCATCCCCTACGTGGCCAGCCCGAAGGGCCGTCGCGTCGAAGTGCGCTTCCCCGACCCGATGAACTCCGGCTACCTGGTGTTCACCGCGCTGATGATGGCCGGCCTGGACGGCATCATCAACAAGATCGACCCGGGCGCACCGGCCGACAAGGATCTGTACGACCTGCCGCCGGAAGAGGAGAAGAACATCCCGCAGGTGTGCTCCAGCCTCGACGCCGCACTGGAAGCGCTGGACAAGGATCGCGAGTTCCTCAAGGCCGGCGGCGTGTTCACCGACGACTTCATCGACGCCTACATCGAGGTGAAGATGAAGGAAGTCACCCGCTACCGCGCCAGCACCCATCCGCTGGAATTCCAGATGTACTACTCGTTGTGAGCCGGGAATCGGGAGTAGGGAATAGGAAATAGCAAAAGCATCGCCCGCCAGCGGGCTCCTGCACGTGACCGCATGCCCTGTAGGAGCCCGCTGGCGGGCGATGCTTTTCGCTTTCGCGAATTCCCTGTCCCGAGCTTGCGGAAGGGCAGAATCCCGGTCCTGAAAGCGTCGCCCGCGAGCGGGCTCCCGCGGAGGGCTGGCGAGTTGTTGCACCAAAATGACCTGTTGTCCATCATGGTGCAATGCGCGAGACCGACTGGCACGAAGTGGCGGAACAGGTGGCGACCGGGCTGGGCCTTGTCGATCGGGAGCTGCGTTTTTGCTGGGTCAACCCGGCGCTGGCCGAATGCCTGCAGCTGGGGCCGCGCAGTGCGGTGGGCCAATCGCTGGCGATCGTGCTGCACGAGCCGGAGGAACTGGCGCGGGCGCGGCGCGCGATGGCTGCGCAGCGCGCGGTGCAGTGGCGGGGATTGGCGTTGCCTTCCTCGCGCGACGAGGTGGTCCGTGCCGATGTCCAGTTGCAGCCGCTGGGTGACCGGTGGCTGCTCGAGGTGCATGTTTCCGCTTCATCGGTCGCGCAGGCTTCACCGCTGTCGGCCAGCCTTCGCGGCTTCGCCCATGAGGTGAAGAATCCGCTGGCCGGATTGCGTGGCGCGGCGCAGCTGCTGCGGCGGCGCGTCGAGGGTGAGGACCTGCAGGCCCTGGCCGGGCTGATCATCGACGAGGCCGACCGGCTGGCCGGGCTGGCCAATCGCCTGTTGCACCACGATGGTGAGGCCCGCTTCGGGCCGGTCAACATCCATCAATTGCTGGAGCGGCTGGACGGGCTGCTGCAGGCCGAGCCGTCGCCGCCGCGGATCCGCCACGACTACGACCCCAGCGTGCCGGACCTGCTCGGCGATGCCGACCGGCTGCACCAGGTGCTGCTGAATCTGGCCCGCAACGCGCTGGAAGCCGGCGCACGGACCATCGAGCTGCAGACCCGGATCGAGCACGGCGTGCGGGTTGGCCAGCGGATGCGGCGCATGGCGCTGCGGGTGGACGTGATCGACGACGGCGCGGGCGTGCCGGCGGAACTGCGCGACACCTTGTTCGAGCCGCTGGTTTCCGGGCGCGCCGACGGCAGCGGGCTGGGCCTGGCGCTGTCGCGCGAGATCGTCGGGGAACATGGCGGCGAATTGCGTTGTGCCAGCCAGCCCGGTCGCACCGTGTTTTCACTGTATTTGCCGCTGGAACACCCGCATGACTGAATTGATCTGGATCGCCGATGACGACCGCGGCGTGCGTTTCGTGCTGGCCGAGGCATTGCGCGATGCCGGCCTGGCGGTGCGCGAGTTCGGCGACGTCGACGGCGTGCGGACGGCCTTGCGCGAATCGCGGCCGGCACTGCTGCTCACCGACGTGCGCATGCCGGGCGAGAGCGGCTTGGCCCTGCTGGCCGAACTGCAGGCGCAGGGCATCGGGCCGGTGATCGTGATGAGCGCCTACACCGACGTGGCCACCACGGCGGCGGCGTATCGCGCCGGCGCGGCGGACTATCTGGCCAAGCCGTTCGATCTGGATCACGCGGTGGCTTCGGTGCAGCGGGCGTTGGCGGCCACGCCGGCACCGCAGCCGTCGGCGGCGTCGGCGGCGCCATCCAATCCGGCCCTGCTCGGCGAAAGCGCGGCGATGCGCGAGGTGTTCCGCCTGATCGGCCGCGTCGCCGCCAGCGACCTCAACGTGCTGGTCACCGGTGAAACCGGTACCGGCAAGGAGCTGGTGGCGCGCGCGCTGCACGAGGAAAGCGCGCGGCGTCGACAACCGTTCGTGGCGCTGAATACCGCGGCGATTCCCGGCGAACTGCTGGAGAGCGAGCTGTTCGGCCACGAGGCCGGCGCGTTCACCGGCGCCTCGCGGCGCGTGGCCGGACGCTTCGAGCAGGCCGAGGGCGGCACGCTGTTCCTCGACGAGATCGGCGACATGCCGCTGGCCCTGCAGACCCGGTTGCTGCGCGTGCTGGCCGGTGGCGAGTTCTATCGCGTCGGCGGGCGCGAGCTGATCCGCTGCAACGTGCGCATCATCGCCGCCACCCATCAGGATCTGGCCACGCGCGTTGCCAGCGGCCAGTTCCGTGCCGACCTGATGCATCGCCTGGACGTGGTGCGCATCGCCCTGCCCGCGCTGCGCGAGCGGCGCGCCGACATCCCGCTGCTGGCATGCCACTTCCTGGCCGCTGCCGCGCAGGAACTGAAACTGCCGCCGAAGCGTTTCTCCGCCACCGCACTGAAGCGGATCGCCCAGCGCGATTTCCCCGGCAACGTGCGCGAGCTGGAGAACCTGTGCCGGCGGCTGGCGGTGATCGCCCCCGGTGCCGAGATCCTGCCGGCCGATCTCGGCGCCGAGGCCGCTCCAGCCGCCAGTGGCGACTGGACCGATGCCCTGCGCCAGTGGGCGCAACAGGCGCTCGCCGACGGCGAGGCCGACATCCATGCGCGCGCCCGCGACGCGCTCGACCAGACCTTGCTGCTGGCGGCCCTGCAGGCCTGCGACGGCCATCGCCAGAAGGCGGCGCAGGTGCTGGGCGTGGGGCGGAACACGTTGACCCGCAAGCTGGGCGCTTCGCGGGTGAGGCGGAAGCAGGCGCCATGAAGCAGGAGCAAGTGAAGGCAGCGCGGCGTCGCTGCACTTTCTTCTAACTCCGGGTGGAGGAAAATGGCGCGTTCGGTCGATGTCGACCGATGCGGTTTTCAAGCGAACAACGGCAGCGGCGTGCGGTTCGACGGTGGCGGGACAGGCGGTGTTTCCACGCGCCCCTCGCGGCCCGTCCCTCGCCCCGGCCTTCAAAGGAGCAAGCGATGAAACTTGGCATGGTGGGTCTCGGGCGCATGGGCGCGAACATGGCCGAACGACTGGTGCGCGGTGGTCACGAGGTGGTCGGTTTCGATCCCGGTGACGAGGCGCGCAAGGCGGCCGAGGCCGATGGCGTCGCCACGGTGACCTCGCTGGAAGCGCTGGTGGCCGCCCTGCCGGCGCCGCGCACGGTGTGGCTGATGGTGCCGGCCGGGCAGATCACCGATGACACCGTCGAGACCTTGCTGGGCCTGCTGGACAAGGGCGATACCGTGATCGACGGCGGCAACTCCAACTACAAGGACACCCTGCGCCGGGCGCAGCACTATGCCGGGCACGGCCTGGGCTACGTCGACTGCGGCACCAGCGGTGGCGTGTGGGGCCTGCAGGAGGGCTACAGCATGATGGTCGGCGGCGATCCGGCGGTGGTCGAGCCGCTGCGGCCGATCTTCGAGACGCTGGCGCCGGGCAAGGACAAGGGCTGGGGCCATGTCGGACCGTCCGGCGCCGGCCATTTCACCAAGATGGTCCACAACGGCATCGAGTACGGAATGATGCAGGCCTACGCCGAAGGCTTTGCCATCCTCAAGCACAAGGACGAGTTCAAGCTCGACCTGCATCAGGTCGGCGAGATCTGGCGCAGCGGCAGCGTGGTCCGTTCCTGGCTGCTCGACCTGACCACCGACGCCTTGCGCAAGAACCCGGAAATGGCCGGCATCGCGCCGTACGTCGCCGATTCCGGCGAAGGCCGCTGGACGGTGGAGGCGGCGATGGAGCTGAGCGTGTCCGCGCCGGTGATCACGTTGTCGCTGATGGAGCGCTTCCGCTCGCGCGACGACGACTCGTTCGCCGACAAGCTGCTGGCCTCGATGCGCAACGAATTCGGCGGCCACGCGATCAAGAGCGAGTAATCCGCAGGCTGCCCGCCGGAAGACGCAGGGCGGGCACTGCCTCCGGCTTTTCGTGATCCCCTACTCCGCGCGCGGGCGATGCCCGCCCTGCGGGGGTGGGGCTTCACGCCTGGGGTGCGTAGCTCAGCTTGCCGTCCACGATGCGTGCCGGTGAGGTGTACGGGTGGGCGGTGGCGTGGTCGGCGTCGACGATGTGGATCACTTCGATGCCGCGCAGTTTCAGCACGTCGGCGATGATCGAGCGATGGCAGCGCCACCACACTGCCTCGGCACACATCATCGCCGTGCGTTTCGAGCGGGCAAGATCCAGCAGTGCGGCAAGGCCTTCGGCGAATTCGGCGGTGGCCAGATGGTCGGCGTAGCCCTGGAACGAGGCGTTGCGCCAGGCGGTGTTCGGCGAGTCCGGTTGTGCCTTGCGCCGGCCGCCGAGCTTGGGGATCCAGCGGTACGTGAGGCCATGCGCCGGCAGCGATGCAGCCAGGGCTTCGCTGGCGAACTGCGGGTAGCGGCGCGAGCCGGGGAAGCGGCGCACGTCGGCGATCGCCTCGATGCGGTAGCCGTCCAGCAGCGCGAGGAACGCCTCCAGCGTGCGGGTGGAGTGCCCCACGGTCCAGATCGTGGCGGGATCGTTCGCCACGCTCAGTCGATCCGGTGCAGCGCCGAACCCTTGTGCATCGCCACGTGGTCGGTCTTGTCGCTCTTGATCTCGTACTGCGGATCGTCCTCGCTGCAGTGGCGCACGTGGCCTTTGTACGTGGTGTCGTGCGTGTGCACCTTGATGATTTTCCCGCTCACGTGGCCGGCCTCGGAATTCCAGCGCACGTGGTCGCCCACCTTGAATGCATGACTCATGACGGCCTCCCGTTGGGTGTCCAGACGATGCAGCGATGGAAGCACGACGCATGTCGAGCCATGGTGGATGCGCGTGACCCGCGTTCCGCAGGCGCGGCACCGCGAGCCGCCGGGCCAGGCATCGACGACGCGGGTCATCTTGATGCCGTGAGGCTTCGGTGCGTTGCCGCCGATCACCCCATTCGCAGCAGCTTGCGCACGGCGGGCAGGTTGCGGCGGCTGATCTCGGGGCTGATCTCGGTGCCGTCCAGGCGCGCCAGCACGCGACCGTCGGCGAGGGTTTTCAGGCCGAGCAGGCGCGGTGGCGGCACCAGGCAATTGCGGTGCAGGCGGATCAGCTGGTCGGGAAAGCTCTCCTCCAGCTGGCGCAGCGATTCCTCCAGCAGCAGCTCGCCGTGGCGATGGTGGGCGACCACGTATTTCTCGTCGGCGAGCAGGCAGGCCACCTCGTCCAGCGCGATGCGCACTTCCTCGCCGCGCTGGCGGCCATGCAGCCAGGCGGCAGGTTCGCGCGGCGTGTCGGCCAGCCGTCGTTGCGCGCGCTGCAGCGCTTCGCGCAGGCGCTCCAGCCGCACCGGCTTGAGCAGGTAGTCGACCGCGCCCAGGTCGAATGCGGCCAGGGCGTGGTTTTCGTAGGCGGTGCAGAACACGATCTGCGGCCGGGCGCGGCCGGCGAGCCGGCGGGCCAGCGCCACGCCATCGATGCCGGGCATGTTGATGTCCAGCAGCAGCAGGTCCGGTTGCAGCGCATCCAGTGCGGCCAGCGCGGCCTCGCCGTCGTCGACGTTGCCGACCACTTCCACCTCGCCGCATTCGCCCAGCAGCGCGGCCATGCGCAGGCGCGCCAGCGGTTCGTCGTCGACCAGCAGCACGCGCATCATGTGCGGCCCTCCGGCAGCCACAGCCGGACCGTGAAGTGCGTTCCGTCGGGGCCGGCCTGCATCTGCGCCTGGGTGCCGTAGCGATAGGCCACGCGCTGGCGCACGTTGGCCAGGCCGTGGCCATGGCCGGAGGGGGCCGGCGTGGCCGGCAGCGGATTGATGACCTCGATGCGGATGCCGCGACCTTCGCGATGGCCGCGCAGGATCACCTCTCCGCCGCCGCGCAGTGGCTGGATGCCATGGCGCACCGCGTTCTCCACCAGCGGCTGCAGCAGCAGTCGCGGCAGCGGGAAGTCGCCTGGAAGATCGTCCAGCTCGCGGCGCACGCGCAGCCGCGCGCCCAGGCGCAACTGCTCGATCGCCAGGTAGCGTTCGACCAGGGCCAGCTCCTCGCCCAGCGTGCCATCGCCCTGCTCGTCCTGGCCCAGCGCGGCGCGGAACAGCTCGCTGAGATCTTCCACGGTGCGTTCGGCGGCGGCGGGATCGATCCGGATCAGCGCGGCCACGGTGTTCATGCTGTTGAACAGGAAGTGCGGTCGGATGCGCGCCTGCAGCGCCTCGACCCGCGCCTGCGACACCGCGGCCAGCCGCGCCTGCCACTGCGCCAGCACGTAGAAATAGCGCAGCATCGCGGCACCGAGCAGGGCGGTGATCACGGTGTTGTCGCGGACGAAGGAATGTCGGGAGTTGTCGATCAGATGCATCTGCAGCGCGGCATCGAGCCAGTGCGCCAGCATGCTGGCCAGCAGCACGATGGCGACCATCAGCAACCACGCGCCGGGATAGGGCAGGAAGCCGGGCAGGCGCTGCAGCAGCGAGCGCGACTTGCACAGCGCGACGGTGATCAACAGCGCCAGCCAGGTGGCGAACAGCATGCCCACGCTGTAGCCGGACCAGGCCGCGCGATCGTCGCGGGCCAGCCACATCACGGTGACGGTAAGCGCACCCACCGCGATCATCGCCGCCAACGCCGGCAGCCGGCAGAAGTCCGGCAGCGGGCTGTGCAGTTCGGCGGGGGCGGCGGATTCACGCATCCACCAAGTATGCCGCAGGGTGGGGGGTGCGATGCGTCCGCCGCGTAGGTCGGGCATTGCCCGACATCGGTGAAGCCGCGCGCCCGCATCAGAACCGTAGGAGCCCGCTCGCGGGCGATGCTCTTTGTCCCGAGCCCAAAACCTGTGAGCGCTTTCGTTTCAAAGGGGATGCCGCAGGAGTGGCAGGTCATCGAGGACCGCATTTTTCGATTTGGCCGCGAGCAAAAGCATCGCCCGCGAGCGGGCTCCTACAAGTGGCGGCATGCACTGTAGGAGCCCGCTCGCGGGCGATGCTCTTCGTCCCGAAACCAAAACCTGCGAGCGCTTTCGCATCAAAGGGGATGCCGCAAGAGCGGCGGGTCATCGAGGACCGCATTTTTCGATTTGGCCGCGAGGAAAAGCATCGCCCGCGAGCGGGCTCCTACAAGTGGCGGCATGCACTGCAGGAGCCCGCTTGCGGGCGATGCTCCTTGTCCCGAAACCAAAACCTGTGAGCGCTTTCGCATCAAAGGGGATGCCGCAAGAGTGGCGGGTCATCGAGGGCGGTATTTTTCGACCTGGCCGCGAGCAAAAGCATCGCCCGCGAGTGGGCTCCTGCAAGTAGCGGCATGCGCTGCAGGAGCCCGCTTGCGGGCGATGTTTCTGGCAGGTCAGTCCAGGCGCGTGCCCAGCCAGTGCCGCAGGTCGCCGATCTCCTCGGGGCATACTGCGTGGGCCATCGGGTAGCTGTGCCATTCCACCGTGTGGTTCAGCGCCTGCAGCTGGTCGCGGGAGGTGGTGCCGCGTTGCATTACCACCACCGGGTCGAGCGAGCCGTGGCCCCAGAAGATCGGGGTGTCGGCGTTGGCCGGGTCACGTTCGCCGTCCTGCGTCATGTAGTTGGGCAGGTAGGTCGACAGGGCCACGATGCCGGCCAGCTTTTCCCTGTGCGCCAGGCCGGCGGCCAGGGCGATCGCGCCGCCTTGCGAGAAGCCGATCAGGAAGATCCGGTCGCTGGGCACGCCGCGTTCGTGCTCGCGGGCGATCAGCGTTTCCACCTCGGCCACCGAGGCGCGCATGCCGGCCTCGTCCTGCGCCATGTTCAGGTCGAACGCGGCGATGTCGTACCAGGCGCGCATCGGCAGGCCGTTGTTGATCGTCACCGGCCGCACCGGCGCATGCGGGAAGACGAAGCGCAGCGCCGGCCAGGCCGGATCGACCAGCGCCGGCACGATCGGCGCGAAGTCATGGCCATCGGCACCCAGGCCGTGCAGCCAGATCACGCTGAAGCGGGGGTTGGGGGCGGTTTCGTGTTCGACGGTGGGGAGAGGCATGGTGGGCTCGGGAAAGGAGGAGGCAGGGAGAGCATCGCCCGCGAGCGGGCTCCTACGGCAAGCCCAGCTCGTGGGCGAAGAATGTCAGGCCGATCGCGGTGTCACCGACGCGCTGGCTGAACGGGGCGCCGATGCCGTGGCCGGCGTTCATGCGGGTCAGCAGCAGGATCGGCTGTTTCGAGCTGGTGGCGTTCTGCAGCGCGGCGGTGAACTTGCGCGACTGCCAGGGCGCCACGCGCGAGTCGTTTTCGCCGGTGGTCATCAGCACGGCCGGATAGGCGGTGCCGGGTTGCACGTGCTGCAGCGGCGAGTAGGCCAGGGTGGCCTTGAATTGGGCCGGGTCGGCGATGGAGCCGTATTCGGGGATGTTGTATGGGCCGTTGGCAAAGTCGGTCTCGTGGCGCAGCACGTCGTAGATGCCGACGCGGGCGACCACGGCGCGGTAGTCGCCGGGATGCTGCACGATCTGCGTGCCCATCAGCAGGCCGCCGTTGCTGCCGCCGAGGATGCCGAGGTGGGCGCGGTCGGTCCAGCCGCTGTCGAGCAGGGCCATCGCGGCGGCGTGGAAGTCGTCCAGCACGTTCTGCTTGTGCAGCTTCTGGCCTTGCGCGTGCCAGTCCTGACCGTTCTCGTTGCCGCCGCGGATGTTGGCGTAGGCCAGCACGCCACCGTGTTCGAGCCAGGCCAGGTTGGGGCCGATGAAGGCCGGCGCGACCGGAATGTCGAAACCGCCGTAGCTGTACAGGATGGTCGGGCGCTTGCCGTTGGCGTCAGTGCCCGGCAGCGACAGCACGGTGACCGGAATGGTGGTGCCGTCCTTCGAATGACCGTCGATGCGCTGCACCACCACCTTGGCGTAGTCGGCGGCGGGCTTCACCTCGAACACGGTCTTCAGCTGGCCGCTGCGGCCGTCGTATTCGACCCAGCGCGACGGCGTGGTCCAGCCGCCGTAGCCGATCAGTGCCTTGTCCTGGCCGGATTCCGAGGCGATCGCGCCGATGCCGATGCCGTGTTCCGGCAGCGGCAGACGACGCACCGGCTTCGCCGCGGCGTCGTACTGATCGATCCACCAGTCCGGGCCCCAGCTGCGCACCACCAGGAAACCATCGCCCAGCGGCGCGATGCGCTGGATCGCACCCTTGGCCTGGGCCAGCAGGTCGGTGACCTTGCCGTCGCGGTCGATCGCCACGATGCGGCCGCGCGGGGCGTCCTTGAAACTGGCCGCGTACAGCTTGCCGGAGACCCACGCGGCGGTGCGCACGTTGGCCTCGCGGCCAAGCACGCGCTGGAAGCGTTCGCCCTGGCGCAGGTAGACCTCGGCCGGCCCGCCGTCGCCGTCATGGGCCAGCACGGCGGCCTGTGCCGTGCCGGGTTCGTTCACCAGCACGTACTCGGCGGTCCTGGCGTAGCCGTCGCCGAACACCGTGGTGTCGGACGTGCCCGGCTGGCCCAGCACGTGATGGACCAGGCTGGCGTTGAACTGCTCCACCTCGTGGCCTGCGGCCGGCGGCGTGAAGCGCACGTAGCTGAAACCTTTCTCGTCCGCGTCCCACGCCAGCCCTTGCGGGGTGGTGCCGCCGCCGGCCCAGGGCAGGGTGTCGGCCAGGGTTTTGCCGCTGGCCACGTCCATCACGTGGATGGTGGTCAGCTCGGCGCCGCCCTCAGCGGTGCCATAGGCCAGATAGCGGCCGCCGGGCGACGGCCAGTAGCCGGTGATCGCGGTGCTGCCGTCGCCCTGGTTCGGATCCATCAAGGTCTTCGCCGCGCCGTCAGGCCAGGCCTGCGCGATCAGCACCGGTTGCGGCTGCGGCGGGGTCTGCTGCATGTAGAACAGCGTGCCGCCGGCGAGCATCGGCTCGGAGCGGGTGGTCGAGGTGATCGACAACTGCTGCACGCGGGCGGTCAGCGCCCGGCCTTCCGGCATGGCCGCCAGCTCGGCTTCGGTGTGCGCGTTCTGTGCCGTGATCCATTGCCGTACCGCGGGATCGTCACCGTTCTCCAGCCAGCGCCAGGGATCCTTCACCACGGTGCCGTGGATGGTGCTGCCGGCATCGCGCTGCGGGCTGGGTGGCGGCAGGCGCGTGCTGTCGTGGTTGATCAGCGAGACATCGGGCGGCTGGATCTGCCCTTCGGCCGGTGGCACCTGGGCATGGGCGGCACCGATCACGAGCAACGTGGCGGCGATGGCAAAGGCAAGGCGCATGGTCCGATTCCCCGGCGATGGACAAGGCCGGCAAGGGTAGCGCGAGGCGGCGTGGGCTGCAGCCGAAGCCGCGCGCGTGCTCGGTTATGCTGGACGCTTTTGCAGGGGAATCCTCCATGCGCCGACTGTTGCCCGCGGCTCTCGCCGCCCTTGTTGCCTGGCCTGCGCTGGCCGCCACGCCGGCCACGGCGCCGCTGGACATGGAAACCATCATGGCCGACCCGGACTGGATCGGGCAGGCGGTGGAGTCGCCGTACTGGAGCGTGGACGGGCGCAGCCTGTACTACGCGGTCAAGCGCGATGGCAGCAAGGTGCGCGATCTGTATCGCGTCGATGCCGCCGGTGGCGCGGCGCAGAAGCTTGATCCCGCCGCAGTGGCCCAGGCCGACGGACCGGCGGTGTTCGATCAGGCGTACCGGCATGCCGCCTTCATTCGCCACGGTGACGTGTTCCTGGTCGATCTGGCCAGCGGCCGGCGCCAGCAGTTGACCCGCACGCCGCAGGTCGAGTCCTCGCCGCGCTTCTCCGCCGATGGCGGCGCGCTGCAGTTCCGCGATGGCAACGACTGGTACCGCCACGACCTGGCCAGCGGCGTCACCGCCGCGGTGGCCCAGCTGAAATTCGCCAAGGATCCGCAGGCGGCGAAGAGCGATGCGCTGGACGAACGCCAGCTCGAACTGTTCGGCACGCTGCGCCGGATCAAGGCCGACAAGCAGGCGCAGCGCGAGCAGGACCAGGCGCTGGCCGCCGCCGATGCCGGTCGCGCGCCGGCGCCGTTCTATCTCGGCGACGACATCGTCGCGGTCGACAGCGAGCTGTCGCCGGACGGCCGCTGGATGCTGCTGGTCACCGCGCCCAAGGGCTACGACGCCGGCAAGTCGCCGGAGCTGACCCACTACGTCACCGACTCCGGCTACGCCGAGCAGGAAGAGGCGCGCGTCTACGTCGGCCACAACGATCCGGCGCCGCAGTCGCTGCTGCTGCTCGACCTGGGCGCGCACCAGAGCTGGCCGCTGGCCACCGATACCCTGCCCGGGATCAAGGACGACCCGTTGGCCAGCCTGCGCGCGGCCACCATCGCCACGCTGGAAAAGGCCGGCAAGCACGACCAGGCCCAGGCGTTGAAGGCACCGGCCGTGCGCCCGGTGACCATCGCCGACGACGGCAGCGGCGGCGGCATCGCCTGGAGCGACGACGGCCACAACGTCGCCGTGCAGCTGCGCGCGATCGACAACAAGGACCGCTGGATCGCCAGCGTCGATCTGCAGAAGCACGCGCTGGCCAGCCAGCACCGGCTCACCGACAAGGCCTGGATCAACTGGAACTTCAACGATTTCGGCTGGCTCAAGGACGGCCGCACGCTGTGGTACCTGAGCGAGCAGGACGGCTGGTCACAGCTTTACCTCAAGCCGCTCGGCGGCAAGGAAACGGCGCTGACCCACGGCCGCTTCGAGGTCAGCCACCCGCAGCTCAGCGACGACGGCCGCTGGTTCTACCTGCGCAGCAACCAGGCCGCGTCGTACAGCTACGACGTCTATCGCGTGCCGTCCCATGGCGGTGCGATGAGCCGCGTCACGAACTTCCAGGGCATGGATGATTTCGTGTTGTCACCCGACGGCACGCAGCTGGCAGTGCTGCATTCGGCGCCCTACGTGCTGCCGCAGCTGGCGGTGCAGAGCGTCGACGGCGGCCAGCCGCGCGAGCTGACCGATACCATGAAACCGGCCTTCACCGCGCACGACTGGATCGCGCCGACGATGGTGGAGGTTCCCTCCTCGCACGGCGCCGGCGTGATCCACGCCAAGTACTACGGCCCGGCCGGCGAGGATGCTTCCAGCCGTCCGGCCGTGCTGTTCGTGCACGGTGCCGGCTACCTGCAGAACGTCAACCTGTCCTGGTCCAGCTACTTCCGCGAACAGCTGTTCCACAACCTGCTGGTGCAGCAGGGTTACGTGGTGCTGGACATGGACTACCGCGCCTCCGAGGGTTACGGCCGCGACTGGCGCACCGCGATCTACCGCAACATGGGCCACCCGGAGCTGGAGGACCTGCTCGACGGCAAGGCCTGGCTGGTCGCCAGCCACCACGTTGATCCGAAACGCGTGGGCATCTATGGCGGCAGCTACGGCGGCTTCATGACCGAGATGGCGCTGCTGCGCGCGCCGGGTGAATTCGCCGCCGGCGCCGCGCTGCGCCCGGTCAGCGACTGGACGCTGTACAACCACGAGTACACCGCCAACATCCTCAACGATCCCCAGCTCGACCCGGCCGCCTACGCCACCAGCTCGCCGATCGAATACGCCGACCAGCTGCGCGACCCGCTGCTGATCCAGCACGGCCTGATCGACGACAACGTGCTGGCCGAAGACTCGATCCGCATGTACCAGCGCTTCATCGAGCTGCACAAGAAGAACTTCTGGATCTCGGTCTACCCGATGGAACGCCACGGCTTCGTCCACCCCGACTCCTGGCACGACGAATACCGCCGCATCAACGAACTGTTCGAAACCTGGGTGAAGCCCGAAAAGCAGCAATGAAGCCGGCAGCCTCAAGACTGCGGTAGGAGCCCGCTCGCGGGCGATGCTTTTGGGCCGGGATTCGAGATTCGAGATTCGGGATTGGCAAGAGCATCGCCCGCAAGCGGGCTCCTACGGGGTTTTGTGCGGGTGGGGCGGGACCGGCAGCTTCAGCATGGCGGTAGGAGCCCGCTCGCGGGCGATGCTTTTGGCCGGGATTGGGGATTCGGGATTCGGGATTCGCAAGAGCATCGCCCGCAAGCGGGCTCCTACGGGGTTTTGCGCGGGTGGGGCAGGACCGGGCAGCCTCAGGACTGCGGTAGGAGCCCGCTCGCGGGCGATGCTTTTGGCCGGGATTCGGGGTTTGAGATTCGGGATTCGCAAGAGCATCGCTCGCGAGCGGGCTCCTGCGGGGGCCGTGCGGGGCTGGAAGGATTGCCCGCGAGAGGGTTTTGTGGGGGATTCAGCCGGTCTGGCGCAATCCGGCGGCTTCGCGTGCCAGTTGCTCGATGCCGGCCCAGTCACCGGTGGCCAGTTTGTCGGCGGGGGTGAGCCAGGAGCCGCCGACGCACAGCACGTTGGGCAGGGCGAGGAAATCCGCGGCGTTGGCGAGGTTGATGCCGCCGGTGGGGCAGAAGCGCAGTTGCGGCAGCGGGCTGGCCCAGGCGCCGAGCAGTTTGTGGCCGCCGGCGGGGACGGCGGGGAAGAACTTCAGGTGGCGGTAGCCGCGTTCGAGCAAGGCCATTGCCTCGCTGGCGGTGGCCACGCCGGGCAGCAGCGGCAGTTCGATGTCGTCGGCGGCGTCGAGCAGGCGCGGCGAGGTACCGGGCGATACGGCGAAACGCGCGCCGGCCTGTTGCGCCGCCTGCAGGTCGCGGGCGCTCAATGCGGTGCCGCAACCGACCACGGCGCCTTCGACTTCGGCGGCGATGGCGCGGATCGCTTCCAGCGCCGCCGGCGTGCGCAAGGTCACCTCGATCGCCGGCGTGCCGCCGGCCACCAGCGCCCGCGCCATCGGCACCGCCTTGCTGGCGTCGTCGATGATCACCACCGGAATCACCGGCGCCAGCCGCATCACGGATTCAACCTGGGTCTGCTTGTTTTCGATGGTCATGGGGCAGCTCGCTGAAGGTGGAGGTATGACTGTAGGAGCCCGCTTGCGGGCGATGCTTTTGGGACCGGGATTCGGGAATGGGGAATAGGGAATCGCAAAAGCAACAGCAAAAGCATCGCCCGCGAGCGGGCTCCTACAGGGCGGGCGAGGGCTGCTTTTGCGAATCCCGAATCCCCAATCCCGAATCCCGGCGTCTAGAAAATTCCCGCGCCGAGGTCGGCGTTGGTGGCGGCTTGGCGGAACAGGCTGAACAGTTCGCGGCCCATGCCCACGTGTTCGTGCGACAGGTCGGCGACGTGGGGTACGCGGGCGTCGAATTCGTGCTTTTCCAAAAGGACGTCCAGACGTCCATTCACGGCGTCGAGGCGGATCATGTCGCCGTTGCGGATGCGCGAGATCGGGCCGCCGGCGACGGCTTCGGGGGTGACGTGGATCGCTGCCGGAACGCGGCCGGAGGCGCCGGACATGCGGCCGTCGGTGAGCAAGGCGATGCGGTGGCCGCGGTCCTGCAGCAGGGCAAGGGTGGGGGTGAGCTTGTGCAGTTCGGGCATGCCGTTGGCACGCGGTCCCTGGAAGCGCACCACCGCCACGAAATCGCGATCCAGCTCGCCGCGCTTGAAGGCGGCGGCCACGTCGTCCTGGTCGTCGAACACGATCGCCGGCGCCTCGATCAGCAGGCGGTCGTCGGGCACCGAGGACACCTTGATCACCGCGCGGCCCAAATTGCCTTGCAGCATGCGCAGGCCGCCGTCGGCACGGAACGGCTCGTCGATGCCGCGCAGCACGCCGCGGTTGCCGCTGACCTTGTCCACCGGCTTCCAGCACAGCTTGCCGGTGTCATCGAACTGCGGCACCTGCGCATAGCCGTCCAGGCCGGTGCCGAACAGGGTCTTCACGTCGCGATGCAGCAGGCCGGCGCCGAGCAGCTGGTCGATCAGGAAGGCCATGCCGCCGGCGGCGTGGAACTGGTTCACGTCGGCGTAGCCGTTGGGATAGACGCGGGCCAGCAGCGGCACCACGCCGGACAGCGCGTCGAAGTCGTCCCAGCGCAGCTCGATGCCGGCGGCGCGGGCGATCGCCACCAGGTGCAGCAGGTGGTTGGTGGAGCCGCCGGTGGCATGCAGGCCGATCACGCCGTTGACGATGGCGCGCTCGTCGATGATGTGGGCCAGCGGCAGGTAATCATTGCCCAAGGCGCTGTGCGCGGCGACGCGGCGCACCGCTTCGGCGGTCAGCTCGTCGCGCAGCGGCGTGTCCGGTGCGGTGAAGCTGGCGCCGGGCAGGTGCAGGCCCATGATCTCCATCAGCATCTGGTTGGAATTGGCGGTGCCGTAGAAGGTGCAGGTGCCGGGCGCGTGATAGGACGCCGCTTCGGCCTCCAGCAGCTCGGCCTTGCTGGCGCGGCCTTCGGCATAGGCCTGGCGCACCTTGGATTTCTGCTCGTTGGGGATGCCGCTGGGCATCGGGCCGCTGGGCACGAAGGCCATCGGCAGGTGGCCGAAGCTGAGCGCGCCGATCAGCAGTCCGGGCACGATCTTGTCGCAGATGCCCAGCAGCAGCGCGCCGTCGAACATGTCGTGCGACAGCGCCACCGCGGTGGCCATCGCCACCACGTCGCGCGAGAACAGCGACAGCTGCATGCCGGGCCGGCCCTGGGTCACGCCGTCGCACATCGCCGGCACGCCACCGGCGACCTGGGCGGTGAAGCCGCCTTCGCGGGCGATCTGGCGGATCAGCGCCGGATAGCGCTCGTACGGCTGATGCGCCGACAGCATGTCGTTGTAGGCGGTGACGATGGCCAGGTTGGCCTGCCGCCCGTCACGCAAAGCGCTCTTGTCCTCGCTGCCGCAGGCGGCAAAGCCGTGGGCGAGATTG